>Ga0209050_1000149_pt1 | contig 163252 bp, 170 predicted proteins | sample Araplavi_mTSA_r2_FD_184276 | JGI IMG/M metagenome (GOLD analysis project Ga0209050, IMG submission 184276) | Arabidopsis root microbial communities from North Carolina, USA - plate scrape MF_Cvi_mTSA_r2 (SPAdes) (version 2) | ecosystem: Host-associated > Plants > Roots > Endosphere | place... | reverse complement strand
CCGCGGGTGCCCTTTTGATGAGATCACCCTTCGGGCCGGTGCCTGCCAAGGCGCTGGGCCGCGTTGCGCCGCTTGCCCGGGCACAGAGCCCGGGCTGCGCGCCGCGCCTTGCCCAGCGCCTTGGCAGACACCGGCGCGAGCCTTCCCGTAGTGTTAACAGGCCCTAGCAAAGGATGCTGACCGATGACCGTGCGCGAGATCCTCAAGATGGGCGACCCCCGGCTGCTGCGCGTGGCGCCGCCGGTGCCGCGCGAGCAACTGGGCAGCCGCGAGCTGCAGCAGCTGATCGACGACATGTTCGACACGATGCACCATGCCAATGGCGCCGGGCTGGCGGCGCCGCAGATCGGCGTCGACCTGCAGCTGGTGATCTTCGGCTTCAAGAACAACGCCCGCTATCCCGATGCGCCGGCGGTACCGGAGACGGTGCTGATCAACCCGACGATCGTGCCGCTGTCCGATGAGCGGGAAGACGGCTGGGAAGGCTGCCTGTCGGTGCCGGGGCTGCGCGGTGTCGTGCCGCGCCACGCGCGCATCCGCTACACCGGGCTCGATCCCCAAGGCAACCTGATCGACCGCGAGGCCGAGGGCTTTCACGCCCGCGTCGTGCAGCATGAATGCGACCACCTGATCGGCAAGCTCTATCCCACGCGGATCGAGGATTTCAGCAAGTTCGGCTTCACCAGCGTGCTGTTCCCTGATCTCGATCCGAACGACGACGACTGACGGCCGTTTGGCGAAGTTCTTTGCGAAGAAAGGTTTCTGTCGTCAGCCGCGAAGCCTTCTGACACGTTGTGCGCCAGGAACCTCGTCGGTTCCCGACGGTCCCACCGGACCGTGACCATGCAACGTGAGGAGCTCGCCGTGCCGAACAGCACCCGAAACGCTACATCCGCCCGCATGAGCCCGCCGGGCCGTCCCAAGGGCGAATACCGGAGTGCGCAGCACGGAGGTACTCCAGTGATCGCCCGGCTTGCACAGTGGCTGGGCCTGACAGTCGGCTTGATGCTGATCACGCTGATGGCGGTGTTCGCGCAGCCCGCGCGGGCCGCCGACGAAGACCCGCCGGGCCGCGTCGGCCGGCTCTCCGAAGTCGACGGCGCCGTCTGGGTCTACGCCCCCGAGAGCGCCGAATGGATCACCGCGGCGCGCAACCGCCCGGTCACCACCGGCGACCGGCTGTCGACCGAGAAGGACGGCCGCGCCGAGATCCGCATCGGCTCCACCACGCTGCGCATCGCCGCCAACACCGAGATCGAGGTGCTGCAACTGGACGACAACCACTTGAGCCTGCAACTGCTGAGCGGCAGCCTGTCGGCCCGCTTGCGCACCCGCGAATCGGCGAACGAATTCGGCGTGGCCACCGGCGAAGGGCGCTTCCGCACCGACCGCACCGGCAGCTACCGCTTCGACCGCACCGACGACACCAGCCAGGTCACCGTGGTCAGCGGGCAGGCGCAGTTCGAAGGCGACCGCACCGCGCTGACGGTGATGCCGAACCAGCGCGCCGAGTTCTGGCGCGACAGGCCCGACGCGCCGACGCAATACAGCATCACCGACCCGGTGCGCGATCCGTTCTCGGACTGGGTGGCCTCGCTCGACCAGCGCGAGGAGCGCAGCGTGTCGACCCGCTACGTCTCGCCCGAGATGACCGGGGTCGAAGACCTGGACCGCTACGGCCGCTGGGAACAGAGCCCCGACTACGGCGCGATCTGGATCCCGAGCAACGTCGCGCCGGACTGGGCGCCGTACCGCATGGGCCAATGGGCCTGGGTCAACCCGTGGGGCTGGACCTGGGTCGACGATGCGCCGTGGGGCTTCGCGCCGTTCCACTATGGCCGCTGGATGTGGCACCGCAACGCCTGGTGCTGGACGCCGGGCACCTACATCGCACGGCCGGTGTATGCGCCGGCCCTGGTGGCCTGGGTCGGCGGGCCGAACCTGAGCCTGTCGATCTCGGTCGGCAACTCGCCGTCGGTCGGCTGGTTCCCGCTGGCGCCGCGCGAGGTCTACGTGCCGGGGTACCGCGTCAGCCCGCGCTACATCCGCAACGTCAACGTGACCCACGTGACCAACATCACCAACGTCACGAACATCATCAACAGCCCGGGCACGGTGGTGCAGCAGACGCACTACGTCAACCGCGGCATGCCGCATGCGGTGACCGTGGTGCCGGCGGTGGTGATGGAGCGCCGCCAGCCGGTGGCGCCGGCGATGACGCGCGTCAACGACCGCGTGCTGCGCGACATGGGCCGCGAGCGGCCGCGCGTCGACGCGCCGGTGGCGATGCCGGGGCCGGCGCGGGGCGAGGGCGGCGGACGGCGCATTGAAGATCCGCGCACCGGGCGCGTCAGTTTCGCGCCGAACCCGCAGCAGCCGGTGCCGCCGCCGCCGGGGCGCCGCGAGAACAACGGTGGCCGTGGCGACAGCCTCGGTCGCGTCGACAGCAACGTGCCGGGCAGCAATGGCGGCCGGGGCGACAACAACGGGCGGGGCGAAGGCGGCTGGGGCCGTCCTGAACGGCCCAACGCGCCGGGGCAGCAGCCGCAGGCGCCGGTGGCGGTGCAACAGCCGCAGCAACCGCAGCAGCCCGGCGTGACGCCGCGTCCGCGCCCGGGCCGCGACGTGCCCGACAACGCCGAGCGGCCCGATGGCAACCGCCCGCCGGTCGCGAATGCAGCCCAGCCGCCGGCACCGACGGCGAACACGCCGGACCGACGCCATCCGATGCCGGTGAACCAGAGCGGCGAGTCGCGCGGCAACCCGCGTGGAGACCGCTTCGAACGACCGGCGCCGGTGGGCGGCCAGCCGCAGCTGCAGCCGCGCCCGGTGCCGCAGCTGCAGCAGCAGCAACCGCCAGCGCCGCAGGTGCAGCGTCCGAGCCCCCCGCAGGTACAGCAGCCCGCACAGCCGCAGGCCCCGCAGCGTCCTCAACCGCAGCCGCAAGCGCCGCAACCGCAGCCGCAGCGCATGCCCGAGGTGCGCCTGCCGCAGCAAGTGCAACCGCGCCAGGAGCAACCGCGCGTCGAGCAGCGTCAGGAACGGCAGGAGCGCCAGGAGCGGCCGGAGCGCCGCAACGAGCGCGAGAACAACCGCTGACGAACGGCGGCAGTCCGCCGCAGTTCAGCCGAGCAGCGGCTTGAGGCCTACCCAGACGTTGTCGAGCATCGTCGGGTGGGCCTTCGCGATCGGGTGGATGCGGTCGGGCTGGAACATCGCGTCGGCCTGCGGCGAATCGGCCACGCCCTTCAGCAGGAACGGCACGAGGCCGGTGTCCTCGGTTTTCGCGACCTGCGCGAACAGCGCCGCGAAATCGGCGCCGTATTGCCGGCCGTAGTTCGGCGGCACCTGCATGCCGACCACCAGCACCTTGGCGCCGGCCTGCTTGGCCGCGCGCACCATCGCGAGCAGGTTGTCGCGCGTCATCGAGAGCGGCAGGCCGCGCAGTGCATCGTTGCCGCCGAGTTCGATCACGACGATACCCGGCTGGTGCTGCTTCAGCAGCGCCGGCAGGCGCGAGCGGCCGCCGGAGGTGGTGTCGCCGCTGATGCTCGCGTTGACGACGCTGGCGGCGATCTTGTCGCGCGCGAGTCGCTCGCCGAGCAGCGCGACCCAGCCTTCGCCGCGCTGCAGGCCGTATTCGGCCGACAGGCTGTCGCCCAGCACCAGCACGCGGCGCGGCGCGGCCGCGCGAGCCCCCGGCAGCGCGCTCGCCGCGGCAAGCAAGGTACAGTGAACCAGCAACGCGCGTCGCGTGAGCCGTCTACCTGCAGAAGCATTCATGTCCGAATCCATCATTTCCGTCGAGCGCGTCACCAAGCAGGTGCAGGACTCGACCGGTGTGCTGACCATTCTCCACGAGATCGACTTCGCGCTTGCCGCACGGCAATCGGCGGCCATCGTCGGTGCGTCCGGCTCGGGCAAGAGCACCTTGCTGTCGATCATCGCGGGCTTGGACACGCCGAGCACCGGAACGGTTCGCCTGGCCGGCCACGATCTTTTCGCGCTCGGCGAGGATGCGCGCGCCGCGGTGCGGGCCGCGCAACTCGGCTTCGTGTTCCAGAGCTTCCAGCTGCTCGGCAACCTGAACGCGCTCGAGAACGTGATGCTGCCGCTGGAGCTGCAGGGCCGCAACGATGCGCGCGCGCTGGCCACCGAGATGCTGCGCCGCGTGGGCCTCGGCGAGCGGCTGTCGCACTACCCGAAAGTGCTGTCGGGCGGCGAGCAGCAGCGCGTCGCGCTGGCGCGTGCCTTCGTCGTGAAGCCGGCGGTGCTGCTGGCCGACGAGCCCACCGGCAGCCTCGATTTCGCGACCGGTGAAAAGGTGATGGAACTGATGTTCGAGCTGAACCGCGAATCGGGCACGACGCTGGTGCTGGTCACGCACGACCGCGGCATCGCAGCGCGCTGCGACCGGCAGCTGCACATCGAGGCGGGGCGGCTGGTGGTGGCCGAGGCGGTGTGAACTTGCAGTTCTAAAGCGCCGCCAGCAGTTCGGTCGCGACGGTCTGGAACGTCGGCCAGGCTTCATCGAAGGAGTACTTGTTCTTGCCGTAGACCAGCGGCAGCAGATTGCGCTCGTACTCGTCGCGCGTCTGGCGATCACTCCTCGCAGCTTGCAGCGCTGCTGTCATCGCTGCCTTCGGGTCGGCAGCGAATGCCACATCCTGGTATCCGAACTCCTCGACATCGCCCAGGGTGAGCGCGACGAAGGCGTCGCGAGCGGTGTCGACCACCGTCGGAGTCTGTTGAACGATGCAGTGCGAGTCGTAGATGTGGCGCACCAGCGCGGTATCCCACGCCTGGCGCATCTGTCCCGCGCGGTGTTGTGCAAATCGTCGCAAGAACGACAAGCTCTTCTCGGCAAGCGTTTCAGCCACTGCCACCACGGCGATGTGTGTTGCATGTCTGGCTGAACCAGTCAGGCGATCTGCGAGCGATTCGATTGACGCCGTCTCGCTTGGGAGCATCGGTCGACGCACCACCAACTCGAACTGAAGGTTGGGGCGCAGCGCCGCGATACCGTCATACGCTCGCTGATAGGCCCACTGGCTGTGCATGTAGCGGTTGTCGTTCAGGGAACGGCGCTTGTCGACCTCCTCGGCAAAGCCAAGGTTCGCCATGGTTTCGGCGACGCGACCTCTCACCTCGTCACCGAGATAGCGCCGGATCTTGTTCTTGGACCATGGGCCGGTGGCGTCCGCCAGCACGACCTTGATATCGGCATCCTCGGACATGCGTTCGATGAGACCGTGTGCCTTGGACAGACTCGATCCACCGCAAAAGACCAAGGTCGCGTGCTCCAGCTTCAACTCGAACACGGCGCGAAGGGCGTCGGTGAGGTGCTCATCCTTCTCGAGCAGCGCAGCGGTGACTCCTCCCGTATCGGCTTCTGCAACCAGCGCATCGATCAGCTCCAGTCGGGCTGGAGGCAGCGCCCTCATGCGTATTCGTACTGGAGAAACTTGCCGTTGAAACCAATCTTGCGGGTGATGCGGCGCCTGCCGACATTCACCACGACACCCGTCGGAATCTGCGTGCTTCGGCCGGTGTTGTACTCGCGCGTCTGGCGCGATTCGCGGAGTTCGACGCCGAACTTGCGAAGTGCCTGCGGTCCCAGCACTTCGAGAGGGCCGATGGGGATGGGTTTGCCACTGAGCACGCTCTGCTTTGTCTTGGCGTATACGCCCACGCCCAGGCGCACCAGATTGCCGCTGTCGACGAGTTCCCGCAAGGCTCGCCTCACCGAGGCTTCACTCCCGAACGACTCGAAGTCCTTGGGGCGGAAGACGGCGCTCTTGCTCCGAGCGACGGAGCGCCTGATGCGGGAGCTGATGTTCATCGGGAGGCAACGGGTCAGTAACAGATGCGTAGTGTCCTGCTTAAGTCGTTCTTGGACAACAGGATCAGGTTGCAGATGACGGTCGCTTGCGCCCACGAAAAAGGGCGCCCGCAGGCGCCCTTCGCATCGAAGCCCGCAGGCCCCGGCTCTCGAATCAGTTGGCCGTCGAGAACTTGTAGTCCGTCTTCGCCTTCGCGCGGATCTCGTCGCGGAACTTGGCGAGCTTCTGCTGGCCCAGGCGCTGCAGGATCTGCGGCTTCACTTCTTCGAGCGGCGGGAACTGCGCGTCGCGCGTGTCTTCCAGCTTGATGATGTGGTAGCCGAATTGCGTCTTCACCGGCTCCGGCGTCATCTCGCCCTTCTTCAGCTTGATCATCGCCTGCGAGAACTCGGGCACGTACGAACCGGGGTTGGCCCAGTCGAGGTCGCCGCCGTTCTCGCCCGATCCCGGGTCCTTCGAGTTCTTCTTCGCGAGGTCTTCGAACTTCGCGCCGCCCTTGATCTGCGCGATCAGGGCCTTCGCGTCTTCTTCCTTCTCGACGAGGATGTGGCGGGCGTGGTACTCGGTGCCGCTCGCCTGCGCCTTGAACTTCTCGTACTCGGCCTGGACGTCGGCATCGAGCACCGGGTTCTTCTTCTGGTAGTCGTTGAACAGCTCGCGGATCAGGATGCTCTGGCGCGCCAGTTCGAGCTGCTGCTTGTAGTCGGCGCTGCCGGTCAGGCCGCGCTTCTCGGCTTCCTGCATGAACATCTCGCGCAGCACGACTTCGTCGCGCACCTGCGCTTCGAGTTCGGCGGTCCGCGGCTGGCTGCCTTGCTGGCCGGGGCGGGTCGCCTGCGCAAGCAGCGCCTCGACGCGCGACTTCGGCACGGGCTTGCCGTTGACGATCGCCACGTTCTGGGCCATCGCCGCCGGCACGAACAGGGCAGCACTGATCACCAGCAGCGAAGCGTGGCGGGCAAGGGTCGACTTCTTCATGGGCTTATGGCCTTTCAACGGGAATCGCATGGATGCGAACGGGGACGAATGGGGAATACCGCGCGGGTTGGGTGGGTGCTGCCGTGGGACCGGGGAAGGTCACCGACGTTGTTGGATCAGCGATGTCTTCGGATCAGCGTTCACCCGGCGCGCGGGCCTCGATGGCCAGGGCGTGGATGCCGCGCGGAATCAAGGTTCGAAGGGCATCATATACGAGGCGGTGCCGCTTCAGACGTGACAGATCGTTGAACTGCGCGCTGACCACCTGCACGCTGAAATGCCGGCCTTCGCGCGCGCCGGCATGGCCGGCATGCAGGTGGCTGTCGTCGGTGATCGCGAGGCTGTCGGGTTGCAACGCCTCGCGCAGTGCGGCCTCGATCTCTTGCGAACTGACGGCCATGGTCAGCCCCGCTCCTGCGTCGGCGCCTGGGTCGCCTGCTGGATGGGATCGGCCGGCGGCGCGGGCTTGTCGTCGTCGTCGGGCAGGTGACGGCTCAGGTAGACGCCCTGGCCGAGCACGAAGACCAGCATCAGCCCGGTCGCGCCGAACACCTTGAAGGTGGCCCAGGTCGACTGCGTGAAGCTGTAAGCCACGTAAAGATTCAACAAGCCCATCAGCCCGAAGAAGGCGACCCATGCGAAATTCAGGCGTTGCCAGATGGCCGGCGACAGCACCAGCTGCTCGCCCATCAGCTTCTGCGGGATGTTCTTGCCGAGCACGCTCTGGCTGAACCAGAAGGCCAGGCCCATCACCCAGTACAGCACGCTGGGCTTCCACATGATGAAGGTGGCGTTGTGGAACCAGATCGTCGCGCCGCCCAGCACCACCACCAGCGCCAGCGTGACCCACAGCATCGTGTGCACCTTGCGGCGCAGCAGCTTCAGCGTGACCACCTGCAGCAAGGTGGCGGCGATCACCACCAGCGTGGCCAGCAGCACCGCGGCCTCGTTCGGGCCGACGCTGCCGCCCGAGACCAGGAAGCCGAAATGCTCGCTCGCGAAGGCTGCGGCGGCGTCCTTGTTGGAATCGGCGAACTTGAAGGTGCCGAAGAACAGCAGCAGCGGGAGGAAATCGAGCAGCAGGGTCATCAGGGGCGCAGTCGGCAGTTGCAACGGTCAGGGGGCCGCGGTCACGGCTCGGGGGCGAAGTCTATCGCCGCCGAGTTGATGCAGAAGCGCTCGCCGGTCGGCTCCGGTCCGTCCTCGAAGACGTGGCCGAGGTGCGAGCCGCAGTTGTTGCAGCGTACTTCGACGCGCACCATGCCGTGGCTGCGGTCGACCACGCGCTCGATCACCTCGCTGTTGATCGGCTCCCAGTAGCTCGGCCAGCCGCAGCCGGCGTCGAACTTGGTGTCGGATGCGAACAGCGGCGTGCCGCAGCCGACGCAGTCGTAGCGGCCGGCCTCGAAGTGGTCCCAGTACTTGCCGGTGAAGGCGCGCTCGGTGGCCGCGTGGCGCGCCACCTCGTACTGCATCGGGCTCAGCTGGGCGCGCCATTCGGCGTCGGTCTTCGTGACGGTGTAGGGGGTGCCGTCGTCCTGGCGGTGGTCGTGGTCGTTCGCACTCATGATGAACAGGACACCTCGATGTGTTGCGCCCAGTCGGGCGGGAAGTCGGCATACGCCGCGTGCTCGGGCTGTTCGTCGAAGGGCGCCGACAGAACTTTCAGCAACCGGTGCACCTCGGCGAAATCGCCACCCCGGGCCGCGCGGATCGCGGTGTCGGCCAGGTGGTTGCGAAGCACGTACTTGGGGTTCACCCGGTTCATCCGCAAGGCGCGTTCGGCATCGACGCTGCCTTCGGAGCGCAGTCGCGCCGCATAGTTCCGTGCCCAGGCGTCGAAGGCCTCGCGGTCGATGAAGAGGTCGCGCAGCGCGTCGTTGGTGGCGCCGTCGCGGCTGTCGAAGCCGGCCAGCCGGCGGAAGGCGATGCTGAAATCGGCGCGGTCGGCGGCCATGCGCTGCAGCAGGCCCTCGGCCAGCGCGCGGTCGCCGTCCTGCACGTCCACCAGCCCCAGCTTGGCGGCCATGCGCGCATCGAGCGTCGCCGCGAATTCGGTCTTGTACGGCTCGAGCGCGTCGAGCGCGGCCTCCTGGTCGTCGATCAGCGGCAGCAGCGCCTGCGCCAGCGCATGCAGGTTCCAGAACGCGACGTTCGGCTGGCGCGCATAGGCATAGCGGCCCTGGTGGTCGGAGTGGTTGCAGACGTGGCCGGGGTCGAAGGCGTCGAGGAAGCCGTACGGGCCGTAGTCGATCGTCAGCCCGAGGATCGACATGTTGTCGGTGTTCATCACGCCGTGGCAGAAGCCGACGGCCTGCCAGTCGGCCATCAGCCGGGCGGTGCGCCGCGCCACCGCTTCGAGCAGCGCAACGGCCGGCTGCGCCGCGTCGCGGCATTCGGGGTAGCCGATGTCGATCGTGAAATCGACCAGCCGGCGCAGTGCCTCGACGTTCGGTTCAGTGTGCGCGAAGTGCTCGAAATGGCCGAAGCGGATGAACGACGGCGCGACCCGCGTGACGACCGCGGCGGTCTCGATCTCTTCGCGCCGCACCGGCAGCGCCGAGCCGGTGATGCTGAGCGCGCGCGTCGTCGGCACGCCGAGCGCATGCATCGCCTCGGAGGCGAGGAACTCGCGGATCGACGAGCGCAGCACCGCGCGCCCGTCGCCCATGCGGGAGTAGGGCGTCAGGCCGGCGCCCTTCAGCTGGATCTCCATCGGGCCGCTCGGCGTTTGCAGTTCGCCCAGCCACAGCGCGCGGCCGTCGCCCAGCTGGCCGGCCCAGACGCCGAACTGGTGGCCGCTGTAGACGCTGGCCAGCGGCCGCAGCGGTGCCTCGCTCAGGTTGCCGCTGAGGGTGGCCAGCCAGCGCGGGTCGGACGGCTGCTCGCCCGACAGGCCGAGCAGCCGTGCGCAGTCATCGCTCCAGGCCACCCAGTGCGGATCGGGCAGGCCTTGCGGCGGCAGCTCGGTGAAGAACTCGCCGCCGAGCGACGCGAAGCGGTTCGGCCAGGAGCCGCCGAGCAGCGGCGTGGGAGAGGCGGGGGACGCAGCAGGCGTTGAAACGGGCAGGGCACTCATCGGCGGAAAGTGTAACGACCGCTTCTGCTCCGACCCGGCAGGGTGGGTAAGGGCGTCGCTCGACCGCTTTCGAGGACGGCTGTCAGGCGGTTTGCGCTGTCAATCGCACGCCCAATGCTCGCGTGACCCGCAGGATGGTGTCGAAGCGCGGTTTGGCGCCAGGGGTCAGCGCCTTGTACAGGCTTTCGCGCCCCAGGCCTGAGTCCTTGGCGACCTGCGCCATACCGCGGGCACGCGCCACATCGGCGAGCGCCAGCAGCAGCAGATCGGTATCGTCGGCCTCCAGGATGGCGGTCAGGTACTCAGCCACCGCTGCGTCATCGATGAGATACCGCGCCGCGTCGAAGGGAACCAGCTTGCCAAGCTTCTTCGTGGGGGTCATGGGACCTCTCAAGCTTGCACCCACCGTTCGCCCTGAGCAGGGACTGAGCCTGTCGAAGGCCCGTCCGTCGAAGGGTTGTGTCCGAAGCCACGATCGGGGGCGGGCGAGCGCTAATGAATCGCCAATGTATCCGATCAGATACAGATCGTCCACGCCGTCTGGGTTCGACCGCCGTCCCTACGGGTAAACAGCCAGCCGCCCCCAAGGGGACCGTTCCTATCATTTCCCGCATTGCCAAACGTTTTCACGTCGGGAGAAGTCGATGTCACGCCTGATGGGCCAGATGATGCAGATGCCCTTGCTGATCTCCTCGCTGGTCGTGCATGCCGCGCGGCATGCGGCGGACACCGAGATCGTCTCGAAGCGCTGCGAGGGGGACATCCACCGCAGCACCTGGCAGGCGCTGGAGCTGCGCTCGCGCAAGCTGGCCCAGGCCCTGGCACGGCTCGGCTGCGAGAGCGGCGACCGGGTCGCCACGTTGGCCTGGAACGGCTACCGCCACCTGGAGATCTACTACGGCAGCTCCGGCTCCGGGCTGGTGTGCCACACCATCAACCCGCGGCTGTTTCCCGAGCAGATCGCGTGGATCGCGAACGACGCCGAAGACCGGGTGCTGTGCTTCGACCTCGGCTTCCTGCCGCTGGTCGAGAAGCTTGCGCCGCAGCTGCCGCAGGTCAAGCATTTCGTGCTGATGACCGACCGCGCGCACATGCCGGCGTCCAGCCCCATCCCGAACCTGGCCTGCTACGACGAGCTGGTCGAGGCCGAGGACGGCGTCTACGCCTGGCCGCAGTTCGACGAGAACACCGCGTCGAGCATCTGCTACACCTCGGGCACCACCGGCCACCCGAAGGGCGCCGTCTACAGCCACCGCTCGACGCTGCTGCATGCCTTCGCGGCGGCGCTGCCGGATTCGATGGGCTGCTCGGCGGCCGACGTGATCCTGCCGGTGGTGCCGATGTTCCACGTCAACGCCTGGGGCCTGCCGTATGCCGGCGCGCTGGTGGGCGCCAAGCTGGTGATGCCGGGGCCGCACCTCGACGGCAAGTCGCTGTTCGAGCTGTTCGAATCGGAGCAGGTCACCTTCAGCGCCGGCGTGCCGACGGTCTGGCTCGGGCTGCTGAACCACGTCAGGCAGAACGGCCTGAAGTTCAGCAGCTTCCGCCGCACGGTGATCGGCGGCTCGGCCTGCCCGCCGTCGATGATGCGAGCGCTCGAGGAAGAGCACGGCGTCGAGGTGATCCACGCCTGGGGCATGACCGAGATGTCGCCGCTGGGCACGCTGTCGAAGCTGAAGGCCACGCATGCGAAGCTCGACGATGCGGCGCGCCACAAGCTGCTGCAGACGCAGGGCCGGGTGGTGTACGGCGTCGACATGATGATCGTCGGCGACGACCAGCGCCCGCTGCCGTGGGACGGTGTCGCGTCGGGCAACCTGCTGGTGCGCGGGCCGTGGGTGATCCAGAACTACTTCGGGCAGAAGGCGTCGCCTCTGGTCCAGGTCGACGGCCAGGACTGGTTCCCGACCGGCGACGTCGCGGCGATCAACCCTGACGGCTTCATGCAGATCACCGACCGCAGCAAGGACGTCATCAAATCCGGCGGCGAATGGATCAGCTCGATCGAGCTGGAGAACATCGCGATGGGCCACCCCGGGGTGCACGAGGCGGCCGTCATCGCCTGCGCGCACCCGAAATGGGACGAGCGGCCGCTGCTGGTGGTGGTGCGCAAGCCCGGGGTCGCGCTGGAAGCGCAGGAACTGCTCGGATTCTTCGAGGGGCGCATCGCGAAATGGCAGATTCCGGACGACGTGGCCTTCGTCGACGAGATCCCGCACACCGCCACCGGCAAGATGCTGAAGCTGAAGCTGCGGGATCAATTCAAGGCCTACAAATTGCCGACTGCTTGATCTTGCGTTGGTTTGCGCGGAAGGCGCGTGCGGGGAGGCTGTGGCGCGCCGTCGGGTGCGGCCTTCCCCCCTGGCGGGGCGAAGGCTGCCCTCCGCTGGATGGATTCATGACCCGTCGCCGAAACTCCCTCCACTCACTTCGTTCGTTGTGGTCAAACAGTCGGCGACAGTCAGTCCACGAAGCGTGCTGCGCACGCGGGCCATGAATCCAGCCAGCTCCGGCGCACCCTCCTTATTGGCGCGCCACAGCCTCCCCGCACGCGCCTTCTGCCATCGCCCTGCCTTGGGGAGGTGACAAGCGAACAAATGAAGGTTGATCCCCGGGTTGGCATCCGGGCTACGCGCGAATGCACAAGCGCAGCGAAGTGCTCATCAAGCAACGACCCGGGATCCGGCTTTGCCGGGCCCAGGGTTGGCGCCCCTTGGGGGCAGGAGCGAAGCGACTGGGGGCCCTGTCCCACTCGCGACAGCGCTTGTCGGGTAGTCCCTCAAACAGTCGCCTACCTGCTTCCATTACCGTTCGCCGTTGTCGCAATCAACTCGCGAGGTTCCCATGGAATTCACCCGGAAGCTGTTCGGTCTGTCAGTGGCTGCCGCCTTCTCGCTGCATGCCGGAATCGCCTTCGCGCAAGCCGGCGAGACGGTCAAGATCGCCTGGATCGACCCGCTGTCCGGGCCGTTCGCGAGCCTGGGGGCGAACCAGCTGAAGAGCTTCCAGTTCATGGCCGAACGCATCAGCGGCAAGAAGAACCCGGCCGGCGTCACCTACGAGGTGGTCGGCTTCGACAACAAGGCCTCGCCGCAGGAAAGCCTGAACGTGCTGAAGGCGGCGATCGACCAGGGCTTCCGCTACGTGACGCAGGGCAACGGCTCGGGCGCGGCGGCGGCCATCATCGATGCGGTGTCCAAGCACAACGAGCGCAACCCGGGCAAGGAGATCGTGTTCCTGAACCACTCCGCGGTCGACCCGGACCTGACCAACAGCAAGTGCAACTACTGGCACTTCCGCTTCGACGCCGACACCTCGATGAAGATGGAGGCGATGACGACCTACATGAAGGACCAGCCGTCCATCAAGAAGGTCTACCTGATCAACCAGAACTACTCGCACGGCCAGCAGGTCTCGAAGTTCGCGAAGGAGACGCTGGCCCGCAAGCGGCCCGACATCCAGATCGTCGGCGACGACCTGACGCCGCTCGGCCAGGTGAAGGACTTCTCGCCCTACGTCGCGAAGATCAAGCAGAGCGGCGCCGACACCGTGATCACCGGCAACTGGAGCCAGGACCTGACGCTGCTGATCAAGGCCGCGAAGGACGCCGGCCTCGACGTCACGTTCTACACCTACTACGCCGCCGTGATCGGCACGCCGACCGCGATCGGCGCGGCCGGCGAGGGCAAGGTCAAGATGATCGCGTACTCCCACCACAACATTCCCGGCGACATCGCCAACGTCGGCGACGAGTTCAACAAGAAGTTCAAGGAAGACTTCTTCACCACCGACATCTACAACATCTTCACGATGCTGCCGGCCGCGATGGCCAAGGCCAAGAGCACCGATCCGGTGAAGGTGGCGGCCGCGATGGAAGGCCTGACAGTGAAGGGCTTCAGCGGCGACATCACGATGCGCGCGTCCGACCACCAGATGCAGCAGGGCCTGTACCTGAGCACCTGGCGCAAGGTCGACGCGAAGAACAAGTACAACGTCGAGGGCACCGGCTACACCTTCGTGCCGGACAAGTTCTACGAGCCCTACGTGTCGAGCACGCCGACGTCGTGCCAGATGAAGCGCCCCGGGGCCTGATATCGCACTGACAATCCCGCGTCGGCCCACTCGGTCGCCGCGGGATTTTTGTTGACGGATACCATGGAGTTCTTCACCACCTCGCTGCTGAACGGCATCAGCTACGGCCTGCTGCTGTTCATGCTGAGTTCCGGCCTCACGCTGATCTTCAGCATGATGGGCGTGCTCAATTTCGCCCATGCGAGCTTCTACATGCTGGGCGCCTATTTCGCGTACACGACGACGCTGTTCGTCGGCTTCTGGCCGTCGCTGGTGATCGCGCCGCTGCTGACCGGCGTGGTCGGCGCGCTGTTCGAGCGCTTCTGCCTGCGCCGGGTGCACCGCTTCGGCCACGTGGCCGAGCTGCTGATCACCTTCGGGCTGTCGTTCGTGATCCTCGAGCTGGTGCAGCTGACCTGGGGCCGCTCGGCGGTCGACTACCGGGTGCCGGCGATCCTCGACGGCCCGCTGTTCACGCTGTACGGCACGCAGTTCCCGATGTACCGCGCGTTCATGATGCTCGTCGCGCTGCTGATGCTGGTGTCGGTGTGGCTGCTGCTGTCGCGCACCCGCATCGGGCTGGTGATCCAGGGCGCGCTGACCCACCCCGAGATGGTCGAATCGCTCGGCCACAACGTGCCGCTGGTGTTCATGGGGGTGTTCGGCGGCGGCGCGGCGCTGGCCGGCCTGGCCGGCGTGATCGGCGGCAACGCCTACGTCACCGAGCCGACGATGGCCGGCGCGGTCGGGCCGATCATCTTCGTCGTCGTGGTGGTCGGCGGCATGGGCTCGCTGGCCGGCGCGTTCGTCGCGTCGCTGCTGATCGGGCTGATCCAGACCTTCGCGGTGGCGCTCGACCAGTCGGCGCTCGGCGCGCTGCAATGGGCCGGCGTCGCGATCACGCCCGAGAGCTTCGGCTACCCGCTGCTGAAGCTGAAGATCTCGCAGGTGGCGCCGATCCTGCCGTATCTGCTGCTGGTGCTGATGCTGATCTTCCGCCCGAAGGGCCTGATGGGGACGCGCGAAGGATGAGTGCCGTGCTGAAACCCGCCGTGCCGGCCGCCGACCGGGGCCCCGGCGCCGAAGCGCGCGGCCAGCGAATTCATTTCCGCCCGCTGAACGTCGGCCGCTGGGTGATCTGGGGCGTGTTCGCGCTGCTGCTGGTCGCCGCGCCGATGCTGTTCACCAGCGGCCTCGCGATGACGATGCTGTCGCAGATGGGCTACATGATCATCATCTGCCTCAGCTACAACCTGCTGCTCGGCCAGGGCGGCATGCTGAGCTTCGGGCATGCGGTGTACGTCGGGCTGGGCGCGTTCTTCGCGATCCATGCGATGAACCTGATCGGGGCCGGGCGGCTGCCGCTGCCGATGAGCCTGGTGCCGCTGGTCGGCGGGGCCGCCGGCGCGGGCGTCGCGGCACTGCTCGGTTGGGTCACGACGAAGAAGTCGGCCAACACCTTCGCGATGATCACGCTCGGCGTCGGCGAGCTGGTCGCGGCGATGGCGCTGATGTTCCCCGAATTCTTCGGCGGCGAAGGCGGCGTCAGCTCGAACCGCGTGGCCGGCAAGGCAGTGCTGGGCATCACGTTCGGGCCGCAGGTGCAGGTCTACTACCTGATCGCGGTCTACTGCTTCGTCTGCACCGCGGCGCTGTACGCGCTGACGCGCACGCCGTTCGGCCGCATGCTGAACGCGGTGCGCGACAACCCGGAGCGCGTCGAGTTCGTCGGCTACAACACGCAGGTGGTGCGCTACCTGGCGTTCATCATTGCCGGCTTCTTCGCCGGCATCGGCGGTGGGTTGACCGCGCTGAACTTCGAGATCGTCACGGCCGATTCGGTCGGCGGCTTCCGCTCCGGCAGCTACCTGCTGTTCACCTTCCTCGGCGGCGCGTTCTTCTTCTTCGGGCCGATCATCGGCGCGGTGCTGCTGGTGCTGGCCTTCGTGATGTTCTCCGAGATCACGAAGGCCTGGCAGATCTACCTCGGGCTGGTGTTCATGTTCATGGTGATGTTCGCGCCCGGCGGCATCTCGAGCCTGATCATGATGAACCTGCGCGTGGCTGGCTTCGGCAAGCTGCGCCGGCTCGGGTCGTCGTACCTGGCGCTGGGCGGCACCGGCGCGGTGGCGCTGGCCGGCGCGGCGGCGATCGTCGAGATGATCTACCACGTGCAGCTCAATTCGGCGCTCGGCCCGACGGTGAAGTTCATGGGCGGCACGCTGAACGTGCAGGGCCTGGACAGCTGGTTCGGCGCGGTGTTCGTGATGTCGATCGGCGTTGCGATGTTCGAGGTGGCGCGGTGCGAGTTCAAGCGCCAGTGGGATGAAACCCAGCAGGAGATCGAGAAAGAGATCAAGCGGAGGGAAGCCTTGTGAGCGCGAGTCCGTTTGCCCTCGAACTCAATGACGTCCGCAAGAGCTTCGGCAAGACCGAGATCATCCGCGGCGCGAGCCTGCAGGTGAAGCCCGGCGAACGCATCGCGATCATCGGCCCGAACGGCGCCGGCAAGTCGACGCTGTTCAACCTGATCAGCGGGCGCTTCGGCGTCAGCACCGGCGACATCCGGTTGAACGGGTCGTCGATCGCCGGCCGCAAGCCCTACGAGATCAACCGCATGGGCCTCGCGCGCAGCTTCCAGGTGTCGAACCTGTTCGTGCGGCTGTCGGTGTTCGAGAACATCCGCTGCGCGGTGCTGTGGAGCATGGGCTACCGCTACGCCTTCTGGAAATTCCTGGCCGACCTGCGCGACGCGAACGACCGGGCCGACGAGGTGCTGCGCATGATCAAGCTGGACAAGAAGCGCGACGTGCTGGCGATGAACCTGACCTATGCCGAGCAGCGCGCGCTGGAGATCGGCATCACGATCGCCGGCGGCGCCAGCGTGGTGCTGCTCGACGAGCCGACCGCCGGCATGAGCAAGAGCGAGACGACGCGCTTCATCCAGCTGATCCGCGAGGTGACGGTGGGCAAGACGCTGCTGACGGTGGAGCACGACATGGGCGTGGTGTTCGGCCTGGCCGACAAGATCGCGGTGCTGGTGTATGGCGAGGTGATCGCGTTCGACGTGCCGGAAGCGGTGCGGGCGAATGCGAAGGTGCAGGAGGCGTACCTGGGTTCCGTTCTCGCGGCGCACGGAGCCTGACGCGATGCTGAAACTCGACAACCTGCATGCGTTCTACGGCAAGAGCCATGTGCTGCACGGCGTGACGCTGGACGTGAAGCCGGGCGAGATCGTCAGCCTGCTCGGGCGCAACGGCTCGGGGCGCTCGACCACCGTGAAGGCGATCATGGGCCTGGTCGACGGGAAAGGCTCGGTGCGCTGGGGCGGGCGCGAACTGCTCGGGCTGAAGGCCTTCGAGATCGCGCACCAGGGCATCGGCTACGTCCCGGAGAACCGCGACATCTTCCCGAAGCTGACGGTGCACCAGAACCTGCTGCTCGGCGAGAAGCGCGGCAAGGCGAAGCCGCGCTGGTCCTTCGACGACATGTACGCGATGTTCCCGCGGCTGAAGGAGCGCCAGCACACCGAAGCCGGCGTGCTGTCGGGCGGCGAGCAGCAGATGCTGACGCTGTGCCGCACGCTGATGGGCGACCCGGACCTGATCATGATCGACGAGCCGACCGAAGGCCTGGCGCCGAAGATCGTCGAGCAGGTCGCGCAGTACTTGAACGAGCTGAAGCGGCGCGGCGTGTCGGTGCTGCTGGTCGAGCAGAAGCTGACCATCGCGCTGGAGATCTCGCAGCGCTGCTATGTGATGGGGCATGGCCGGATAGTCTTCGAGGGCAGTCCTGCCGAGCTGAAGTCGAACGCCTATATTCGCAAGGAGTGGCTGGAGGTGTGATTGGCCCCCCAGTCGCTTCGCTCCTGCCCCCAAGGGGCGCCACCCTGCGGCCCGGCAAAGCCGGTTCCGCGGGCGTGGCTTGATGGGTGCCTTGCTTCGCAGGCGATTCGTCGGATGTCACTGACGAGACACGACGATTCGCCAAACTATTCCTAGAATCGAACGATCGTTCTATTCCACCCGGAGAACACCGCATGAGCGCCACCTACGAACTTCGCGGCCCGGTTGCCGTGATCACGCTGGACAACCCGCCGGTCAACGGCCTCGGGTATGACACCCGCAAGGGCATCACCGACGGGCTCGACCGGGCCCAGGCCGACGACCAGGTCAAGGCGATCGTGATCACCGGTGCCGGCAAGGCCTTCTCCGGCGGCGCCGACATCCGCGAGTTCGGCTCGCCGAAGGCGCTGCAGGAGCCGAACCTGCTCAGCGTGATCCTCGCGGTCGAGGCCTGCAGCAAGCCGGTCGTCGCGGCGATCCACACGGTGTGCATGGGCGGCGGGCTCGAGCTCTCCCTCGGCTGCCACTACCGCGTCGCCGCGCCCGGCACGCAGGTCGCGCTGCCGGAAGTGAAGCTGGGCCTGGTGCCCGGCGCCGGCGGCACGCAGCGGCTGTCGCGCGTGATCGGCGTCGAGAACGCGTTGAACATGATCGTCAGCGGCGAGCCGGTGTCGAGCGAACTGCTCGCGAAGGCGCCGGGCCAGAAGCTGTTCGACAAGATGATCGACGGCGACCTGTTGGCCGGCGCCTGCGCGTTCGCGACCGAGGTCGCCGACAAGCGACCCTTGCCTCTGGTGCGCCACCTGAAGGCCGAGCACCCGAACCCCGACGCCTTCTTCCAGTTCGCCCGCAACACCGTCGGCGCGATGTCGCGCCACTTCCCGGCGCCGCTGCAGTGCGTCGAGACGGTGGCGGCCTCGGTCTACAAGAAGTTCGACGACGGCATGAAGCAGGAGCGCGAGGCCTTCATCGCGCTGATGATGACGCCCGAGAGCCGCGCGCTGCGCCATGCCTTCGTGGCCGAGCGCGCCACCAGCAAGATCCCCGACGTGCCGGCCGACACGCCGGTGCGCGACGTGAAGAAGCTCGCGGTGATCGGCGCCGGCACGATGGGCGGCGGCATCGCGATGAACTTCCTGAACGCCGGCATCCCGGTGGTCATCCTCGAGATGAAGCAGGAAGCGCTCGACAAGGGCGTCGCGATCATCCGCAAGAACTACGACGCGCAGGTCAAGAAGGGCAAGCTGAAGCAGGACAAGCTCGATGCCCGCATGGCCTTGCTGAGCACCACGCTGAACTATGCCGACCTGAAGGACGCCGACATGGTGATCGAGGCGGTGTTCGAGGACATCGGCGTGAAGGAGCAGGTCTTCAAGACGCTCGACGAAGTGATGAAGCCCGGCGCGATCCTCGCGAGCAACACCTCGACGCTCGACGTGAACAAGATCGCGGCCTTCACGAAGCGCCCGCAGGACGTGATCGGCACCCACTTCTTCAGCCCGGCCAACGTGATGAAGCTGCTGGAGGTGGTGCGCGGCGAGAAGACCGCGAAGGACGTGCTGGCGACCGTGATGGCGCTCGGCAAGAAGATCAGGAAGACCTGCGTGGTGTCGGGCGTGTGCGACGGCTTCATCGGCAACCGCATGATCGAGCAGTACTCGCGGCAGGCCGGCTTCCTGCTGGAAGAAGGCTGCACGCCGCAGCAGGTCGACAAGGCGGTCGAAAAGTTCGGCTTCGCGATGGGCCCGTTCCGCATGGGCGACCTGGCCGGCAACGACGTGGGCTGGTACATCCGCAAGCGCCGGTATCTCGAGAAGCCGGACCTGCGCTACAGCAAGACCGCCGACCTGCTGTGCGAGATGGGTCGCTTCGGCCAGAAGACCGGCGCCGGCTGGTACGACTACCTGCCGGGCAAGCGGGACGCGATCCCGAGCGCGCTGGTCGACGGCATGATCGAGAAGCACCGCGCCGAGCTGGGCATCGTGCCGCGCAAGATCGGCGACGACGAGATCGTGCACCGGCTGGTCTACGCACTGGTCAACGAGGGCGCGAAGATCGTCGAGGAAGGCATTGCGCTGCGCGCGAGCGACATCGACATGGTGTACCTGACCGGCTACGGCTTCCCGCTGCACCGCGGCGGGCCGATGTGCTATGCCGACACCGTGGGCCTGTTCAACGTGGTCGCGGCGATGAACCGCTTCGCGAAGAACCCGCACGACGACGCGAAGTTCTGGCAGCCGGCGCCGTTGCTGGCGCGCCTGGCGGCCGAAGGCAAGACTTTCTCCTGACGACGAAACGGGACACACCATCATGACCACTGCAGTGATCGTTTCCACCGCCCGCACGCCGCTGGCCAAGAGCTGGAAGGGCGCCTTCAACATGACGCACGGCGCGACGCTGGGCGGGCACGCGGTGAAGGCCGCGGTCGAGCGCGCCGGCATCGACGCCGCCGAAGTCGACGACGTGATCATGGGCTGCGCGACGCCCGAAGGCGCGACCGGCAGCAACATCGCGCGGCAGATCGCGCTGCGCGCCGGCCTGCCGGTGACGACGAGCGGCGTGACCGTGAACCGCTTCTGCTCGAGCGGGCTGCAGACGATCGCGATGGCCGCGCAGCGCATCGTGGCCGGCGAGGGCGACGTGTACGTGGCCGGCGGCGTCGAGAGCATCTCGTGCGTGCAGAACGAGGCCAACAAGCACATGATCGCCGACCCCTGGCTGCGCGAGCACAAGCCGGAGATCTACTGGAGCATGCTGCAGACCGCCGAGCAGGTGGCCAAGCGCTACAAGATCGGCCGCGACCGCATGGACGCGTACGGCGCGGCGAGCCAGCAGAAGGCCTGTGCGGCGCAGGATGCCGGCAAGTTCAAGGATGAGATCGTGCCGATGACGGTGATCGCGGGCGTGGCCGATCCGGTGATGGGTCTGCGCAGCAAGGAGGTCACGATCAGCGTCGACGAAGGCCTGCGCTACGGCACGACGGTCGAAGGCATCTCGGGCATCAAGCCGGCGTTGCCGGGCGGGCTGATCGCCGCCGGCAATGCGAGCCAGTTCAGCGACGGCGCGGGCGCCTGCGTCGTGATGAGCGAGGCGCTGGCGCAGCAGCGCGGGCTGAAGCCGCTGGGTCGCTTCCTCGGCTTCGCGGTGGCGGGCTGCGAGCCCGACGAGATGGGCATCGGCCCGGTGTTCGCGGTGCCGAAGGTGCTGAAGCGGCTCGGGCTCACGGTGAAAGACATCGACCTGTGGGAGCTGAACGAGGCGTTCGCGGTGCAGGTGCTTTACTGCGCCGACACGCTGGGGATTCCGATGGACCGGTTGAACGTCAATGGCGGGGCGATCGCGGTCGGGCATCCGTATGGGGTCAGCGGGCAGCGCTTGACAGGGCATGCGTTGATCGAGGGCAAGCGCCGCGGTGCGAAGCGGGTATGCGTCACGATGTGCATCGGCGGTGGCATGGGGGCCGCCGGCGTATTCGAAGTGTTGTGACTGCGTAGCCCGGATGCCCATCCGGGACGGCCCCACCCCGGAGTGGCATCCGGGCTACATGACGACCCCTCGCCCGGCGAGTACGCCGGTCGATCCCCCGGGGGGATGCGGGCCGGCTTGGGGCGGCCCGGCGCTCGGCCCGCTTGACGCCAGGCATCGAACCTACGAAAGACGACATGCGCCCCACCCTCGACTTCCTCCTCTACGACTGGCTGCAGGTCGACACCCTGCGCCACCGCAGCCGCTTCGCCGACCACTCGCGCGACACCTTCGATGCGGTGCTCGACACCTGCGAACGCATCGCGCGCGAGAAGTTCGCGCCGTTCAACCGGATCACCGACACCGAAGAGCCGCGCTTCGACGGCGAACGGGTGATCCAGCCGCAGGCGACGCACGAGGCTTCGCGCGCCTACGTCGAGTCGGGCATGCTCGCCGCGGCGCAGGACTACGAGATCGGCGGCATGCAGTTGCCGTGCGTGATCGAGATGGCCGCCAACGCCTTCTTCGCGAAGGGCGGTATCGGCATGGGCGGCGGCGGCATGCTGACCAGCGGCAATGCCAACCTGCTGATGGCGCACGGCACGCCGCTGCAGAAAGAGGTGTTCGCGAAGAACGAATTCTCCGGGCGCTTCTTCGGCACCATGTGCCTCAGCGAGCCGCAGGCCGGGTCGAGCCTGTCGGACATCGTCACCCGCGCCACGCCCGACGGTCCCGATGCCGCCGGCGACCCGCTCGGTCCCCGCTACCGGCTGCGCGGCAACAAGATGTGGATCTCGAACGGCGAGCACGAGCTGGCCGAGAACATCGTGCACCTGGTGCTCGCGAAGATCCCCGGGCCCGACGGCGCGCTGGTGCCCGGCACGCGCGGCATCTCGCTGTTCGTCGTGCCGAAGAAGATGGTCGATGCCGACGGGCGCCTCACCGGTGAGCGCAACGACGTGGCGCTCGCCGGGCTCAACCACAAGCTCGGCTACCGCGGCATTCCGAACACGCTGCTGAACTTCGGCGAAGGCCGGTTCCCGGTGCGCGGCGGCAGCGGTGCCATCGGCTACCTCGTCGGGCAGCCGGGCGACGGGCTGCGCTGCATGTTCCACATGATGAACGAGGCACGCATCGGCGTCGGGCTCGGCGCGACGATGCTCGGCTACGCCGGCTACGAGGCGAGCCTGGACTACGCGCGCGGTCGCCCGCAGGGCCGGCCGATCGGGCCGGGCGGCAAGGATGCGACCCGGCCGCAGGTGCCGATCATCCAGCACGCCGATGTGAAACGCATGCTGCTGGCGCAGAAGAGCTACTGCGAAGGCGCTCTGGCGCTGGAGCTGTACTGCGCCCGCCTCGTCGACGAACAGCACACCGCACCGCCCGAGATGGCGGCCGAAGCCGCGCTGCTGTTGGAGATGCTGACGCCCATTGCCAAGAGCTGGCCGAGCGAATGGTGCCTGGAGGCCAACAGCCTCGCGATCCAGGTGCTCGGCGGCTACGGCTACACCCGCGACTACCCGGTCGAGCAGTACTGGCGCGACAACCGGCTGAACATGATCCACGAAGGCACGCACGGCATCCAGGCGCTGGACCTGCTCGGCCGCAAGGTCGTGATGGACGGCGGCAAGGGCCTGATGCTGCTGGCCGCCAAGGTCAATGCGACGCTGCAGCGCGCGTTGATGCTGCCCGCGCTGGCGGAGCACGCGAATGCACTGGCCGGCGCGCTGAAGGCGCTGGGCAACGCCACCAGGGCCGCCTGGGCCACCGGCGTGCCGGAAGAGGCGCTCGCGAATGCGACACCCTACCTGCAGGCCTTCGGGCACACCGTGCTGGCGTGGGTGTGGCTCGACGTGGCGATCTGCGCTCGGCAGCGGCTGGAACAGCCCGGGCGGGAGCCGGGTGGGGACGCGCTGCTGCACGGCAAGCTCGCCGCCGCCCGTTTCTTCTTCCGCTACGAACTGCCCAAGGTTCCCGCCTGGCTGAACGTGGTCGAGTCGCGCGACGATACTTGCCGTTCCATGAACGACGCCTGGTTCTGACACCGGGCCAGATTCCGATGAAGACTTCGACGATCGAAACCCTTGTCTGGGTGCTGATCTACGGCGGCCTGCTGGGCGTCGCGCTGGGGCTCGCGGTGCAACGCTACGTGGAGCCGCTGGGCTGGGGCATCACGCTGGCCGGCGGCCTCGTCGCCGCCTGCGGCGTCGTGCTGATCTACGTGCGATCGCGCATGAAGGGTTCGCCATGATCCGGCCGCTGCTTGCCCTCGCCGTCGTGCTGTCGGCCGGCGGTGTCGCCGCCCAGCCGGCCACGCCGTCGTACGTGTTCCCGAGCTACCGCAACGCGGCGCAGGCCGATGCCGCCTGCAAGGCGCTGATCGCCGGCGCCCGTGCCGACGAGAAGCGGCTGCAGGCCCTGCCGGCGAGCGCCGGCACCGGGCTGCTGGTCGAGCTCGACGGCATGAACCGGCGCTATGAAGACGTGGTCGGGCCGCTGTCGCTGCTGAACGCGGTGCACCCCGACAAGGCGGTGCGCGATGCGGCCGATGCCTGCGACCTGGCCTACCAGGACTTCCGCAACGGCTTCCTGCAGAACCCGAAGCTCTATGCGCTGCTGAAGCAGGTGACGCCGGCCGACGACATCGACGCCCGGCTGCTGCGCGACACGCTCGATGCGTTCGAGGACGCCGGCGTCGCGCTGACGCCTGCCGGGCAGGCGCGGGCCAAGAAGCTCAGCACCGAGATCACCCGGCTCGGCCAGCGGTTCGACCGCCGCATCCGCGACGACAGGACGCGCGTCGCGTTCGCGGCCGACGAACTCGACGGCGTGCCGCCCGAAGCGCTGAAAGACCGCCAGCGCGATGCCCAGGGCCGCTACCTGTTCGGGCTCGACTACCCGAGCTACGACGCGATCATCGAGAACGCCCGGCGCGGCGAGACCCGCGAGCGCATGTGGCGTGCCTTCCAGAACCTGGGCGGCGCGGCCAACCTGAAGACGCTGCAGCAGCTCGGCCAGCTGCGCCGCGCGTATGCGCAGCTGTTCGGCCTGGCGTCGTATGCCGATTTCGCGATGCGCCGCCGCATGGCCGGCAACGCCGCGACGGTGCAGGCCTTCCTCGGCACCGTGAAGGACGCCGTCGCGCAGCGCGAGGTGGCCGACCTCGGCCTGCTGCGCGAGGCCAAGGCGCGCGACCTGCAGCAACCGGTCGCCACCACCACCGTGAACCGCTGGGACGTCACCTACTACACGCTGAGCGAGCGCCGCAACCGCTTCCAGCTCGACACCGAGGAGTTCCGCACCTATTTCCCGCCGCAGGCCAGCCTCGACTTCGTGTTCCGCGTCGCCGGCCAGTTGTTCGGCGTGCAGTTCGAGCCGCTGCAGCAGGCGCTGTGGCACCCCGATGCGCAGTCGTTCGAGGTGCGCGACGTTGCCAGCAAGAAGGTGCTCGGCACCTTCTTCGTCGACCTGTACCCGCGCGAAGGCAAGTACAACCACGCCGCGGTCTGGAGCTTCCGCAACCCGTCGACGCTCGCCCACCGCACGCCGGCCGGCGGCCTGGTCGTCAACTTCAACCGCAAGGGCCTGAACATCGACGAGCTGGAGACGCTGCTGCACGAGTTCGGCCATGCGATGCACGGGCTGCTGTCGAACACCCGCTACGCGACGCAGGGCGGCACCAACGTGCAGCTCGATTTCGTCGAAGCGCCGTCGCAGATGCTGGAAGACTGGGTCTACGACGCCCGCGTGCTGGCGTTGTTCAAGGAGGTCTGCCCGGGCTGCAAGCCGATCCCGGACGACCTGGTGGCGCGGGCCTCGAAGGCGCGCGATTTCGCGAAGGGCATCGCGGTGGCGCGCCAGCACCTGTACGCGAGCTACGACCTGGCGCTGTACGCGAAGGACGCGCCCGAGCCGCTGGCGACCTGGCAGCGCATGGAAGGCGCGACGCCGCTCGGCCATGTGAAGGGCAGCCTGTTCCCCGCCGGCTTCTCGCACATCGCGACCGGCTATGCCTCGGGCTACTACGGCTACCTGTGGAGCCTGGTGCTGGCCGAGGACCTGCGCACCGCGTTCGCCGCCGACAAGCTCAGCAGCGAGGTCGGCATGCGCTACCGCGAGCAGGTGCTGTCGCAGGGCGCGCAGGTGGCGCCGGCGCAGCTGATGCGCAATTTCCTGGGCCGCGAGACCAACAGCGACGCGTTCTTCAGATCCCTGAACCGGCACAACGACTGACACCGAAAGGACCCGCGATGAGCACACCGATCCAGACCTTGTTCAACCTCGAGGGCAAGACCGCGCTGGTGACCGGCGGCTCGCGCGGGCTCGGGCTGCAGATCGCCGAATCGCTGGGCGAGGCGGGTGCGAAGATCCTGCTGACCTCGCGCAAGGCGGCCGACCTGGAAGAGGCCGCCGCCCACCTGCAGGCGCGCGGCATCGACACCCGCTGGGTGGCGGCCGATGCGAGCCAGCCGGACGAGATCCAGCGCGTGGCCGACGAGGCGATGCAGCGGCTCGGGCGGGTCGACATCCTCGTCAACAACGCCGGTGCGACCTGGGGCGCGCCGGCCGAGGACTACCCGCTGGAGGCCTGGGACAAGGTGATGAACCTGAACATCCGCAGCATCTTCCTGATGAGCCAGGCGGTCGGGCGGCTGAGCATGATCCCGCGCAAGGCGGGCCGCATCATCAACGTCGCGTCGATCGCCGGGCTGTCGGGCTCGCCGTCGACGATGAAGTACATCGCCTACGGCACCAGCAAGGGCGCGGTCGTCAACTTCACCCGCACGCTGGCGGCCGAGTGGGGCCGCCACGGCATCACGGTGAACGCGCTGGCGCCGGGCATGTTCCCGAGCAAGATGACGGCCGGCACGATCGCGAAGGTGGGTGCCGACGCACTGGCCAGCGGCGCGCCGCTCGGCCGCATCGGCGACGACGACGACCTGAAGGGCGCCGCGCTGCTGTTCGCGTCGGCCGCCGGCAAGCACATCACCGGCCAGATCCTGGCCGTCGACGGCGGCGTCAGCGCCGTGCACGGGCACTGAACACGATGGAATTTCCGGTCCACATTCCCTTCGTCGACCAACTGGGTTTCGAACTGCTGCGGTTCGAGAACGGCGAGGCCGAGATCGGCCTGACGCTGCGCGACGAGCTGTGCAACTCATGGAGCGTCGCGCACGGCGGCGTCACGATGACGCTGCTCGACGTCGCGATGGCGCATGCCGCGCGCAGCAGCTCGATCAAGCCGGGCGGGCAGCCGGGCGGCACCGGCGTCGTGACGATCGAGATGAAGACCAGCTTCATGCGCCCCGGCCTCGGCCGCATCGTCGCGCGCGGCAAGCTGCTGCACGCGACCGCATCGCTCGCGTTCTGCGAAGGCACGGTGGTCGATGCGAACGGCGAGCTGCTCGCGAGCGCGAGCGGCACCTTCAAGTACCTGCAAGGGCTTCCGGCAGGGGGACGCAAGATCCTCCGCTCGAACGCCTCCGACTGACCCGACGACACACAGGAGACAAACATGACCGCCACCAACCAGCAGATCGTTCTTGCGTCGCGCCCGGACACCGAGGCCGTCGCCGCCAACTTCCGGCTCGTGTCGACGCCGGTGCCGGCGCTGTCGGACAACCAGGTGCTGGTGCGCCACCACTACCTGTCGCTCGACCCGTACATGCGCGGCCGGATGAACGCCGGCAAGAGCTATGCGCAGCCGCAGCCGATCGACCAGGTGATGATCGGCGGCACGGCAGGCGAAGTGGTCGAATCGCGCCACCCGGGCTTCAAGGCCGGCGACAAGGTGGTCGGCATGGGCGGCTGGCAGCAGTACGCGGTGGTCGATGCGAGCCAGCCCGGCCTGCTGCGCAAGGTCGACACCGCGCACATACCGCTCGCGGCCTACCTTGGCGCGGTCGGCATGCCGGGCGTCACCGCCTGGTACGGGCTGGTGAAGATCTGCACGCCCAAAGAGGGCGAGACCGTCGTCGTCAGCGCCGCCAGCGGCGCGGTCGGCGGCGCGGTGGGGCAACTGGCCAAGGTGCGCGGCTGCCGCGCGGTCGGCATCGCCGGTGGCCCTGACAAGTGCCGCTACGTCGTCGACGAACTCGGCTTCGACGCCTGCATCGACTACAAGGCGCACCGCGACCCGAAGGCCTTGTACGCCGCGCTGAAGGAGGCCACGCCGGATGGCGTCGACGGCTACTTCGAGAACGTCGGCGGGCTGATGCTCGACACCGTGCTGGCCCGCATGAACGCCTTCGGCCGCATCGCGCTGTGCGGGATGATCTCCGGCTACGACGGCCAGCCGATCCCGCTGACGCACCCGCAGCTGATCCTGCAGTCGCGGCTGAAGCTCGAAGGCTTCATCGTCAGCGAGCACATGGACGTCTGGCCCGAGGCGCTGAAGGAGCTGGGCACGCTGGTGGCCACCGGCAAGCTGAAGTACCGCGAGACGGTGGCGCAGGGCATCGAGTCGGCGCCCGAGGCCTTCCTGGGGCTGTTGAAGGGCCACAACTTCGGCAAGCAGCTGGTGAAGCTGGTGTGAACCGGGCGCGCTGTTGGCGGTCGAACGCCGACAGTGTCTGGAGGACCTGGCGATGAAGACCTCATCCACCCCCGTTGCGGGCGAAGAGTTCCGCGAAGACCTGCGGCCGATCGAGCCGCCGCGCATGGCGGCCGCACGTGTCCCTGGTTCGGCAGGCTCGGGCAATGCGGCCGCGCGCCGCATCCTGAACGCCGACGAGATCGCATCGCTGACGCAGCTCAACGACTGGCGCTCGCTCGGCGCGGTGTTGACCACCTTCGGCAGCATCGGGCTGGCCGTCGCCGCGGCGCTGGCCACCTGGGGCGGGCCCTGGGGCTGGGCAGTCGCGCTGCTGGCGGTGCTGGTGATCGGCGTGCACCAGCACGGCCTGTTCATCCTGGCGCACGAATCGGCGCATTACCGGCTGTTCAGCCACCGCGGTGTCAACGATGCGGTCGGCCGGCTGATCGGCATGGCCGGCGGCATCTCGATGTGCACCTACCGCGTGATCCACCGGCTGCACCACAACAACCTCTACACCGCCGAAGACCCGGACACCGCGATCCACGGCGGCTACCCACGCGGCGTCGGCTACCTGTGGAAGAAGCTGGGCCAGGACCTCGTCGGCTGGAACGCCTGGAAGACCTTCGCGTATTTCTTCGGCGCGCCGGCCTTGAACGACGTGACGCAGAAGGCGGCGCGCCCGCTGGACGACACCTCGCCGCAACTGCGCGCCAGCGCCCGCCGCGACCGCTGGGCCGTGGTGGCGTTCCAGGTGGCCGCGCCGCTGCTGTGCTGGACGATCGGGGGCGGCCGCGGCCTGCTGCAGTACGCCGTGCTGTGGATGCTGCCGCTGCTGACGGTGCTGCAGCCGATCCTGCGGCTGCGCGCGATCATGGAGCACGGCGGCGTGACCGACCTGTCGTCGCCGCTGACGGCGGCGCGCAGCAACCGCACCGGCGGCGGTGTCGCCAACGTGATGGGCCGCGCGCTGCTGTTCCCGCACCATGTGAACTACCACCTGGAGCACCACCTGTACCCCGCCGTGCCGCACTACCACCTGCCCCGATTGCATCGGTTGCTGGTGGAGAAGGGCGCGTTGCAGAACGCCGAGGTGCGCGATTTGCGCGGCACCTGGCGGATCATCTTTGCGCCCCGCGCGCCGAGGAGTTGACGTGATCGACGATCCAGACCTTGATCCATCAAGCAACGCCCGGGGGAACCGGCTTTGCCGGGCCCCTCGGGTGGCGCCCCTTGGGGGCAGGAGCGAAGCGACTGGGGGGCCGTCATGATCCTGCATCACTACGACGGCTCGCCGTTCTCCGAGAAGGTGCGGCTGATCCTCGGCTTCAAGGGCCTGGCGTGGCGGTCGGTGAAGGTGCCGGTGATGCTGCCCAAGCCCGACGTCGTTGCGCTGACCGGCGGCTACCGCCGCACGCCGTTCCTGCAGATCGGATCCGACATCTGGTGCGACACCGCGCTGATGGCCCGCGTGATCGACGCGCTCGCCCCGAAGCCGCCGCTGTACCCGCATGCCGCCGGCGAGCTGCAGCACCTGGTGGCGCAATGGGCCGATTCGACGCTGTTCTGGACCGCGATCCCGTACACGATGCAACCGGCCGGCGTGGCCCACATCTTCGAAGGCGCACCGCCCGAGTTCCTGAAGGCCTTCGGCGCCGACCGCGCCGCGATGACCGCCGGCATGCGCCGCATCACCACCGCCGATGCCGCGGTGCAGCTGCAGGGCTACTTCGGCTGGCTCGAATCGCAGCTGGCCGACGGCCGGCCCTTCTTGATGGGCGCGCAGCCGTGCATCGCCGATTTCTCGGTCGCGCAGTCGCTGTGGTACATCCGCCGCGCACCGCCGGTGGCCACCATCCTCGCGCCGTTCCAGAAGCTGATCGCCTGGTATGAGCGCGTCGCCGCGTTCGGCCATGGCAGCGTCGAGAAGATGACCAGCGCCGAAGCGCTCGACATCGCTGCCAGCGCCGCGACCCATGTGCCGGTGAAGGTGGAGGCCGGGCTCGGCTTCGACGCCGGCGCACCCGTCACCGTGATGCCCACCGACTACGCACCCGATCCGGTGGCCGGCACGCTGGTCGGCCTGACGGCGCACGAGGTGGTCGTCGAGCGGCTCGACGAGCGCGGCGGCCTGCTGCACGTGCACTTTCCGCGCATCGGTTATCAGATCAAGAAAGTATCAACGGAGACAGCATGAAGAACTTCAAGGGTGGCACCGCCGTTATCACCGGCGCCGGTTCGGGTTTCGGGCTCGAAGCGTCGCGCATCGCCGCGCGGCTCGGCATGAACGTCGTGATGGCCGACGTGCAGCAGGACGCGCTGGACACCGCCGCGGCCGAGATCCGCGCGCTCGGCGTGCCGGTGCTGGCCCAGCGGCTCGATGTCGCGAAGGCGGCCGAGGTCGAGGCGCTCGGCGCCGCGGCCTTCGAGCGCTTCGGCGCGCCGAACGTCGTGTTCAACAACGCCGGCGTCGGCGCCGGCGGCCTGATCTGGGAACACACGCTGAAGGACTGGGAGTGGGTCGTCGGCGTCAACCTGATGGGCGTTGCGCATGGCGTGCGGGTCTTCACGCCGATGATGCTCGACGCCGCGAAGCGGGACCCGGCGTGGCGCGGCCACATCGTCAACACCGCATCGATGGCCGGCATGGTGTGCGCGCCCAACATGGGCGTCTACAACGTGACCAAGCATGCGGTCGTCGCGCTGAGCGAGACGCTGTACCAGGATCTGCGCCTCGTCACCGACCAAGTCGGCGCGTCGGTGCTGTGCCCGTTCTTCGTGCCCACCGGCATCCACCAGAGCCACCGCAACCGGCCGGCCGACCTGCGCGACGGCGGGGCGAAGCCGACCAGGAGCCAGCTGATCGCGCAGGCGATGAGCAACAAGGCGGTGACCAGCGGCAAGCTGACCGCGGCCGAGGTCGCGCAGATGGTGTTCGATGCGATCGTCGACGACCGCTTCTACATCTTCAGCCACCCGAAGAGCCTGGCCAGCGTGCAGACGCGGCTCGAGGACATCATGACGCCGCGCAACCCGACCGATCCGTTCGCGCAGAAGCCGGAGCTGGGCGAGGAACTGAAGGCGGCGCTGCGCATGGCGTAGCCGCGACGACATAACTCGTCATACAACTGACCCATCGCGATTCCAGATACTGAGGGCTTACCCGCATGGCAGCGGGTATTCGGCCCTCCTCATAATGCGGCCCGTTTCATAGTTGTACGACGACGTACGACCTCCCGATCCCGGCCTCATGAAGTACTCGCTCGATTTCAGCAGCCTGCTCCCCTACTGGGATGTGTTTCTTCGCGGGGCATGGCTGACGCTGAAGATGACGACCGTCGCGGTGTTCGTGGGCGTGTGCGTCGGCGTGCTGGTGGCCTTCGCGAAACGCGGCAGCCGGCGCTGGCTGTCCAGGCTGTGCAGCATCTACATCGAGGCGGTGCGCAACACGCCGTTCCTGGTGCAGATCTTCCTGCTGTACTTCGGCCTCGCGAGCTTCGGGCTGCGCATGCCGACCTTCACCGCGGCGGTGCTGGCGATGATCGTCAACATCGGCGCCTACGTCGCCGAGATCGTGCGCGCCGGGCTCGATGCGGTGCCCAAGGGCCAGCTCGAGGCGGCCGAATGCCTGGGCCTGTCGACCTGGCGCATCCGCTGGCACGTGATGCTGCAGCCGTCGATCGAGAAGGTCTACCCGGCGCTGACCAGCCAGTTCCTGCTGATGATGCAGGCCTCGGCGATGGCCTCGCAGATCTCGGCCGAAGAGCTGACCGCGGTCGCGAACACGGTGCAGTCCGACACCTTCCGCTCGCTCGAGACCTACGTCGTCGTCGCGCTGCTGTACCTCGCGCTGTCGCTGGTGATCAAGGCGGCCGCCGCGCTGCTCGGGCACTGGCTGTTCCGCCGCAAGCGGGTGATCGCCGCCGCGCGCCGTGCCGCGCTGGCCGCGCCGGTGCGCGCACGCGCTGACCGAGCATGGGTGCCGAAGGGCATCGCATGAACGGCTTCACCTCGACCCACGCGGTCTACCTCGTCAGCTCGATCGGCTGGACGCTCGCACTGTCGGCGCTGGCCTTCGTGCTCGGCGGCATCGGCGGTTTCGGCGTGATGCTGGCGCGCATCTCGACCCACCGCTGGCTGCGCCGCACGGCGGCTGTCTACATCGAGTGCGTGCAGGGCATCCCGCTGCTGATCTGGCTGTTCCTCGTGTACTTCGGGCTGTCGGTCTACGGCTTCACGCTGCCGGCGATCGTCGCCGCGGGCCTCGCGATGATGATCTACGCCAGTGCCTACCTGGGCGACATCTGGCGCGGCTGCGTCGAGGCGATGCCGGCACCGCAGTGGGAGGCCGCCGAATGCCTGGCCTTCACGCGCTGGCAGACGCTGTCGCTGGTGATCATCCCGCAGGCGGTGCGCCTCTCGCTGCCGCCGACCATCGGCTTCCTGGTGCAGATCATCAAGATGACCTCGCTCGCGTCGGTGATCGGCTTCGTCGAGCTCACGCGCGCCGGCCAGATCATCAACAACTCGATCTTCCAGCCCTTCCTGGTGTTCAGCCTGGTCGGGGCCCTGTATTTCTGCCTCTGCTACCCGCTGTCGCGCTGGAGCGAGGCCATGGAGAACCGACTGAATGTCCGCCGAAGTACCGACCATCGTTAGCCTGCAGGACGTCCACAAGAGCTTCGGCTCGAACCACGTGCTGCGCGGCGTGTCCTTCGACGTCGGGCCCGGCGAGATGGTGGCGCTGATCGGCGCCAGCGGCTCGGGCAAGAGCACCGCGCTGCGCTGCCTCGACCGGCTGGAGGTGATCGACAGCGGCCGCATCGAGGTCTGCGGCATCCGCGTCGACGCGTCCGACGTCGACCTGAAGCAACTGCGCCTCGACGTCGGCATCGTGTTCCAGAGCTACAACCTGTTCCCGCACCTGACGGCGCGCGAGAACATCATGCTGGCGCTGCGCCACGTGAAGAAGCTCGCCCCGGCCGAGGCGCACGACACCGCGTTGCGCGTGCTCGACCAGGTCGGGCTGAAGGACAAGGGCGACGCCTACCCGGAGCAGCTGTCGGGCGGCCAGCAGCAGCGCGTCGCGATCGCGCGCTCGCTGGCGATGTCGCCGCGCGTGATGCTGTTCGACGAGGTCACATCGGCGCTCGACCCGAAGCTCACCGGCGAGGTGCTGCGGGTGATGGAAGACCTGGCGGCCGCCGGCATGACGATGCTGCTGGTCACGCACGAGATGGCCTTCGCGAAGCGCCTGGCCGACCGGATCATCTACATGCACGAAGGCCAGGTCTGGGAGACCGGCCCTGGCGAGATGCTCGACGCGCCGCGCACGCCCGAGCTGCAGGCCTTCATCGGCAACGGGCTGTGAGGCCGCAGCTTTCTCAAGATCAACCACAGGAGACGACATGATTTCCCCGACGAAGACGCTGGCGCTGCTGGCGCTGGCCGCCTGCGCCCAGGTGGCGCTGGCCGACCAGCTCGACGACATCAAGAAGGAAGGCAAGATCCGCATCGCCGTCGCGATGGGCACGCCGCTGTTCAGCTACGCCGACGCCAACATGCAGCCCACCGGCTCCGACGTCGACACCGCGACGCTGCTGGCCAAGGACCTGGGCGTCAAGTTCGAGATGGTCGCGGTGACGAATGCGGCGCGCATCCCGACGCTGCAGGCCAACAAGGCCGACATCGTCGTCGCCGACCTGTCGATCACGCCGGAGCGCGAGAAGGTGATCGACTTCTCGCGCCCGTATGCCGCGCTGACGCTGATCGTCGCGGCGCCGAAGGCCACCGTCGTGAAGGACTACCCGGACCTGAACGGCAAGCGCATCGGCCTGACGCGTGCGACCGTCAACGACACCATCACGACGCAGAACGCGAAGGGCGCCGAGATCATGCGCTACGAAGACGACGCGACGCTGATCACGTCGGCGGTGACCGGCCAGATCGATGCGTTCTCGAGCACGCCGTCGAACCTGGGCGAGATCGTCAAGCGCGCGCCGCAGCTGAACTGGGAGCGCAAGTTCGACCAGAAGGATTTCCTGCTCGGCATCGCGCTGAACAAGGACCAGCCGAAGCTGAAGGCCTGGGTCGACAACTGGGTCGCGACCAACCTGAAGAACGGCAACCTGAACGCGATCTACAAGAAGTACCACGGCAAGGACCTGCCGGCCACGGTTCACCCCTGAAGTTCATTCGTGAAGGAGACGACGATGATGAAGATCAAGACCATGCTTGGCCTGCTGGCCGGCAGCCTGGCGCTGTGCGCCTGTTCGGTGATGCCGGCCGGCAGCGCTGGCGCCGGCGATTCGGCGGTGGCGTCGGCCGAGAAGCTGCGCGTCGCGATGGTCGACCCCGACCAGGCGGTGCTGAGCTCGCTGGTGGCTGAAGAACTGAGCTACGGCCACTCGGGCGGCAAGGTCGACACGAAGGCGAGCTTCATCGGCGACCTGGTGGCCGGCAACTCCGACTTCGTGAGCATCGACATCAGCGACCAGACCGCGAAGGTGGTGGGCGACATCACGATCATCCGCCACACGCTGGTCGCGACGACCAACGACCGCGGCGTGGCCGGCAACGTCAAGCTGCACGTGCTGCAGGTGTGGCAGCGCCAGGGTGGGGCGTGGAAGCTGCTGGCCCGCCAAGCGGTGCGCCCGCCGGCCTGAGGCGGCCAAGCGCCGGGTTGAACGCTTGAGATCACAGTCCGTGATCTCAAGTGGAGCGGCGCCGGCGCGCTGATCGGTTCAGGATGGCGTGTCGACCCGCGCGTCGACCCACTTCAGGCCGACCTGCCTCGCATGCAGGGCGGCCTGTTCCGCTTCTGCGAAGACCGTCGAACCGGGGTCGACGCTGAACTGGTCGCGGTGCGCCCCGAAGCTGTGGACCACCTGCAGCCGCGCGACGAACCCGCCGCCGGCGGATGCGCGCGGCGTGAAGTCGAGGTCGTGGCCGCGGTAGGTTTCGTGGCAGGACTCGGGCATCGACGACGTCATGCCGACCCGCCTTCCCGCCCGGCCAGCTCCTTCGCGACCCGCCGCTCCGGCAGCATCTTCGTGCCGCCGAGCCAGAACTCGCTGGCCGCGCCACGCGCGTCGTGCCGCAGCCGCACCGTCTCGCCGTGGTTGCCGAAGGCGCCGGCCAGCGTGATGCGGCCGCGCTCGCGGCTGTCGGGCGTGAACTCGGTGGCGTCCAGCATCGGGTTGGCCAGCGCGGGGTTGGCGACCAGCACCTTGCCCTGCATCGGCAGCAGGTCGCTCGCGCCCCACAGCGTCCACCAGCGGCCCGACCATGCGGCCGCGCGCTTCGACGGCGCACCGTGCACCGCATGCGCGCGCAGCACCTGCAGCGCACCGTCGACCCACGCGTTCGACAGGCCGTCGGCCGCATTGGTCAGCACCGTCACCGTCAGGCCCTGCGCCGGCACGCAGGCGGTGCGCGTCAGCGTGCCCTGGAAGCCGCCGGTGTGGCCGAACCACTCCCAGTCGGCCACCGAGCCGCACATCGTGCCCAGCCCGTACCAGCGGTTCAGGCTGGAATGCGGATCGGGCCATTGCCGGTGCCACATCATCCGGCGGCTCGCCTTGCCGATCACGCCGCGCCCGGCGGCCGGCGACAGGCGGCCGAAGAAGCGCGCCAGGTCGCCCGCGGTGCTGACGAAGCCGGTGGCCGAGGCCAGCGCATTCGTCGGGTTGTCGCCGGCGATCACCACGCGCCGGCCCAGCGGCCACTTCGCGCTGTGGCCGTTGGCGAAGGGCAGGGCGGCGTCGATCGGCGCATCGGGCGAGGTCGCGTGCAGGCCGGCCGGTGCGATGACCTCGCGCCGCATCCAGTCGCCGTACCGCTCGCCGGTGATCGCTTCGATCGCGAGGCCCAGCAGCCCGTAGCCGTGGTTCGAATACTTCAGCCGCGCATGGGCATCGATCACCAGCCCGTCGGCCAGGTCGGCGCGCAGCCCGGCTTCGTCGAGGAAGGGGCGCCGGTCGTGCCACTGGCCGGCATCGGTGCCGTCGCGCACCAGGCCCGCGGTGTGCGACAGCAACTGGGCCAGCGTGCCGGCAGCCACGTCGCGGTGCAGGCCGCCGACGTAGCGGCCGATGCGGTCGTCGAGCTGCAGCCGGCCGGCCTCGCGCAGCTTCATGATCGCGACGGTGGTGAAGCTCTTCGAATGCGAGGCGACGCGAAAGCGGTGCTGCGGCGTCAGCGGCGTGCGCTGCGCCAGGTTCGCATGCCCGAAGGCCTGTTCGAGCACCAGCTTGCCGTCGAGCGCGACCGCGATCGCGCAGCCGGGCTGCTCGCTGACGCGCATCTGGTGTTCCAGCCAGCGCGGCAGGTAATCCAGCGCGGCACCCAGCCATCGTTTCATCTGAATTCCTTCTTCTGACTATGACGCGCAGCCCGCGTCCTTCAGCATCTTCGACGTCGCCGCATCCGGCACGCCGGCCGCATCGATGCGCGGGCCCCAGGCGGGCGGTGCCGAGGGTTGCTGCGCGTCCATCGGCTCGATCGCGATCTGCTCGGGCGTCAACGCGAGGCCGAGCGGCTGCGCCAGCGAGATCAGCAGCGATTTCAGTTCCTTGTCGGCGGCCTGCTTCATCGGGGCCAGCGTGGCCGGCGTGCGCAGCCGCTCGTGCGCCTGCGCCAGCGCGAGCGCGGTGGCATAGACCAGCACCTCGTTCTGCCGCGCGTACTCGTCGATGAAGATGCCCTTCTCGACGGTCTCGAAGCGGAAGCTCTGCGTCTGCACCGACGGGCAGCCCACCAACTGCACCGGCGGCGCCTTGAACAGCAGCCCGCCCTGCGCCGTCTTCGCGAGCGACCAGCTGCCGCGCTTCGCCAGGTCGTAGCCGTAGGCGTAGCGGGCCTCGTAGCTGAGCGTGCCGGTCGAGTCCTTGTTGATGTTGTTGAAGCTGAGGAAGTGCAGCAGCTCGGCCATGCGCGGCCAGCCGGTCTTCAGCGTCCAGGCGACGCGCTGCTGGCTGCTCGCTTCCACCAGCACCAGCTTTTGCGCCGGCACGATCAGTTCTGACAGCACCTGCGTGCGGTCGATCTCGGCGCACGCCGGGCAGGTGTGCTGGCCCTGGCGGTAGCCGAGCCAGGCGACCAGCAGGAAACTCAGTCCGCCCAGCAGGGCCCATTTGATGCGTTGCATCGGCTGTCCGGTGGTGGCGACCGGCGGAGTATGCCCGGCCGCCCGACATCGGACCTCAGCGCTGGAAGATCGGCTGGCCGGTCTCCATCGCCACCGGCACCGAGGTGTGCTGGTGAAACACCTTCCACGCGCTGCCGTGCCGCCGCAGCGTCGCGCTGAACCGGTTCTCCAGCGAGCGCAGCACCGTGCCGTCGGGCCCGACCCCCTTGAACCGGGCGAACGCATGGACGGTGGCCAGGTCGGCGCCGACGGTGTCGTGCACCTCGCTGAACTCGACGACGAAGCGATCGCCCGGGTGCGAGCCGAACCAGCCTTCGGTCATCGCGCGCCAGGCCACGAGGCCGTCGTGGCGCCAGCGGCCCCACAGGTCGAAGACCTGGAGGTCGTCGGCATACAGCGCGACGAAGGCCTCGACGTCCCGCGCGAGCACGGCTGCGCGGTAGGCATCGAGGAACTGGTGGATCGGGTTGTCGGTCGGCATGCGTCGCGCTCCTGAGGATGGGTGATTCTCCGACGACGAACGACGAGGCGCCGGATCGACACGGTTGGTGTTCCCCCGTGCCTGTGGCAAGCTGCGTCGCCATCGCAGCCCGATCCAGGACTCCCTCCCCATGGCCAAGATCCCCCCGGGCGTCGGCCCGCGCTTCCCGCAGGTCGTCGTGCTGTTCGGCGCCACCGGCGACCTCGCGCGGCGCAAGCTGCTGCCGGGGCTGTACCACCTGTCGGCGGCCGGCTTCATCCCGGGCTGCCGCATCATCGGCGTCTCGCTCGACGATCTCGATGCCGACGGCTTCCGGGCCGCGGCGCGCGGCGCGCTCGGCGAGTTCTCCAGCCGCCCGGTCACCGAGGCCGACTGGGCCCACTTCGCGCAAGGCCTCGACTACGTGCCGCTGGCCGCCGGCCCCGCGGCGCTGAAGGCCGCGGTCGACGCCGCCGAGCGCAGCCTGGGGGGCGAGACGCGCCGCCTGCACTACCTGAGCGTGCCGCCGAGCGCCGCGCTGTCGGCGGTGCAGATGCTCGGCGAGGCCGGCCTGGTCGAGCGTTCGCGCATCGTGATGGAGAAGCCCTTCGGCACCGACCTCGCGAGCGCCGTCACGCTGAACGCGCGGCTGCACCAGACCTTCGCCGAAGAGCAGATCTTCCGCATCGACCACTTCCTCGGCAAGGAGCCGGCGCAGAACATCCTCGCGTTCCGTTTCGCCAACGGGCTGTTCGAGCCGATCTGGAACCGCAACTTCATCGACCACGTGCAGATCGACGTGCCCGAGACGCTCGGCCTGGGCACGCGCGCCGGCTTCTACGAACAGACCGGCGCCTACCGCGACATGGTGGTCACGCACCTGTTCCAGATCCTCGCGTTCATGGCGATGGAGCCGCCGACCGCGCTCGAGCCGGCGCCGATCAGCGAGGAGAAGAACAAGGTCTTCCGCAGCATGCTGCCGATCCAGCCGGCCGACGTGGTGCGCGGCCAGTACGCCGGCTACCGGGCCGAGCCCGGCGTCGATCCCGAATCCGAAACCGAGACCTTCATCGCGCTGAAGTGCTACATCGACAACTGGCGCTGGGCCGGCGTGCCGTTCTTCCTGCGCACCGGCAAGCGCATGGCCGAGGGCCAGCGCATCATCTCGATCGCGTTCCGCGAGCCGCCGAAGAGCATGTTCCCGCCCGGCTCCGGCGTCGGCGCGCAGGGGCCCGACCACCTCACCTTCGACCTGGCCGACGCGTCGAAGATGTCGCTGTCGTTCTACGGCAAGCGCCCGGGGCCGGGCATGCGGCTCGACAAGCTGAGCCTGCAGTTCGCAATGCACGACACCGGCCTGATCGGCGAGGTGCTCGAAGCCTACGAGCGGCTGATCCTCGATGCGATGCGCGGCGACCGCACGCTGTTCACCACCGCCGAAGGCATCGAGCGGCTGTGGCAGGTGTCGACGCAGCTGCTGGAATCGCCGCCGCCGGTGCGGCTGTACCCGCCGGGCTCATGGGGACCGAAGTCGATCCACCAGCTGATCGCACCGCATGCGTGGCGCCTGCCGTTCGAGCGCGCGTGGCGCGACCCGAACAAGACGGGCGGCTGATCTCACGATCAGCGCTCAGAACGTCGACGGGTACTCGACCGCCGGATCGAGGAAGTACTGTGCCGCGGCCGACGGCGGCAGGTGACCCCAGGCTTGCCACAGGTCGGCCGCGAACCCGGCGGCCATGCCCGGGCTCATCAGCTTGGAGGCGGTGATCAGTTCCGCGGCGACCTGGTCGATCCAGGCCTGGCGGTCCAGCAGGGGAGAGAGCGTTGGCATGGGGTGGATTCTTCGATCGGCCGGGACCGCTGCCAATCCACAGGAAGCGGGCCCCCGGAAGAGGGAACTGTCGCCGTGGAACACGACCGCCGCATCCATTCATTTGAGGATGGACGAACGCGCCACAATCGGCCGATGACGACCCGAACCGCCCCGACCGCCGACGCCGCCCGCCTCGCGCTGCGCTGCCTCGACCTGACCTCGCTGAAAGACGACGACACGCCGGCGTCGATCGAGGCGCTGGCCGGCCAGGCCCGTACCCCGCACGGCGCGCCGGCCGCGCTGTGCGTGTACCCGGCCTTCGTGCCGGCGGCGCGACGCCGGCTCTCGGCGCTCGGGCTCGATGCGGTGCGCGTCGCGACCGTCGTCAACTTCCCGCGCGGCGAGGCCTCGCCCGACGACGTGGCAGCACAGATCGCCGCGGCACGCGACGCCGGCGCCGACGAGATCGACGCGGTGTTTCCGTGGCGCGCGCTGCAGTCCGGCGATGCGCAGGCCGGCGCCGCGCTGGTGGCGGCCTGCCGCCGCGCCTGCGGGGCGCTGCCGCTGAAGGTGATCCTGGAGACCGGCGAGCTGCAGCGCCCCGAGCTGATCCGCCAGGCCAGCGAGATCGCGTTGCGCGAAGGCGCCGATTTCCTGAAGACCTCCACCGGCAAGGTGGCCGTCAATGCGACGCCGCAGGCCGTCGAGCTGATGGGCGAGGCGATCCGCGCCGATGGCGCGCGCGCCGGGCTGAAGGTGGCCGGCGGCGTGTCGACGATCGCCGACGTGCAGCGCTACCTCGCGCTGGCGGGCGCGGTGTATGGCGCCGATCGCCTCGGCCCCGACACGCTGCGCTTCGGCGCGTCCAGCCTGCTGGCGGTGCTGCTGGCCACGATCGACGGCGGCCCGGCCGCGCCGGCAGCGAGCGGCTATTGATGGCCGCGCCGCTGCCGCAGGAAATCATCCGCCGCAAGCGCGACGGCCTGGCGCTGACCGATGCCGAGCTGCGCGCGTTCGCGCAAGGCATCGCCGACGAGCGCATCGGCGAGGCGCAGATCGCCGCGTTCGCGATGGCGGTCTGCTGGCGCGGCATGAGCACCGCCGAGGCGGTGTCGCTGACGCTCGCGATGCGCGACAGCGGCAGCGTGCTGCACTGGGCCGATGAGCAACTGCCCGGCCCGGTGCTCGACAAGCATTCGACCGGCGGCATCGGCGACACCGTGTCGCTGATGCTCGGCCCGATGCTCGCGGCCTGCGGCGGCTTCGTGCCGATGATTTCCGGCCGCGGCCTCGGCCACACCGGCGGCACGCTCGACAAGCTCGAAGCGATCCCCGGCTACCGCGCGAGCGTGCCGGTCGACCAGTTGCGCCGCGTCGTGCGCGAAGCCGGCGTTGCGATCGTCGGCGCGGGCGATACGCTGGCGCCGGCCGACCGCCGCCTCTACGCGGTGCGCGACGTGACCGCCACCGTCGAATCGGTGCCGCTGATCACCGCGTCGATCCTGTCGAAGAAGCTGGCTGCCGGTCTCGGCGCGTTGGTGCTCGATGTCAAGTTCGGCAACGGCGCCTTCATGCCCGACATCGACCGCGCGCGCGAACTGGCGCGCAGCTTGGTCGAGGTCGGCTGCGGCGCCGGGCTGCCGACGCAGGCGCTGCTGACCGACATGAATGAGGCGCTGGCACCGGCCGCCGGCAATGCGCTGGAGGTGCAGGTGGCGCTGGACTACCTGCGCGGCGTGGCGCGACCGACGCGGCTGCACGGCGTGGCGATGGCGCTCGGCGCTGCGGTGCTGGTGCAAGCCGGACTTGCGACCGACGATGCCGATGCGCGCGCGAGGCTGCAGCGCACGCTCGACAGCGGCTCTGCCGCCGAGCGCTTCGAGCGCATGGTGGCCGGGCTCGGCGGGCCGGCCGACGCGCTGGCGAAGCCCGGGCTGCCGGCGGCGGCGGTCGTGCGCGACGTGGCCAGCGGTGCGGCAGGCTTCATCGCCGGCGTCGACACCCGGGCGCTCGGCCTGGCCGTCGTCGCGCTGGGCGGCGGCCGGCGCAACAGCGGCGATGCGATCGATCCATCGGTCGGGTTGTCGAACCTGCTGCCGATCGGCATGCGCGTCGACGCCCGCATGCCGCTCGCCCGCGTGCATGCGCGCACCACGGCCGAGGCCGACGAAGCGATCGCCGCGGTGCGCCGCGCGTTCGCATTGTCGGACCACGCGGCCGACCCGACCCCGTTGATCGCCGACCACATCACCAGGAACCTGCCATGACCGACGACGACCTGATCGCCGAAGCCCGCACCGCGCGCGACGGCGCCTACGCCCCGTACTCGAAGTTCTTCGTCGGCGCCGCGCTGCTGGCCGCCGACGGCCGCGTGTTCCGCGGCTGCAATGTCGAGAACGCGTCCTACGGCCTGTGCAACTGCGCCGAGCGCACGGCGTTCTTCACCGCGATCGCAGCCGGCGTGCCGGTCGACGGCTTCGCGCGGCTCGCGGTGATCGGCGACACCCCGGGACCGATCTCGCCGTGCGGCGCGTGCCGGCAGGTGATGTTCGAGCTCGGCGGGCCGCAGCTGCCGGTGCTGCTGGCGAACCTGGCGGGTGCGCGCCGCGCGACGACCGCCGGCGAGCTGCTGCCGGATGGCTTCCGTTTGTAGCCGGGCTACGGGTTTCCCCGGCGCGCGGCGTCCGTCGGCGTGCACGCTTCTTGCGAGAATGATCGGCACCATTTCTCAGGGACACAACGAATGAAGCGCATCGTCCTCGCTGCAGCCCTTGCTGCCACTGCCATCGCCGCCCAGGCCGACCCGGCCATCGTCTACGACGCCGGCGGCAAGTTCGACAAGTCCTTCAACGAGGCCGCCTACAACGGCATCGAGCGCTTCAAGAAGGAAACCGGCACCGGCTACCTCGACTTCGAGATCTCGAACGACACGCAGCGCGAGCAGGCATTGCGCCGCATGGCGCAGAAGGGCGCCGACCCGGTCATCGCGGTCGGCTTCGGCCATGCGTCGGCGCTGGAGAAGGTGGCGAAGGAGTTCCCGAAGGCGCACTTCGCGATCATCGATTCCGAGGTCAAGCAGCCGAACGTGCAGTCGGTGCTGTTCAAGGACCAGGAGGGCTCGTTCCTCGCCGGCTGGCTGGCCGCGACGACCAGCAAGTCGGGCAAGGTCGGCTTCGTCGGCGGCATGGACGTGCCGCTGATCCGCCGCTTCCAGTGCGGCTACGAGCAGGGCGCGAAGGTCGCGAACCCGAAGGTCGAGGTCGTCAGCAACATGACCGGCACGACCCCGTCGGCCTGGAGCGACCCGACGCGCGGCGGCGAACTCGCGAAGGCGCAGTTCTCGCGCGGCGTCGACGTGGTCTTCGCAGCCGCCGGCGGCACCGGCATCGGTGTCTACCAGGCCGCGAAGGACCAGGGCAAGCTCGCGATCGGCGTCGACAGCAACCAGAACCACCTGCAGCCGGGCACGATGCTGTCGTCGATGCTGAAGCGGGTCGACAACGCGGTCTACGGCCTCGTGATGTCGGCGAAGAACGGCAGCTGGAAGCCCGGACTCGTCGTGCTGGGCCTGAAGGAGCAGGGCGTCGGCCTCGCGATGGACCAGAACAACGCGAAGCTGGTCAGCGACGACACGAAGAAGAAGCTTGCGGCGGTCGAGGCCGACATCGTGTCGGGCAAGCAGGCGGTGGCGAACTACACCCCCGAAGGTGGCTGCAAATACTGACCTGCCTTGAGCACTGACCTGGCCGTCGAGCTGAGCGGCATCCATAAAAGATTCGGCACGGTGCACGCCAACCGCGGCGTGAACCTCGCGGTGCGGCGCGGCAGCGTGCATGGCATCGTCGGCGAGAACGGCGCCGGCAAGTCGACGCTGATGAGCATCCTCTACGGCTTCTACCCGGCCGACGAAGGAAGCATCGCGATCGACGGCCGGGCGGTCGCGCTGCGCGGCACGCACGACGCCATCGCGCACGGCATCGGCATGGTGCACCAGCACTTCATGCTGGTCGACCGCTTCACCGTGCTCGAGAACGTGGTGCTCGGTGCCGAGCAGGGCTTCGCGCTGTCGAAGAGCCTGGCCGCGGCGCGCCGCGAACTGCAGCGGCTCGAGCAGGAGTTCGGGCTGATGGTCGACCCGGACGCCCGGGTGTCGGAGCTGCCGGTCGGCGTGCTGCAGCGCGTCGAGATCCTGAAGGCCTTGTTCCGCGGCGCGCGCATCCTGATCCTCGACGAACCCACCGGCGTGCTGACGCCGCAGGAGACCGAGGCGCTGTTCCGCGTGCTGGCCACGCTGAAGGCGCGCGGCGTCACGGTGCTGCTGATCACGCACAAGCTGAAGGAGATCCTCGCGGTGACCGACCGCGTCACCGTGATGCGCGGCGGCAGCGTTGTCGCCGACCGCGAGACCGCGCAGACCACCGAGGCCGAGCTGGCCGAGCTGATGGTGGGCCGCCAGGTGCAGCGCTCCGGCACGCGCAGCGCGCGCGAGCGCGGCGGGCTGCGGCTGCAGGCGCAGGGCCTCTCCTGGCGCGATGCCGGCGACGTGCTGCGCCTGCAGGACGTGTCGCTCGACCTGCACGCCGGCGAGATCGTCGGCGTGGCCGGCGTCTCGGGCAACGGCCAGAGCGAGCTGCTGGCGCTGCTGAGCACGCTGCAGCCGCTGCAGCAGGGGCGGCTGCGAATCGTCGGCGACGACGGCACGCCGATCGAGATCGATGCCGCCCACCCCGGCAACCCGCACCGGCTGCGCGAACTCGGCATCGCCCATGTGCCGGAAGACCGGCACCGGCTCGGGCTGGTGCTCGGCTTCGAGGCCTGGGAATCGTCGCTGCTCGGCTATGTGGACGATGCGGCGCTGCGGCGCGGGCCCTTCGTCGATGGCGGCACCGCGCGGGCGCAGTGCCGGCAGATGATGGAGGAGTTCGACGTGCGGCCGCGCAACGAGCGGCTCGCGTCGTCGAAGTTCTCTGGCGGCAACCAGCAGAAGCTGATCCTCGCGCGCGAGTTCCGGCGCGCGCCGCGCGTGCTGCTGATCGGCCAGCCGACGCGCGGCGTCGACATCGGCGCGATCGAGTTCATCCACCGCCGCATCGTCGAGTTGCGCGACGCCGGCTGCGCGGTGCTGCTGGTGTCGACCGAGCTGGACGAGATCCTCGCGCTGTCGGACCGCATCGTCGTGATGAGCGGCGGGCGCATCACCGGCGAGCTGGCGCACGACGAGGCGGACGAAACCCGGCTCGGCTGCCTGATGGGCGATGCCCGGGTGTCTGCATGAAGAACGTGCCGGCGGTGTTGCCGCGCTGGATCGACGTGCTGCTGCTGCCGGTGCTGAACGTCGCGATGGCGCTGTTCGCCGCCGGCCTGGTGGTCTGGGCGATCGGCCAGAACCCGTTCACCGCGGTGCAGCTGCTGGTGCAGGGCGCGTTCGGCAGTGAGCTCGCGTGGAGCTACACGCTGTACTACACGACCAACTTCATCTGCACCGGTCTCGCGGTGGCGGTGGCTTTCCACTGCGGGCACTTCAACATCGGGGCCGAAGGGCAGGGCACGGTCGGCGGGCTGGGGGTGGGGCTGGTGCTGCTGGCCGGCGATGCCTGGCTGGCGCCGGCGCTGGTGCTGCCGCTGGCGGTGGTCGGCGGGCTGGTGGCCGGGGCGGCGTGGGCGTTCGTGCCGGCCTGGTTGCAGGCGCGGCGCGGCAGCCACATCGTGATCACGACGATCATGTTCAATTTCCTCGCGTCGACGCTGATGGTGTGGCTGCTGGTCAACGTCGTGAAGGTGCCGGGCAACCAGGCGGTGGAGTCGCGGCTGTTCGCGCCGGGCGCGGTGCTGCCGAGCGCGCAGGCGATGTTCGGCGCGATGGGCATCGACTGGCCCGACACGCCGCTGAACCTCGCGTTCGGGCTCGCCATCGTCGCCTGCGTCGTGGTGTGGGCGCTGCTGTGGCACACGCGGCTCGGCTATGCGCTGCGCGCGGTGGGCTTGGCGAGCGATGCGGCGCGCTACGCCGGCATCGACCCGCGGCGGCTCACGGTGATCGCGATGTGCCTGTCGGGCGCGCTGGCCGCGCTGGTCGGCGTCAACGAGATCGCCGGCGTGCACCACAAGCTGCTGCTCGATTTCGTCGCCGGTGCCGGCTTCACCGGCATCGCGGTGGCGCTGATGGGCCGCAACCATCCGGTCGGCATCGTGCTGTCGGCGCTGCTGTTCGGCGCGCTGGCGCAGGGCGGTTCGGAACTGGTGTTCGAGATGCCGGCCTTCACGCGCGACATGTCGGTCGCGGTGCAGGGCTTCGTCGTGCTGTTCTGCGGGGCGCTGTCGCTGATGCTGCGCCCGCCGGTGGCGTGGGTCTATGGGCGCCTGGCGAGGAGCGCGTCGTGACGGATGACTGGTTGATCGTCGCGTCGGTCCTAGGCGCCACGCTGCGCATCGCGGTGCCTCTGGTGCTGTGCGCGCTGGCCGGCGTGTTCAGCGAACGGGCCGGCGTGATCGACATCGGGCTCGAAGGCAAGATGCTCGCGGCCGCGTTCGCCGCCGCCTGCCTCGGCGCCATCGGCTGGCCGGCGTGGCCGGCCATGGCGGGCGCGATCGCGGTGTCGGCGCTGCTCGCGCTGGTGCACGCCTGGGCCTGCATCACGCACCGCGGCGACCAGATCGTCTCCAGCGTCGCGCTGAACGTGATCGCCGCCGGCCTCACCGTGGTGCTCGGCCTGGTGTGGTTCCACCAGGGCGGGCGCACGCCCAACATCGCCGAGGTCGCTCGCTTCACCGCGCTGTTCCCCGATGCCGCGAACGCGGTGCAGCGCTGGCCGGTCGTCGGCCCGCTGCTGGCCGAAGGCGTGCTGCGCCACAACCTGCTGGTGTGGGTCACGGTGGCGCTGGTGCCGGCCTCGTGGTGGCTGCTGTACCGCACCCGCTTCGGGCTGCGGTTGCGCGCGGTCGGCGAGAACCCGGCGATGGTCGATGCGGCCGGCATCTCGGTCGGCGCACTGCGCTACGGCGCGGTGCTGCTGGCCGGCGTGCTGTGCGGCGCGGCCGGCGGCTACCTCGCGCTGGCGCAGAACGCGTCGTTCACCCCCGGCATGACCGCCGGCCGCGGCTTCATGGCGCTGGCGGCAATGGTGTTCGGCAAGTGGCACCCGCTGCGCGCGGCGGTCGCCTGCCTGCTGTTCGGCTTTCTCGACGCGGTCGCGATCCGGCTGCAGGGCGTCGAGCTGCCGGGGCTCGGCAGCGTGCCGGTCGAGCTGATCCAGGCGCTGCCCTACCTGCTGACGGTGGTGCTGCTGGCCGGCTTCTTCGGCCGCGCCGAAGCGCCGCGGGCGCTCGGGCGGGCCTATGTGAAAGAACGCTGAGCCGGCCGGCCCAAGGCCTCACAGCATCATGCCGCCCGACACCTCGATGCGCTGGCCGGTGATCCAGCGGCTGCCTTCCGACAGCAGCGCGGCCACCGCGCCGCCGACGTCGTCCGGCAGCCCGACGCGGCCGAGCGCGGTGACGCTCGCGACATGCGCATTGACCTGCTTGTCGTCGCGCACCTGCCCGCCGCGGAAGTCGGTCTCGATCGCGCCGGGGGCCAGCGTGTTCACGCTGATGCCGCGCGGGCCGAGTTCCTTCGCCATGTAGCGGGTCAGCACCTCCACGCCGCCCTTCATCGCGGCATAGGCGGCGTAGCCGGGGAACGAGAAGCGCGCGAGGCCGGTCGAGATGTTGACGATGCGCCCGCCGTCGGCGATCAGCGGCAGCAGCTTCTGCGTCAGGAAGAAGGTGCCCTTCAGGTGGATGTTGCTGAGCTCGTCGAACTGCGCCTCGGTGGTCTCGGCGATCGATGCATGGATGCCGATGCCGGCGTTGTTGACCAGGTGGTCGAAGCGCTCGCGCTGCCAGGTGGCGGCCAGCACGGCCTTCACCCGGTCGGCGAAGGCGGCGAAGCCGGTGCTGTCGCCGACGTCGAGCTGCAGCGCGACCGCGCGGCGGCCCAGCGCTTCGACCTGCCGCACCACCGCATGGGCCTCGGCCTCGCTGCCCTTGTAGGTGACGATCAGGTCGCTGCCCTGCGCGGCCAGCGTCAGGGCGGCGCTGCGGCCCAGCCCGCGGCTGCCGCCGGTGATCAGCGCGATGCGGTTGTTCGATGCGGTCATGTCGGTCTCCTTCAGGGAATCGGTTGCGGTGACGGGACTTTAGGAGTTCACTCCAGTCGAATAAAGTCGCCGTTGAAGGCCAGACTGTTCTCCACGAAAGGACAATGAAACGATGGACCTCGACGAACTCCGCATCTTCGCCCGTGTCGCGGAACTGGGCAGCTTCACGCAGGCCGCCGAGCAGCTGGGGCTGGTGAAGAGCAGGGTCTCGACCGTGGTCCTGCAGCTGGAGGCGCGCCTGGGCACGCGGCTGCTGCAGCGCACGACGCGGCGGGTGCAGCTGACGCCCGACGGCGAGGCCTTTCTCGTGCGCGGCAAGGAGCTGCTGGCCGATGCCGACCAGCTGCAGGCGATGTTCCAGCCGGTGGCGGCCGGCTTGAAAGGGCGCTTGCGCATCGACCTGCCGAACAAGCTGGCGAGCGAACTGGTGATCCCGCGCTTGCCGGAGTTCCTGGCGGCGCATCCCTTGCTCGAGCTCGGCATCAGCACGACGGACCGGCGTGTCGACCTGGTGCGCGAAGGGTTCGACTGCGTGCTGCGCGTCGGGCCGCTGGACGACACCGAGCTGGTCGCCCGGCCGCTCGGCGTGCTGGCGATGTGCAACCTGGCGAGCCCGGCCTACCTGGGCGAGCACGGCACGCCGACGACGCTGGCCGAGCTGGCGCGGCACCGCGTTGTCCACTACGCGGCCAAGCTCGGCACGCAGGGTGCCGGCTTCGAGTACCAGGAGGGCGGCGCGACCCGCGTGCACCCGATGCGCAGCACGGTGGTCGTCAACGGCACCGAGGCCTACACGGCGGCCTGCCTGGCCGGGCTCGGGCTGATCCAGGCGCCGCGCTTCGGCGCGCAGCGCTTCATCGAGCAGGGCCTGCTGGTGGAGGTGCTGCCGCAGTTCGCGGCGGCGCCGATGCCGGTGTCGCTGCTGTACCCGCACCGCCGGCAGGTTGCGCCGCGGGTGCAGGCGGTGCTGAACTGGATCGCGCAGGTGGTCGAGCCGCAGCTGTCCCCGGTTCAGCCCGTCGCGAGCAGGCCAGTCACGAGCCCGAACGTGGCCAGCAGCAGCACGGTGCCGTAGGCCCCCGTGATGAAACCGGCGCGCAGCAGCGTCGCCCACCAGCGGCCGCGGTACACCTCGCGCAGCGCGAACACGCCGTAGGCCAGCACCACGACCAGCAGCACGTTGCTCGCCGTGCGCGGCAGCAGCGCGATCGGCAGCAGCGCGAGGAACCAGAAGGCGTGCAGGTGCAGGCTGAAGACGACGTGCTCGCCGTAGGTCATGTGGCGGCGGCGGTAGGCCAGCGCGACGATGCCGGCGAACACCGGCAGCAGCAGGAACACCGCGTACGGGGCCGCGCCGAACAGCCGCGTGCGCATCTGCCCGACGAAGGCCTTCGGATCGCTGCTGAAGCGCTGGCCGATGCCGTTGACGAAGCGCTCGAGCGCGTTGCAGGCCGGCTCGCCGGCACCGCCGCAATCGGACAGGCGGAAGGCCATCACCATCGGCGTGTGCAGTCGGCTGGCCGGTGCCGACGCGGCGGCCGCGGCGGCGCGGATGTCGTCCACCGTCGCGCCGGGGCGGGCGGCCGCGTCGATCACGACCGAGGGCTCGATCGCCGGCAGCAGCTTCAGCGTCAGGAAGAAGACGAAGCTCGCGGTGAGGAAGATGCGCAGCGGCAGCACGTAGCGGCGGCGGCGGCCCGCGAGGTACTCGGTGGTCAAGCGCCCGGGACGCAGCAGCAGCCGGTGCAGCGTGCGCCACAGCGCGCCTTCGAGCGCGATGTAGTGGCCGACGAACTCATGCACGAATTCGCCGAGGGTCGGCGGGTGCAGCGCCGTCTCCTGCCCGCATGCCGCGCAGAAGCTCAGCGGGGCCTCGGTGCCGCAGTTGCGGCAGGCGATGTCGGTGCGGGCGGGCGGATGTGACACGGGCGGGAGCATACCGGAGGGAAGGGGGCACGCTATGCTCGGTTGATGGCACAAGACCTCCTGATCGACTGCGACCCCGGCATCGACGATGCGCTGGCGCTGCTGCTGGCGTGCGGCGCGCCGGAGCTGAACCTGATCGGCGTGACCACCGTGGCCGGCAACCGTTCGGTCGAGATGACCGCCGACAACGCCTGCCGCGTGCTCGACCTGGCCGGACGCCAAGACGTGCCCGTCCACGCCGGCTGCAGCCATGCGATCACGATGCCGCAGGCACGCACCAACACCGTCCACGGCGAGGACGGCCTCGGCGGCGTCGAGCTGCCGCGCGGCCGCGGCGCCACCGGGCAGCACGCGGTCGATGTGATCGAGCAGGCGCTGTCGAGCGGGCCCGCCGGCAGCCTGACGCTGGTCGCGATCGGCCCGCTGACCAACCTCGCGCTGGCCGAGATCAAGCGCCCCGGGCTGCTGAAGCGCGCGCGGCGCGTGCTGGTGATGGGCGGTGCCGCGTTCTGCGACGGCAACATCACGCCGAGCGCCGAATTCAATTTCCATGCCGATGCGCTGGCCGCGCAGGTCGTGCTGGGCAGCGGCGCCGAGCTGCTGCTGTTCGGGCTGGACGTCACTCGCCAGGCGGGGATGCCGGCCGACTGGGTCGATGCGCTGGGCGACCTCGGCAACCGCTGCGGCCCGGTCGCCCGCGACCTGATCCGCGGGTTCCGCCGCGACAAGCCGCTGCTGCACGACACCTGCCCTGTCGCCTGGCTGATCGCGCCGCAGCTGTTCGGCGCCGAGCGCTGCCGGGTCGAGGTCGACTGGCGGCCCGGCCTCACCGAAGGGCACCTGGCGGCCAAGCGCATCGCGCTGGCCCGGGCCGATTTCGGCTCGCCGGTCGAGGTGTTCACGTCGGTGCAGTCCGACGCGCTGCGCGAGCTGCTCAGGCAGCGCCTGGCGCGCCTGCCGTGACCGAGGCGGGGCCGGGCTCCGCGAGGATGCGCGCCACCAGCGCGCCCAGCTCCTCGAAGGTGTTCTCCTTCTCCAGCAGGCCTCGCACGCCGACCGCGCGGGCTTCGCTGCGCAATTCGTCGGTGATGTAGCCCGAACTCAGCACCACCGGCAGGCCGGGCCGGATGCGCGCCAGCTCGCGTGCGAGCTCGATGCCGGAGCTGCCCGGCATGTTGTAGTCGGTGACGAGCAGGTCGACCTCCTGCGGGTGCTCGCGCACCTGGGCGATCGCCAGCGCCGCTTCGTTGAAGGTGCGCACCTGGTAGCCCTCGCGGGCCAGCAGGCGCTCGACCATGATGACCATGGTTTCGTCGTCGTCGACGTAGAACACGCGCTGGCCGTGCCCGGCCGGCGAGACGCGCGGCACGTCGGGCGCGAGCGCCGCCGCGCCGGCCGTGTCGGACGCCGGCAGGTACACCGGCAAATACAGGTGCAGCGTGGTGCCCACCCCCGGCGCGCTCTCGACCGCGATCGCGCCGTGGTGCGCGACGACGATGCCGTGCGCCACCGACAGGCCGAGCCCGGTGCCCTGGCCGACCGGCTTGGTCGTGAAGAAGGGCTCGAAGATGCGCTCGCGGGTCGCGTCGTCCATGCCGACGCCGTTGTCGCTGACCCACAGGTGCGCATGGCGCCCCGGACGCAGGCCGCCCAGGCGCTGGCAGGTGGCCGGGTCGAGCACCACGCCGTCGAGCCCGATGCAGATGCGGCCGACGCCGCCGTCCAGCGCATGCCAGGCGTTCGTGCACAGGTTCATCAGCACCTGCTGCACCTGCGTGGCATCGGCCTGCACCTGCGGCACGTCGTCGGCAATGCGCGTCTGCAGGTCGATGCCGGCCGGCAGCGTCGCGCGCAGCAGCTGGTGCGTCTCGTCGACCACCGGCCGCAGCGACTGCGTCTGCAGCTCCTGCGGCTCGCGCCGGCTGAAGGTCAGGATCTGCCGCACCAGCATGCGGGCGCGCATGCTGGCCTTGTGCACCTCGCGCAGCAGCGCGCCGGCCGGGTGGTCGGCACCGACGGCCTCCAGCGCCAGCGCCGAATTGCCGAGGATCGCGCCGACGATGTTGTTGAAGTCGTGCGCGATGCCGCCGGCCAGCGTGCCGATCGATTCCATCTTCTGCGAATGGCGCAGCTGGGCCTCGTAGCGGATCAGCTCCGACTCGGCTTCCTTGCGTTCGTGGATGTCGGTGATCGCGACCCGCACGCCGGCCGGGTCGGACCCGGAGGCGGCCTCGCGCATGCAGTCGAGCTGCACATGCAGCGGCTCGGTGCCGGGGCGCTGCAGCGCGAGTTCCAGGCGCTGGCGCGTGCCGTCGAGCAGCACGCGCTCGAAATGCGCGGCCCAGCGCTCGCGCTCCACTGGGCCGACGAAGGCGGCGAACTGCAGGCCGATCGAGGCATCGCGCCGCACGCCCAGCATGTCGGCGCCGTTCAGGTTCAGCTGCTCGATGCGGCCGTCGGCCGCGAGCGTCAGGTAGCCGACCGGCGCCAGCTCGTAGAGGTCCATGTAGCGGTCGCGGCTGAGTTCCAGATCGCGCTGCGCCTTGCGGTGTTCGGCGCGGATCACCGCCTGCGCCAGCTCGCGCTTGAGCACCGGCGCGAGCCGCGCCAGGTTCTGCTTCATCACGTAGTCGCTCGCGCCGGCCTTCATCGCCTCGACCGCGATCTCCTCGCCGATCGTCCCCGAGACGAAGATGAACGGGATGTCGAGGTCGCGCGCGCGGAAGGCGTTCAGCGCGTCGATGCCGCTGAACTGCGGCATCCGGAAATCGGACAGCACCGCATCCCAGCGCTCCTGCTCGAAGGCCTGCTGCAGCGCGGCCAGGCTCTGCACGCGCCGGCAGGTCGGCGTGAAGCCGCCGCGGCTCAGCACGCGGGTCACCAGCCGGGCATCGTCCTCGGAATCCTCGACCACCAGGATGTTGACCGCCATGTTCATCGGTACAGCCTCGACAGGAACGCAGTGGCGTGCGGAGGGATCATGCGTGCGCGGGGGGCAGCTCGTTGATCATCAGCCAGTAGAAGCCGAGCACCTTGGCCGCCTCGATGAACTCGGCGAAATCGACCGGCTTGCGCACATAGCTGTTGGCGCCCAGCGCATAGCCGGAGATCAGGTCCTGCTCTTCCTTCGACGAAGTCAGGATCACCACCGGCAGGAAGCGCGTGCGTTCGTCGGCGCGGATCGCCTTCAGCACGCCCAGCCCGTCGAGCCGCGGCAGCTTCAGGTCGAGGATCACCAGCGTGGGCAGCGAATGCGACGCGCGGTGCGCGTGCGCATTGCGGGCGAACAGGTAGTCGAGCGCGTCGACGCCGTCGCGGGCCACGTCGATCGGGTTCATCAGGTGGCTGCGCTTGAACGCGCGCAGCGTCAGCGCCACGTCGTCGTCGTTGTCCTCGACCAGCAGAATCGCCTTCTGTTCGCTCATGGCGGAGTTCCTCCAGGCAGGTGGAAATGGAAGGTGGCGCCCTGGCCGGGCCGGGCCTCGGCCCAGATGATGCCGTCGTGGCGGCGGATGATGCGGTGCACGATCGCCAATCCGATGCCGGTGCCGGGGAAATCGGTCTCGTGGTGCAGGCGCTGGAACGCACCGAACAGCCGGTCGGCGTAGGTCATGTCGAAGCCTACGCCGTTGTCGGCCACGAAGCACACCTGGCGGCCGTCCGACACGGTGCTGCCGACGCGGATCAGCGCATCGGGCGATTTCGACGTGAACTTCCAGGCGTTCTCGAGCAGGTTCTGCATCGCGATCTGCATCAGCGACTTGTCGGCCCGCACGATGAGCGGCTCGGCGATCTCCCAGCGCAGGTCGCGCTCGGGGTGCATCTTCTGCATCGAGATCGCGATGTCGCGCGCCATCGCGCCGAGGTCGATGTCGCGCAACACCAGCTCGGTGCGCGTGACGCGCGACAGCCCGAGCAGCTCGTCGATCAGCCGGCCCATGCGCTGGCTGGCGGCGCGGATGCGCGACAGGTGTTCGCGGCCTTCGTCGTCGAGCCGGTCGCCGTAATCCTCCAGCAGCGCGAGCGAGAAGCCGTCCATGCTGCGCAGCGGCGCCCGCAGGTCGTGCGACACCGAGTAGCTGAAGGCCTCGATCTCGCGGTTGAGGGCCGCCAGCTCCTGGTTGCTGCGCTCGATCTGCGCGAACGAGTTGCGCAGCGTGGTGGTCATCGCGTCGAAGTTCCGCGACATCTCGCCGATCTCGTCGCTGCCGGCGATGTCGAGCCGGAAGCTCCAGTTGCCGGCCGCCACCTCGCGCGTGGCCTGCTGCAGCCGTTGGATCGGCGCCAGCACGCCGCGGTGGATCAGCCAGCCGGCCGCGACGGTCGCGAGCGAGATCAGCGCGAGCCCGGCCAGGATCACGCCGACCACGCGCTGCTGCGCCTGCGCGATGCGCGCGGTGGAGTAGTCGGTCAGGCGGAACGCGTCGACCAGGCTTTCCTGGTGCAGCACCAGCAGCTTGCGCGAGATCAGCTCTTCGTAGAGCTTCTGCGCGCTGTCGTCGGCCGCGCGGCTGTTGGTGTTGGCCTGCAGTTCCTCGAACAGCTGGCGCGTCTCGACGCTGCGCCGGCGCAGGTCGGCCAGGGTTTCCGACGGCTCGGGTTCGCTGAAGATCGGCTTGGCGAGGTGGCGTTCGAGCCGCTCGGAGACTTGGCGCTCCTGCTGGTACGCGCGCTGGTTGCGGTACAGCACGTATTCGAAGGTGACGAGCCGCAGGTCGTTCAGCACGCGCGCGACGTCCGACATGCTCCGGCGTTGCCGGTCTGCCGATTCGACTTCGCCGTTCGCCCACCAGATCATCACGGCGAGCAGGGCGATCGTGCCGAGGCCCGTGGTCGTGGCGAGCCAGCCCTTCGCACTGATCTTCATTCGGTGTCGGTCATCGTGTTGACGGGTTCCGGGGGACGCTAGTGCGCCACGGTGACGCGGTCGGGTTGCTCGTCGAGCAAGGCGTCAAGGTAGAGGTGCGGCAGGAAGTTGGGGGTCGGTGCCGAGGCGCCCGGGCTGCCGGAGACGGCCCAGTCGGCCTCGTCCTCCATCGTGACCAGCTGCGACTGCAGCAGGTTCACGCGGAAGGCGAGCGACTTCCAGCTGGGCTGCAGCGCGGCGGCGTCGACCTTGAGCCTGCGCGCGACGATGGCCAGCGATTCGTCGGCATGCAGCCGGTTGAAGCGCTCGGCCTTCAGCAGCGCGCGCACGAAGCGGCGCGACATCTCGGCCTGCTGGTGCAGGTAGTCGGTGCGGCCGACCACGACGTGGCTCACGGTGTAGGCGGCCGGCGCGGTGAACGAGATGCCCTGCGCGCCGAGCGCCGTTTCGGCGTCCTGGCGCACCGGCTGCCAGGTCGACGCGGCGTCGATGCGGCCGCGCGCCAGCTCGTCGGCCAGCCGGCCGGGCGGCAGGTCGACCAGCGTCACGCCGTCGCGCGCCAGCCGGTGGCGGATCAGCAGGGCCCACAGGAAGTATTCGGCGCTGGTGCCGCGCGGCACGCCGATGCGCTTGCCGAGCAGGTCGGCCGGCGCCGCGATGCCGCGATCGCGCCGGGCCACCACCGCCATCTCGTCCGCGACGCTCAGCATGCTCGCGAGGATGCTGAGCGGCTGGTGGTCGAGCACCGCGGTGACGAAGGGCACTTCGGCCGCAGTGGCCAGGTCGACCTCGCCGCGCGCCAGCAGGTCGAGCGCGAACTTGCCGTGGCTGACCGGCACGATGGTGACGTCGAGCCCTTCGTCGCGCAGGAAATCCTTCTCGGCGGCCAGCATCAGCAGCGCGGCATGCGGCGTGGTCGAGAGCGCGAGGCGCACCGCCATCGCGGCCGGGCGCTGCGGGTGCGTCGCACGGTAGCGCCAGGTCATGGCCAGCGTCGACAGGCCCACGGCCAGCGCCACCGCGGCGATCAGCAACGGAAGGCGGCCGTTTCTCTTCGACGGCGCTGCAACTTCTGACGAGTTCATCAGCCCCCCTCACACTGGTCTTGCAGTGCGGTTCGAGCCAAGCGTACGATTGAAGAACAATACTTGCAATAGGGAGTCGATCGCTCGCATGTCGGCATTGCTTCTCGAACGACGCCCACCGTTCCTCGTGATGGCGCACCACCGTTCAGGCTCGAACTTCCTGAACGATGTCCTCCAATCCTGTGCCGGCATCGAATGCCTGAACGAACCGCTGTCGATGCACACGCGGTTCTTTCGCGACCACGACCTGGTGCCGTGGGGCGCCGACGACCACGACCCGGCGCTGTTGCACGCGAGCCTGCGCGGCGACGAGACGGTGCGCGAGTTCCTGCTGGAGCTGAAGGCCTACCTCGGCCAATCGCGGCGCGGCCGGGTGATCGGCTTCAAGGACACCTGCCTGTTCGGCAAGCTCGGATGGCTGAAGGCCTTCCTGCCGGAGCTGCGGGTGATCTTCCTGCGGCGCGATCCGCGCGCCATCGTCTCGTCGGTGCTGCGCAGCAAGCTGACGACGCTGTGGAGCTATTCCGAGCTCGTGAGCCGCGCCTTCATGCGCGAGTTCCCGGGTTACCAGAGCCGCGTGCCGCGCACCGATGCGGCGCTGCGCACGACCGAGGTGGTCGCGATGAGCGTGGCGCTGCGCTATGAGCTGGCGCGGCGCTGCCTGCACCACTTCGCGCACGTCAGCCTCGAGCTGGCCGACATCTCGCGCGAGCCGGCGCAGGCGGTGGCGACCCTGGTGGCCTTCCTCGGCGCCGAGGCGTCGGGCGATGCCGAGGCCTTCATCCGCTTGCGCCAGGCCGAGACGCGCGGCGGGCTGTTCTCGTCGTACCGCTCGCTGGACGACGTGGAGAACCGCTGGCGCGATCACCTGAGCGGGGCGCAGCTGGCACTGATCGACGAGGTGCAATCCGCGGTCCGATCCACCACCCCCCTGGCCTGACACCGATGATCGAGCAGTACCTCCATGACGCGATCGGCTTCAGGGTGGCGTCCGGTGCACTCGCGGGCCGGCGCCTGCGGGTGGCCCGCACGCTGCTGACCTGCCGCGTCGCCGCCGAGATCCTCAACGAGATGCAGATGCCGCCCGAGACCGGCGGCGGCTACCGTTTCGTCAACGTCTGCAACCCGCGCAACCCGCTGGCCTTCGACCCGGCCGGCGGTGGCTGGCACTGCCGGGCCGCGCTGGCTGAGCACCCGGTGTGGGGGCTGAACTGGGCGGCGGCCGGGCTGATCTGCGCGCACCTCGGGGCCCGCCTGCCGTGGGCGCAGGAGTGGGAAGCGTTGGCGTCGAACAACGATCCGGCGCGGCTCTACCCATGGGGCGATGCGCCGCCGACGCCGGTGCTCGCGAACTTCGACGAACATTTCGGCGGCACCAGCGTGGTCGGCAGCTTTCCGCCGTCGGAACTGGGGCTGTTCGACCTGGCCGGCAACCTGGGCGAGTGGTGCCAGGACCTGCACGACCACGATGCCGAGACGCCGATGGAGCGCACGGTGAAGGGCGGGGCCTGGAGCAAGGATGCGGGCCACCTGCGCATCCAGGCCAGCCGCGGCAAGTGGGGCCGGCTGGGCACGACGACGATCGGCCTGCGACCGGTGTGGGACGAGTGAAGGATGACTGGAAAAGGACCGCGATGACGAAGCTGGTGATCTTCGACCTGGACGATACGCTGATCGATTTCGCGTCGACGCGGCTGGTCGCGCACGACCTGATCGCCGAGGTGCTGGCCGACGAGGGCATTGCGGTGGCGCCGTTCCTGCAGGCCTGTGTCGAGGTCGACCGGCCGTTGTTCCTGCAGTTCGAGCAGGGCCGGCTGACGCGCCAGGAGTACCGGATGCGGCGTTTCGCCGACCCGTTCGACCGCCTCGGGCTGGTGCCGCGCGAAGGCCTGGTCGCGCAGCTGAACCGGGTGTTCATGGACTGCGTGAACGACAGCCCGAAGCTGTACGACGATGCCCGGCCGACGCTGGCGCGCCTGCGCGGCGATGGCTTGCTGCTCGCGATCCTGACCAACGGCCCGGCCGACGGGCAGCGCCGCAAGCTGGTGGCAACCGGGCTCGGCGATGCGGTGGACCATGTCGCGATCGGCGAGGAGGCGGGCGTCAGCAAGCCGCATCCGCAGGCGTATCTGCGCGTCTGCGAGCAGCTCGGTGTTGCACCGGCGCAGTGCCTGATGGTCGGCGATTCGCTGCCGCTCGACTACCAGGGCGCGCTCGCGGCGGGGCTGCAGGCGGTGCTGCTGGACCGCGCGGGGGCCCATGCCGGAGCGAGTCACCAGATGGTGCGCGACCTGCACGGGGTGCGGGTCGGACCGGAGGGGCGCCGCTAGAGTCCCGCCCCATGGCCACATTCGAATGGATCATCCTGCTGCTGCTCGGCGCGGCGCTGCTCGCCACGCTGGCGCGCCGCGTCGGCGCGCCGTACCCGACCTTCCTGGCGATCGGCGGCGCGCTGCTCGCGTTCCTGCCCGACGGGCCGCGCTGGACGCTCGATCCGCAGCTCGCGCTGACGCTGTTCGTCGCGCCGGTGCTGGTCGATGCGGCGTACGACACCTCGCTGCGCGACCTGCGCACCAACTGGCGGCCGATCGCCGGGCTGGTGATCGCGGCGGTCGGCGTCACGGTGCTCGTGGTGGCGCTGACCGCGCGCTGGCTGGTGCCGCAGATGCCGTGGGCGATCGCGATCGCGCTCGGGGCCGTCGTCGCCCCGCCCGACGCCGCGGCCGCCACGGCGGTGATGCGCCAGGTCAAGCTGCCGCACAAGCTGCTGACCATCGTCGAAGGCGAGAGCCTGCTCAACGATGCCAGCGCGTTGCTGATCTACCGGCTCGCGATCATGGCGGCGCTGGCCGGGCACCTCGGCTTCGCGAACTTCGCGCCGGTGCTGCTGCTGACGGTGTTCGGCAGCCTGGCCGCCGGCGTGGCCTGTGTCTACCTGACGCAGCCGCTGATGTCGCGCGTGCAGGACGTGCCGACCTCGCTGATCCTGCAGTTCGTGACGACCTTCGGCGTCTGGATGGCAGCCGAGGCGATCGGGCTGTCGGGCATCCTGACGCTGGTGGCGTATGCGATGACGATCGCGCGGCGGCGCGGCCCGGCGATGCCGGCGCGCATGCGGGTGCCGATCTTCGCGGTGTGGGAGGCCGTCGTGTTCGTGCTGAATGCGTTCGCGTTCGTGCTGATCGGCCTGCAGCTGCGCCCGATCTGGGAACGGCTCGCGGCCGGCGGCGGGCGCACCGAATCGCTGCTGGTGGCGCTGGCGGTGCTGGCGGTGACGATCGCGGCGCGCTTCGCGTGGGTGCTGAGCTACAAGTTCGTGCGCCTGCCGGATCGGCATCGCGCCGCGGGCGCCCAGTCGCTGATCGGCGGCGCGCTCGTGCTGTCGTGGGCCGGCATGCGCGGCATCGTGACGCTGGCCGCGGCGTTCGCGATTCCCGAGACCCTGCCCGGCGGCGCGCCGTTTCCGTTCCGCGACCTGATCCTGCTGTGCGCCTTCACCGTCGTGCTGGGCACGCTGGTGCTGCAGGGGCTGACGATGAAGCCGCTGATCCGGCTCATGAAGCTGCGCGACGACGATCCGGTGGGACGCGAGGTCAAGCACGCGCGGGCCCAGGCCTACGGTGCGCTGCTGGCGGCGATCGACGGCGACGAGTCGATGCCCGCGAAGCTGCTGCGCAAGGAGTACGCCGCGGTGATCGAGCTGAACCAGGAGAGTCGCGCCGACGAGGAGGCGATCGACCAGCGCTCCGGCGGGCCGCTGCGGCGGCGCGCGTTGTCGGCGGCGCGCGGGCGGCTGGACGAACTGCGGCAGGACGGATCGATCGGCGATGCGGCGTTCCGCGTCGTCGTGCAGGAGCTGGACTGGGCGGAGCTCAGCGCGGGCGGCGCGCGCCACGCGTGAGCACGGCGGGGATCACTGCGAGGCCGGCGCGACGACCGCGCCGCGGATGCCGTGCCGTGCCAGCGACTGCGCGACGAAGCCGCCGGCCTTGGCCTGTTCGACGAAGCCGGCGAGCAGCGCCGTCGCGGCGGCGCCGCGCGTCAGCGGCAGGCCCATCGCCTGCTCGATGAACATGAAGCGCCCGGGCAGCAGGCGCAGGCCGGGCAGCCGCGCGGCATCGGATTCGAGCTGCTGGCGCACGCCGGCCGCCACGTCGGCGCCCTCGGCAAGAAAGCGCTCGACAACAGCCTGCGAGGTCGGCGTGCGCAGCAGTTGCGCCGCCTTCAGTTCGCGCGACAGGTACAGGTCGTAGGCGCTGCCGCGGCCGACCATCACGCGCGTGCCGCTGCGGTCGACCTGCGCGTTGTCGGTCAGCGCGGAGTCCTGTCGCACGAGGTAGGCGCCTTCGATCAGCACATAGGGTGCGCTGAAGCCGATGCCGTCGCTGCGCCGCGGGTCGATCGCGAAGAAGCCGATGTCGGCCTGGTCGGCCTTCACGGCGTCGACGGACTGCAGCGCGGCCTCGACGACGACCAGCTCCAGCGGCACGCCCAGGCGCTGCGCGAGCAGCGTCGCCAGGTCGACCGAGACGCCACTGACGACGCCGGCCGCATCGCGCTTTGCAAGGATCGGGTTGCCGAGGTTGATGCAGGCGCGCAGCCGGCCGCGCGGCGCGAGGGCCTGCGCCGCACCGGCTGGCAGCAGCGGGACCGGGCCGGGGCTGGGGCCGGTGCTGCAGGCGGTGAAGGCCGCCAGCCCGATCACGGCAGCGACGGGCGCGAGGGTGCAGGACAGGACTGCGCTGCGGCGGGTCATCGGAGAAGGCATGGCACGGGCTCCTGGGCGGAGCCTGCAGTATGGCTAAGCCCGCCCGCCTTCGATGAGCCGAAGCGCCACCTGGACGTTGTTGCGGCCGGCGCCCTTGGCCTGGTAGAGCATCACGTCCGCCTGCCGGACGAGCGCCTCGACGGTCGTCGCGTCGCCCTGGTAGAACGCCAGGCCGATGCTGGTGGTGATGCTGATCGACTGCTGCTCGACAACGAACGGCGAGCTCATGGCCTGGACGATCTTGCCGGCGACCGTCGACGCCACCTCGGGTCTCGGCAGGCCTTCCATGATCACCGTGAACTCGTCTCCCCCCAGTCGGGCGACGGTGTCGGTGGAGCGCACGGTCTGCGACAACCTGCCGGCGAACCCCCGAAGCAGAGCGTCCCCCGTGTGGTGGCCGTAGCGGTCGTTGATCTGCTTGAAGTGGTCGATGTCGAGGTACATGAGCGCGATCAGCGCACCGCTCGCCCTGCTGCGCTGCATGGCCTCTGCCATGCGCAGCTCGAAGCCGGCGCGATTGATCAGGCCGCTGAGCGCGTCCACCCGGGCGAGCTCGATCAGCCGCTTTTCCTCGAGCTTCTGGCGGGTGATGTCGGTGACCACCGCGTGGAAGCCGAGCACCGTGCTGCCGTCGGCGGCGCGCTGGGGGATGTACTGGGCCTCGTAGCAGACATAGCTGCCGTTGCTGTCCATCTCGCTCTGGAACGTGACCGGCTCGCCTCGCAAGGCGCTGCGGATGTGCGGCTCCACCGCCTGGTAGGCCGTCTCGCCCAGCACCGCACGCACCGTCTGGCCATGGAGTTCGTCGCGCGGCCGCCCGAAGCCGCGCTCGTAGGCCAGGTTGTTGAAGCGGTAGCGCTCGTCGGCGTCGATGTACGCCACGCGCATCGGCAGTGCGTCGGCCACGGTGCGCAGGCGCGCCTCGCTCTCCTGGAGCGCGCGTTGCGACTCGCGGTACGACGTGACGTCGTTGATGAGCGTGTACAGGCCGACGACGCTGCCCTGCTCGTCGCGATCCGGGACGACCGTGACCTGCACATGGCGACGGCCTTCGGGGCGCATCATTTCCAGGTCGTCGGCGACGGCCTGACCGTCCAGGGCGGCTCGCAGCCGGGGGCCGATCTCCAGCCGGGCCTGCTCGCCGAAGAAGTCCTCTGCGCTCATCCCGACCTGGGGCGCCGCTTCGCTGCCGAACCATTGCTGGTACGTCCGGTTCACGAAGCGAAAACGCAGGTCGCGGTCGAGGTAGGAAATCAGGGCCGGCATGTTGTCGGTCACCAGGCGCAGGCGGTGTTCGCTGTCGCGCACGGCCTGCTCGGCCGCCTTGGCCGTCGAGATGTCGCGCATCAGCGCGGAGAAGTATTCGACCTTGCCTTGTGCGTCGCGGTGGCAGATGACGATGTGGCTGACCGGGAACTCGCGCCGCTCGGCGTCCCAGACCAGCGACTCGCCGACCCAGACGCCGGTGGCCGCCGCGCTCGGCCCGACCTCCGCCTTGAACTGCTCGAGCGTCCGCGGGGGATTGAAATGCGCCAGCGTCAACTGCTCGATCGGCGCGTCCGGCGCCACTCCGACGCGGCGCCTTGCGGCAGGGTTCATGTAGATCAGGCGACCCTGGGCGTCGTTCTGGATGACGTAGTCGGTCGTCGCGTCGAAGATCGCGGCCAGCGTGCGCAGGGCGCGCTCGGCCAGCACGCGCTCGGTCACGTCGCGGCCGACGGAATGGAGCGTCGGCCGACCCGAGGGATCGCTCAGCAAGCGGTTGGTCCAAGCCACCCAGCGCTGGGCGCCATGGGCGGACGTCACCCGGTTCTCGCTGGTGGCGGTGGTGCCGGTCGACAGGACGTCCGCCACCACTTTCCTGACGGTGGCGTGATCCGCGGGCTCGATGTAGTCGTACATGCTGTCGCCCAGCATGTCCTCGGGGGGGCGCCCGAAGTGCCTCGCATACGCCGGGTTGACGTAGGTCAGTTCGCCGTCCGCCGTCGCGAGCGACACGAGCTCCGACTGGTTTTCGACGATGGCTTTCACCATCTGTTCGCTGGCGACCAGTTGCTTGAGCACCGGCCTCACCTGGTGCTGCTGGGCATAGATGGCCAGTGCGACGATGGCGACGAGCGCCACGGCCAGGATGTTCAGGCGCGACTTCATCGGCGCGTAGAGCGTGTCGACATTGGTCCGCACGGCCAGCCCGAGCCCGAAATCCCTGATCGGCGTGAAGGCCGAGAGGACGTTGATGCCACGCCGGTCCTTGAGGAACTGCACGCCATGTTCGCCGAGCAGTGCCCGCGCCACGGGAAGCGCGGCGCCGCCGGTCGCGTCGAACATCGGCAGTTCAAGTCCGGACGGCCGGTACCGGTTGGGCGCGCAGATCATCTTGTCGTCGTCGCGACCGCAGATTGCCGCGTCCGACGTGTCGCTGGAGGCGCGGATTTCGGCCAGCAGGCGATCGAACAGCGGCATGCGCAGCTCGGTGAACACCCGCCCCACGATGCGGCCGTCGATCCGGACCTCGGCTTCTGCGAGCAGCAGGTAGCCGTCCTTCCAGGCCAGGAAGGTCGTCTGCTCCGTATTCGCCAGGCGCTGGATGACCTGCGACTTCGCGGGCACGGGACCCGCCTGTGCCACGAGCGCGCCGTTCGCGGCGTAGATCTCCACGCGCGTCAGGTCGGTGGTGAGGGCACTTTCGGCGACCTTCTGCAGGAAGTCCATCGCATCCGCATCGGCGGGGGTCCTGCTCAGCTTGTCCAGGGCCTGCCGCGCGGCCGGCCGCGTTGCAACGTTTTTCGGGAACAGCAGGCTCACCTCGATGGTGTGGGCCAGCGAGGTCGCGTTCGTCGTGGCGATCAGCAGCATGTCTTTCGACACCGATCGCTCGAAGGTGCCGCGCATCACCGAGAAGCCCGCGACGCCACCCGCCAGCGCGACCAGCGTGATGACCGCGATCGAGCGGCGCTTGATGCGCTGCTCGGTCGTTTGCAACCGCTTGGGGTCGAAGGCGTGGGCCGCTTCGTGCAGCATCCACAGGCCCGCCCCGACGATGGAGAGTCCGAACGCGGTCGTGGGCAGCAGCGGGTTGTAGCTGGCCACCTGGTACAGCGTCTCGAGGCCGACGAAGTGGCCGACGATTCCGCCGATGCCGATGGCGGAAACCGTCAGGGCCAACAGCGAGAAGACGAGCGGGCCGAGCCGGGTGGCGCGTCGGGCGTTCAGCCAGAACGCGGCGCCGGCGAGCAGGAACGCCAGGCTCGCGTTCGGCGACAGCCGGCCAGGATGCGGATGGGTCGCCGTGGGGACCGCACCGGCGTGGGCGATGTCGATGCCCAGGCCGATGCCCGACGCGTTCTCGAACAGGTAGGCCAATGGCAGCGCGACCAGCGCGCCGACGCAGAGGGCCGCGAGCCGGGTGAGCCAGGTGGCCGACGTCGACGGGCGCGAGGCGTTGAAGAGGCAGATGCCCGCCGCAACGAAGAGCAGTGGACCGACGATGCCCGCGTGCTCGAGGCCGGGAACGAGGTGTGCGACGGCGTCGACGGGAAACACCCAGTGCGAGGCCATGGCCGCGCCGAACAAGCCGACGACGACGCCTCCCACGCGCGCGGTTGAAAGGGCCGATTCCCTCATGGCTGTATCCAGTTTCGGTGGTGTCGCGGCGTCGAGTCCGCGTGGCGAACCTTCGATGGGCTGGCGATACTGAGCCAGAACGCCAGCGCAGCGTACGCGCTGAGGACAGCGATGTACATCGGAAGTTGGCCCGTGCGGGGGGGCATCTCCGGTGAATCGGCTGGCGTCGTGCGTTGGGTGTGTGGGACGGTCCTGCGGCGCACTGGCCACTCATCGGCGCCCCAACGACAAAGGGCCCGCATCGCTGCGGGCCCCGTCAATACTGGCTCCTCGACCTGGGCTCGAACCAGGGACCTACGGATTAACAGTCCGAGCCTTGCCGCGAGTCCTTTTACCTATGAGAACAGGCCTTGGACGCATGAGATCGGTCTGATAATTCTGGACCACCCGACCCGCTGCAAGCCGCGATTTACCTGGGCCCCCGATCCTTTTTCAGACGGAAATCGCCACCTTGTTGGGGGCCACGATGCCTCGCCAACGCGACTTGACATAGGTCTCGGTGGTCTTGATTGACTCGTGGCCGCACAGCACCTGGATCTGCTCGAGCGGGACGCCGCTGAGCCACATGTCGGTGGCTCCCTTTCCCTTCATGTCGTAGAAGCCCCAGGAAACCATATCGGCCAGCGGGCCGCGCTTGATGGCATGCAGGTCGCGCACAACGTCCTGGCCGCGTTTGAGCATGGAGCACAGGCCGTCGTAGGTGTAGGGCTGGCCGTCCCGCCGGTGGACGAGCGTCAGCCCGGTCACCGTTCGGCGGCCGGCCCGGCGCGGCGTGGACTCGAACTTCAGGCGCTCCAGGATCGCCTCGATCTCGGGGCTCATCGCGATGTCAACGATCCGCCCAGTCTTCCCCTGGTCGTTGCGAAGGATGCGCTGGACGCGCCCGTCGGCGTCACGCCGTTCGATGATGTCCCGCAGGGTCCAGGTGATGATGTCCTCCGGGCGCTGCAGGGTGCGATACACCAGGTGCGCCAGGCCCCACACCTGCACCGGCACCTTCGCCAGCGTCTCGACCATTTCCTCGTTCTCGACGTAGCGCTCGCGCTTCGTCTCCTTGTTGCGCCGGACCCCGATGCACGGATTGGTCTTGACGCCGGCATGTCCCTTGCGGATCAGCCAGGTGAACATTGCAGAAAGGGCGGCGCGTTCGCGGTTGGCCCGCACGCTCCGGTCTAGCTCGACGCCCATGTCGAGGTAGTCGCCGATGTGCTTCGCTTCGATGCCGAGGGGGAAGAAGTCGGCGAACCAGACCTTCAACTTCTCCCCGGCCTCGGTGTAGTCGCGCAGCGTGCGAGGCGCCAGGGACTTCTTGGCCACGCGTTGCTTGCAGGCGTCCACGAACTCGTCGAACCAATACGGCACCTTCCCGAAGCCGTCGGACTGGTTGTTGATGATCTCGGCCGCGCGCTTCTTCGCCTGCTGGACATCCGTGCCCAGCCGCTCCCAGTGGCCGGCTCGGTGGTGGTAGTAGAACGCCCCGTGCTTGGCGTAAACCCGCGGTGGGAGGTCAAGCGGATTCGAGGTGCGCTTTCGACCCATCTTTCCTCCGTCGTCCAATGACCTTCAGGAACGCGGCGACGTTCGGCTGGGGCGGGTTGCCACCGGCTTCCGCCGGCGCGTCTGGTGCCGCGCCCGGCTCCGGGCTGGACAGCACCTTCTCGGCGTGCGAGCGCACGACCGCGGCGCGGCCATTCGGCTTGACGATCACCCGCAGGCCGCTCGCGCGAAGGAAGCGCACCTGTGCTGCCGGCTGCGTCAGCGGCTTGCACAACTCGTCGACCTCGCGGTCGGTGAGGAAGAAGTCAGCGTCCAAGCGCACCTCCGATCCGCCGGACCGGCGCGCTTCCTGCTGGCGATTGAGCGCTTACAGCACCTTCGTGAGCTTGAAGACGGCGCCAACCACGATCACGCCGAAGACAAACGATCCTGTCGCCACGCTCAGTCGACCGAACCGCTCCTCGGCGCCGGGATCTCGCCGCGGTCGCAGCACGAGGTAGTAGTGGAGCCATCCGAGAGCGAGCGCAGCCATCGCGGTCGTTGCGCACGCAACGAACCAGTCTTGTTTCGTCATGTCGTTCTTCTTCGAGAGCGACAGCCTCCCTGCCGCAACGTGCATATGTTGCAGGAGGTAAGGTAGGGATTGACGAGCCACCCCCCTTTTTGGGTGGCCGGGGATCTCCCAGGCGCGTGAAGAAGTTCATGGAGTAGGCGACTTCGTGAAATCGGTTGCAGCGGTGGCCGAGTGCGTCGAGCCCCGGTGGTCGCGCAGCCATTGCCATGCGTCGGCCGGACTGCCGAGCGAGCCCGTCACGCGACGGCGCGCGCACATCGCCGAGGTCTGTTTCCAGGTGATCTCCACTGCGCCGGCGGCGACCGCAAGGGCGCGCTTGCTCAGCGCGATGTCGTAGTGGCTGGGGTGTCGCGGCGGCGCCTGATGCCAGCGGCGCTGGATGCCGACGCGGGCCGCCATTGCGTGCAGCTCCTCATCGCTGTCCGCGAACATGTGGCACATCACCATCCGCCCGAAGGTGGCGCGCATGTCGTCGACGTAGACGGTCACTCGGCCACCTCCGCTTCGGGCTGAAACGTGGCAACCCCATCCACCACCGTCAGCGCCAGGCCGAACGAGGCAGCGGTGCTGATGGCCTGCTCCGCCCACACCCGGGCCGTGTCTTCGGCCCAGGGCGCGATCGCGGCTTTGGCCACGGTCCGCGCAGGTGAAGGCGGCACCTCGGCGCCCTCGTTGATCCGCCGTGCCATCGCGTCGAGGTCGGGGTATGTCGACCGCGGGCTGCGGCCGGCGACCACCACGCCGCGCACCACGAGCTGCATCCATCCGGCGGCCGTGGTGCGGACCTCCGCGATTCCCCGGGCCGGTGCCGCCTTCAGCGCGGCCAGCCGGCGATACTTCTCCTCGGTCGTGTGACCGTCCCAGTCGCCGCTGTACTGGGGCAACTGATCGAAGAGTTGGGCCTGCGAGTCGTGGAAGTGCCAGCTCGCTTGCCCGGTCGGGAGGTCGATGTAGACGCAGCCGTGCCAGTCCTCCGACCAGTCCTCGATCGCGGTCCGCGCCACGCCGCTCGGGAATGCCTTGGCCAGGGCGGCGACCACCTGGTTGCGCTCAAGGTAGGCGGCGTCCTTGCGAGCCTCCATGTTGCGCACACAGGCCCCGGCGTAGTCGACCAGGAACGCGCGCACCTGCAGCTCGTTGTACAGGGCACCGAATGCCGGGTGCGTGTAGACGCTGTGCCGCTCCCGGTCAAAAGTGGGCAGCGGCAGGAGTCCGGGCTGCGGCCCTTGGATCGTGTCTTCAGTCATGGTGGTCCTCAGGTGGTGGCGCCGGCCAGGCCGGTCGCCTCGGTTGCCTCGCGGATGGCCTTCGCTGTCCGCTCCATGTCGCCGGCGAGCTGGGTCAGCCGGCCGAGTGCTCGGTCGGTCCCATAGCCGCCCAGGGCCTGCAGCTTCTGCGCGAGTTTCACGACCTCGATCGGCGGGCCGGCCCATTCGCGAAACTCCAGCCCGGTGGCTGCCTTGAACTCGTCGACGTGCTTCTGCAGTTCCTCGAAGCGCCTGGTCCGCTGCTTGACCTCCTGCTCGACGCGTTCATCGATCGCGCCGCGAGCGTCCGCGACGGCCTGGCGCTGCATGCTCTCGGCGATATCGGTGATGCCCTCGTGCGCGCGCCGCATGAGGCTGGCGAAGAAGGCGCGCGTGACAGGCTCGGCCTTCAGCTTCGGCGGCGCTTTGACCTGCACGATGCCGCCGGCGCGCAGCTCGAAGTGGCCCCAGTTCGGCGGCAGCTCGCCATCCTTCACGACGCCCTTCGGCGCCAGGATCACCCAGCCGTCGCAGAAGCGGTAGACGCTCGTCTCGACCTTCTCGGGCTGCTTCAGCTCGCGCAGCCAGTCGCTGCGGCTGACCTTGATCTCGAAGCCGTAGATGGCATGGCCGCGGCTCGACCAGAGGTTCACCGCAACGGCATCGGCGTAGCGCGTGCCGCCGCCGGTCGCCGGCGCGACCTCCTCCATGAAAGCCCACTCGGGGGCGGGATACCGCTTGCGCAGCATCGCGCGAGCGTGAGGTGTGTTCAGCACCACGGCAGCCTCTGGCGCGGCCGGCTCGACGAGCAGGGCGTGCTGTTCGCTCATTGCTGTTGCTCCTCGATGCTCGGAGCGATGGCGGATTCGGGCACGCGGTAGATGCCGAGCTGGCCGCGCAGCGGCACGAACGGCCGCACGCGCTGGTCCTTCAGGACGAAGCCCCAGCAGTCGTTCATCTTCCACGGGCTGGCGTGGTCGCGCACGCAGTCGGCGATTGTTGCCGAGCCGACGATGCCGCCGGTCTGGATCTCGTTGAAGGCCGGCAGCTTGATGTCGAATTCTTCGAGCAACTCTTCGGCGAACTGATCGTGCGTCTTTCGCGCGTAGGCCTTGCTCGCGTGGATCAGGATGCGTCCCCGAAACTTCGTCGCCCAGGTCCGGTTCTCGATGTCCTTGTGGCCATTGACGATCAGCCAGGCCCACGGCTGCAGTATGCTGAGACAGGGGAGCGTGCTCATTTGGTGCTTCCATTTCTGGGAGAGACGCAATGGATGAATGCGACCTGTGCAGCGCGCATCGGAGCGCGGCTCCGCACGCCAAACCGCACGTGCAGTTGGAGTACCGCGGCCGGCACTCCATGGGCGCTGCGGGACGGCCGCCGTCCGAGATCTGGAGCACCTACGTGTGCACGTGCAAGACGCGCTGGCGCCTGGAGCACACCGAGGGACCGCTTCAGGGCCGGTGGTACGTCAACCCGGACGTGTAGCGGCTCGCCCAATCGACCGAGCAAGGGAGGCACACGATGTTCCATTTCTCTGGATCGCACGTCACCGCAGGGACCGGTGAGCACGTCACGTACTCCGGCACCGCCCAGGTCGCAGGCACGAACGCGGATTGGGAGATCGTCGCCGTGGTGGGAAGTCTTCACGTGAAGCTGTTCGGTCGCGTGCACGGCGTCGCCGATGCGTCGGCGGCACAGGTCCAGGTGACGATCGCCGCGATCCGGGCGATCGATGAGCGCCTGGGGCAGGTTGAAGACGAGTTTGACATCGACGACTGAGGCGTTCACCGGCGCACTCCCTTCTTCCGGAGGGCGTGCATCAGGTGACTTGCCAGTGCCGGCGCGATGTTCTTGGCGATCACCCGGACCGCGTCCTTCTCCGACATGCGAAGCAGCGATCGAGGGCTGACGGCGTAGTAGGCGCGCTCGTCCGCGAACTCGACCATGGCATGGACCTCGCCAGACCACCTCGTCTCGACAGATGTCAGGAACACGTCGAGCTGCATGAAGCGCGTTCTGTACGCGATGGCTTCGAAGCTGGCGCTGCTGACCGGGCCGCCAGCGAACTCCTCTGGCTCGTCCTCTGCGACGCTGATGCTCCGCTCCGGCATGCGGCCGCGCATCTTCACGGATGGGGGGTCCAAGAAGAGGACGGAGCCGAGGCCTGCAATGCGCTTCGCGCGTTCGATCTCGTCGCGCAGCGCGTAGGCTTCGTTGGACGCGGACCGGTAGCGCTCCTGCGTCGTGTCGACGGCCTGTTCGAGTGCGACCTTGGTGCGCTCCAGCGAGGCGATGGCTTCGCGAGCCTGGCGCCGCTTGTTCCTTCCAAAGCGGGCGCTCATGCGGCCTGCCTTTCTGCGGCGTTGCGCCGCGCGTCGTACTGACGAATGCCCCAGGCCAGCGCGTAGCAGCACCACACGAAGCGCTGGGTGTAGTCAGTGAAGTCGTGATCCCACAGGTCACGGAAGACGAACTCGCGGCCGCCGATGCGGGCGGTGAAGTCGTAGGCTGCCTGCATGGCTGCGTTGCCGCTGCTGTCGTCGCCGAGGCAATGGAGCACGTCGAACTCGACGGCTTCGCGCAGCTCGCGGCGGCCCTTCCGTCCGAGGTCACGTACATCGCGCCACCACGAGACAATCTGCTCACGGACAACGCGCCGAAACTTCTCCTCGCTGAACTCTTTCGCCGAGCCGCCGGTGCGCCCGCCATCGACAGCCTCCAGCTTCTCCGACCAGTAGCTCAGGTTGATGCGCAGCCGGCCATCGGGCCGGGCCTCGGAGCGGAAGAACTGGAACATGTCCGCCAGCCGCTCGAAGACGAAGGTGCCCATGTCGCCGGCGTAGCACAGCCGGCCCGGCCACGTGACCAGCTCGAACGACATGTTGACGGTGCCGGGTGTGGCGAAGCGGACGTGACGGTAGACGCCGTCGTCCCGCAACACCTGCATGCGGTGCTGGGCCACGTCCTTCAGGAAGGTCTGTTCGGTGGCATCACGGCTCATGCAGCACCGCCTTCCAGCCGATCGGCCTCGGCGCGCAGGCGCGCGGCGCGGGCTGCGGCGTCCTTCTTCCGCAGCTCGGCTTCCCGGTTCGCGAGGAACTGATGCTGCGCGTCGTTGATGAGCCCGGTGCCGAGCAGTTCGTCCGCGCTCAGGAAGTCGGAGAGCTGGCTTCGATCCCAGGAGTTGCCCGTGTTGAGGTACGCGCGCTCATCGTCGGAGCCGCCCTCGGCGCCGACCGTCAGCCACGTGCCGTCGGTGAAGACGATCACGGCCTGGACATCGCCACTGCGGGGGCCTGACGGATCCTCGACGACGGCCTGCACCGTCTTCTCGACGATGTCCGGCCACTGGAAGAGGCGCGCGCTCGGGTCGTGGGACTGCGTGGCGGTCTGCGGCGACTGGTCCGGCCGCGGCGGGACGAGTTGGAACTCGGTCATGCTGCACCGCCTTCCTGCTGCAGCAGCTCGCCGCCGAGCGCATGCGTCAGCGCGACACAGAGCTGCGACAGCTCGCCGGTGGTCAGCGCCACGTCGGCGTCGAACGCATCGGCATTGGGCGCGTCGGCTTGGCCTTCGAGCACCACGTCGAGCAGCTTGATGCCCTTCAGCGCCAGCGCGTCGGTGAGGACGAACGACACACGGCTCTGCCAGGTCATCGCCAGCTTCGTCGGCACCTTGCCCTGCTGGATGTGCTCGGCCACCTGGGCGATGTCCAGGGTGTGGCGCGTGTAGCGCACCGCTGCCTTCTCGCTGTCGGGCTGCTGCAGCGTCGTCTCGCGGTCGACGGTGAAGCCCGCCGGCGGATCCTGGCTGAACAGCCAATGCGCCATGGCGGTGGTGGGCGCGGTCGTGGTCTGCAGCAGCTTCAACTGCACGCCGCCGCCCAGAGCCTCGACGAGGATCATGACGGCGAAGTCGCCGGCGGTCTGGCTCTGCGCACCGACCACCACAAGCGTCGCCTCCGGGTCGATCCAGACGAGCATGCTGCTGCGCCGCGTGAACGCGCGTGGCATCAGCTCCTGCACGATCTCTTCCTTCAGCTCCTTCACGGCCTTGCCTTTCGGCCGGCGGCCCACCTCGGCCTCGATCGCATCGAGCTTCTGCTCGAGCGCGCGCTTCACGGTCGCGGCCGGCACCGCGCGGCGCTCGACCTGCAGCTTCAGGATGTAGGCGCCGCCGATGACCTCGACCAGCGCCCCGTGCTTCTCACCACGCGGCGGCACCCAGCCCGCGGATTGCGGCTGCGTGGGGCCGCAGTCGGTGAAAGCTGCGCCGGCCAGGCGCTCTTCCAGCGTGTCCAGCGACGGCGGCGTCCAGGCTGCGATGCGGTAGAGGAGGGCGTTCTTGAAGAGGCTCATTGCGCACCGCCGGTCGGTTGTTGCGCCTTCGCCTGCCCTTGCTGGTACGGCATCCAGCGGTAGTGCGGGATCGACGTGTTCTCGTCGCCGACGGCGATCGAGGTGACGCAGCGGTGCGCGCCGGTGTCGGGATCGACCACGTCCAGATTCACGGCGGCCTGCGGCCCGGTGCCGTGCACCTTGATGACCGTCGCGTCGATAGGCTGCGGCTGCAGGTGGTTGATGTAGAACCAGACCTTGCGGCCGACGGTGGGGATGATGGGAGTGCTCATGCTGTCCTTGGAACGGTGGGGTGGCGCGGCCGGCGTCAGCTCGCGAGGTACAGGCACAGGGCGCAGAAGCCGCCGATCAGCACCAGCGCGATCGCCGCGCCGCGGAGCACCTTCTTCGCGTGCTGCCAGTGCGTGAGGTCGTCGTCCTGCGGCTTCATTCCGGAGCCTTGGTGGGGTACTTGCCGAGGATCTCGTCGCGGAAGTAGCGGCCCATCGACTGCGCCGTCGCAAGGCCGGCGGCCTTCTCTGCCGGCACGCCGTAGTGCGGGGTGACCTTGCCGCCCTGCTTGAACTGCAGGTGCAGAACCTTCGCGGCGGGGTCGTAGGCGTAGCCCTTGATCGCGCTGCTGTTCGCGGGCGTGAGGGTGATGGTGCTCATGCGTGCCTCTCGGAGTTGCGGGTGCCGGCCACGTCGAACGGGCCAATGGGGATGCGGTGGTCGGGTTCAGGCGGCTCGTCGTCGAAGCCTTCGGCCGGCTGATCGTCGCGCTCGCCGTCGAGGACCAGCGGGGCGGTCCACGCCCAGGCCATCGCCTCCTGGCGGGCACGCTTGCCGCGGCGGGCGGTGCGGATGGCGCGTGTGCTCATGCGGCACCGCCGATCTGCTGCTGCAGGGCTTCTGCCTTCTCGCGCGTCGTGGCCCACCACTCGACGCCCATCTTGGGCTGGGTCGGGTACTTGCTGTCGAAGGCCTCCAGCACGTGGGCGACAAAGCTGCGGATGTCCTCCATCAGGAGCGGGTCGGCGACGGATTCCAGGCGGTGGGCGGGCAGGGCGTTGCCCAGCGCGGCCATCACGACGGCGGGAGCGGCAGGCCGAGCGTCCGCCTCGGTCGTCTCCAGCGATGCGTCAGCCGCGTCGGCGGCGACGGGCGCAGCAACCGGTGCAGACGCCTCTGGCTGCGGTGCCGGCTGGGCCGATTGCCCGTAGCTGCCGTTGGGGCGCGAGTAGCCCGTGGCCCAGCGCGGCACAGCCACTTCCGGCGCCGGCGCGGCGACCTTGACGACGACAGGCGGCGCCACCGGGCTCGGCTCGACCACCGGCGCCGGCGCGGGGGCCTGCTGCGCCATGAGCTTTGCCGTGGCGAGCAACTGGCCCATCTGCGCCAGGGCCTTCTCCGCCGCCGCCAGCACGGTCGCGTCCACGCCTTCCGGGTACTCGGTCGCCTTCAGCAGCTCGATGTGCAGCGCGATCTCGTCGGTGGACTTGCCGAAGCATGCTGCGACGGAGTCGGCGATCGTGCCGAGCTGCGCGATGGTCAGCGCGCGCGCGGCGTTCTCAGCGGCCACGCGCGTCGCCTCGGCAGCCGCGGTTTCGCGGGCCACGGCCTTCTCGTGCAGCTCCTTCAGTTTCACCAGCACGCGGGTGCGGGTCTCTTCGGCCCTTGCGCGGAACTCCTCGAAGCCGTCCATCGTCATGCCGTCGGCGATCTGGATGCCCCGAGCCAGGCGCTCGGCCGACTTCTCCTCGGCGCCATCCAGCATGCCGGCGATCTGCGCGATCGCGCGCTCGTGCGCCTCCTTTCGCACGCGCTCGCGCTCGTCCTCGGCCGCGATCTCCGCCTGCCGTGCTTCGATCTGCGGGGTGATGTGCAGCTCGACGCGATCGAACTCCGCGGTCAGCTCTTCCTCGCGCGCGGTCACGTCCTTGCCGGTCTTGCGCATCTTCGCGCGGATGGCCTCGGCGGTCTTGCCGACCAGCGTGCGCGGTTGCTTCACGAGGCGATTGCGAAGGCTGATCGCCTCGTTCAGCTTCGTGGTGGTGCTCAGGTCGTGCACCACGTCCTTGAGCGCCTTCTCCGATTCGACGAGCTGCTGCTCGCTCTCGATAAAGCCGGCCAGCGCCACGCTGGTCAGGTCCAGCTTGGTCAGGTCCAGCGCGGCCGGCGTGGGAGCAGGCGCTGCGACGGCGGTCGTCTTCGTTTCGGTGGGCGGTGGCGCCGCAACATCGATCTCGGGAAATGCGAGGTCCATGAGGTTTCTCCAGGTCAGAAGGCGAGTTCCATCGGCGCGTAGGCGGCGAGGGACTTCGGCGGGGTGGTGTCGGCCGGCGGCGGCTCGACGGGGAGGGTGCTCGGGCCGTCCCAGGGGGCGGGCTCGGCCACGACGGCGGCGGCTTCTTGGAGCGGCCGGCCGTTGATCTTTGTGGGGTTGCGCAGGATGGCCAGGTTGCGCTCGACGAGCGACCAGAAGTCGATCAGGTCGTCCTCGAGCTGCTGGATCGCGTTCTCGTTACGCACGATGCGCGTGATGAACAGCTCTTTGCCGACTGGTTCGAGCCACGGGCAGTAGATGACCAAGTCGCACCACTTGCGGCCGGTGATCCACAGCCCGCCGTTGATCTGGTCCAGGTACTCGGCGATGGCGCCCGCCGGGTTCGCCCACACATTGCCCAGCTTCTCGGGCGACATCGGGCACTTGATCTCGACCAGGCCGTCGTCATCGACGAACCCGTCGGACGAGTATCCGAAGTGGCCGTCATCGGTGAGGACGAGCGACACCTCTTCGACCAGTTGTCCGGTGCGAAGCTCGTAGGCTTGGCGTGCGCGTGGCTCCAGCTCGCGGCCGCGCCGCATCGCGAAGTTCACGAAGGTGTCGTCGATGGGCTCGCCAGCGATCGTCTCGACGGCGATCAGCCACGAGTAGCCGACAGCCTTCGCGCCGGGCTCGAGCTTCAGCTCGCCGCGCAGTGCCTGCTGGACTGCCGCCGAGGTGGGCGGCTTCTGGTAGCCGGCTGCCGCGCGGGCCTCGGGCTCGGACTTGTTGGCCAGGAGCGCATCGACGTAGATCTGCTGTTGCTGGGTGAGGCCGCCGACCTTCTCCCGGGCATCCGCGAAGCGCGATGCCGTGCAGGCGCCGCAGCGCGCGCGCAGCCAGTCCTCGGATCCTTGCTCGTAGGTGAGTTCGATCACTTGGCGGCTCCCTTCAGCGCGGTCCGATGGGAGACGACGGCCTTCTTGAAGTCGGCGTAGGCCCCGCGGCACTCGGTCGCAGCCAGGGCCTTCGAGCCGGACGCCCACAGCGCGGCGGCTGCGGCATCGCTGGTGGTTTTCTTCAGGTCGTCGATGAGGCCGTCGAAGATCTTCTCGGCCATTGCTCCCGCGCCCAGCCCGGCAGCACCGTTGCCGTCGTCGTCTTTCTCGCCAACGGAGACGTTGAAGATCATCTTCAGCAGGTAGCGCATGCCGTAGCTGTTCGCGGAGCCCGCGGCGTGCGTCTTCGTCATCACGTCGCCGCCCTTGGCGCCCTTGCCATCGGCCGGGATGTCGGCGTGGTAGGTGCGGGTGAATGCGCCGCGGGAGACGTAGGCGAGCACGCGAACATGGTTGTCTGGTGCGCCGTCGCCGTTGTCGAAGCTGATCGCAAAGCCGTGCTTCGTGTAGATCGGGCGAAGCACGCGGTCGAGCTTGGCGTATGTCGCGTACTTGCTCTTCGTCGAGCTGTTCTCCGCGTCGGCAGAGATCGGGCTCATTTCCGCCTGGGCGACGGTCATGGCTTCGTTGAACGCCTGCTCTGCAGCGCGAGCCTGCAGGCGCTCGTACATCCCCATCAGTCGCTCCATCTTCTCGATGTCGACCTGCGGATCGCGGGCTGCTGCAGCGATGACCTTCAGGAGGCTCGCGGCGGCATCGCCCTTCACTGTCGCCGGCGAGGCTGGCGGCTTCGGCGCCAGGGAAGCGGAGCGGACTTCGGCGAGATCCAGCGTGAGCACATCGGCGTGCTCTTTGATGCTGGGAGCCTCTTGAACGGTATCGAGCATGTGAACTCCAGGTGGGTGCGCGCTCAGAACGCGCGGGGCGAGCAAAGCCACGCCCACAGCTCGGCCAGCAGCCGGCGGCGGAACGGGTTCGAGGGCGTGCCCTGAATGGCGCCGCTCGAAAGGAGCAGCGAGACGTTGAGTGGGGCAGCGCGCTTCACAGGACACCTGCGAGGGCGAGCCCGGCCGCGATGCAGCCCGTGACGAGCGCGAACGCAACCGCAAGATTGGCGAGAGGGCAGTCGGCGAAGGCGCGCGTGCTCATGGCTGCCACCTCAGCGCCAGTACGTCACGCCGTCGTCGCACAGGAATGCGCTCTTGGCGGGAGTGGTGACGATGACCGTGCCGACCTTGCCGTCGGGGCCGATGCCGACGCCGGTGGATGAGGTCGCGCGGATGTGCTCAACGAGCTTGCAGTGGTGCGCTTCCTTGAAGGCCCTCCACTGCTTGCCCTCCTCCTCGGCGGCGTAGATCACGAGCACGATGAGCACCACGAGCGCGACCAGCAGCGCGATCTCGATCACGGTGAAGCCGCTGTGGGCCGAGACGCGGCGCGCGCTCATGCCAACCCCACGAAGCGGCAGACCACGAGCACGCCACCGAGGACGAAGGCGTGGAAGGTCGACGAGCGCACGATGCGCGCCAGGGCGCGAGCCGTCACCGACTCGTGCATGAACCAGCCGAGCGCGCCGTTCACGCTGCCACCCCGAAGCGGTTGCAGGCGTCTTGATACTGCTGCTCGGCGTCGTAGAAGCCGGCGGCCGAAGCTTCGTCGAAGTCGTTCGGCACCGCGGGGAACTCGTCGAAGGCGTGCTCATAGGCGCGCGCTTCGGCGGCGGTCGCAAAGGCACGGCGGCGACCATTACCGGAGCGGAAGGCCTTGGTGGGCTGCGCGGCGATCTGAACTGCGTGAGACATTCATTCCTCCTGCTCGCTGCGTCAGTGCAGCGGATAGGAGGAATACTAGTGGCGCTAGTTCATTTTGTAAATAGGGCCACTAGTTGATTGATCCAACTAGCGCCAGTATTTTTTGTAACCGAGTCCGAATCGCTGGACTCGAGTCAGTGACGGCAGAGTCCCGCGCGGGGCTGGACAGAAGGGGAGTCCGACTCCCTACATCCACTTCACCCCGACCATGACCGCTAGGACTGTAAGTCCGTCGGTCTCGGAGTCGAGTGCGGCGAAGCCTGCAGTCTTCGCGACTGCTCGCCATCGCTTGCCGCTGTGGACCTCATAGATGCGAAGGTGTGGAACACCCTCTCGATCAACGAACAGCACTCCCTTGTTCGGCGCAGGCTCGCGGCCTGTCTCAAAAATTCCGATGCTCCCCTTCGGGGCGAGATCTCCAAGAGCGTCATCGCGCAACTCCAGCGTGAAGTTCTTGGGAAGCTTGGATGACATTAGAGCCTCCCACTCTATTTGTTCTCCAAGCATTATCTGACCCGGGTAGCTCATCGAGTGAGCTACCCAGGCTTGATGCTGTTCGACCGTGCGTGAAGAGTTCACAGAACTCAACTGCGAAAGCTCAGCTGCCAACCGCGGGCTGAACTCGCTGACTGCACATCCCAGGCCCTCGGCGAACCCACGCGCAGCCTTCAGGCTCAGGGCCGTCTTGCCACCCAAGAAAAAGCCCACTGCGGCTTGGTTGCCGATCTCGTACCTCTCGCCGAACGCACCTTGTGAGTGGAGTCCGACGGCCTTCCGGCTCTCGTAGGTCGAGTCCCAGATCGCGCGCAGGGCGGCGGCCTCTCGGAGGTTCTCGGCCGTGACTTTGCCGCGCCGACTCGTGGTTTCGCTCATGTCAAGACATTAGCGCCGCTATTGCATCAAGCAACTAGTGGCCCTATTGACAATCACAACTAGCGGCCCTAGGATTTCGGCATGAACGCATTCGCTCGTATCCGCAGCCGCCTTGGAGTCAGCCAGTCCGCGATCGCCGACGCGATCGGCGTCAGCCAGGGAAACGTGTCGTTCTACGAGGTGCGGGACCAAACGGTTCCCCCCGATGTCGCGGGGAGGCTGATCGCCTTCGCCTCGCAACACGGCCTGGCGATCACCTTTGACCACGTCTACGGCGCCGCGGCGCTGCCCAAGGCGCGGCCGGCGGGTCGAGAGCGACCTTGCACGGGGAGGTGATGGGCGCCGAGTCGGCACAGCCAGTCCCTAGGCATCCCCCTCTTTGAGCCACCACCCCAACTGGACCTTCGCATCGGAGGCAACCGCCATGCAACGAGAGAACAGCGCCGCCACTGCGGCCTTGGACCAAGCCGCGTTCGCGCGCTCGACGGGGCTGCCCGCGTCGATGGGCAAAGCGACCTGCGTCATCAAGTGCAACGCCCCCGACGGGGTCAAAGAGGACTTCACGCGCCTGTGGCGCGCGGCGGGGTTCTCGTCGGAGTCGGAGTTCTTGTTGGACATGGTGCTGGTGCGTTGCTATGGGCGCGATGAGGTGCTCAGGATGCGCTCGAAGCAGCTCCTGATGGCGACCGGTACCGGACCGGAATTGGTCCAGAACCGCGAGGAGACGCGCTGATGAGCCGCGAATCCATCGTCACCCAGCTCGCGCCCATTGCGCCGCCGTGCTTCAGCTCGCGCGACCAGTGGGTCACCTACCTCCAGAGCGCGGCCACCGCGCAGAAGGACGCGCACGCGCCGGGCCCGCTGCTGTTCGAGAAGGGCAGGGCCGCCGCCTTCAACCCGCTGTTCCGCTTCTGCGAGGACTGCCGCACGCAACACCGCGACGCGATGGAGCGGGCAGGCCGCTGCCGGCCCGACCACCTAGTCGTCGTGATTCGCAAGCGCAAGGAGGTCGAGCATGCAGGTGCCTGATCGCATCGAGGGGAACGCGCGTAAGCAGGCCGGTCAGCAGCTCGCGCTCGACTTCTCCGGCGTGTGGCGCGACCTCGTTCTCGCCGCATTCGCCGACTGGCTTCAGGCGCAAAAGGCGCTCGGCCTCAAGACCGTCACGATCGAGGCCTTCCGCGCGCAGGCGCAGGTGCTACCCGCGTCGCACAAGGCCTGGGGCGCGCTGCCGCGTGCGCTCTGCAGCGCCGGCCTCATCGCGGAGCACCTGGACGGCGAGGGCAACCCCGTCTACGTGCGCGCCGCATCGCCGAAGACCCATGCGCACCCGGTGCGCGTCTGGCGGGTGCTGTGAGCCGCGGCAGCGATGACGCGCTGCGCACAGCGAAGACGCCCGCGATCGTGAGCTGCGGCGGCAAGCACCGCTTCGACAACCAGCGCCTGGCCCGCGACGTGGCCAAGCGCAGCAACCGCCAGCGAAAGCAGGGCGTCAGCGCGTACCGCTGCGGCCACTGCGGCGGCTGGCACGTCGGCACACACATCGGGACGCACGGCAGCCAACACCCGGCGCGCCGGCGCCGCCCCCGCGACATCAACCACCTGAACGAGGAGCTGTCCGAATGAATTGCCAACCCAATCAACCCGCGATGGTCGTCCGCAACACCGCGAACCATCCGTGCATGGCGAACATGGTCGGGACGCCGATCACCACCACGGAATCGTTCGAGTCGGTAGTCGGCACAGCATGGCTGTACCGCGGCGCGCTGCTGCGGTGCCCGTCCTGCGGTACTCCGATCTTCGGTTTCCTCGATGCCGACCTGCAGCCGCTCCGCGGCCAGCGCAAGACCTCCACCACCGACCGCGGTGTCGACGTGCGGCGCGATGAGGCCGTGACGGCATGAAAGCAATCGACCTCTTCGCCGGATTGGGCGGCTTCACGAAGGGCGCCACGCTCGCGGGTGTCGAAGTGAAGTGGGCCGCGAACCACTGGCCGACCGCGGTGCAATGGCATTCGGTGAACCACCCGGATACGGTCCATGCGTGCCAAGACCTGCAGCAGGCTGACTTCCGCGACGCGCCGGCGCATGACCTCCTACTGGCCGCGCCGGCGTGCCAGGGCCACACCCACGCGCGCGGCAAAGAGAAGCCGCATCACGATGCGCAGCGGTCGACGGCGTGGGCGGTAGTCGAGTGTGCTGAGGTGCACCGGCCCGCCGTCGTGCTGGTCGAGAACGTGCCCGAGCTGGCGAAGTGGATTCTGTACAAGGCATGGTGCGGCGCGCTGCACGCGCTCGGCTACTCGCTGTCGCCGATGGTGCTGAACGCTGCTGACCACGGCGTGCCACAGGAACGCCATCGGCTGATCATCGTCGCCACCCGCTCGAAGCATCCGATCGAGTTGCGCCTGCCGCGCCGCGCTCACGTGGCCGCGTCGACCGTCATCGACCTGAACGCTGGCAGTTGGTCAGCTGTTGCTGACAAGGTGCCGAAGACCCGAGCCCGCTGGGCACGCGGGCGCGCCGCGCTCGGTGAGACGTTCGTCATGCCGTACTACGGCAGCGGAAGTGGCGAGACGGGCCGCAGCCTCGCGCGCCCGATCGGAACGCTGACCACCAAGGCGCGTTGGGCGGTCGTCAAGGGCGACCAGATGCGCATGGTCTCGCCGCACGCGGAAGGACGCCCGCTGATGGGCTTCCCCGATGACTACCAACTGCCGCCGACCCTCGAAAAGGCATGGCACCTGCTCGGCAACGCCGTGTGCCCACCGATGGCGTGCGACCTCATCAACGCAATTCGCGAGGCCGCATGAACCACGACGACACCACCAAAGCAGGCTCGGCTGGCTTCAGGGCGGCAGGCATCGGCCTCTTCATGCGCCGGCACTGCATGCCGGGCGCCCATCACGTGACGCAGACCGCCGGCGGCCGCTTCGTGCGCTTCCGTGGCTTGCGCTGCTGGGCCTGCAGCACCTGTAGCGTCGAGCTGGCGGCGAAGCCGCAAGCGAGGGCTGTTGCATGAGCATCCTGCACTGCGTGAGCGTGAGCGGTGGGAAAGACAGCGCGGCCACCGCTGTGCTCGCGATCGAACAGCACGGCCGAGACGCCTGCCGATTCGTCTTCGCCGACACCGGCAATGAGCACGAATCGACCATCGAGTACGTGGCCTATATGGCGCGTCACCTGGCCGTGGAAATCGTCACCCTGCGGGCCAGCTTCGTCGAAGAGGTCATCGCAAAGCGCGAGTACGTGCGCGACCACTGGCCGCGAAAGGGTGTGTCGACCGAGGACTGCGATCGCGCGGTCGCAGCGTTGGTCCCGACCGGCAATCCGTTTCTCGACCTGTGCCTGTGGAAGGGGCGGTTCCCCGCGCGGAAGGCCCAGTTCTGCACCGAGCAATTGAAGACGCTGCCGCTCATCGAGTTCCAGCTTGGCCTGATCGAGCGCGGTGAGTGCGGTGCAGTGTGGGCGTGGCAAGGGGTTCGCCTAGACGAAAGCGATAGCCGCCGCACGCGCCTGCAGGGCACCGGAGCGTGCGTTCGGTCGTTCGAGGTCGTCGGCGGCGGGCTATTCAACCACCGTCCCATCCTTCGCTGGCGGGCGCAGGACTGTTTCGAGGCGGCGGCTCTGTACGGGCTGGAGCCAAACCCTCTGTATTTGCAAGGCATGACCCGTGTGGGGTGCATGCCGTGCATCAACTGCAGCAAGGACGAGGTGCTGGAGATCTCGAAGCGCTTCCCCGGACACATCGAGCGCATTGCGTACTGGGAAGTGCAGGTGGCGCTCGCCAGTCGGCGCATGGAGGCCAGCTTCTTTCCTGACCCGCACCGTGACGCCCATCTGAACCGCCGGGGCATTCACAACGTCGTCGAGTGGAGCAAGACGAAGCGCGGGGGCCAGCTCATGGATTGGATCCGCATCACCGAGGAGCCGAAGGCCTGCGAGAGCGCCTACGGCTTGTGCGAATGATGGCGAGGCCTCTGCGCATGCTCACGCGATCGCGGGGACGCTCGCGCCTGGGTGGGTCAGCCTGGGAGCACAGCTCGCCACCATCGCTTCTGTTGGTCGCGGATGAAGTCGATGAAGGCGCGGAGCGCCTTTCCGTGATCTTTGAAGGTGTCAACTGTGCTGCCGAGGCGCTGAAGACCGAGCGCGGCTTGGGTCTGGTCCGCCCCGATGTTCGTGGCGTGGTTGTGCACCTTCCATGCGTAGATGCGCGCCAACGAGGCATGAGCATTCGCTGCTGCGTATTGGCCGCCGAGAAATGCACTCCGATGTTGTGGCGGCACCTCGGCCGGGTTGGAATCCCTGAGCAGCGAAAACGCGTTGGTTGCGGCTTCGAAGAGGTCGTGATTCGGCTGCTGCACGCCCAGCAGATCAGCCTGAACCGCCGTCAACTGTCGGAGTGCGTCCGAGAGAAGGTGGAGCAGCGACTGCAAGTTCGAGGAGGCTCTCTGGAAATCTGCCTTCTGGGCCTCGAGTGTTGCGTGTCTGTGCTGAATGAGAACGATCGCTGCACTCGCGAGTATCGCTGCGACCGATCCGATGGCTTGAACCCAGCCGGACCATTCGGCCTTCGTCATGCACAGCGGCCACCAATCCACGAAGAAGAGGCAGAACTCAGGTGTAGCAGTTCCCACGTGTTGATCCTCCAGTTCCTCAACCGGATCGTACTGGAGGTGGCAACTTGAGCGCCCCGCATCGCTACAAGGTTCGTGGGGAGGACATCGTGGGAACCGAGGTCACCCGCAGGGGTGACCAGGTCACGCTGATGTGCGCACCGATCGGCTGGCCGTTCGTGCGCGAGCGCACCTACCTGCGCGAGGAACTGGTGCGGCTGGACACCGATGGCAGCGACGAAGTCGCGGAGGCGGCAGCTTGAGAAGCTACCTGAAACACGCCTCCAGGATGCGAGCAATTGCATTGAGGACCGGTGCTACCTGCGCAAGGGCTGCGGCAATAAGGCGAAGTCGCTGGTTGGGTCGGGCTGGCTTCAAGGTGTGCGCTCCAGATTGCTGGTGGGTGCGCGAGGTTCGCCCAGCGCGGCTGCGAAGTCCTCTTGTGGGATTTGCATGCAGAGGTGCGACGGCAAAGCCGAGGAGGGGTTTCTGATGGCCGGCGGCATTGACTGGTTCCGCTGGCACCACGGAAGCGTCACGGACCCCAAGTTTCAGTTGGTGGCGAAGAAGGCCGGCGTGCGCCTGGGCGACGTGCTGGTGGTGTGGGCCGTCATCCTCGAAAGCGCGAGCGCCAGTGCCGATCGCGGCTCCTTTGGTGGGCCCGACTTCGACACCCTGGATTTCCTGATGGGCGTGGAGCCCGGCGCTGCACAACGCATCTTCGATTCGATGTTGCAGCGCGCCCTCATCCATGCAACGCCGTGCAACGAAAGTGCAACGTTGCATGCAACGGAGAGCGTTGCATATCGCGTTGCGCGGTGGGAGGTGAGGCAGCCGAAGAGGGAGCGCGACGTGGGTCAGCCGGCAGGCGATGCAACGGAGCGAGCGTTGCCGAAAAGCTCGACTGAGCGCTCCCGTGAGAGGAGAGCACGACTCGTCGGTGACGAAGGCATGCAACGCCATGCAACGCCAAGCAACGCCAGCAACGGCCATGCAACGCCTAGAGAAGAGGAGAGTAGAGAAGAGAAAGAGAAGGTATCGAAGCCTTCGGCTTCTCACCCCCCTCGCGGGGGGCGGGTGGCCCGGTTCGACGAGTTCTGGCTGGCATGGCCGAAGTCCGAACGGAAGCAAGACAAGGCGAAGTGCATCGCATTCTGGAAGCTGCACGGGCTCGACCAGACAGCCGACGCCATCCTGGCCGACGTGCGCACGAAGCGCGGCACCACGAAGTGGCAAGAGGGCTTCATCGAGGCTCCGCTCGTGTACCTGCGCGGCCGTCGCTGGGAGGACGAGGTCACGCCCGACGACGGCAAGCCGGGCGAGGCCGTCTTCAACTGGTGGTCCAACAGCGGCGGCATCCGCCGCAAGGGCATCGAGCTGGGCGTAGGTGACTGGTCGGAGGCGGAGCAGTTCGGCCCGTACCGCGCGCGCGTCTTCGCGAAGGCCGGACCCGGCCCCTGGAGCACGCCGCCGCCGGCCGGCCTGCCCGGCGTCCTGAAGACGCTGGAGCCCGCATGACGACGCCGGCCCCGTCCCTTGCGATCCCGTGCATGGGCGGCTGGTGCGCGCTGCGCGACCACTGCCAGCACTACCACTCCGTCGTCGCGCGTTCCGAGCCGAGCGAGCGCCTGTGCCGCCCCGGCCAGGACGGCAAGAGCGACATCCACCAGGTGCACGTGACCCCTGCAGCGCGGGTCGTGCCCATCGCATCCCAGGAGATCCCGCTTTGAGCGACACCATCAACGTCATCGCCGAGACGCGCGAGGAAGCGCACCAGGCGGCGAGCCATGCCTACGCGCTGGCGCAGGCTCTCATCCGCGACGCGAAGCGCGTCCGCTTCGTCGTCGGCGAGGACCAGGATCCGATCACCCTCAAGCAACGGGGCTTCCTGCACGCCGCCGTGTTCCCGCAGATCGCCGAGCAGGTCGTGGTCGACGGCACGCGCTACACCGCCGACGTGTGGAAGGAGTTCTTCCGCAAGCGCTTCCTCCCGGACCGGTGGGAAATGGCGGCCGTGCCGAAGTGGGATCCGGTGCTGTGCCGCCTGGTGCAGCCGAAGCGGAAGACGCCGGTGCGTGTGCGCGTGTCGACCGAAGACCTCGGCATCAAGGCCTACAGCGACTACATCGACCGGGTCATCGACACGGCGGTGGTCGAGCTGCATGTGGTGTTCGAGTTCCGCCCGCGCGAGCGCGAGGAGGTGCGGTACCGCCCCGGGCGGAAGCCCAAGGCGGTGTCGGCAGCGCAGCAGGCCGAGGAAGCAACCGCGTGAAGCGTTCCCCCATGCCCCAGCGAAAGGCCCCGATCGGTCGGAAGGAGTGGGCCGGCGCCGAACGCTCGCGCGGCGGCGACACCGCGGTGCTCGAGCGGCCGATGGCCCGTGCACTGGCGCCGGCACCGCGCGCCACGATGGCAGCGCGGCCGACGTTCAACCCGCAGCCGAAGCCCGTGCCGGTCGAGCACGAGGGCTACCGCCGCCTCGTGGCCATGCTGCCCTGCATCTGCTGCGGCATCGCCGACATGTCGCAGGCCGCGCACCCGAACACCGGGAAGGGCGCCGGCACGAAGACCGACGACCGGCTGTGCTTCCCCCTGTGCTGCGAACGCAGCCCCATGCGCTGCCACCGCCGCTTCGACCAGGAAGCGATGTTCACGAAGGAGGAGCGCCGCGCGCTGGAGCCCGTGTGGGGGCAACGCACGCGCGAGCGGATCCGCGACATGGGCTTGTGGCCGACGACTCTGGCCTGGCTCGAATCAACCCCAACCGAAGGAGCCGTCGCATGGTAGCCGCCGCAGTGATGGGAGCCGCCGCCGTCTCGGCCGCGGGCGCCCGCACCACCACCACCACGAAGCAGGATCGGCAGGTAGTGATCCGCATCCCCGTCCGCTGGCCGCACTGCGAGAGTTGCGGCGCTGCCGACGTGGGCGAGATCCGCTGCAGCTACTGCGGCTCCCTCTGGCGCATTGGGTACCGCGAATGAGGAAGCGCAGCAGCTACCGCCCGAAGGCGGTCATCAGCAACCCGCTGACCATGCTCCGGCCGGCGACGAAGGGGGAGAAGGACAGCGTGATGCTGCGCTTCCGCAGCTCGCTGGCCACCCTGACCAGCGGCAAGGACCCGGGCGAGGCGGAATGGCGCGACATGTCCGACGCCGTGAACACCGTGGAGACGCTGGCGCTGGGGATGGGAAAGCTGGTGCCGGCCGAGGCAATGCCCGACGTGCACGAGGCGATCGCCAGCATGGTGAAGGCCGCGCGCCGCTTCCAGGCGGGGCAGGGCATGCGCCTTGATGCCGCCGGCCTGGCTGCGCTGCGCGGCGTGCTCGACGTATACGAGCAGTGCCTCGACGGCCTGACCGCGCGCGAGATGGCGCAGGCCCAGGCGGAGACGCAGCGCCGCGTCAACGCGCTGCTGCATGCCAAGGACCGCCGTGCCGAGGTCATCGAGCTATGACCACCGCCCTGATCGAGGGGATGAAGTACGACCAGGCCGTCGCCGCCGTGTGCGATGCCGCGATCGAGGTGCAGGAGGCGTCGGATGCGCCGGTGGGCTTCTGGACGGAGACGGGCCGTGAAAAGGTGCTGGTCGGCATCGCGCGTCGCTACGGCCCTGCGCTGGTGCTGGAGGTCGACGCGGCGGAATGGAACGGCATCCGCTTCCTCGAGCTATTTGGTGTCGACCTTACGCCAACACGCTCACCTCCGCCGTCTCGCTCTCCCCGTCGCGGCACATGCGCACAGCGCTGACTACGCCAGCTCTTGCAGTGCTCTCGCCGCGATGATTCTCGCGCGGCACCTCATTGCTGATGTGTGCGCGGAGAGGCTCGTGACCATGGTTACCAGCGTTAGTCCTCCCACGAAGACGAGCCACCAACGTTGGACGTTGGGGCTGCCGGAGAACGGCGCAAGGTCCCTGTTCACTGCGCTCGTCAACAAAAAGGTGCCGAAGCACCAGGTCAGCAGCCCGATCGACTGCAGTCGGGATCGGAACTCGTTCTCGACTTCAACAGCCATGCGGTCGGGGTGTGCCGCCAAGAGGGAAACGGCATTCGCGAACTCCCTTTGGCTTCGCTCGGACCGATTCCGCCAACCTGTGGACAGGCGGGACATCCCGGCGTCCAGTGGACCCTTCAGGTAGGCGCTGACGATGTTCACACCCAACGCGATGATGATCGTCGAGAACCACCAGCCGACGGAGCCGAGGCTACCCATGATTTCCTGCATGTTTCAGTTCTCCCTTTGTCGGTTGACACTGACCTGATTCGCAATGTAATTGACCGCTGGTCCCGTCTTCGCTTCTACCACCTGCTACTGAGAATCGGGGTCGGTGTTGATGACAGCCCGGGCCCCCGATTTCACGATCTTGAGGATCTGGTCCACGCTCAGCACCCCGCCTTGCAATGTCGACCGGATGGGCAGGAACGCGGCGACCATTCGGCGGTACCTCGACAGCGTCGGGTGGTGCGAGTCGAGTTCGCGCCCCTTGAACCCGCCGAACCGGTTCATCTCCTCGATGAGGAAGCGCGCGATGCCCAGGTGCTCCGTCTCGTTGTTGCCGTCGAATCCGGGGAAGACCACGCTCGTGTGGTACTTCGGAGCCTCGATTGCGAACCGATCCTTGTCTGCCTTGCTCAGCCTCTCGTAGGAGTTCTCCAGGAAGTGCCACATGTCCAGCACGTTAACGACCAGGGTCACGTCTTCGGGTTTGTCGGCGTAGTCGTGGAACAGCCCGCTCATGACCCACTTCGGCGCCCAGTAGTGCCCGCCGTAGATGGTCTGCGCGATGAACTCGAAGTCCACCTCGGAGCCTTTGAGCTTCAGGCCGCTGTGAATGTCCCGCAGCATGAGCATCAGCAGGCGCTCGCCATCGGTGAACTGCACGTTCTTGTTCTCGCCAGGGCCGAGGGCGATCTCCACCAGGGAACGGATCGCCTCCGCGCGCGACGGCTTCTCCGCCATGCGCGCATCCCTCCAGCTGTCGACGCGTGCCAGCAGATCCTGGTCGAGCCGCAGCTCGATACGTTCCATCATCGGCGCCATGTGTAATCCTTTCACGGTTAAATAGTCGGGATAGACGGACAATAGCCGTACATCAGTTACATGTCAAGCAATCGCCAGTACCTCGCCTGACCGGCGCCGATCGGTTGCTTTCCAAAGATCGCGTGGGAACGTGTCGCGCATGACCAAGCGCGCAGTAGGTGCGCCGGCAGCCAAGAAGGCTCCGGCTGCATCGAAGACCACCACGAAGAGCAAGAGGGCAGGGAAGGCGGGAGCCAGCCCAGTCGCACGCGCCAAGAAGCCCGCCAAGCCGGCGGCAGCCCCCACCGAGACCCCGAAGCCTGAAGAGGCGCAGACGCCCATCCCCGAGCTGACCCCGTGGGAGGCGTTCAAGTCGCGTCCGGACGCTTCCCTCGACGTGCTGTGCGACCACATCGTCAGCGGCGGGCACCTCAACGGGTTCTGCCAAGTCCGGGGGTTTTCGTACACCAGCATGCTGCGTTGGATCAACGACGACGTGGTGCGAGCGGAGATGTACGCACGCGCACGCGAGGACCGCTCCGACATCCTGGCCGACGAGATCGTCAGCATCAGCGACGAGTCGCAGAACGACACCTACATCGACGCCGAGGGCAAGGAGCGCACGAACCACGAGGTCGTGGCGCGCTCGAAGCTGCGCGTCGACGCCCGGAAGTGGGCAGCCTCGAAGCTGAAGCCGCGTGTGTACGGCGAGAAGGTGCAACTCGACACGACCACCAACGCGAGGGGCGTTACCGACGAGCAGCTCGTGACGATGCTCGGCAAGTTCGGCATCAACGCGGTGATCGGTGCGAAAGCCGAAGACGAGGACGCGGCGTGATCGACATCAGCCGTTTCAGTCCGCAGCAGCGGGCGCACGTGATGGCGCTCCTGCGCGAGGTCGAGCGCCGCAACCGCACGCGGATGATCGACACGATGTTCCCCGACGAGGGGCGCTACGCCAGGTACAAGTACCCCAAGCACCTGGAGTTCTTCCGCCTCGGCGCCACGCGGCCCGAGCGCGTCTTCATGGCGGCCAACCGCGTGGGGAAGACCGTGGCGGCCGGCACCGAGTGGACCTACCACCTCACCGGCCGGTATCCGAACTGGTGGGAAGGTCATCGGTTCCAGCGCCCGATCCGCCTGCTGGCCAGCGGCGACACGCACGAGACGACGCGGGACATCATCCAGCTGAAGATGGTCGGCGCCACGACCGACAAGCCCGAGGACATCGGCACCGGCCTGATCCCCGGCGACAGCATCCGCGGCATCGTCCCGCGGCCGCACGTCAAGGGCGCGATGGAGAAGGTCATCGTGCGCCACGAGCCTTCCGGCCAGGACTCCGAGCTGTGGCTGCGCTCCTACGTGCAGGGCCGCGAGATCTTCCAGGGCTTCGAGCTGGACGGCTTCTGGCCGGACGAGGAATGCCCGCCCGACGTGTACGAGGAGAGCCAGGTGCGGCTGCTCACGCGCCGCGGCATCAGCACGCTGACCTTCACGCCGCTGAATGGCCTGACGGAGCTCGTCCAGCAACTCACCGCGCACACCGACGACCCGATCCTGATGGGCAGCCGCGCGGTGGTTCAGTGCGGCTGGGACGACGTTCCCCACCTCGATGCGACCGCGAAGGCGATCCTGCTGTCGAAGCTGATGCCATACCAGCGCGACGCTCGCACGAAGGGCGTTCCCTCGCTCGGCGCCGGTGCGATCTACCCGGTGCCTGAGGACGACATCGTCGTCGACGACTTCCGGCTGCCCGTGTACTGGCCGCGCAGCTACGGCATGGACGTGGGCTGGAACCGGACGGCCGCGATCTGGAGCGCGCACGACCGCGAGGCCGATGTCGTCTACCTCTACAGCGAGCACTACCGCGGCCAGGCCGAGCCGTCCGTGCACGCGGCCGCGATCAGGGCTCGCGGCGAGTGGATCCCCGGCGCCATCGACCCCGCTGCTCGCGGCCGCAGCCAGAAGGACGGCGAACAGCTCCTGCAGTCGTACACCGACCTCGGCCTGCTGCTCACGGCGGCGGACAACGGCGTCGAGTCCGGCATCTACGACACGTGGGAACGCCTGAGCACCGGCCGCCTGAAGGTTTTCAAGAGCCTGCAGAACTGGCGCAACGAGTACCGCATCTATCGGCGCGACGAGAAGGGCCAGATCGTTAAGTCGAACGACCACGCCATGGACGCGACGCGCTACGACATCAAGACCGGGCTGTCCCTCGCGCGCCTGCCGCCGCGGACCGAGAAGCCCCCACGCCGCACCAACTGGAGAACTGCATGACCGCATCCGTTCTGGGCCCGAATGGGTCGCAGCTCGTTGAACTTGCCGGCGACCGCGCCTGGCTGATCCGCACCATCGGCGACATCGTCTGCAGCTTTCAGTGGTTGCAGCTCGACGAGATCGACCCCGACGCGCCCGTCGCGTGCATGACGCTGTTCCCGGCCCTGCGTCGCATGGATACGGCGGCCTACGTGATCCCGCAGCGCAACGGCTACCACTACGCGCGCAACGACGGCACCGCATCGCCCGACCTGATGGGCCTCGCCTTCAAGGCGACGGTCCACATGGGCTTCTTCCCCGACCGCATGACCGTCCACCGCGTGATGGACATCGTGCTGGAGGGCCTGCCGGACCTGATCCGCATGCCGTCCGAGCAGCCGGGCTCCCTCAACCTGAAGCGGCTGGTCCACGGCATCGAGGCGCAGGCCTCGGTGAACGGCCGCGTCATCCACCAGGAGGTTCTGTGACCGCTTACGCCTATCACTTTCACGCGCAGCGCCGCGTTCCTGACGCCGATGGCGGCGTTTCCGTCGTCCACGGCCTCATCACCACCGAGGAGCGCGTCGACATTCCCGAGAAGTACCAGGTGGTGTGCAACGACATCGCCGCGTACATGGGCGTCGAGTCGGCCGACGACATCGTCGTCAGCAGCCTGGCGTTCCTGCACGAGGTGCCCTGATGTTCGCCCAGCGCGAAGCGCGGGAGCGCGTCCAGCCCGACGACAGCAACAAGACGCCGTTCGTCGACGAGCAGTTGCAGGCCAGCGATCCGCAGGAGGAGACGAAGCGCCGACACGCGGTGCTGATGGAGTGCCTGGCCGACGAGCGCGATCGGCAACAGGAAGAGCGCCTGCAGGCTGCGATCGACGAGGACTTCTACGACCACCTGCAGTACCGCCGCGAGGATGCCGCCGCGCTGCTCGAGCGCGGCCAGGCGCCGCTCGTCTACAACGAGTCCCGTCAGACCATCGACTGGACTGCCGGCACGCAGAAGCGCATGCGGAAGGACCACAAGATCCTGGGCCGCGAGAAGAACGACATGCGTGGCGCCGAGGTGGTCACCCAGGTGGTGAAGTACACCGACGAGGTGAACCTGACGCAGTGGCACCGCTCGCGCGCGTTCAAGCAGGCGGCGCTTTCCGGCCTGGGCTGGCTGGAAGAAGGCGTCAATCCCTCCGCCGGCGAAGAGATCATCTACTCGGGGTCAGAGGACTGGCGCAACGTCTACCGGGACAGCCGCGCGAAGCGCTTCGACCTGAAGGATGCTCGCTACCTGTTCCGCCGCAAGCGCGTCGACCTCGACTACGCCATGGCGCTGTTGCCGAAGGGCCGCGACCACCTCCGGCAGGTTGCCTCGTCCGACATGACGATCGACGAGAACGACATCTGGTACCTCGGCGAGCGACTGACCGGCGCATCGGACATCGACAACAGCCTCGATGGGCTGCCCGGCGCCTGGCGCGACCGTCGTGCCTACATTGGGGGCGACCACGTCGACCAGGGCCGGCGCACGGCGGTGGACCTGATCGAGGCTTGGTACACCGTCCCGACGGCAGTGCAGGTCTTCGACAGTGGCCCGCTGGACGGGCAGGTCTTCAACCCGGCGGATCCGGGGCATCAACAGCTCCAGCGTGATCGCCACGCCATGTACGACGACGTGAAGCTCGCGATGCGGGCGATGGTGTGCACCGAAGACCAGCCGATGTGGGACGGACGATCGCCGTTCAACCACGACAGCTTCCTGCTCATCCCCGTGTGGGGCTACCGACGGTACCGCGACGGCATGACGTATGGGTTGATGCGCGGCATGCGCGACCTGCAGGAGGACATCAACAAGCGCGCAAGCAAGGCGCTGTGGCTCCTGTCGAGCAACCGCATCGTGGCCGATAAGGGCGCCGTCGACGACGTGGAGGAAGCCCGCGCCGAGGCCGCGCGTGCCGACGGGTTCATCGAGAAGACCGCGAACAAGGAGTTCCGCTTCGAGAACCCGCAGGCCGAGGTGATGGGCAACCTGCAGATGATGGACCGCAACACGCAGTTCATGCGCGACATCGGCGGCGTCACCAACGCCAACCTCGGGCGCGGCGCGTCGGGGCAAAGCGGGATCTCGGTGGAACGCCAGCAGGACCAAGGCTCGCTGACCACCTCCGAGCTGTTCGACAACCTGCTGCTGGCCACCAAGCTGGCTGGGCAACTCCGGCTGTCGCACATCAAGCAGTTCAAGACCAAGGCCAGCATCATCCGCATCGTCGGTGATGGCCAGCCGGTCGACTGGATGCCGATCAACCAGGAAGACCCGGACACCGGCGAGATCCTGAACGACCTCGCGGCCATCAACTGCGACTTCATCGTCGCCGAGCAGGACTACCGCGAGAGCTACATCCGCGCCGCGACGGCCGAGATGTTCGAACTGCTCGGCCAGATCGCCACCTTCGCCCCGCAGGTCGTCATGTCCGTGCTGGACTTGGCAGTCGAAGGGTCGGAGGTGCGTAACAAGGACGAGTGGGTCGCCCGCATCCGCAAGCTCAACGGCCAGCGCGATCCGACGAAGGAGATCACGCCCGACGAGGCCGCCCTGCAGCAAAAGCAGGAGCAGCAGGCCGAGGAGGACCAGCAGGTGCAGCGCGACCTGGTGAAGGCGCAGCTCGCCGAGCTGCAGAAGAAGGTCGAGGCGCTGGACGTGGCCACGATGGCGAAGAAGGTCGACGCAATCTTCGCGTCGCTGCAGGCCGCCCAGGTCGTTGCCACCACGCCGGGCGTCGCACCCGTGGCCGACGTGATCGCGAAGGAATCGGGCTTCCAGTCCGCACCCGGAACCGATCCGAACGTTCCCGAGGTGCCGCCCGGCACCGTTCCCCCGCAGCAGGTCGAGCAGCAGCCGCTGCATGCCGACGCGGTACCGCCGCAGCCCCAGGACGCCGAGCCGCAGCAGCTCGAAGGCATCCACAAGGGCATCGAAACCCCCACCGGCGCCGACAACGGCCCGGCCATGTGACCACCACCATCGAAAGGAATGCCATGAAGTGCATCGTCCCCGGACACGTCTACCGCCTCGCGCACAAGAACAGCCTGTCCTTCCTGAAGAAGGAAACCGTCCCCGTTGCGCAGTTGCTGAAGGGCGATCCCGACACCGCCGACCTTCCGGTCAGCCCGCCCGATGCGACCGTCCTCATCACCGAGCCCGGCACCACCAACGAAGAGGTGTTGGAGGTGCTGCTCGATCGCACCCGCTACCTGAACGACCAGTTCCCCTGCCCGGAGAACGAGACGGCCATCGCCGGCATGCAGCAGGCGCTCGACGCCTTCAATGCGCGCACCGCGAAGCGCCAGGCGCAGGGCGTCGAGGGAAAGCTCGTCGCGCACGCCTGATCCCCCACCACCAGAAGGACCACCCATGAGCACCGAACACCAAGGCCTGAGCGCCGACGAGATTGCCCTGCTGGAAGGCGACGAGCTGGACAGCGACGGCCTGCCGAAGGACGACACGCCGGCGGGCGACGGCGACAACGACGACGGGGAGGGCGAGGGCGCCGCGAAGGTCGCGCCGGCGCCGCCCGCCGCGAAGAAGGAGGGTGAGGAAGACGATGGCGATCCGGATGACGAAGATGCCGCTGCCCAGGCTGCCGCCGCAGCCGCCGCTGCAGCGGCGACCGCCGCGACCTCGGCGCCAGCCGCCGCCTCTCCGACGCCTGCACCGGCTCCCGCTGAAGGCGCGGTCGAGCTGCCGGCCGACCCGCAGTACAAGGTCATCGACGCCGGCGAGATCAAGAAGCAGCTCGAAGCGCTCGAGGCCAAGGAAGGCGAGGCGCACAAGAAGCTGATGGACGGCGACATCGACGAGGCCGAGTACGCCAAGGTGAAGCGCGAGGTGCGCGCCGAGGAGCACAAGCTCATCGTCCAGCAGACGCTGCACGAGGCCAACGAGCAGGCGGTTGCGAAGGCGAACAACGCGTCGATCCTCGCCCTGATGAAGTCCGCCAAGGCCGCCAACGAGATCGACTACATGGCCGACGCCAAGGCACAGCGGCAGTTCGACGGCGCGCTGCAGATCCTGGCGGGCGATCCCGACAACGCGGGAAAGTCCTACGCGCAGCTCGTGGCGGACGCTCACCGCACCGTGCTCGCGCTCCGGGGCATCGCGCCGAAGACGGCAGCGAGCCCTGCACCCGCGCCCGGGCCGGCCGCAGCGCCGGCACCGAAGCCGGGGCGATCGGTTGACAAGTCGCTTTTGCCTCCGACACTTTCGCGTGTGCCACCTGCTGCTGATCCCAACATTGCCGGCGACGAGTTCGCGCATATGGCGAGCCTGTCCGGCTCGGACCTGGAGAAGGCGCTGGCGAAGATGACGCCGGAACAGCTCGAACGGTACCTCGACTGATGGCCGCGAAACGCAGCCTGTCGGTCGATGTGAAGAGGGGCGAGACGCTGGAGATCGACGGCGGCCGCATCCTCCTCACGGTCGAGGAGAAATCGGGTCAACGAGCACGGCTGAAGCTGGAGTTCGAGACCCACACGGAGGTGCGCAAGCTCCTCCCGAGTGAGAAGCAAGGGCGCGTCCTGGAGCCCGCAACGTAATCCAGGCAAGTCAGGCCGCGCAGTAGTGCAGCCCTCTCAACAACCGTTGAAGGAGCGCGCACGATGCGTACCGTGATCGGGGTCAATGATCCCCAAGCAGTCAAGAAGTGGAGCACCGCGCTCGGCGTCGCGGTGAACAAGGCGAGCTACTTCGCCAAGAAGATGATGGGCATGGGCAAGGACTCGCGCCTGCCCATCCAGCGCATGGACGACCTGGAGTCCGATGCGGGCGACGAGGTCGCCTACGACCTGCTGATGCCCATGAACATGGAGCCGGTGGTCGGCGACGAGACGCTGGACGGCAAGGAGCAGCCGCTCAAGTACTACACCGACAAGCTGCGCATCGACCAGGTGCGCGGTGGTGCCGACCTCGGCTCGCGCATGACGCGCAAGCGCACGTTGCGGAACATCCGCACGGACGCGAAGCGCGTGATGACCGACTGGTGGAAGCGGCTCTACGACGAGTTGTTCTTCATCTACCTGTCGGGCGCGCGCGGTACGCAGACCGGCTACATCTGGCCGATCACCTCGGCGTTCTTCAACGTGAACCCCATCACGGCGCCCGACTCGGCGCACATGATGTACGGTGGCGCGGCCACGTCGAAGGCCTCCATGGTCAGCACCGACGCGATGGACTTGCGCCTGGTCGACCGCGCGGTGGCCAAGGCCGAGACGATGGGCGGCGATGGCTCCGACGAGATCTCCATGCTGCCGCTGGAGATCGACGGCGAAGAGCGGTACCTGATGCTGATGCACACGTTCCAGTTCGACTCGATGAAGTCGAACACGGCGACGGGCCAGTGGCTGGACATCCAGAAGGCGGCCGCCGCGGCGCAGGGCGCGAAGAACCCGATCTTCACCGGCGCGGAAGGCATGTATGCGGACGTGATCCTGCACAAGCACCGCAACGTGATCGGCTTCGGCGACTACGGCGCTGGCGCGAACCTGCCGGCCCGCCGCGCGCTGTTCCTCGGTGCCCAGGCCGCGGTGATCGCCTACGGCTCCCCGGGCACCGGCATGCGCTTCGACTGGACCGAGGAGTCGAAGGACCACGGCAACGCCGTGAAGATCGGCACGAACTCGATCTTCGGCGTGAAGAAGACGACCTACAAGTCCAAGGACGGCACCGTCCAGAAGGACTTCGGCGTGTTCGCCTGCGACACCTACGCGAAGGATCCGAACGCTTGATGCAGGGGCCCCTCCGTGGGCCTCTCGTCGTTCATCCGCAACTTCAAGGAGCCCGCCGTGGCCAAGTTCACCACCAAAGTCTTTTCCAAGATCAAGAACGTCCCGCAGCCCGAGTCGGCTGCGCTCATGAGCGTGCCGGTCGACATCGACTTTCCGGCAGCCAACTACGCCGTCGGCGACATCATCGAGGTCATCGAGGTGCCGCCGGGCGTGGTCCCGCAGGACTGGTCGCTGCACCTGCCGGACATCGACACCAACGCGACGCCGACGATCGCGTGGAGCTTCGGCGAACTGAACGCCGGCAGCACCGACCTGGCCGTCGTCTATGCCGCCGGCCTGACCGCTGGCCAGACCAACGCCGTGGTCCGCAACCCGAGCACCGACGCAGCCCAGGCTGTCGCGACCGGCGCGCGCCGCCTCGGGCTCAAGGTGACCGCGGCCGCTGCGACCTACGCCGGCGCCGGCAAGACCGGCCAGATGCTGTTCGACCTGCGCGGCTGATCGCCGGGCTCCGTTGCCATGGGGTTTGGGGTGGGCGCAATGCCCGCCCCTCTTTTGAAGGACGAGAACATGACCACCCTCCACGCATACAAGCGCACCGCGCCGATCGTCGTCGATCTGCCGGCCCTGAAGCTGAAGCTCAAGTTCACGCCCGATGCCGAAGGCAACGTGGTGTGCGACGTGCCCGACGGCCCGGCCAGCAAGCTGCTGCTCGGCATTCCCGAGGCCTACCGTGTCTTCGGCACCGAGCCCGCGCCGAATGTCGACGATGACGACGACGATCCGGACGCCACTTCCCCCTACATCCTGACGCAGGGCGATGGCGACACGAAGCTGGACCTGCGCACGCTGACGAAGGCGCACCTGCTCGACTTCGCGCGCGAAAACGAGATCCCGGGCATCGACAAGGACAGCAAGAAGGAAGTCGTGCTCGAGCAGATCGTCGCCTTCTTCAAGGTGCCGGACTGAGCGATGGCCGCGACGGCGCTCGTCCGCGAGGTGCTGCGGCGCGTCTCTGTCCTCCTGCAGGACAGCGTGCCGCAGTTCAACCGCTGGTCTGAAACTGAGCTGGTGGACTGGCTCGGCGACGCCGAGATGGCCATCACGAAGTTCCTGCCGGCGGCGTGCTCGCGCATCGACGCCATCAAGCTCAAGCCGGGCACGCTGCAGAGCATCGAGGAGATCGCGCCGGCCGACTGCATCCAGGCCGACGGCACGCTGCCGGTCGCAACGCTGCGCGGGGTCCAGCTGCTGCGCGCGTGGTGCAACATGGGCGCCGACGGCCAGACGCCTGGCGCAGCCATCCGCGTGATCGACGGCGACAGCCTCGATACGCTGGACCCGAGCTGGCACACGGTCAAGAAGACCGTCGTGCGGTCCTACTTCTACGACCCGGCGACGCCGCTGCACTTCCACGTCACGCCTGGCGCTCACGCGACCACGCCGGTGTGGGCGCGGATCGCCTGGATCGCCCAGCCCGCCAAGATCCCGAACACCGGCACCCCCGAGGCTCCGCTCTACGCCGCCGACGGCGCGAGCACGCTCCGGATCAGCCTCGCCGACCAGTATGTCGACGACCTGGTGAACTACGTGGTGGCGCGGGCCAACATGAAGGACACGCAGTGGGCGGACGGCAACAAGGCCGCCGCCTTCACGAACCTCTTCACGGGCTCGCTGAACGCCAAGGTGGCTTCCCTGACCGGCAGCAGCCCGAACCTGACGCGCCTCCCCTTCGCCCCTGACCCCGTCGGGGTCGCCAAGTAGGAGCCCGCCATGGAGTGGGACGCCTTCCTCCCTCACGTGCTGCCCTCGGCGCAGAGCTGCCCCGATGCGCTCGCGATCGACCACGTCATCAAGGCCGCGCGGCGGTTCTGCGAGGAAACGCTCGCCTGGAACTACGAGTGCGAACCGATCCTGTCGGCCGCCCTGGTCAAGGACTACGCGCTGCAGCTCGGCGACGGGGAGGAACTGGTGCGCATCATGGGCGCGACCGTCGCCGGCCGGGATGTGGATGTCCTGCGCGGCACCGCGGGCCGCGCAGCAGCGCGGCAGCGCCGGTCGACCAGCTTCATCTACATGGCGTCGGGCCAGCTCTCGTTCTCGGTGAACCCGGTGCCCGGCGCCGAGGGCATCGAGATCCTGACCGACATCGCCGTGCGGCCCGCGCTCACCAGCCAGGAATGGCCGGACGACCTGGCGCAGCACGTCGCCGACATCGCCCACGGCGCCATTGCGACGCTGTGCCTGCTGCCCCGGCGTGACTGGTCGGACAACACCCTTGCGATGGCGCAGGGCGGGTTGTTCGAGCGGCGCATCGACAGCGTGAAGCGGGACGTGGAGCGCGGCTACGGCCGCTCCAAGCGGCCCCACGTTTCGAGCTGGATGTGATGCGCGCCTACGGAAAACGCCCCTCCGACACGCTGGTCATCGAGCTCGACTTCCGGCCCTTCGCCGAGCAGGTCGCGCCCGAGACGGTTGTCTACACGCTGCGCGCCGAGCCCGGCGTGCTGGTGCTTGCCGAGGCGAGCGTCGACGGCCTGATCGAACTGACCGTCACCGGCGGGGAGCGCGGCCGGCAGTACGTGCTGGGCGTCGAGGCAGTGTCCTCGGGCGGCCAGACGCTGGTTCAGGACGGCCGCGTTCGCGTGCGCGAGAAGCGGCAGTGGGACGGCCTGCCGGTGATCGGTGTCATCACGCCGGGCGCTGACCCGGTCCCCGCCGGCGCTTTGCTGCTGAACAGCGGTGCCATCTTCTTCAACGTCGGCCACCTGGTGCTTGCATCATGACCCTTCGCATCCAGCAACCCGGAGGCGCTCCCAGCGACGCGTCGCCCACCCAGCTTGGGCAGATTCGCGCTGACCTCGGCGTCATGTCGGCCCAGGACACGGCCACCGCGATCGGCACGGCCGTCTCCACGCACTCGAATGCGCTTGATCCCCACCAGCAGTACTTGAAGCAGGACGAGGGCGACGCGCGCTACGTGCGCACAGTCAACGGCCAAGCGCCCGACGCCAATGGGAATGTGGCTGTCTCGTCGTCGGGCGGAGCCGGAACGATCGACGGCTCGGTCAACAGCGGATCGCCGAATGCGGTGTCGGGTGGCGCGGTCTTCACTGCTCTCGCGCTGAAGGCCAGCAGGACCGGTGACACCCTGGCCGACACCACGCTGAACGGGCTGACGGTGTTGGGCGGTGCTGTGCGAACCACCAGCACGAACATGGCCGCTGGCACGCAGATCGACACGGGCAAGCTGAAGCAGTCCAAGACCATCACGGCTGCGACGGGGCTAACCTTCAGCGGCACGCCACCGGTGGGCACGACCTTCGGGCTGGAGATCACGAACACCGGCGCCGCGACCTTCACCGTCACCATCCCGAGTTCCTTCTCGGTGGCCAAGCAGGCGCTCGTCACCTCGTTCGACCTTCCTGCCAATGCCGTCGCCTACGTCGAGTGGTATTGGGACGGCGCGCTGTACCGCATGCAAGGCGACCCGGTGCCGTTGTCCGTCAAGGCCATCGTGCGCGAGTTCCCGCTGGGCGGAAATGACACCGTGGTGCTGCTGCCCTACGCGCCGCACGCGGGCACCGTCACCGCGGTGGTGACGGACTGCGACAGCGGCACCGCGACGTACACCGTGCGAATCAACGGCACGCCGCTCGGCGCGGCAGCCAATGCTGTCAGCGCCGCGCAGGTACAGCAGACGACGGTCAACGCGAATCGCATCACGGCCGGCGCCCGCCTGACGCTGGTCCGTTCGAACAACGCGAACTGCGTGAACGGCCGTATCACGGTCCTCTACGCGCCCGACGCCCCATGAGCGCGCTGCACACCGGTCCGATGGTCGGCCTGAGCCTGCGCCGGTGGATGCCCGCGTTCGTGGCGATCAGCACGCCGCCGGCCGAGGTCGGGCCGGCTCTCGTCTCTCCGCCGAGCCTGACGGCGCTGACGGCGCAGGTGGGCGTGCCGATCGGCTACATCGGCGGCGTCTACAGCGCGGGCGATCCGATCACCGTGCTGCCGCTCTTCGCGATCGACGGCGTGGGCATCCCCGACGAGATCGGGCCGACGTACACGCCGGTCCCCGGTGACGCCGGGCGGCACCTGACCATCACCGAGACGGCCACAACTGGCTTCGGTGAGGACGTGGTCGCGGTCAGCCGCAGTGTCCAGGTGCAGACGGCGGCCGCCACCGCGGTTCCCTCGGCGCCTACCGACGTGGGCGCTGTGCCGCAGGCCGCTGGCCAGGTGCTCGTGACCTGGGTGCTGCCGGAATCGGCCGCCGACGGCACGCCGCTGGGCGGGCTGACCTCGCTGACGCTGTACCACGGCAGCACAGCCGGCCAGCAGCAGCCGGGCGGCACGGGCACCACCGCCATCGCTCTCGCCGCCAACTCGACCAGCCGCCTAGTGACGGGCCTGCCTGCCGGCGCCCGCTACTTCGCCATCAGCGCCACCAACGGCGTGGGCGAAGGCTGGACCTCCTACGAAGTCACTGCGACCGCCACATGAAGAAGCTCCTGCTCGCCCTGTTCCTGGCCATCGCCGCGCCCGCATGGGGCGCGACCATCTACGCCTGCGAGTGCGCGGCTGGCTCCGACAACAAGTGCGCCGCCGGCAACGACGCCAACGATGGCCTCTCGGACCTCGCGCCGAAGCGCACGCTGGCCGCGAGCCTCACCGCCACAGGCGGCTCGGCGCGCGTGCTGCTGGCCTGCACCGGCGGCGCCTGGTCGGATGTCGCGACCGCACTGACCAGCGGCATCACGATCGACGCCTACGCGCCGAAGACCTGCAAGGAGGGGTGCCGGCTGAAGAAGCCGATCCTGCGCGAGGCGCGCGCCGGTCAGACGGCGCTGACCCTGTCCAGCGGCACCGGCTACACGGTCCGGAACGTCAGCATCGTGGGCGGCGGCACCGGGCAGAGCGGCATCAGCACGGCCGCGAACGGCGTGACCGTCGACCGCGTGACCCTCACCGGTTTCGCCACCAGCGGCTTCGCCTGCAGCTCTGGCACGACGGTCGCCCTGAAGAACTCGCGCATCGCCGACAACGGCGAGGGCGCCGTCGCAGGGTGCGCGGCGCGGATCGAGAACAACCGGTTCGACAACAACGCGTCGGCCTACTGCACGTCGAGCCCGGGGAGCTGCACGACGAAGCACGCACTGCGCCTGGTCGGCGCGTTCGGCGGCAACGGCACGCAGGGTGTCGTGGTGCAGCACAACGAATTCTCCCGCACCGGCAACCTCGCGGGCGGCCGCTGCGCGACGCCGGTCATCGTGGCGAACGGACGCCACAAGGGCCTGACCATCGTGGACAACGAGATCACCGAGACGGACCCCACGGCCGCCTGCTGGGGCATCAGCCTCGAGGACGGATTCGCGAGCGGCGCCGGCATCGAAGGCTTCGTGGCAGCGACGATCCGCAGCAACACCCTTGGCAACGTCGGCGGCATCGGCATCGCCGCATCGAGCTGCCAGGGCTGCTACATCGACAACAATGTCGTCGTGCGCAACAGCCAGCTCGGCTCAAACGCGGCCGCGGATGACTTCGTGGCGATCCGCGCGCCGGGCAAGGCGCCGGGCACCGGCGACCTGGTCAGCGATGCCATTTGGGTGCGCAACAACTCGATCTACCTGGCCGCCGGCACCGCGGGCAGCAAGGGCATCCAGATCACACAGGGCGTGAACCACGGCATCAGCTCCAACCTGATCGAGCTGGCCGGCAGCAATGCGGCGGCACAGTGCTTCGACGACGCCGGGCTGACCTACGGGGACATCGCCGCGATCGACTACAACCTCTGCCACCGCAATGGTGGCACCGCGAAGTGGAAGCAGGACGTGGCGGACATCACCGCCGCCCGATCGATCAGCCGCGACGAGCACGGCACCGCGGCCGCGCCGCTGTTGCTCGCCGAGCCGACCAAGGCCACGCGGTGGTCGATGGCCGTCAACCAAGGGTCGCCGGTCATCAACACCGGCGACCCGTCGCGCGCGACGCGAATCGCCTATCAGGGGCACCCGCGGGTCGGCGTCATCCGCGACATCGGCGCGCCGGAGTTCGAGGCGCTGGGCAAGACCTACTTCGTCGCGAACAACGGCAGCAACTCGAACAACGGTCTGACGGTGAACACGCCGTTCCAGACCATCACCTTCGCGAAGAACCTGGTGAGCCCCGGCGACACCATCGAGATCCGCGCCGGCACCTACAACGAGTCCCTGCTCATCAGCCGGCCGGGCACGTCGACCGCGCGCATCACCATGCGCGGCTACAACGGCGAGCGCCCGATCGTGCGCGGCACCGGCACCGGGCCGACACTCTACTTCTACACGCAGGCCTGTGAAGACATGGTCGACAGGGAGGAGAGCGGAAACACCGACTGCACGGCCATGTACTGGACCGTCAGCGGGCTGGAGATCCGCGGCAGCGCGACTGGCGGGGGCGACGGCAACGTCGTAAAGATCGACACGCCGAAGGTGCGCCTGCAGGGCAACCGGCTGTGCTGCTCCTTCGCCGATGTGGTCAAGCTGGTCCGCACGGCGAACGACGCCGAAGTCATCGACAACGAGATCTGGCAAGACGCCGGCATCACGCCGATCAGCGAGAACGCGCAGGGCGTGGACAGCGTCGGGACCGACCGCATCCGCATCGCCGGGAACTACGTGCACGACATCACCTCGATCGGCATGTACTGCAAGGGCAACTGCCGCAACGCCATCTTCGAGAACAACCTGATCGTCAACATCGGCGACCACGCCATGATGATGGGGCAGGAGACGGACGAAGAGCTGCTGCTCGACGGCGAGTACGAGGCCTACGACGGCATCATGCGCAACAACGTGGTGCTGCACACCGATCGCGCCTGCGCCGCGGTGTCGTCCGCGCAGAACATCAAGGTGTTGAACAACACCTGCTACGACACCGGTCGGGTGCAGCACGGGTCGCTGTTCTTCTCGAACGAGTCGATCGTCGGCCAGGCCAGCGACACCGTGGAGGTGGCCAACAACATCGTCTATGGCAGCGTCAACCTGCCGCTGGTGAAGATGACGGCGGACGCCTTCGACGACTTCGGGACGCTGAACATCCACGACAACCTGTACTGGACGGTCGACGGCGCGCCGAAGTTCCACCCGAACAGCGAGTTCTCGCCGGTGTCCGCCGCGAATTGGTTCGTCGAGTACGAGGAGCTGACCGGGCACACCGACAACAGCCGCGTGCTCGATCCCAAGTTCGAGACGTTCGTGGGCAACACGCCGCTCACGTTGGCGCCCGACAGCCCCGCGATCAACACCGGCTTCAACACCGCATCGGTGACGAAGGACTTCAAGTGGGTGACTCGCCCGCAGGGTCCGAAGAACGAGATCGGCGCCTACGAGTTCACGCGGACTGCCCTCGTCGACACCGTCTCGCCGACTGTCTTCACGGCCAGCCCCGGTCCGGGCGCCACGTTCGTGGCTGTCGGCTCGAGCGTGACGGCGAACTTCTCCGAGGCGATGGATTGCGCCACGGTGACGACGGGCACGTTCGGACTCTCGGGGGGCGTGACCGGCTCGATCTCGTGCGACGGCGCGACGGCGGTGTTCACGCCGAGCACGTCGCTCGCCTATGCGACCACCTACACGGTCACTCTCTCGACGCTCATCACAGACGTGGCGGGCAACGGACTGAGCGGCACGCGGACGTGGACCTTCACGACCGTCGACGCACCGGCCACCGGGTTCGATTTCGACTTTGTGGTCTACGGCGACAGCCGGGCCGGCAACGTCTGCGGCGGGAACACCGTGCACGCGGGTCTGGTGCAGCAGATGGTCGTCGAGCCGGCCTCGTTCGTGATCCACGTGGGCGACATGATCGCCGGGCTCTACAACACGACCAACTGGACGCAGCGCGGCGGCTGCCCGGGCGACTCTGACCGCGGCTCGCTCGCGCAGATGATCGCCCCGCTGAAGAGCAAGACGCCGGCTGCGGGCCTGCCGACCTTCTTCTTTCCGGTGATCGGCAACCACGATGCCGGCTGGGGCAGCGGGTGGTATCCGGATCCCTACGGTGAGGGCGTGTGCTCGGTCTTCGACATCGCGGCGCTGGGCATCCAGAACCACACGCGGATGAGCTACTTCCTCGACCAGACGACCCGCGTGCCGCACTACACCGACGCCGAGTTCTACAACCTGGCGTGCTCGACCACCAGCCCGGCGGTCTACGACACGTTCATGTACTACACGTTCAAGTTCAAGAACAGCCAGTTCGTCATCATGCGGCTCAACGACGACAACCACGACGTGATGACCTGCAACACGTGCGACGGCGCGCTGAACAACTACGACCACTACTTCTACAAGCACCAGCTCGACTGGCTGAACTACGTGCTGACCGCCGCGCAGGCCGACAGCGGCGTGCAGAACATCTTCGTCTTCACCCACGCGCCTGTCGTCACGCGGTCGGAGCACCCGGCCGTCGCGAGCTGGCCCACGTTGCGCTACACCTTCTCGAACTACGGGAAGGTCAAAGCCGTTTTCTCGGGCCACAACCACGTCTACGAGCGCAGCTACCCGATCAAGGCGACGGTGGGCAATCCGAACGGCGTTCGGGACGACGCCAACGGGGTCGTCTACTACACGACCGGCGGTGGCGGCTCGCCAGGCAACGACTTCATCCGCACCGAGCCGCTGATGGCCGTCGGCCTCGCGCCGTATCACTACATGCGCGTCTCGGTGACGGGCAACGTCATCACGACCAAGGCCATCAAGCAGGACGGCACGGTCATGGACCAGTTCACCCGATAGGAGCGCAGCGTGGCAGTCAACATCACCGACTCGTTCGCCGGCGCGGTCAACACGCCGATCACGTCGCACCAGACCGACCAGGGGCAGAGCTACGTCCGGCCGGCCTGGGGCGCGAGCGGCTTCTACGGCCTGGATGGCAACGGCGCGATCACCGACAACAACGCGGGCCTCGGCGCGATGGCCGTGGTCGACGTGACGCTGAGCAGCAACGCCTACACGTCGCAGGGCCTGATGGACGCCGCCTACCAGGCGCTGCTCTACCAGGTCGACAAGGCCGCCACCAACGCGACGATGTACTTCCTGTTCTTCCACGGCGGCGTGGGGGAATACATCTGCTACCGCTACACGAACGGCGTGCAGACGGAGATCTTCCGCGGTGGCGCCGCGTACAGCCCGGTGGGCACGCCGCGCAACGTGGGCCTGCGGCGCACCGGCAGCACGGTGGAGCTGCTGATCGAGGGCACCGTGCGTGCGAGCGGCAACGATGCGGCGCCGCTGGCCGGGGCCGGCACCGGTGGCTTCTCGGGCAGCGGCATGGAGTCGTTCACGCTGTTCGGCAACGCGGACATCGTGGGTGGCGGAGGTGGCAATAGCGCACCCATCATCACCAGCAACGGTGGCGGTGCAACGGCGGCCATCAGCGTCCCGGAGAACGTGACTGCCGTCACCACGGTGACCGCTACCGACGTGGATGGAAACACGCTGACCTACTCGATCAGCGGTGGTGCCGACGCAGCGAAGTTCAGCATCGACAGCAGCACCGGCGTGCTGGCGTTCCTGACGCCGCCGGACTTCGAGATCCCGGCCGACGCCGACGGCAACAACCAGTACGTCGTCATCGTGCAGGTCAGCGACGGCACCGCGATCGACACGCAGACCATCACCGTGACCGTGACCGATGTGTCGGACGCGCCAGCGCCGCAGCCTGCCTGGTGCTGGATGGTCGGCTGAGCGGTTGCTTTCCCGGAATCTTCCAAGACAGTGGCGAGGCAACCATGAGGAACACGATGCCCACCGAAACCACCTTTGGCCTCGCGGCCGGCCTGAAGTCGGGCCTCTTCGCCGCAGTCATCGCGGCCGGCGTCTCGCTGTTGGCCATCCTGGTCGGATTCACCATCGTGCCGCTGACCCCCGGCAAGGAACACATCGACGCGGTGCGCCGGCTCGGCGCGGGGCTGCTGTGCAGCTTCACCCTCGGGCCGCTCGCCGCCTTCAAGGTGCTGCAGTGGTTCCCCGAGCTGATGGCGCCGTGGCAGGCGATCCTGGCCGGCGAGCACATCCTGTGGATCTACCTCGCGGCCTCGACGCCGTTCATCGCCGTCAGCGCGGTGCTGGGCTTCTGGATCGTTGCGGCGGTGATGCGGTATTTCACCCGTCGCGAGAACCTGGACATCGGCCAGATCGTCCAGGAGGCGAAGGGTGCACTGCCGCCGCAGGCGTGACATGGAAGCGCCGTGGCTCACCGAAGCCCGCAAGCATGTGGGCCTGCGCGAGATCAAGGGGCCTGCGCACGCGGCCGAGATCCTGTCCTTCTGGCGTGAGATCCGGCGCGGCGGGATCAAGGACGACGAGACGCCCTGGTGCGCTGCATTCGTCGGCGCTTGCCTGGAGCGCGCCGGCATCGTGTCCAGCCGCTTCGAGGGCGCGGCCAGCTACCTGAAGTGGGGCGTGAAGCTCGATCACCCGGAGGTCGGGTGCATCGCCGTCATCAGCCGCCCCGGTGGCGACCACGTGTTCTTCGTCGTTGCGCGCGACGCGGGCGGGAACATCGTTGGCCTCGGCGGCAACCAGAGCGACGCCGTTGGCCTCGCGACCTTCGATCGCGCCCGCGCGCGCGGGTACCGCTGGCCGGTGGGCTACGCACTGCCCGCGGCCGCGCCGCTGCCCCCAATGTCGGTCGCCATGGGCACCAGGGAGAGCTGACTTGGGAATCATCAGTACCGTCACCCGTCCCTGGGGCCTGTATGCCGCGCTGGCGTTGAGCGCGGGCCTGTTCGCCTGCGTCTTGGTCCTCGCTGACAAGCTGAACCATGCGGAGGTCGCGCTGCTGAAACTGCAGGGCCAGGTCGCAACGGAGCGGGCGGATGCCGAGCATGGCGCCCTCGTCCTCACGCAGGGCTATCGCGACCTCGAAGCGGCAATGACCACTGTCATCCGGAAGGCGGACCATGACCTCCAGAACGAACGCACCACGAACCAGCGCACTGCTGCTGGCTTTCGCACTGAGCTTGACCAGTTGCGCGTCGCAGCCGCCGACTACGCGGCCGGTGGCAGTGCCGCCACCGACGATACCGGAGCCGCCTGCCGTGGCCGAGCCGCCTCCATCGGGAACCTACTGGTCGATGGTCTGCGAGTACAGGTCGAACTTGCTCGAGCTGCTGAAGATCACGCTGCCGGCGTCCGAGCATTGCTTGAAGGATGGCCGGCAGGTGGAGCCGCCCGCGTTGGGCAGTGAGTCTGGCAAACGCCTCCGCTGATGGACCTGCGGAGTTAGTTGTGGTGCATCCCTTCGTGTAGCGCTACTTGTATTCCATGGGGTCAGCGGCGAAGGCCTCTCGGCGCATGGCTGCTAGCCTCGTTTCCCACTCCGCGTCAGCCAGAATAATCTGATCGAGGCGACTTTGAAAAGCAGCCGCGGTAATGAATTCAATTAGTGTTGAGCGTCTAGTTTCGCCCTCGTGCCAATTGAATTCCAAGGCTGCCGTCTCTATCTCCACAACTATTGGATTTCCACTTTCGTCTTTCGTGGTCATCATGAGTTGTCCTCCCAAGACAAGCATGGGGTGCCAAAAGAAGATCCTCCACGTAGAGTCGCTTAGTTCTGACGCCATCGAAACAAAGGAGTTGCGTTCGGACTCTGTGAATTCCGCCAGTTTAAGTAAGGATGAATACATGTCGTCGGGGTGTGACGCCATTAGCTCATCGTTCCTGTTCTTCTTCGTGAGTCCGCAGTACTGCGAGAATAAATACGCTCTTGGTGGGGTGCGATCGTCGTATATATTGAAGGACGTTTCGAACGAGTTATCAATTGGCGTGACCGCATACTTGACCCAATTTTCGAAGTCTTCGTTTGGCGACATTGGTCGTTCCGTCATAAGTACGACCGGGTATCGATTGTTTATTATTTCTGCCACGAAGTGTGTTTTTACGCAAACCCTGTCAGAGGGCCCAATTCGTTTGGAATAGTGCTCCGCTACCAAGTCAATCTCGCGCGACTTTCCTGTCCTCGGATCTTTGATGACCTGATTCGGTTCAACAAAGTATCCTTCTTCGACAAGTGACGTAACAAGTTGAGATTCCAAGAGGTAACCGGAACGCGCCAAGCATGTCAAAACCTGCTCAGGGGTGGTTGGATCAGCTTCCATTGGTTCTCCTCCCTAGACGTGGATGCGGTTGATTTCCGGATTTTCGCTGGGATGCTGGTGCGATGCCCGTCATCACACTTGCAGGGTTCTCCGGTGCCAACTCGGCGCTCCATCCTCGGCTGCTTGCCGAAAGCGTCGGCGTCCGTGTCGTCGACGCCGATCCGGGCCGGGGCGACCTTCGGCCGCTGCGCGCCCGCGTGACCGTGGCCACCGTGCCGGCCAGCCCGCAGCGCCACAGCATCTACCGCATGGGCCGCGACACGCCCAACGACGCGCAGTACTGGCTGTCCGCTTCCGCGATCGTCAACTATGCGCGCGGCTTCGACTCGTCGGACACGAGCGAGCGCACCTACTTCACCGGCGACGGCACCCCGAAGTGGACGGACAACGTCAAGGCGCTCGGCGGCGGGCCGCCGTACCCGCAAGCTGTGCGCGAGCTGGCCGTGCCGGCGCCTACCGTCGCGGCGACGGTGGCCATCGTGACGAATGGCGCGTCGGGCACCGAGAGCGAGATCTTCTTCGTCCACACCTTCGTCAACGACATCGGCTGGGAATCCGCGCCATCGCCGGTCAGCACCGGCGTGCTCTGCAAGCCTGGCTCGACGCTGAGCATCTTGAATCTGCCTGCACCGCCGGCCGGGGCCTACGGCATCACCACCCGGCGCATCTACCGCACCCAGGCCGGCGCGACGGGTGAAGCCGAGTTCTTCTTCCACAGCGAGATCCCGATCGGCACCACCAGCGCGACGGACAGTGGGCAGAAGCTGGGCGACGTGATGCCGGTGGGAGGCATGATCCCGCCGCCGGCCGGCGCGTTCGGGATGATCGCGCTCTGGAGCGGCATCTACTCGGTGCTGTCGGCCGACGGGGTTCACCTGTCCGAGCCCGGGCTGGCATACGCCTACCCGGTCCGCTACGACATCCCGACGAAGGGCAAGCCGGTTGCCAACGCGAAGTGGGAGCAGTGCTACCTGGTGCTCACCACCGCCGAGGCTGTGCTGATCCAGGGCCAGGATCCTGCCGCGATGAGCGACATGGAGCTGCGGAACGTGTGGCCCTGCGCATCCGCGCGCGGCGTCGTGAGCATGGGCGATGGCGCCGTGTGGCCGTCGAACGAAGGCCTCGCGTCCACCTACTCGGACAAGCTTCTGACCGAGGACATCGTCACGCCAGCGCAGTGGAAGGCGATGGTGCCCAGCTCGATCATCGCGGGCCGCTACGGGCGCCTGTACGTCGCGTCCTATGACGACGGCACTGGCCGCAAGGGCTTCATGTTTGACCCGAAGAGTCCGACCGGGATCTGGTACCTGAGCAGCGGCTTCGACGCCTGCCACTACGACGAGCTCGCGGACGCGCTCTATGTGTTGGAGGGCGGGAACGTCCGTCGGTTCGACGCCGGGGCGCTGCTGACGGCCAGCTTCACGAGCAAGGTCTACCGGCAGACGCCGCCGCAGAACTACTCGCACGCGCAGGTCGTCGCCGACAGCTACCCGGTGTCTGTGACGTTCACGGCCAAATGGGTGGACCCGCGCGGCGTGGCGCGCACGGTCGTCCAGGAGCGCCAGGCGCTGAGCGGAGAGGCCTTCGCCTTGCGCAGCGGCTTTCTGGCGGACGACTGGCAGATCCATACCTCCACGGTGGACAACCTCCAGGCAGTGCGGCTGGCCACCGACGTGCGCGAGCTGAACGCCGCATGAAGAACGCGGCCATCCGCCGGCGCGACCTGCCCGGCATTTCGCAGCAGCTCGAGCCCGCGGTGCGCGAGCCGCTGACGCGGCTGGTCGAGGAGGTGCGGCAGCTCATCGGCACACAGGGCGACGGCGAAGGGCGCGCCGTCACGGTCGCGGAGGTGCGGCGCGGCACGGTCGACGGCGGCCTCGGCACGCCGCTGCCGATCGGCGGGACCACGCCGCCGGACTTCACTCCACCACCGACCGTCACCGGCCTGGGTGCTGTCGCCGGCATCTCGCAGGTCATCATCACGTGGGACACGCCCCTGTATCCCCAGGGCCATGGCCATGGGCAGACCAACCTGTACGCGGTCAAGAAGGTGCCCAGCGACCCGGCCGAGCCGACCTTCAGTGACGCGGTCCGTGTCGCCGACGCGCCCGGCGCGCGCACGATCATCGCGCTGCCCAGCGAGCCGAACACGCGCTGGCACATTTGGGCGAAGTGGCAGACGCTCGATGGCGTCGAATCCAACCTGCCAGCCGGCGGCATCCACGGTGCCTCGGTGACCACCGGCCAGGACATTCGGCAGTTGCTGGAGGTGTTGTCGGCGGCCGCGCTGAACCCCGCCGCGCCGTACAGCCAGATCGCGCTGCGCGCCGATCAGTTCTACGTCGCCTCGGCAACGGCCGGGGTCGGCGACATCATCCCGTTCATCATCCAGACGGTCGACACCGAGGTGAATGGGGTGACGATCCCGAAGGGCGTCTACATGGACGCGGCCTTCATCGTGAACCTGCAGGCCATGGTGGCGCGCCTCGGCGCCGCGTGGATCGACGACGCGATGATCGGGAACCTGTCGGCGGCCAAGCTCACTGTCGGCGACGGCGCCATCGGCGGCGACCTGCGCAGTACGAACTACGCCGGCAATGCGGCTGGGTGGATCGTCCAGCCCAACGGCTACGCCGAGTTCAACAACATCGTGGCGCGCGGCACCATCGTCGCTGGCGCGGGCGCGATCGGCGCCATGCGGATCGATGCCACGGGCATGGAGTCGGCGAACTACACGCCCGGCCCGATCGGTGCCGGCTTCCGCATCCAGGGGGACGGAAACGCCATCTTCCCCGCTGCCTCGATCCGCGGGAAGGTCACCGCGGCGCAGGTCGACGTGCTGGGGACCGCGAACCTGGCCGACGCCGTGATCAAGACGGCCAAGATCGATGATGCGGCGATCACTACGCTGAAGGTCGCCGGCCACGCGATCACGGCGCCTGGTGGTGGGCGTCTGCTGGCCGATGTCCCGATCACCGAGGGCTCCTACATCACGCTCATCACGGTGACCATTGATCCGGATGGTGCCCCGGTGTGGGTGACCGGCTGCGTGGCGGTCAAGATCTCCATCGGCTCCATCAACCAGCACCTGCTCGTCGGGCTGGCCACGGACAGTGGGTCCGACCTGTCGGTGTCCCCGGTGACGCTGTGGGGCTCCGATTCGCTGGAGTACATCACGGTGCCGGTCACCTTCTACGACGAGAGCACCACGCCCGGGCCGCGCACCTACCAACTGCGGGCCGTGTGCACGCACGTCGGAGAAGCGACGGCGCTGGAGAACGGCACTACCCTATTCGCGATCGGGGCAAAGCGATGAAGGCATACGTGTTCTGCGGCGCCGACGGCGTGGTGCAGTTCACCAGCTCCGTACAGGATGGCGTCGAGCCGCACTGCCCGGATGGAATGACCATGCTGCAGGTCGTCGCCCCGCTGCCGCGTGGGCGCCTGCGCCTGGTGGACGGCCGGCTGGAGTCCTTCGTAGTCGTGCCCACGCTGGACGAGCTGCGCGCCTCGAAGTGGTCCGAGATCAAGGCGGCGCGCGCCGCGGCCGAGTTCGGCGGCTTCGAGTGGGACGGGTCGACCTTCGACAGCGACCTGCCGTCGCAGAGCCGCATCCAGGGGGCCGCGCAGCTCGCGAGCCTTGCCCAAGCGGCCGGCCATGCGTTCGAGATCGAGTGGACGCTGGCTGACAACGCCGTGCGCGCCCTGACCGGCCAGCAGGTGCTGCAGGTTGGGCATGCGCTCGGCGCTCACATCACGGAGGTGCACGGGCGCGGCCGCGTGCTGCGCACCGAGATCGCCGCCGCCAGCACCGCCGAGGACATCGCCGCGATCCGCTGGTGATCGGTTGATTTCCAGAACTTGACCGGTACGGTGCTTGGAGGACTCCGGAGCACCAGGTGAAGAACTTCCTCAAGACGAACGACGGCGTCGACGTGATGCCGCTCCTGCTGGCGATCAAGCGCCGCCCCGACCTCTGGAAAGAGGACACCTACCTGCGCGACTACCCGCAGGGGCCGTTCGGCGAGGTCGAAACGATCATGCTTCGGTTCCCGGTGAAGACCGTGCACGAGACGGAAGAGGCGCTGAAGGACCACACCAGCCGCTACGACCAGCACGAGTGCATCGACTACCCGCCGTACAAGCTGCTGACCGAGGCGCGGCCGCTGGTCATGAGCCTGATGAACTACGTCGGCGGCGAGCGGCTGGGCCGGGTGATGGTCAACAAGATCGCGCCCGGCGGGCGCGTCTTCCCGCACGCCGACAGGCGGGTCCACGCGAACTATTGGGATCGCTTCCATGTGGTGCTGGAAAGCTACCCCGGCGTCGACTTCCGCTGCGGCGACGAGCACGTGTACATGCCGCAGGGCTCGGTCTGGTGGTTCCAGAACGCGATCGAGCACGAGGTGGTGAACAACAGCCCAGGCGATCGGATCCACATGATCGTCGACATCAGGACCGCCCAATGATCGGCGTCGCCTGCGGGCCCTACGTCCAGACGGAGTGGCTGGGCATCCCGAAGAAGCCCACCGGCACCACCTATGCGGTCGAGCGGTGGCGCGACATCCGCGGCGAGATGATCCCGATGCTCGTGCGCCACTGGCGCGAGGTCGCGCTCAACCACGACGACGTGCCGCTCGACATAGACGAGCAGAAGTACTCCGACCTGGATGAGGCCGGTGCGCTGCACATCGTGACGGCGCGCCGTGGCGGCGTGCTGATCGGCTACCACGTGGCCATCGTGTCAACGCACCTGCACTACCGCAGCACGCTGCACGGCATCACCGACGTGTACTTCGTTGCGCCAGAGTACCGCGTTGGTCGGACGGGACTGCGCCTGTTCCAGGCCGTTGATCGCGAGCTGAAGCAGGTGGCGCTCGATCGCGGCTACCGCCGCATGAAGCGCTTCACCGCGGTCAAGTTGCACAAGAACCTCGATCAGGGCCGCCTGTTCGAGCACCTTGGCTACACCGCCGTCGAGCGGCTGTACGCCAAGCTCATCTGATCCGGAGGGAACCACCATGGTTGCAGCAGCAGTTGTTGGGAGCGCGGCGCTGGGCTATGCCGGCCAAAAGGCCGCGTCGAGCAAGGCCTCCAATGCGGCGAATCGCGCCACCGATGCGCAGAGCGCGGCCGCCGCAGAGTCCGCCGCGCTCGGGCGTGAGGAGCTGGACTTCACCAAACAGCAGTACGCCGACTCGAAGCCGATGCGCGACGCTGCGGCGGCGAAGTCGCTGCAGGTCTCTGACGCGCAGCTCGCGTCGATGAAGCAGAACGACGCGATCGCGAAGGACTACTACGACTACCAGACCGGCACGTTCCGGCCGCTGGAGAAGGGCATCGTCGCGGACGCGCAGGCATTCGACACGCCAGAGCGGCGCGCCGAGGCCGCGGCTTCCGCGCGCGCAGACGTGGAGCAGAGCTTCGGCAGCGCGCAGGACGCCACGCGCCGCGCGGTGCTGCGCACCGGAGGCAGCGTCGGCGGCGGTCGCTCGCTGGCGCTCATGCAGGACGCGGCCCTGTCGAAGGCCAAGGCGAGCGCCGGTGCCACGACCAGCGCGGTGCGCAACGTCGAGACGCAGGGCTACGCCCGCAAGATGGACGCGGCCAGCCTGGGCCGAGGCCTTGCGTCGAACCAGGCGACCTCGGCCAGCGTGGCGATCAATGCCGGCAACAGTGCTGCTGCCAACGGCACTCGTGCACTGGACGCCACCAACGCCGGGGTGGGCGGCGTGCAGGCCGGCTACGGCGGCGCGATGCAGGGTGCTGTCTCGTCGGGGAACCTGTACGGCCAGATCGCGAGCAGCCAGCAGCGGCTGGCCGAGATCCAAGGTCAGCAGGCCGGCCAGCTTGGGCAGGCTGCCGGCCAGGCCGCGGCGATGTACTTCTCCGACGAGGAGATGAAGAGCGACACCGGCAAGGTCACCGACGGCGAGGAGGAACTCGAGGAGATCAACGCCACGCCGGTCGAGACGGGCTGGCGCTACGACCCTGCGAAGGGCGGGCCGGACGACGGTGGCCAGCGCCATACCGGGCCGATGGCGCAGCAGGTGCGCCGCACCATGGGCGAGGAGGTCGCGCCAGGCGGGAAGGCCATCGACGTGGTGTCGATGAACGGCAAGTTGATCGCGGGCATGCAGGCGCTGACGAAGCGCGTGGCGAGCATTGAGCAGCGGGTGGCGGCATGAGCATGATCCAATTTCTCGCCGGCCTGGCGAAGGGTGGCATCGAAGGCCACAAGCAGAAGCTCGACGACGAGGACCGGACGCGCCGCAACGCGCGCCAGGATGAGGAGGACGCCTACAAGCGCGAGCAGCGTGCGCGCGAGCGCGCTCAGCAGCAGGAGGATGACCGGGTCAAGGCCGGCATGCGCGAGGCTGCGCAGCCGGTCGCACCCGTGTCCGCCGAGGTCTATCAGCCGGAGGTCGACGACGAGGGCAATGCGATGCCGGCGAACCCGACCGCGGGCACGCTGAAGGTCGGCGATCAGTCCTTCACGGATCCGGCCGCGGCCAGCAAAGCTGCGGAGAAGGCGAACACTATGTCGGCCGTCGCGCGCCGCCAGGCGGACGTTCTGAAGAAGGCCGGCCGGGTAAAGGAGGCGGCGGACCACTCTGCGGCCGCATCGCAACTGGAGAAGGAAGGGCACCTGCAGTTCATCGACGCGAACCTGCCGCGGCTTCCGTCCGTCGATGCCATCAAGGCCGGCCAGACCGAGTTCCCACTCGAAGGCATCGACATGTTCAACGCTGCCGGCGGCGGGCAGATTCCGCCGGACGCCCGCGGCCGTGCCAAGGTCACCACGCTCCCGAACGGGCAGGAAGTCACCGACTTCGAGGTGGTCGACGCGACGGGCAAGCCGCTCGCCCCCAGCGCGCGCCAATTCGAGTACTTCTACGGCCAGACCCGCGGCGACCGCCAGCGCAACGATCGCGAGATGGCGACCCAGGCCGAGACGAAGCGACACGCCACGAAGATGGAGACGATCGCCCAGCAGAACGCTGATTCGGAGAAGGCCTATCGCGAGGGGATCGTGAGCACGAAGGACAAGGCGGCTGGCGCGAAGGCGGCCAGCGCCGTCGAGCGCATGAGCGAGATCGACCGCCTGAACTTCAACAACATCAACAAGCAGCGCGACGGCATCGAGCAGGCGATCACGAAGGCGCAGGCCGAGGGTACGTGGGCCGAGGAGAGCCCGAACGCGAAGGCACTGCGCGGCCGGCTGGCCACGCTGGGCCTGCAGGCCGGCATGCTGTTGCAGCGCTATTCCGCTGACGATGCGCCGGACCCACTCGGCTTGCGCAGCGGCGCGCCGGTGACCGCGCAGCCGTCCACCCGCCCGATGACCAAGATGGAAATGGTCATGGCCGACATGAAGAAGACGGGCGTGACGAACGCAAACGTCCAGCTCGACGGGAACCCGATCATGTCGATCGGTCAGCCCGGTGCGCCTGCTGCTGCGCCAGCACCGGCTGCGGCGGCGTCGCGGTCGCCGCAGGCCGAGCAGCCGCTGCCGCACGAGGCCGCAGGCGCTGTGCTCGATGCCGCGCGCGTGCGCACCGCGGCTGCGCGCCAGGCGCTTTCGAAGTTCGGCCAGCGTCAGCGCGCGCAGAACCCGAAGGCTTATGAGGCGGCGGCCGCCGAGCTGCGGGCCGCCCAGGCGGAAGAGGCGCAGGCCGACGCCGCCTACCAGAAGGTCATCCCGACCATGAGCGCCGCTTTCCGCACTCCGAAGCCCTGAGCCATGACGACCATCGCTGAAGTCCGCCAGCAGTACCCCGACCTCGCCCCGCTCGACGACGACCAGGTCGTCGATGTGCTGCACGGGGCGTTCTATGCCGACATGCCGCGCGAGGCGATCGCGCAGCGCCTGGGCGTGAAGGAGAAGGCGCCGAAGGTCGAACCGAGCAGCACGGCGCGCCGCGTTCTGGGTGATACCGCGGTGTCGCTCGGCAAGGGCGTCATCGCCGTGCCCGAGGCCGCGGTTGGCATCGCCGACCTCGCCACCGGCGGCCGCGCCGGCAAGCTGGCGGAGGAGGTGGGCTTCCGGCCGAAGGAGGCGAAGGCGATGCTCGACGAGCTCTACTCGCCCGAGCAGCAGGCCGCGAATGCCGAGGTCGCCAACGCGAAGGGCTTCGTCGACACCGCCGGCGCGGTGATGCGCAACCCGTCGACGATCTGGCACTCGGTCGTCGAATCGGCACCTTCGATGGTCGGCGGTGGTGCTTTCGGTGGGCTGGCGCGCCGCGCGCTGCCGCGCATGAGCGCTGTGGCCGCTGGCGCGGCGGGCGAGGGCGTGATGACCGCCGGCTCGCAGGCCGAGGCGATCCGCCAGGAGACGGGCGACGGCCTGCTGACGCCGCAGCAGAGTGCGCTCGCGGCCGGCTCGGGTGCACTGACCGGAGCGCTCGGCGGGCTGAGCGGGCGCGTCGCGCGCGCGCTGGGGATCAAGGACATCGACACCGTGCTCGCCGGCGGCGCCGGGCCAGACGTGCAGAAGGCGCTGGTGCGCCGCGTGCTCGAAGGTGCTTTCACCGAAGGCATCCTCGAGGAACTGCCGCAGTCCGTGCAGGAGCAGGTCGCCCAAAACGCGGCGCTCGGCAAGCCGCTCGACGAGGGTGTGGCGCAGGGTGCCGTGCTCGGCATGCTGGCCGGCGGCGCGATGGGCGCTGGCGCGCAGGTGCTCCACCGTCCCGGCGATGCCATCCGCGCCGACCGGCTGCCCGACAGCGGGCCGATGTCGCGGGCGGCGAACGCGGGGATCGACCAGCAGGCGGCGATGGCCGACGCCGGCGTGCCGCCGCCGATGAACCCGGAAGAGGAGGCGCGCACGCAGCAGGCCGAGCAACAGGCCGCAGCGGATGCGCAGGCGCAGGCCGATGACGACGCGGCGCGCACGCCGATCTTCAGCACGATGGTCAACGACGTGCGCACGGCGCTGGGCGATCCGGAGACGATGGCCGCGGTGCGCGAACGCTTCGGCACCGAAGGCACCACCCAGCTCCTGAACAGCCTCAACCAGGCGACCAATCCGAAGATCCCGGAAGGCGTCCGGAAGAAGCACCTCGAGGCCGTTCAGGAGGCGATGCTGGCGCTGAACGCCCGCCCGATCCCGAACCAGCAGAAGCTGCCGACGCGGGCCGCTGCGGGCGCGCCTCGCCTCGAAGGCGCGCCTGCACCACTCGCGATCGAGCTGGACACCTCGCCCACCGGCACGATCCGCGTGGATAGCGAGGGCAGGGCCGTTCCGGAAATGCGTGCGGACGCGATCAGCACCAAGGCCGCGCTGGAGGAGCGCGATTCTCTCGGCACCGGCGTGCCGCGCGGCGAGCAGTACACCGTGCCGCCGGCCGCGGCGCCGGCCACTGCGGCTGCGCCGAAGCCAGACCTCCTGAGGGCAGCGCCGCCCGCTGCTTCGGCAGTCGCAGAACCGGCACCGGCACCGTCGCCCACTGCGGCAGAGCCGGCCGAGCAGCCCGCGCGCCAGGGAACGTTCTCCTTGGCGGAGGAGGCGCACGACTACATCAGCCGACAGCGGCGTGCCGCGAGCGCACGGCTACCGCCGGCGCTGCCACGCCAGTTCGAGGACGGCAGCTTCGGTGTCGTCACGGAGGGAAGCGATGGCTTCGAAGAGGCCAGCGCGCAGCAGCGCCAGCGCGAGCACGCGGCTGCGGGGATCCGGCCGGACGATGTGCTGACGAAGAGCGGGAACGCCTTCAAGACGAAGATGGCCGCGAACCTGGTGGCCAAGAAGCAGGGCGGCGAGGTGGTGGAGGTCACAGGCGGCTGGGTGGTGCGCAAGGCGGCTGTCGAGCCCGCAGCGCCGGCACCGGCGGCCGCGCCGACCGTCGACGCAGAGGCGATCCATGCGAAGGCGCAGGAAGCTGCCACCTCGCCGACCAACGACTTGCCCGAGCCGACGCAGGCACAGAAGGAGGCTGGGAACTACCGCAAGGGGCACATCACGCTGCATGGGCTCGACATCTCGATCGAGAACCCGGCGGGCTCGGTGCGCCGCGGCGTCGATCGCGATGGCAAGCCGTGGGAGAACACGCTGCGGCACCACTACGGCTACTTCCGCGGCACGGTGGGCAACGACAAGGACCACGTCGATACCTTCGTCGGGCCGGACCCGGCCAGCACGCGGGTATTCATCGTCGACCAGGTGCACCCTGACACTGGGAAGTTCGACGAGCACAAGGTCGTTCTCGGCGCGGGCTCGATCGAGCAGGCGCGCGAGATCTACCAGTCCAACTACGCGAAGGACTGGAAGGGTCTGCACGCGATCAGCGAGATGCCGATCGACGAGTTCAGGAGCTGGGTGAAGGACGGCCCGAAGACCAAGCCGATTGCCGGGCCGATCAAGGCGGCACCGTCGGCCGCGCCGCCCGCTTCGCCCGCGGAGCCGACCACGCTGGCCGAGGCCGAAGCGCACTGGGACGCCGTCAAGGACAGCGGCGACACCCAGGCGATGCAACGTGCGACGGCCGCCGTGGTGCGCCTGCGCAAGCAGGAGGCAGCCGCTGCTGCTGACGTGCCGCCTGCAGCGGCAGTCGTGGAGAGCGCGCCGGCAGCGGCCGCCGCACCCGAGGCGCAGCCTGTGGCTGCCGCGTCGACCGTGACGAAGCGCCGGACCGCTCCGGCGAAGCCCGTCAAGGAAGAGGCTGCCGCACCTGCACCGAGCGCGGCGCCGGCACCCACGAAGATCGAGGACTTCGGCGAGAAGCTGCACGGCGCGCGGAAGGACTACGCCGCGCTGCTCAAGGAGGCGGCTGCCGTGGACTCACGCGCCGAGCCGCTGTCGAAGTCCTGGCCGGAGCCGGACTACCAGAAGCTGCTCGACGCGGGCACCTCGCCCAAGATCGTTGCGGCGATCCGCGCCGCTCGCGACCAGGTGGGCACCAAACCGCAGGTGAGCTGGCGGCTCGACGGCTGGGTGAAGGAAATGCAGGCGCTGCGCGACGCGGCTGCGGCAGCGATGGCCGGCAAGACGCTGGTCGAATGGCCGAACAACGTGAACGTGCGGCTGAAGACCGAGTTCGAGGGGCGCGCCGCGCTCTACGAGGAGTTCGGGCACGGCAAGTCGCTGAAGGGCGTCACGATCGCCGAGCACCACTTCGCGGTCTATCGCGGTGAGCGCAACGTCAGGAAGTGGGTGATCGAGCAGGCGGCGAAGGCTACCGCCTTCAGCCACTGGCCGCGCGAGCTGGCGGTCGGGAACACGCGCGAGGAGGTGCTGGCGCAGTTCCGCGAGAAGCTGGCGACAGTGGACCTCGGCGCCAAGGCGAAGGGCCAGCCGCAGTTCGAGCTGTACGGGAAGCGGGGCACGCCAGGCGCCTTCATCGGCAAGAAGATCGGTCGCGAGTACATCGACCTGAAGAAGTTCGACGACGTGAAGGCCGCGCGCGCATACCTCACCGAGCACCTCGACGAGCTGGAGACGGCGCTCGCGAAGTACCGCGAAACGCCCTACGAACGTCGTGAGGACAACCAGCCGCGCGTCGGTGACGACCATCGCTCCAGCGCGGCGATGACGCCCGAGGTCTTCGCTAGGACGTTCGGGTTTCGCGGCGTGCAGTTCGGCAACTATGTCGAGCAGGGCCGCCGGCAGTCTGACCTGAACGAGGCCTTCGACGCACTGATGGACATGGCCGCGGTGCTGAACCTGCCGCCGCGCGCTCTGTCACTGAACGGGCAGCTCGGCCTTGCCTTCGGCGCGCGCGGACGCGGCGGGAAGAACGCGCCGGCGGCGCACTACGAGCCGGGGCAGGTGGTCATCAACCTGACGAAGGGCGGCGGGCCTGGCAGCCTCGGCCACGAATGGTGGCACGCGGTCGACAACTACTTCGCGAAGCAGTCCGGCGAGGGCGGATTCGTCACCGGCGGCGCCAAGGCCGCGAGCCTGCGCGCGCAGATGGCGGCGGCCTTCAAGGCGGTGACGACCGCGACGCAGGCGCCGACGCTGCGCCGGCGCGCGGCGGAACTCGACAAGCGGCGCACGACGCCCTACTGGAACACGCCGATCGAGCTGTCCGCGCGCGCGTTCGAGAGCTACCTCATCGCGAAGCTGCAGGACCAGCAGGCCGCGAACGACTACCTGGCCAACGTGGTCAGCGAGGAGGTGTGGGGCATCACCGAGGCCGCGCGGGCCGAGTTCCTGGGCGGCTCGAACGAGCCCAGCTACCCATACCCCGGCCAGGCAGAGCTGCCGGCCGTGCGAGCCGCGTTCGACGAGTTCTTCCGCACCGTCGAGACGAAGGAGTCGGACGAGGGCCACATCGCGATGTTCAGCCGCACCCGGCGCGATCCGGTGGCCACGCTGACCGGTTCCGAGATCGCCGGCGCGGTGCCGAAGGCGATCCTTCGCGCACGCGCGATGGCCTACGGCGAGCGCGAGTTCTCCGGCAAGTCCTTCCACAACGCGAGCAGCGACACCGACATCGAGGTGACGCGCGCCGGGCTGAAGCACGCCCTGTCGAACGCCAACGAGATCGAGGTGAGGTTGCTGGCTGCGCTCGGCCAGTTGCTCGAGCGCGCAACGTTGGTGGAGACGGTGCCCGATCGGCTCGGCCGCCCGGACGTGAAGTCGGTGCAGCGCTACGAGGCGGCGGTGAAGGTGGGCGACGAGACGCTGGGCGTCGGCGTGATCGTGCGCGAGCTGAAGGACGGGCACCGGTTCTACGACCACTTCGTCCTGAAAGACGAATCCCCCGGCGGTATCTCTGAGGCCACGTCTGACGGGGATCAGTCGTTGGGCGATCAGCCTGCGCTGGGGGACGCTGGCAGTGTACCGGATCCGGATTCGCCGGCGCTGAGCCGCAGCGGAACTGCTGGTGGCGCTCGGGTGTCGGAAGTCCGCGAGTTGGCGGACATGATCACTTCGCGCTGGGCGAACCCGCCGGAAGTTGTGGTGGTCAACAGCATCAACGACCCGCAGGTGCCGGACTCCATCGTCCGCCTGGACGCGCAGCAACTGTCGCAGGGCGCAGATGGAGTCCCGGCCGGCTTCTATCACGGGGGGAAGGTCTACCTGGTGGCCAGCGAGCTCGACGGCGACAGCGACGTGGTGAAGGTGCTGTTCCACGAGGGCCTGGGGCACTACGGCCTGCGGGGCGCCTTCGGCCAGACGCTGGGCACGATCCTCGATCGCCTGGCGATCCTCAACGCGGGGAAGGTGCGCGCGAAGGCACGCGAATATGGGCTCGACTACGACAATCTCACTGACCGGCGCGCCGCGGCCGAGGAAGTGCTGGCCGACATGGCGCAGACGCATCCCGAGCTGGGCTTCGTCAAGCGGGTCGTGGCAGCGATCCGCACGTGGTTGCGGGAGCACGTGCCCAAGTTCAAGAACAAGGAATTCTCAGACGACGAGATCATCCGGAGCTTCATCCTGCCGGCGCGCGCCTTCGTGCAGTCCGCGCGACCGAGCGATCGGGCCTTCGCCGACACCGAGCCGATGGCGATGTTCAGTCGCGCCAGCACCGCGGCGCAGAACCTGTTCCTCGACGCGACCACGGGCCACGGGACCGTCAACTGGTGGCAACGGTCCGTCGGCACGCAGTACCACAAGGCCCAACAGAACCCGGCCACCTTCGGCAAGGTGTTCAACGCGCTACAGGACTACATCAAGGACATCAGCGTCTACGCGAACGCGGCCGCAGACAAGGCGCCCACGCTGCTACAGAAGCTGGATAGCTGGCGCGACCTGAAGCGCTCGCGCGCGGCTGCGGTCGACGTGGCGGCCGCCGGCAAGGCCATCTTCGAGGGCACCCTGAACGACAAGAAGGTCTACGCGCGCGCGGAGCTGACCGGCCGGTTCGGACTCACGGACAAGCAGGTCGAGCTGTACGGCGAGTTCCGCGGCGCCGTCGACCAGTCGCTCGACGACATGGCCAAGTCCGAGCTGGTGCGCCTGGTGGGCGAGCAGGGCTCGGTGCTGGCCGGCCAGGCGATGTCCTCGTCGCTCGACGAGGCGGCCGAGATGCTGGCCGACCACATGGAGGCGATCGGCGACGAGCGCACCGCTGGCGCCATCAAGGCGAAGGCCGCGCAGGTCGCGAAGCTGCAGGAGGAGGGCTACGCGCCGCTGATGCGCTTCGGCCAGCACACGCTGCACATCACGCGCGACGGCGAGACGGAGTACTTCGCGATGTTCGAGAGCCGTCTGGCGGCGAACCGCGCGGCCCGCCAACTGCGCGACGATCCGGCGTTCCAGGGCGCCGAGATCACGCACGGGCTGATGTCGGAGCAGGCGCACAAGCTGTTCAGCGCGCTCCCGCTCGACTCGCTCGAGTTGTTCGCACACGTCACCGGCAACACGGACGACCAGGTCTACCAGGACTTCCTGAAGCTCACCAAGAGCAACCGCTCGGCGATGAAACGCATGATCCATCGGCAGGGCGTCGCCGGCTACAGCGAGGACGTGACGCGCGTTCTGGCCTCTTTCTTGACCAGCAACGCGAGGCTCGCGGCCGGAAACTTGCACCTCGGCGCGGCCAAGCAGGCGGCGCAGGCGATCCCGAAGGAGCAGGGCGATTTGAAGGACGAGGCGGTGCGGCTGGTCGAGTACGTGCAGAACCCGCAGGAGGAAGCCTCCGCTCTGCGCGGCCTGCTGTTCACGAACTTCATCGGCGGGTCGGTGGCGAGCGCCGCGGTGAACCTCACCCAGCCGCTCACCATGACGCTGCCCTACCTGAGCCAGTTCGGAGGCGCCGTGAAGGCCGGTGCGCGCTTGCTCGCGGCCGCGAAGGTCGCGGCAACCGGCCGGGCCGATGGCGAGCTCGCTGACGCGCTGCGGCGCGCCGAGGCCGACGGCATCGTCAGCCCGCAGGAGATCCACCACCTGCAGGCCGAGGCCATGGGCCGGCTCGGCAACAACCCGCTGCTCAAGAAGGCCGCGTTCATCTGGGGCTCGCTGTTCAGCCTGTCCGAGCAGTTCAACCGGCGCGTCAGCTTCATCGCCGCGTACCGGACCGCGCTGGCGGAGAACATCGCCGACCCGGACAAGTTCGCCGAGAAGGCCGTGATCGAGACGCAGGGCCTGTACAACAAGGGGAACAAGGCGAATTGGGGCCGCGGCGCGATCGGGGCCACGGCGATGACCTTCAAGCAGTTCAGCACCCACTACCTCGAATTCCTGACCCGGATGTACAAATCGGGCCCCGAGGGGAAGCGCGCCGTCGCGGTCGCGCTGGCCATGCTGCTGCTGGCGGGCGGCGCCGGCGGGCTGCCGTTCGCCGACGATCTCGACGACCTGGTCGACACGCTGGCGCAGGCGCTGGGCTACGACTTCAACAGCAAGGTCGCGAAGCGGAAGTTCATCGCCGAGACGCTGGGCTTGGGCTCGGTCGCGGGGGAGGTGGCCACGCGCGGCCTGTCCTCGCTGCCGGGCATGCCCATCGACGTGTCGCTTCGCATGGGCATGGGCAACCTGCTGCCCGGCACCGGCCTGCTGCTGCGCTCGAACACCGACCGCAGCTCCGACGTGTTGGAGCTGGCCGGCGCGGCCGGCGGCTTGGCGAAAAACGCGATCGAGGGCGGCCAGAAGGTGCTGCAGGGAGACGTGCTGGCCGGCGTCGGCACCGTGGTGCCGGTGGCGATCCAGAACCTGGTGAAGGCCACGACGATGTGGCAGACCGGCGAGTACCGCAACACCAAGGGCCAGAAGGTGATGGACGTGGACGCCGTCGACGCGGTGATGAAGGGGATCGGCTTCCAGCCGGCCGAGGTCGCGCGCGAGTCGGCTCGCATGCAGCAGGTGCAGCGCAGCGTCGCGCTGGCGAAGAACGTCGAGAGCGAGATCGCCGGCGCCTGGGCTCAGGCGCAGGCCGACGGCGACGCCGAGGGCGTCCAGAAGGCGCGGAAGCAACTCGCCACCTGGAACGAGGACAACCCGGGCACGCCGATCCGGATCACCGGCGCGCAGATCGTCAAGCGTGTGCGGGACCTGAAGGCGAGCCGGGCCGATCGCGCGGTGAAGTCCGCGCCGAAGGAGCTGCGCGGCATGGTGCGGGAGACGCTGGGCTGATGCTGTCGACCATCGCCATCGTTGCTGGCTACGTCGTGCTCATCGCGGGCACGGGGTGGCTCGGGATCATCGTGGCTGCCGTGCACCTCGCGGTAATGCTGCTTGCCGTTCCAAAACAAGCCCTGACACGGGAGGGTTCAAAAGCAACGATGCCCTCGACGAGCGAGGGCACCAAGGCATACACTGAACCACGGGCACACGGTTCCAGCCGTGCACCCGAGGAATCAGCGTAATGAGGTAATGGCGATGACAAACCGTGCCCAAGCTACTGGGAGGTCGTCATGCCGCAGCTTCCAGACCATGCTGGTTCCTTTCGTTAGTGCGGATAAACGAGCGCCGGGCATTCTTTGAACAGGGGCCCGGCGTTTCGTCATCGGTCGACTGACCGACTGGACGCGACTCTATACCCAATCTTTCGCGCGCGCAATATCCAGAGCGCGGCTGCTGCATTCCACCCCCGTCAGCCCGGGGCCGGGGTCTAGAGTTGCACCAAACTGACGGTGTTTCTCTAAGAAGATGACCTAAGTTGTTGATCTTGAACAATATTCCATAAGGAATATTTTGAAGAACATCTTCTAAACCATTGATGCCACTAGATTTATTCATATTGACCATCGCGTCAGTTTCAAACTTCCGCTTGAGTGCGGTTTTGACTTCTCGTCTGACAACGCATGGTGCGTTTGCCCACTTGTTTTTTTACGGGAATTTTTGTTGATCGTTTTTGTGATCTGCGTTCTTGTTGTGCGAAGAAGAGTTCTCATTTTGCAAGTTCGGAAGTTCACAAGAATTCCGGTTTGTTCTTTTGTTTGTTTGTTCTTTTGTTTGTTTGTTCGATGCGTGCGATCGTCGCTCACTTGAAAATGCGTCGGCGTGCGCCGGTGGTGGGCAGCGGTGGATGTTCGCGAGCGATGCGCTCACGTTCATCGGCCTCGCGGCGTTCGAGATCGAACACGTCACCGGGAATCAGGTACCACACCTGCGCGTGCGCGCACATGATTCCGTTCGTCTCGACCAGCTCGTAGCCGCTGATCGCCCACAAATCAGGCTTGGCCGTGAGCAAGGTGGCGTCGTAGAGCGGCGGGGGATCGGGGAGGGGCTGATGGCCTTCCGCCGTCAACGTTGCGACCCTGCACAGGCGGTTGAAGTCTTCCACCCGCGCATCGCGCACCAGAAGTGCGCCGCGGACCGTGGGGCCGGAGAGGAGCGAACCGTTCCGGGGACGCCCCTTCTCGCGGCGCCGGTAGACTACGAAATCCATGCTGTACATCCATCCAGGTATCGATGGAATCGTAGCAGTGGCAACGTTGTCAGCTTGTAGGAAAGTGACTCAGGTCAGAACAATTCGCCGGTTTCCGGGTCCGGGTTGGCAGGTGGCGGAGGGGGCACCACCTTGCCGCTGACCGTGCGGGGCGCCCGCGGCGGCAGGGCGTCCGGCTCGGCGATCAGTTCGCCCATCCACTGCTGGAAGTACTTCGGCGCGTCCGCTACCGGGCAGCCGAGCCAGTCGTCGTAGTTCGCCGGGTCGAGGATCACCACCATGCGCTTCTCGTCCTCTGGCCGGTGCATGCGTTTGAACACCGGGTGGCCATCGGCGTTGACGGTCAGCATCGCGAACGTGGAGTGCACCACCCCGTCGGGGTCGATCCAGTCGTTGTAGATGCCGGCGATGCCCATGGGCACGTCGCCGTGCTGGCTGATCCGCGTGCGCACCGCCTTGCCAGTCTCGTAGCACGGCTCGTAGATAGCCTCGGCGGGAACGACGCACCGCTGGCCTCGAGCCCAGGGGCCGCGAAAGCTCGGCAGCTTGGCGACTGTCTCGCTGCGCGCGTTGTACGTGCGCCGGCCGTAGGCCAGCTCTTTGGCGAAGTGAGGGACAAGGCCGAAGTGCGCTTCATCGATGACCCGGTTCCCGCTGCCGTCCTTCGCCAGGCGGATGTAGGGCGCCAGGCCGACGGGGAACACGTCCTTCGGGATCTCGTCCTTCGCGCGCTCGATGCCGAAAAAGGTCAGCATCCGGTCCATGCGTGTGACCGGCCTGTAGTTGGAACACATTGCTGACCTCCTCTCCGGATCGACTACCCTAGCGCCATTGGAGGATACCCACCCATGGTTGAAGCGCAGAAAGCAAGACAAGACCTGACTGTCAAGGGCGAGTCCGTTGAGCGGATCTATGGCAACTATCAGGCTTGGCGCTACATCGTGAATCGGCGATACCAGCGAAAGCTCGTCTGGACGCTCGACGAGAAGCGCCGCTTCATTGACTCGATCATCAGTGGGTATCCGGTCCCCATCGTCTTGCTGGCTGAACGGAAGGTGCCGGCAGGCCAAAGCCAGTTTGAAATCATCGATGGCATGCAGCGCTTGAACGCAGTTTTTGGCTTCATCGAGAACGAGTACGCCGTCGACGGGCGCTACTTCGACCTGAATACCATGGCCGAAACCAAAGCACTGCTCGACTCCGGAGTCTTGCGCCAGCACGAGCCTCTGCTGCCGCGGGACGCATGTGTGCAGGTTGCTTCGTACACGGTGCCGTTGTCAATTTATGAGTTTGCCGGTGACGGTGACGTTGACGAGGTGTTTCGTCGAATCAACTCGGGGGGACGAAAGCTGTCTCGGCAAGAACTGCGCATCGCCGGGTCCACTGGGCACTTTGCTCAGGCTGTTCGCAACATCGCCGCAAAGGTTCGGGGGGACGTGTCGGCTTCGGACGAGTTGCCTCTCAACGAGATGAAGAAGATCTCGATCACGAACCGTGAGCTGCCCTACGGCATCGATGTCGATAGCCTGTTTTGGATCAAACAGGGTGTCTTGACGAAGGAGCAAGTGCGAGAGTCTCGTGACGAGGAGATTGTCGCGGACATCCTCGCGTTCATGCTTCTGGAGCCGAAGCCGCCCTCGCGAAGTGAGGTCCTCGATGACTTCTTCGGCTACAGCGAGGGTGAAAATCAGCAGAAGCGGCATGAGCAGATTGAACTGGCCACTCAGAAGGCGACCACGGAGGTCGCCACCGCAGACTTCCAGAGAGTGCTGGATCAACTCAAGATCACATTGAACCGCGCCGGCAAGACACTCGGACAGCTCCTCCTGGGAGACCAGCCTTCCCGAGCACCACGATATTTTCAGGTCGCCTTTCTCGCGCTTCACAAGCTAATCGTTGCTCAGAACCAGGAAGTGACCGACCAAGATCAGTTGGTCAAGCTGATGGATGGAAGTGGCAAGCAGCTACAAGTGCCGGAAGGTGGTCGTTGGGGCGCTGACGATCGCTCGAACTTGGTCAACGCGGCATGCGGTATGTACGGGCCGGCCTTTGGGCCGTCGAAATCCTACGATCCGGCACAGGTTCGATGGATCACCCAGATGGAGAATATCCTGACGCAGTCCTACACGGAACAGGCTGCGTTCGACTTCAAACAAGGATTTCTGCGGCTCGACGGGAAGCATGCCTTTGACGAGGATAGCTTCACCAAGATCCTCAAAACGCTGGCGGGGATCGCGAACCTTCGGAAGGGTGTCCGCGGCTACGTGCTTGTCGGCGTGGCCGACACTGATGCTGATGCGAAGCGTGTCGCTGACCTGTACGGAGTCGATCCGAAGCCCTTCGAGCGCTTCTTCATTACTGGTGTCGAACATGAAGCCGTCGCGTTGGGCAAATCGCTTGACGACCTCTTCATGGAGCTGACCTCTCGCATCAAGGCGTCGAAGCTGTCCGAGCCCCTGCGGGACTATGTTGCGCGAAACGTCAAGGCAGTGCGCTACTACGACAAGACGATCTACGTGTTCGAAGCGCAAGCGCAGGAAGAGCCTTCGAGCTTCGGGAGCGCATTCTTCGTTCGCCACGGTAACAAGCTCGTCGAGGTCCCAACGGCGCAGTACGGCGAGCTGTTCAGGCGTTTCATCGCTGGGATGTAGAGATGGGCGCGGCAGAGGCAGGGCATCAGCCGCGATCAAGCTTGTGAGGCCGCGAGCAGCAGCCAGCAGTTGCGGACCAAATATCAGACAACTGTCTGATATTCAGGCCCAAAAACGGAAAAGCCCGCAGCGCGAATCACGCTGCGGGCCCCGTAAACGTTGGCTCCTCGACCTGGGCTCGAACCAGGGACCTACGGATTAACAGTCCGGCGCTCTACCGACTGAGCTATCGAGGAATTGAGCCTCAGATTATAGACAGAAAAAACGGGTGTTCTGGCGGCCGGCTCACAAATCTATCTGAACCGACGCACGCACCGTGCGCGGCGCGAGCGGGTAGAGGTACACGTGCCCGAACTGCAGCGGCGATTCCTTCCAGGCGCGGCGGTCGCTCAGGTTGTCGACGCCGACCCGCCAGGTCAGCGTGCCGATGCCCGCCACCCGCTGCTCGTAGCGGGCCGCCGCGTCGAAGCGCGTCCAGCCGGGGATCGACAGGCTGTTGTCCTGCAGCACCATCCGCTCGCCCTCGTGCACCGCGCCGGCCGAGAGGTTCAGGCCGGTGAGCAGCGGCACGCGGTAGCTCACGTTGAGCTTCAGCGTGCGGTCCGGCACGTTGACCGGCCGCTTGCCGTTCAGCGTGGTGTCGCTCGTGACGTCTTTCACCCGCGCGTGCAGCCACATCGCCGCGCCCTGCAGCGTCCAGTCGCCGACCGACCACGCGCTTTCGGCTTCGAGCCCGCGGTGGCGCTGTTCGCCGTCTTCCTGGTGCGTGCAGGTGTTGCCGGCGGTGTCGTTGGCGCAGTCGGAGCCGACGTCCGCAAAGCGCGGGCGCGCGATGTCGAACACCGCCAGGCCCCAGCTCAGGTCCGTCGCCGTGCCCTTCAGGCCCAGCTCCGTCTGGCGGCTCTTCAGGGGCGCCAGCGCCTGGCCGGCGTTCGTGTAGCGCGCGCGGTTCGGCGCCACTTCCGATTCGATGCCCTGGCCCCAGCTCGCATACGCCAGCAGGCCCGGCTGCAGCGCATGGCTCAGCGCGAGCCACGGCGTCGTGAACGAATCGGTGTACGAGACCGGCTGGCTGCCATCGGTCGCGATGCTCTCGCGCTTCAGCTGCGTGTGGCGCAGGCCCAGCCACGCGCTCCAGGTCGGCGTCAGCGTGACCGCGTCGCGCACATACAGCTCGGTGTTGCGCTCGTCGCGATTGGTGTTGGTGCCGGTCAGTTCCGGCGCCGCCGGCGTCACCGCGCTGCCGTCGATGTTGCCGACGCCGGTGTAGTTGTAGGCTTGGCCCTGCAGCCGGCTGCGAAAGCGCGACAACAGCACGCCGGTCTGCAACTCGTGCGCGAAGCCGGCGGCGGACAAGCTGCCGCGCATGCCCAGGTCGAGCGCGTCGGTGGTGCGGCGTTCGTTGTCGCTGCGGAAGTCGTAGAGGTCGAAGCTGCCGTCGCTGCAGTAGCGGTCGTAGTTGCCTTCGGTGCCGCAGCCATAGGGGAAGGCCAGGCGGTCGTCGCTGGTCAGGCGCTGCGTCGCCAGGTGCGCCACCGCACGCCAATCGGCCGACAGGCGCTGCTGCCAGCGCAGCGAGGCGGTGTCGCCGTCGAGCACCACCGGCTGCGACCACGGCTGGTTGTTCAGGTTGGTGCGCGGGTCGTAGGCCGATGCATCGGGCAGCCGGTTGCCCAGCAGGCTCATCGCCGGCACGCTGGGCTGGCTGCGGTGGCTGGTCTCGAACTCGGCCTCGAGCAGCGTGTCGGGCGTCACGCGCCAGTCGCCGGCCACCGCCAGCAGCTGGCTGTGGCCATGCAGGTCGTGCGTCTGCGGATCCAGTTCATCGACCTGCGCGTTGACGCGCACGCCGAACGCCTCGCCCTCGCCGAAGCGCTGGCCGATGTCGACGCCGCCGCGCCAGGTGCGGCTCTGTCTCCACTCCAGCGCCGCCGAGCGCACCGTGCCCTCGGGCCGCTTGACGACCAGGTTGACCAGCCCGCCCGGCGCGCTGGTGCCGGCCTGCATGCCGCTGGTGCCCTTCAGGATCTCGATGCGCTCCTTGTTGGCGAGCGGCAACGAGGTCTCGGCGTTGATCGGCAGGCCGTCGCGGCGGAAGTTGAAGCGGTTGTCGGTCGCGAAGCCGCGCACCATCAGCGTGGTCCAGTAGCCCTCGGCGTTGTAGGCGTCGCCGAGGCTCGCGTCGAAGCGCGTGATGTCGGCGAGGCTTTGCACGCCGGCGTCCTTCATCGCGACGCTGGTGACCACGCTCGCCTGCAGCGGCAGTTTCGACAGCGGCAGCTCGCCGAAGCCGCCGATGGTGGCGATCGCGTCGGGCGCGCGGCCGGTCACGGTGACCGGCGGCAACGTCTGCGGATCGATGGTGGTGGATTGCGCCTGCGCACTGAATGCGGCTGCGATGCCGAGTGCCAAAGGCGCGAGGGCCAGCGGCGCCAGGGCAGGGGACTTGCAAGAACGGAATGCCATCGTACTTTCCCGGGTTGGCGATGGCAGGTCGGCGCAGCCGCGGAAGCGAGGAGTGATCCGCGGCACGACGCTTCCCTGCGCGAGGATTACCTCAGGCCGACAAGATAAATCCGTCAGCCCGTGACGCGCCTGCGACAGCGCGCCACCGATCAGGTTCAAAGGGACTCTCTCAGCCGATCACGTGAACGTGGCCAGCACCCCTAGCGAAGCCCGCCGGGTGAGTGGCGGGCAGGTGGGATTTTGCACCAGTCGGGCAAGACGGCTGAGGGGCCGGCACGAACTCTTGCCGCACGACCACCGGCCACGCACGCCGCGTCACCTCGGCAATTCGGAAGCCCAATCTCAGCAACAGGCGGATGGTGCTGGTGCCCCTGGCGCCGTATCGTGGCCCCCGGTTCAGACGACCGAAGCCCTGCCTTGAAAGCTCACGAATCCCTGCCTGAAGCCGCCCAATCCAGGCCCGCCGCAGCCGAGGTGGCGTCGCGACAGGCCACGCCCAGCTTTGGCTCGGCGTCGACCGGTGCCGCGGCGCTGCAGGCGCGCATCGACCAGTCGCCGAGCATGCTGGCGCAGCGCAAGGCCTTGGAATCGACCTTCGGCGGGGCCTACCAGCGTCAGACCGAGCCCTTGGCCGATCAGATGCCGACAGGTGGAATGGCGCCCTCGGTCGCCCAGCGCCTCGGCGGCGCGGCTGACACGCCTGGGCCCGCCGCCGCGCCGCCGGCAAGCCGGGGCGGGATGCCGCACCAACTTCAGGTGGGCATCGAGGCGCTGTCGGGCATGTCCATGGCCGACGTGCGCGTGCACCGCAACTCCGACAAGCCGGCCCAGCTGAACGCCCTGGCCTACGCGCAGGGCAATGACATCCACCTCGGGCCGGGACAGGATCGACACTTGGCGCACGAGGCCTGGCACGTGGTGCAACAGCGCCAGGGCCGCGTGCGACCCACCCTCCAGGCCCACGGCGCCCCCATCAACGACGACCCGGCGCTGGAGCAAGAGGCCGACGTGATGGGCCAGCGAGCCCTGAGCACCAACGGCGTTGCGCCAGCCCAGAGGGTCTCGGCCGTCGCCGGCTCGGCCGGGCAGCCGATCCAGCGGCTCATCGGCTTCGAGTTCGAGACCGGGTGGGTGCTCAAGGCGCCGGCCAATGCGATCGGTATGCACACCAAGGTGATCGAGGGCCTGCGTTGGAGTGTCGTGCCCGACCGTCTCGAATACACGGCCGAGCAGCTTGACGAGATGGGCATCGGGCCCGGCCGCGCCCACGTTGGCAGCGGCGCCTTGGAGTTCGTGACCGAGGCCTTCGACGAGGGTGACATCGGGCCGGGCGGACGGTTGGAGGCGGCGCTGCTGCAGATCGAGCAGGTCGGCACCGCCCTCAACTCGGCATCGCGCGGCATATTCGGCACGGCCATCGACACGCCCATCAATCAGGTTGTCGGCAAGAACGGCATTGGATGGGGGCAAAACCTCCAAGTGCCTCCCCCGCAGCCCGGCGGCCAGCTGGGGGACGCGGCGCACCGGCTGGCCATCGAGCGGGCCCACGCCAAGCGCGACAACATCCTGGTGCGGCGCATCGGTGCGCTCGCCAGCGCGCCTCAGATGACCGGCGGCATCAAGCTGGAGCAACTGATCCACCTTCTTGATCGCATGAGCCAGCCGCAAGGCGGCCCGGCGCTGGGCGGGCAGACGCACCCGGGCAGCGCGCTGATGGAGAACAGCCAAGCGCTGGAGATCACCATCCTGGCCAATTGTGTGGCACGCGCGCGGCAGGTGGGGCAGGCGCGCGTGGCCGATGGCAGCGTGGCGGGTGGCGACCAGGCGGCCTACGAGGGCGCCATGGCCGAGTTGGGGTCCTATGTGCGGCTGGCGCATGCCTATGGCAACAACATCGCCTATGACAAGGGCATTGCCCCGTTGCTGGCTCGCACCGACTTCGGACAACTGCCCGGGTGGCTGCGTGGCGTGCCGGGATTCATCGAAGACGTCTTGTTCACATCCGACCGCTGGCCGGGCGTATTGAACAGTGCAGCCCTGGTTGGGGCCGGCAACACCAAGCTCTTTGCCAAGGCGGGCTTGCACGACGCCGTGACGTCGCGTAGCTGGCTTACCAGCATTCAAGGCGGACAGGACCCGCTCACCTGGGGGCAGGACCGGACCAAGGCGAGCTGGAACCCGCAGCAGGTGGGTCAGGCGGGCCATCAGGCCCTGGGCCACGTCTACGAGTTCAGGCGCATGGTGAACCCGCTGCCCTTCAACCAGTGGCGGACTTATGCGATGGGCATGGCCGACCTGGTGGTGCGGGCCAACCAGGGCAACCTGCAATAGTCATCGGCCCTCCCTCTGGGCTCGTCATCGGCAGATTCAGGCCCCTTCGGAAGGTTGCCCGTTCCATTTGCCGCAGGCGACGAGTCGCGAAGGCGGTTGCGTGAATTTAAGTGCAACTTGCACTTATTTCGGAAAAATCCTAATATGTGCAAAGTGCATGCATCTGCATGCCGTCCATCTTCGGACCAGCTTTCACGAAAGGATCTCCGGTGCCCCGCATCCACACGCATGACGTCCTGATCGTCGGAGCCGGCGCTGCCGGCCTGACCCTCGCCCTGGAGCTGGCGCGTCGCCGGCTGCCGTTCCGCCTGATCGAGAAGCTCGAGCGGCCCTTCGCCGGTTCGCGCGGCAAGGGCATCCAGCCGCGCACGCAGGAGGTCTTCGAGGACCTGGGCGTCCTCGACCGCGTGGTGGCCGCGGGCGGCGTCTACCCGCCGCAGCGCGAGTACCGCGAGGACGGCACGTTCACCGACTCGCCGTCCATCGACACCAGCGATGCCCGGCCCGGCGAGCCGTACCACCTGGCCCTGATGGTTCCGCAGTTCCTCACCGAAGCAGTGCTCAGGGAGCGGCTGGCCGAACTGGGTCACCAGGTCGACTTCGGCCACCAGTTGCTGGCATTCGAGCAGGACGGCGACGGGGTCGAGGCCCGCGTCGCCGGACCCCGCGGCGAGGAGCTGCTGCGGGTGCGCTACCTGGTCGGTGCCGACGGCGGCCGCAGCTTCGTCCGGCGCACGCTCGGCATCGAGTTCGAGGGCAAGACGCTCGGGGTTCGCGCGGTGGTGGCCGACGTCGTGCTGCGCGGACTCGGCCGCGACGCCTGGCACCGCTTCAACGATGGCTCGATGGAGCGCCAGATGTCGCTTTGCCCGCTGGCCGGCACCGAGCTTTTCCAGCTGCAGGCGCCGGTGCCGATGCAGGGCGAGGTGGCGGTGTCCGCCGGGGCATTGAACGAGCTGGTGGCCGGTCGCACCGGCCGCGACGACATCGTGATCGACGAGGTCCGCTGGGGTTCGGTGTACGAGATGAATGCCCGGCTGGCGCAGCGCTACCGGGTCGATCGCGTGCTGTTGATCGGCGATGCTGCCCACACGCACCCGCCGACCGGAGGGCAGGGGCTGAACACGAGCATCCAGGATGCATGCAACCTGGCATGGAAGCTGGGCGCGGTGCTGGCCGGCGCGCCGGCGGCCCTGCTCGACACCTACGAAGAAGAGCGGCGCCCGTTGGCCGCCGAGATGTTGGGCATGACCCGCCGGCTGCTGCAGTCGACGTCGCAGGGCACGCTGAAGCGGGGGCGCGAGGTCCAGCAGCTCGACATCGGCTACGCGGGATCCTCGCTTGCGCTCGACACGCGCGGGCCGGGCAGGACGCTGGTCGCCGGGGACCGCGCGCCGGACGCTGCCTGCCGTGGTGCCGCCGGCCAGCCGCGGCGCCTGTTCGAGCTGTTCCGAGGCACCCACTGGACCCTGCTGTGCCACGGTCCGGTCGACGCCGCCTCCCGGCCGATGCCACGCAGCGGTTTGCACATTCATGTGCTCGATGCACGCGGCGACATCGTGGACGAGGGCGGCGAGTTCCAGTCCTCTTACGGCGTCGAGGCGGGAGACTGGGTGCTCGTGCGTCCCGATGGCTACGTCGGCGCGATGCTGGCCGCAGGCGACGCGGTCACCCTCGAGCCTTACCTCCGGTCGGTCGGCCTGGGGCTGCACACCGGAACGACGGCCTGATGCCGGTGCGTCAGCGCGTCCACAACAGCGCGCTGTCGGCCAGTCGCCGCATCAGCAGGGCCAGCCTCTGCACGTCTTCGTCGGACCAGTCGGCGAGCATGTCGGTGACGATCCGGTTGCGTGCCACGTCGATCGCGGCCACCATCTGCCGGCCCTTGTCGGTGGTCAATGCCTCGTTGACGCGTGCATCCGCCGGCGAAGGCCGGCGAACGATCAGCTCCTGTGCCTGCAGCTTGCTCACCTGCCGGCTGACGGTGGTGTAGTCGCGTCCGGTTCGGTCGGCCAGCTCCATCACGCCGACCGGGCCCAGGCGGTCGATCCCCACCAGCAGCGAAAACAGGGTGCTGTCGAGGTTGATGCCGGCCTCCCGCACCATCGCCGCATCGCGTTGCGGCTGGTTCATGATGCCGACCAGGTCCACCAGCGCACCATGCAGCATCCGGATCTCGCGGTCGATCGATTTGCGGGGTGTCTTCTTCTGCGCCATGCGACGAAGCAAGTCATTGATGCGTGTAGCTTACATGCAATGCGTACAATTTCCGACGCTCCCGATCCCGGTCAGGCCCGACCTCGCACCCAAGTAAGAAGCAGGTAAGTCGACCGCTCCGACGATGCAGGCATGAACCGAATCGCCCTGGTCGAAGACCACGACCGTCTCGCCGAACTCATTCAAGACGCGCTGCAGAAGGCCGGCATCCAGTCGGACGTGTTCCAGGAGGTCGAGGCGGCCTGGGTCGCGCACCGCGAGTTCGGCTACGCGGCGATGGTCATCGACCGCGGGCTTCCGGATGGAGACGGGCTGACGCTGGTGAAGCGGCTGCGTTCGGCCGGCCGGGGCACGCCGTGCCTGATGCTCACCGCCCGCGATGCGCTGCATGACCGGGTCGACGGCCTCGAGTCGGGCGCCGACGACTACCTCACCAAACCGTTCCCGATGGAAGAACTGGTCGCGCGCGTGCGGGCGCTGATGCGCCGGCCGCCGGCGGTTCGACCCTCGCGTGCTGCCCACGGCGACCTGGAGGTCGTGGTGGAGGAGAGCCTGCTGCTGTGCGGGGACGCGACCGTGCTGCTCGCGCCGGCAGAGCTGCAGATCGTGCTGACGCTGGTGCAGCACCAGGGGCGGACGGTGCGGCGCTCGGCACTCGAGGCGGCCGCCTGGGGCATGGCCGAGGCGGTCACGCCGAATGCCCTCGACGTGGCGCTGCACCGCTTGCGCAAGAAGTTGGCCGCGCTCCAGTCGGCGCTGCGGATCGTCAATGTCAGGACCCTCGGATATGCCCTCCATGATGCTTCGATGGCCGAATAGCCTGCGCAACCGCGTCCTCGCGGTGCTGGTGGCGAGCATGGTGGCGAGCGCCGTGCTGGTCGGCGCCGCCGCAACGCTGCTGTGGGAGCCGTTCACCCGGTGGACGCTGCGCGACGAGATCGAAGACAACGCCGCTGAGCTGGTCGAACACCTGCAATTCGATGCGCAAGGGCGCCCCGTGCGCCTCGACCCGGCAGAGGTCGAGCCCTGGCTGTTCGACAGCCTGCGCACCGAAGTGCTGCTGCGCGTCGCCGACGCCGACGGCAAGGTGGTCCTCGCCAACGATGAGCGTGCCGAGACGCTGGCGCCGGACGACACGGTGTTCACGGGTCGCCGGAACTCGTTCACGTTCCATCGGCAAGGGGTCGCGATGCATGCCGCGACGATCCCGTTCAGACGCGACGGCCGGCGCTGGTACCTGCAGTTCGCGGTGAGCGATCGCCTGTTCCTGCGCATGCGCGAATCGATCGGCTTCGATGTGCTGAAGGAGGGCATGCTGGCGCTGTGCGCGACCTTCCTGGTGGTCTTCCTGGCCACCATCCACCTGGCGTTGAGGCAGGCCTTGAACCCGGTCCGGCAGGCGTCCGATGCAGCGCGTCGGATCGCTCCCCGCACGCTCGGCGCCCGCCTGCCTGTTGCCGAGCAACCGCGGGAGCTGCGGCCGCTGGTCGACGCATTCAACCAGGCGCTGGACCGCTTGCAGGGCGGATTCACGACGCAGCAGGCGTTCCTGTCGAATGCAGCGCACGAGCTGAAGACGCCGCTGGCGCTGATCCGCGCGCAGGTGGAACTGGCCGACGAAGGCCGCTGGCGCGACCGCGTGCTCGACGACGTCGACCGCGTCGCCCGCCAGGTCCAGCAGTTGCTGCTGCTGGCCGAGGCCAGCGAACCGCACAACTACCGCGTCGACACCGTCGACCCGAAGCCGTCGATCCGCGAGGTGTTCGACTTCATGGAGCGGGTCGCCGCCCGGCACGGCGTGACGCTCGGGCTGCAGTTGAGCCAGGGGCAGCCGCACTGGCAGGCCGACCGCGGCGCGCTGTTCACCTTGCTGAAGAACCTGCTGGAGAACGCGATCCAGCACAGCCCGCCGGACGGCGTGGTGAAACTGCTGGTCTCGCCGACCGGCTTCGCGATCTCCGACCAGGGCCACGGGGTGGCCGAGCAAGACCTGCCGCGCATCTTCGAGCGCTTCTGGCGCGGGCCGCAGCGGCGCGAACAGGGTGCGGGCCTGGGCCTGGCCATCTGCACCGAGATTGCCACCGCGCACGGCTGGCGGCTGACGGCCCATCGGCTGTCACCGGGCTTCGAGATCCGCTGCGACATGTCGGCGCAGGCTTGAGCCGGTCCCGCTCCACCCCCCCTGTTTGACGCCTGATCGGCGCTTGACATCCGCGAGGTCCCGCCTAGAGTTGAACGACTGTTTAAACCACTTGGTGGACCATGCCCTCGACCCCGGCCGCTCGCAGGCCCTCGCCGGCCGACGTGAGCCTGCATGACGGCGATGCGAGCCAGACCCGCGATCGCATCCTGGACGCGACCTTCCGGCGCCTGGTGGCCGAGGGCTATGCGGCGCTGAGCGTGCGCGAGATCGCGAAGGACGCCGGCGTCAACCACGCGTTGATCAACTACCACTTCCGCAGCAAGGACCAGCTGGTGATCGAGGTGCTCGACGCGGTGAACCAGCGGCTGCTGTCGCGCCAGGCGTCGATGTACGAAGGCAATGAAGGCTTCGCGCAGAAGTGGGCCAGTGCGCGGCGCTTCTACCAGGACGACCTGGCCTCGGGCTTCGTGCGCCTGCAGGCCGAGCTGTGGGCGGCCAGCCTGTCCAACGCCGGGCTGCGCGAGAAGTTCGTGCCGCGGCTGCTGGCGTGGAAACAGCTGGTGCTCGGCGGCGTGCGCGAGGCCCTGGTCGCGTACGAAGCCACCGGCGCGAAGCTGCCGCCGCCGTTCACCGCCGAGGTGGTGGCCTGCTGGATCTCCGAGTTCTGGCTGGGCATGGAGTTCGCTGACCTGCTCGGCGTGAAGGAAGAATCGCTGGCGCACCACGCGGCGCTGGATGCCGTGCAGTGGCTGCTGCAATCGCTGGACGAGAAGCTCGCCGAACGAAGCGCACCCGCCCGGCGCACCAGGAGGCGTGCATGACCACACCGGCCCGCCCGCTGCCCGAGCGCTTCGAGCGCATCGCCGGCCCGTTGCCCGAGCCCGGTGCGGTGCCGGATGCCGAGGCCTCGCCATACGAGACGGTGCAGCCGGCGCAGCAGGGCTTCGTCGACCGCGCCGGCGTGAAGATCTGGTACGCGGTGTGGGGCGACGCCGGTCCGTGGATCGCGTTTGCGCCGTCGTTCCAGGTGGTGCACAGCCAGATGCTGAAGGGCACGGTGCCCTACCTGTCGCAGCACTTCCGCGTGATCACCACCGACGGCCGCGGCAATGGCCGCTCCCACCGGCCGACCGGGCAGGCGGCCTACAGCTTCGACCACTTCTACGATGATTTCGTCGCGGTGCTCGATGCCGTCGGCGTCGACCGCACGGCGTTGGTCGGCATCTCGGCCGCGGCGATGACCGTGCTGCGGCTGGCGGCCGAACAGCCGCGGCGCGTGACCCACGTGATCACCGCCGGCGGCTTCGCCGATTCGCTGCCCAGCGACCAGAAACTCGCCGAGCGCCTGAAGATGGAAGGCGAGCTGTTGCGGGGCGACTGGCCCGGCTACCTCGACTGGTTCATGGCCACCATCTTCAGCGAGCCGCATTCGACGAAGCCGTATGAAGACGGCGTGCGCTTCGGCTGGGCCACCCGCGCCGAGTGGCTGGGCGCATGCCGCAACGCCTGGGTCGGCAACGACGTGCGCGACCTGGCGCGCCGCGTCACCTGCCCGACGCTGGTGATCCATGGCGACGAGGACCGGCGCGCGCCGCTCGCCAAGGGCCAGCAGATCCAGTCGCTGGTGCCGGGCGCGAAGATGCTCACCGTCGCCGGTGGCGGGCATGTCACCGCGGTGCGCGACGCGGCGCTCTTCAACCGCACGCTGCGCGAGTTCGTCGCCGGCCCGGCGCGCCAGCGCACCTGGGTGCGCGCGATGGCGCGCCCGCGCCGCGCGCTGTTCATCACCAGCGCCATCGGCCTGGGCCACGTGCAGCGCGACCTGGCCATCGCGCGCGAGCTGCGCCAGCTGCAACCCGACCTGGCCATCGACTGGTTCACCGTCGACCCGGCCGCCCGCTACCTGCAGCGCGAAGGCGAGCGCCTTCACCCGATCACGCAGCGGCTGGCCAACGAGAGCCGCCACTTCGAGCAGGTGGCCGGCGAACACGACCTGTCGGCCTTCTTCGCGCTGCGTTCGATGGACGAGATCATGAGCCGCAACTTCATGACCTTCGTCGACCTGATGGAGGCCGAGCACTACGACATCGTGATCGGCGACGAGGCCTGGGATGTCGACTACCACTACCACGAGAACCCGGAGCTGAAGCGCCAGCCCTATGTCTTCCTGACCGACTTCGTCGGCTGCCTGCCGATGGAGCCGGGCAATGCGCGCGAGGCCGCGCTGTGTGCCGACCGCAATGCCGACGACATCGAGCATGTCGCGCGCTACCCCTACCTGCGCGACGCCGCGATCTTCGTCGGCAACCGCGACGACGTCAGCGAGCAGACCTTCGGCCCCGGCCTGCCGGTCATCCGCGAGTGGACCGACCGCAACTTCTGCTACTGCGGCTACTGCCTGCCTTTCGATCCGCGCACGCTGGCCGACACCGAGCGCCTGCGCGCGCAGCACGGCTACCGCAGCGACGAGAAGATCGCGATCGCCGCGGTGGGCGGTACTGCCACCGGCGGCCACCTGCTGCAGCGCATCGCGGCGGCCTTTCCGCGCATGAAGCGCGAGCTGCCCGAGCTGCGGCTGGTCCTGGTCACCGGCCCGCGCCTGTCGACCGATGCGTTCGAGCCGCAACCGGGGCTCGACGTGCGGCCCTATGTGCACAACCTGTACGAGCACCTGGCCTGCTGCGACCTCGCGCTGGTGCAAGGCGGGCTGTCGACGACGATGGAGCTGGTGGCCACGCGCCGGCCTTTCCTGAGCTTTCCGCTGCAGCGCCACTTCGAGCAATGCGTGCATGTGCGTCAGCGCCTGGCCAACTACGCCGCCGACCGCTCGATGGATTACGCGGCGACGCTCGACCCCGATCGACTGGCCGCGCGCGCGCTGGCCGCGATGCACGAACCCGTGCGCTACCGGCCGGTGGAGACCGACGGTGCCGCGCGGGCGGCCCTGCGCATTGCGCAGGTGTTGGACAACCGCGAGTGGGCCCGCTGACCCGCCGCCAACCTCTGCAATGTTCTCTGCAACGGGAGACTGAAATGGCAATCCTCGCAGCCCTCTACGGCCTGGTGGTCTACGTCTTTTTCCTCGCCACCTTCCTCTATGCCATCGGCTTCGTCGGCAACCTGCCGCTGCTGCCGAAGACCATCGACAGCGGTGCCGCGGCGCCGCTCGCCGAGACGCTGCTGGTCGACCTGGCGCTGCTCGGGCTGTTCGCGGTGCAGCACAGCGTGATGGCGCGGCGCGGCTTCAAGCGCTGGTGGACGACGGTGATTCCCGAAGCGATGGAGCGCAGCAGCTTCGTGCTCGCGGCGACGGCCGTGCTGGCGCTGCTGCTGTGGCAATGGCGGCCGATCGCCGAGCCGGTGATCTGGTCGGTGAACGATCCGGTCGGGCGCTTGCTGCTGCAGGCCGTGTTCTGGCTCGGCTGGACGGTGCTGCTGATCAGCACCTTCCTGATCAACCACTTCGAGCTGTTCGGGTTGCGGCAGGTGTGGGCGAACCTGCGCGGCCAGGCCTTGCCGGCGCCGGTGTTCCACACGCCGCTGTTCTACCGCCATGTGCGGCACCCGATCTACCTGGGCTTCATCCTCGCGTTCTGGGCGACGCCGCAGATGTCAGCGGGCCACTTGCTGTTCGCCGCCGGCAGCACCGGCTACATCCTGGTCGGCATCTGGTTCGAAGAGCGCGACCTGGTCGCGCAGTTCGGCCAGCGCTACCTGATGTACCGCAAGCAGGTCGGCATGCTGGTGCCGAAGTTCGGCGCGCGCGAGCGCAAGGGGCCGTCGCAGTCCTGAGGGATTCAGTCGTCCAGCGGCGGCATCAGCACCTCGCCATGCGGGCCCCACTCGACCTGGGTGATGCCCGGTTCGATCGCTTCGAGGCGCCGCCGCTCGGCCTCCGCGGCGGTCAGGCTGCCCTGGCGCAGGCGGGTCGCCTCCGCGAGCTGGTGTTCTTCGCGCAGCTCGCTGGCGCGGCGCAGTGCGGCGTCGATGCTGTCCAGCAGCTCCCGGTCGTCCCACGGCTTCAGCAGGTAGCGGAACACCTGGGCGTCGTTGACGGCCCGCACCAGCGTCGAGACGTCGGCCGATGCGCTGACGATCAACGGCACGGCGCGCGGCTGGACCGTCCGCACCTCGCCGAGGAACGAGATGCCGTCCTGGTGCGGCATCCGGAAGTCGGACACGACGACATCGAACGCACGCTCCCTGACGCGGGCCAGCGCCAGGCGCGTGTCGGTGAACAGCTCGATGCGCGCCCGGTCGCGCAGCGGCAGCCGCAGCACGCGGTGCAACGCGGCCAGCACGGACTCTTCATCGTCGACCAGCAGGATGGAGGTTTTCATCAGGTTTTCCTCGTGGGTCGCACGCGCAGTTCGATGCGCAGGCCTTCGCGTTGTTCGTACTGGCGGATGCGGCGGATGGTGTCGGCGGTCAGCACGTGGTCGGTCGCGAGCAGCACCGCGCCCTCGCGCGAGATCAGGTCGGCGGCCAGCACCATGCCCGGTTGCAGGTGCTCGGTGGTCATCGAGATCGGCGCCGGCGACGTCGGGGCACTCGGCTGGTTGATGTGCAGGAAGACGTCCAGCACCTCGGGGTCGAACTGCGAGCCGCGGCCGTGCATCAGCAGCGTGCGCACCTGCGCCGTCTTCAGCCCGGCGGCGCCCATGTGGCCGTTGAGCAGGTCGTCGTAGGCGTCGACGATCGCGAGGATGCGCGCACCCAGCGGGATGTCGGCCCCGGCGCGCCCGTCGGGGAAGCCCTTGCCGTCGAAGTGCTCGTGGTGGGCCCGGATCAGCGCGGCGACCGGTTGCATGTCGTCGAGTGCCATCAGCGACTGCTCGCCGAGGATCGGGTGCTTGCGGTACAGCGCCATCTCTTCGGCGCTGAGCTTCGGGACCGGCTTGGCCAGCATCTCGTCCGACAGCCCGATCAGCCCGATGTCGTGCAGCAGGGCCGCGACGAACACCGCCTGGGTGTCTTCGCTGCTGCAGCCCATCGCCTTCGACAGCGCGCGCGCCATCTCGGCCATGCGCCGGCCGTGGCCGACCAGCTGCGTGCCGCGCAGCTCGATCAGGTTGGCGAACACCTTGATCGAGGTCATGTAGTTGCGCTTGAGCTTGTCGTTGGCTTGCGTGACCTCGGCGGTGCGCGCCTCGACCCGCTGCTCGAGCTCGGCATTGAAGCGGCGCAGCTCCTCGTTCTGCGTGCGCGTCAGCGCCTCCAGCCGCTCCTTCTCGCGTTCGAGCTCGAGCCGCTCCAGCGCCTGCGCCACCGTGACCTGCAGCTCGCCGTCGTCCCAGGGCTTGTTGACGTAGCGGTAGATCTGGCCTTCGTTGATGGCGGCGACGGTCGAGTCGACGTCGGCGTACCCGGTCAGCAGGATGCGCATGGTGCGCGGCCAGCGGCGCCGGATCTGCCCGAGCAGCCGGGCGCCATCCATGCCGGGCATGCGCATGTCCGAGATCACCAGGTCGACCGCTGCCGCTTCCATCAGGGCCAGCGCCTCCTCGCCGCCCGGCGCGGTCAGCACCCGGTAGCGCGGATTGCGCAGCGCCCGGCGCAGCGACGACAGGATGTTCGGCTCGTCGTCGACGCACAGGATCGTCCACGGCGACGCCGCCGGCAGTCCGGGCGCCGGCGGGGGCGACGTTTCGGACGGGGCTGCGGACACGGCGGCTTCCTGCATGGGTCTCGCCTCAGGCCGCCGGCGCGTCGCTGCGCTTCACCGGCACGCTGACCCGGAACGCGGTGCCGCGGCCCGGCTCGCTGTTCACCTCGATGCGGCCGCCGTGCTTCTTGACGATGCCGTACGACAGCGACAGCCCGAGGCCGGTGCCCTTGCCGACGGGCTTGGTCGTGAAGAACGGGTCGAAGATGCGCTTCAGGTTCTCGGGCGCGATGCCGCAGCCGTTGTCGGCGACCTCGACCCAGGCCATGTCGCCCGCGGTGCCGGTGCTGATCGTGATCGTCCCGCGCTCGGCGCTGATCGCATGGGCCGCGTTGACGAGCAGGTTCATGAACACCTGGTTCAGCTCCGACGGCAGGCACTCGACGTCGGGCAGCTCGCCGTACTGCTTGACGACGTCGGCCTTGTACTTGATCTCGTTGTTGACGATGTTCAGCGTCGAGTCGATGCCGGTGTGCAGGCTGACCCATTCCCATTCCTGGCGTGCATCCACGCGCGAGAAGTCCTTCAGGTCCTGCACGATCTTGCGCACGCGCTGGATGCCGTCCTTCGACTCGGTCATCAGCGCCGGGATGTCGTCCTTCAGGTAGTCGAGCTCGATCTCCTCGCGCATGCGCAGCAGCTGCGCCGCGGCCGGCGTGCCGGCGAGCGCCGGCTCGGCGGCTTCGTACGCGGCGAGCATGCCGAACAGCTGCGCCAGGTACTTCTCCAGCGTGCCGAAGTTCGAGAAGATGAAGCCGATCGGGTTGTTGATCTCGTGCGCGACGCCGGCCGCCAGCTGGCCGATCGACGCGAGCTTCTCCGACTGCACCAGCTTGTCCTGGGCTTCGGAGAGCTTGCGGTTGAGCTCGGTCAGCTCCTCGTTCGCGCGCAGCAGGGCTTCGATCTGCAGCGGCGTGAGCTGGGCGGCCGCGGTGTCGCCGGCCAGCGCGCCGGCGGTGGAAGTGGACAGGTCCATGGGGTCTCCTAGACGGTTAGCGAGTCGCGCACGCCCTGCGCCTGCCGTTCGGTTCGTTCGAAGATTCGCTGCACCTGCTGCGGCGACAGCGCGACGCGCTCCCAGGCCGCGAGCGACAGCGGCGGCACCATGTCCTCGTCGAGCCCCGACAGGTCCAGCGCGTGGGTCATGTTGTCGGCCACGTGGGCCAGGTCGGCCAGCGTCGCCGTGGTGTGGGCGGGCAGGTCGTGGTGGCAGCGGATCGCCTCGGCGATGGCCGGCGCGAAGTTCCAGTGCTCGGCGATCAGGCCGCCGACGGCGGCATGGTCGGTGTTGAGCATCAGCCGCTCGGCCTCGATCGCATGCACGTCGTGCTCGCCGGCCCACGCGAGCGTCTGGCCCAGTTCGAGCGGGAAGTAGGTGGCCAGGGCCAGCCGCCCGATGTCGTGCAGCAGGCCGGCGGAGAAGGCGGCCTCGCCGTCCATGTGGGTGGCCGCCGCCAGCTCCTGTGCGCAGAACGCGGTGGCCAGTGCGTGGCGCCAGAACCCGTCGAAGTCGAAGCCGGCGCAGGCCGTGCGGTCGAAGCTCGAGATCACCACCGCCGTCGTCGCCACCGTGGCCACGGTGCGCAGCCCGAGGATGTTGATCGCGCCGCGGATCGACGACACGCGGCCGGCCACGCCGTAGAACGACGAGTTGGCCAGGCGCAGCGTCTTGGCCGTCAGGGCCTGGTCGTGGGAGATGGTGGCGGCGAGCTCGTCGACGGCGACGTCCTCGCGCTTCAGCGCGGAACGCAGCTCGATGACCGCCTGCGGCAGCGCAGGCAGCGTGCGCACCTTGGCATGCACCGCGTCGGGGTGGAGGGGGGCGTGCGTCACGGCTGGTCTCCGAGGCGGTACTGCTGGATCAGGTGGAAGAGCGGGTGCAGGCGGCCGTCCTGCAGCGACGCGCGAAACAGGTAGTTCAGGCGCTCGCGCACCTCGGCGGCGCTGCGCGTCGAGGACGACCCGGCCGGCGGTTCGGCGGCCGGTGCGGCGGGGCAGGTGAGCTCGGTCATGTCAGGAAACCTCCGTCTCGAATTCGGGTGTGATCACGAGCAGCTTTCCGCGCGAGGTGGCGTCGTCCATCGCGCGGCACACCGCGCGGTGCCAGCGGCCGCGCAGCTCGACGCGGTGGTGCGCGCCGTCGTCCAGCGTCAGCACCTCGCAGAGCCCGGCCGGCAGCACCTCGTCGGCGTCGCAGCCGATCAGCGCGCCGGCGTCGGACAGCAACATCTGCGCGTCGCGGTTGACGAAGGCGATCATCCCGTCGACATCGACGCCGACGATCGGCGTCGGCACGTTCTCGAGCACGCCGCGGGCGTTCGCGGCACGCGACTCTTCGAGGCTGGTCTGCTCGCGCTGGCGCGCCAGCAGGCCCTCGAGGCGCTCGTTGACCAGCGCCAGTTCGTGGTTGGCGCTGTGCACCTCGCGGGCGAGCCGCCGGTTCTCGTCGGCCAGGTCCTTCTGGCGGAAGGCCTCGGCCACGTGGGCGCGCAGGCGTTCGTCGTCCCACGGCTTGGTCAGGAACTTGTAGATGGCGCCTTCGTTGACGGCATCGGTGATCGACTGCAGTTCGGTGTAGCCGGACAGCACCATGCGCACCGTGTCGGGGTAGAGCTCCTTGGCGCGGCGCAGGAACTCGACGCCGGTCATGCCGGGCATGCGCTGGTCCGACACGATGACGTCGACGTTCACCTCGGCCAGGCGCTGCAGGCCTTCGGCGCCGCTGTGGGCGGTGACGATGTGGTAGCCGTCGCGCCGGAACAGGCGGCGCAGCGAGGACACGATGTTCTCCTCGTCGTCCACCAGCAGCAGCGTGCGCTTGCGCTGGTCGCGCGTCAGGAAGCGCTCGGGCAGGCGGCGGTTCTCGCGCAGCATCTGCTCGATGTCGGCGGCGGGGACAGGCTCGCTGAAGAAGAAGCCCTGGATCATGTCGCAGCCGTTGGCGATCAGCAGGTTCAGCTGGCCCTCGGTCTCGACCCCTTCGGCCAGCACCTTCATCTGCAGGCTGTGGGCCATGTTCAGCACGGCGCGCGTGATCGAGACGTCTTCGGGCGCGGAGGTCACGTCGTGCACGAACGAGCGGTCGATCTTCACGACGTCGATCGGCAGGGTGCGCAGCACCCCGAGGTTGGAGTAGCCGGTGCCGAAGTCGTCGAGCGAGATCTCCACGCCGATGGCCTTCAGCTCGCGCAGCGTGCGGGCCGCATGCGCCCCGTCCACCGTCAGCATGCTCTCGGTCACCTCGACGCCGAGGTGGGCCGGGTTGGCGCCGGTCTCCAGCAGGATGCCGTGCAGGCGGCGCGCGATGTCCGGCTGCTGCAGCTGCAGCGGCGACAGGTTCACGTGCACGCGCACGCCGGGCAGGCCCGCGCGCGCCCACGATGCGGCCTGCGTGCAGGCGCTGCGCAGCACCCATTCGCCGATCGGGATGATGAGCCCGGTCTGCTCGGCCACCGGGATGAACTCGGACGGCTCGACGTCGCCGAGCTCGGTGCAATGCCAGCGCACCAGCGCTTCGACGGCGAGCAGCCGGCCGTCGAGGAGGTCGACCTGCGGCTGGTAGTGCAGCGTCAGCTCGTGCCGGCCGATCGCGCGGCGCAGCGCCGATTCCAGCGTCATGCGGCGCACCGCATGCACGTTCGCCTGCGGCGTGAAGAAGGCGACGCGGCTGGCGCCGTTGTCGGTGTGCAGGCGCGCGGTCTGCGCGCATTCCAGCAGGCGCTGCGCGCCGTCGGCATCGGCCGGGTAGGTCGCGATGCCGATCGAGCAGCTGAGGTAGACCTCGGTCTGCCCGACGTTCTCGGGCAGGCGCAGGCCGTCGAGGATCGCGCGGGCCCGCTGCGAGACCGCGTCTTCGCCATCGCCGAGCGCCGGGTCGAGCAGCACCGCGAATTCGCCGCCGCCCAGGTGGGCCAGCGTCTCTTCGGAGCGGCACAGCCCGGACAGGCGCGCTGCGATGGCCATCGCGAGCGTGTCGCCGGCGCCGAAGCCCATCGTCTCTTCGACCTGGTCGACCTGGGCGATGCTGAGCGACAGCAGCGCGAAGCGGCCTTCGTCCCATTGCGCGGCATGGGCCGCGGCATCCACGCGGTCCAGCAGCAGCACGCGGTTCGGCAGGCCGGTCAGCTCGTCGTAGTTGGCGAGCTCCTGGATGCGTCCTTCGGCCTCGCGCTGGGCGGTGATGTCCTGCAGGATCACGACGCCGCGCAGCGACACGCCGTCGGCGCCGACGTCGACCACGCCGCGGTGCAGCACCACCAGCCGGCTGCCGTCGGCGCGCAGGATGCGGTGCTGGAATTCGAACGGGTCGCCGCGCGCCGCGCCGCGCCAGATCGACAGCAGGAAGCGGCGCTCGTCGCGCGGGATCCAGCGCAGTGCGGCCAGGATCGACAAGGTGCCCGGTTCATGGGTTTCGCCGAGCAGCGCGTAGGCGCCCGACGACAGCGTCGCGCGGCGGGCGCTGAGGTCGATCTCGACCGAGCCGCTGCGGCACAGCAGTTCGGTCTGCGCCAGCATGCGGGCCCGCCACTCGGCCAGTTCGCGCGCGAACTGGATCTCGCTGACATCGCTCAGCGTGACCAGGTCGGCGGGTTCGCCTTCGAACACGATGGCCCGGCCGAACACGCGACCGACGAAGAGGCTCTGGTCGGCCCGCACGCAGCGGATGTCGTAGGCCACGCCGGCGACGCCGGCCATGCGCTGGCGGATGTGCTCGGCCACCCGGGGCATGTCCTGCGGATGCACGACCGCGGTGGCGGACATGCCCAGCAGCTGCGCTTCGGAGTAGCCGAGCAGCTCGACCACCTTCGGGTTGACGTAGCGGAAGCAGCCTTGCTGGATGACGAAGACGCCGACCTGCGCCTGCTCGAGCAGGTCGCGGTAGGTGCGATGGGACAGGGGGCTGCCGCTGCTCGACGCGGGCGCCGCAGGCAGGGCGCCTTGCTGAGGACTGTCGGCAACTGATGACATGGTGGTCTCCGTCGGGGGCGATTCACGCGCATCTCTCGTGGATGCTGCGGGAGTTATCGACCTGAACGAGTCCGGCTTGAAGTGAGCGCGGCCAGTGTCGCGGCTTGCGTGCACAAGTCCACGAAGCGCCAGCGCGGCGGCTGCAAGCGCTAGCGCAGGACCTTCTTGATCACTTCGACCAGCTTCGCGGGATCGAAGGGCTTGACCAGCCAGCCGGAGGCCCCGGCCGCGCGGCCGGCCTGCTTCATGTTGTCGCCGGATTCGGTGGTCAGGATCAGGATCGGCGTGGTCTTGAACTTCGGGTTGTCCCGGAGTTTGCGGGTCAGGCCGATGCCGTCCAGGCGGGGCATGTTCTGGTCGGTCAGCACCAGGTCGAAGTCGGTGGAGGTCGTCTTCTCATAGGCGTCCTGGCCGTCCACGGCCTCCACGACGGTGTAGCCCGCGCTCTTCAGCGTGAACGACACCATCTGACGCATGGACGCCGAATCGTCGACGATGAGGATGGTTGGCATGCGGCGTTTCCAATCAGTGTTGAGTTTCGGCGAAGCCAGGCAAGCACATTCAAGAAGGACGCCGTCGCACTGTACTGACTTTCAGAACCAACGCGTCGCGGCCAGCGCGATCTCTGCCGCCGTCGGTGCGGTGTCGGATGCCCATGCGACGACGCCGTCCGGACGCACCAGCAGCGCCGACAGGCCGAGCTCGTTCGTCGCGCCGCAGGCGACGTGGACGATCCGTCCGCCCCACGGGGCGACGGCGTGCCGCAACGGCGGCGAGCCGTCGAAATCGACCAGCACGCCGGCGCCCGCGCGGAGGTGGAGCGCCAGCCGGCTGCCATCGTGGAACTCGAAGTCCGGCGCGCTGCAGCCGACCAGCGGGTGGTCGCCACCCAGGTCGTAGCGCAGCGAGACGCCCCAGAGCTGCCCGGCGAACCAGGTGGCGCCATCCTCCATGTTGATGAGGCCGCGGACGATGCGCTCCAGCGCCCGCCCGTGCGCATCGGGCCGCATGACGGCGGCCTGCGCCCGGGTCCAGTCCAGCAACCATTCGCCGACCGGATGCCGCTCGGCGTGATAGGTGTCGAGCAGGCCGGCGGGTGCGCTGCCGCGCACCGTGGCAGCCAGCTTCCAGCCGAGGTTCATCGCGTCGCCCAGGCCGGCGTTCAGGCCCTGGCCACCGAGCGCGGAGTGGATGTGCGCGGCGTCTCCGGCGAGGAGCACGCGGCCGCGGCGATAGTTCGTTGCCAGCCGCGCGCGGTCGGTGAAGCTTGTCGCGAGGTGGACCGCCGACAGCGTCACGTCGGTGCCCGACACGCGTCGAAGCACCGATTGCAGGTGCTCCGGCGTGATCGCCTCCGAGCGGTCGAAGGCGCCGCCGTCGAAGTCGGCGATGGCGATGCGGCCGGGCTCGTTCATGTAGAAGCCTGCGGGTGTCGCATGGCGACCTGGCGGCAACGTCTCGGGGTCGGCCATCTCCACGAGGGCCGAGTACGCGGTGAACTCCGGCTCGGTGCCGGGGAACTCGAAGCCGGCCAGCCTGCGCACCGCGCTGCGGCCGCCGTCGCAACCAACCAGCCACGCCGCGCGAAACGAAAGCCCGCCGGCGTGGACCGTGAGCTCGTCGCCGTGCTCGTCGATGCCGGTGACCGCATGCCCGCGCCGGATGTCGACGCCCAGTGCAACGGCCCGTGCGGTCAGCACAGCTTCCACCGACGCCATGTCGGCCGCGAAGTTGTTCGATGCCGGATTCGGCATGCGGTATCTCCAGCCGCTCGGATCGATCTTCGCGGCGTCGATCGCGATGCCTGCGAAGTGGCCGGCCTGGGCCTTGCGGGAGGCGCCCGGGGCTGCCGCGACGAGCTCGTCCAGCAGTCCGCGGCGGTACAGCGCCTCGGCCGTGGCGACGGACAGGCCACGGGTGCCGAGCGGTGGCGCCTTCAACGGCGCTTCGGGGCTGTCGGCGCGCTCGAGCACCAGCACGTCGAGTTTCGCGAGCGCGAGTTCGCACGCGAGGAAGAGGCCGACCGGGCCGGCGCCGGCAATGACGACATCATGGAGGCGGGAGGAGGAGAGGGAACTCATGGATGGATCCAACGCAAAGGGGCAGCAGCAAGGCCCTGCGGCGGTCGCGGCTGCGCCTGTCCAGGCGAGGCAACACGCGGAAACTCAGGGCAACGACGTCACGAGGTCGATCGCGCGCTGGAACCGGCTTGGCAGTTCAACGCAGTTGGCGAGTCGACAGGGCGAAAGAAGGAGGGATTCGCTGACGTATAGGCCGCACCGTTCGGTGGGAGGTGCCGGGGCGTCCCGACGCAGCATGCGTCGGGAATCACCGGCGATTCTAGCGGCGGCGTCGCGGGCCGGACCGGGGTTTCGCGGGCATCATCCGCGTTGCCGTTGCCGCTTACCGCCGATGTTCACCCCGCTGACCACGATTCCCTGGGCGTACCCCGCGCTCGAAGCGACGCACATCATCGGCATCGCGCTGCTGCTCGGCAACCTGGTCGCGCTCGAAGTGCGCGTGTTCGGCGGGGCCGCCGCGTTGCCGGTGCCGGCGCTGGCCCGGCTGTCGCTGACGCTCGCGCTGACCCGCCTCGACGCCTGGAAGGTGGCCGAGATCCGCGTGGGGGCGCAGGTCTCGGCCATCGGCTACGCCAGCAGCGGCGAGCAGGGCGACGCGGCGATGCGCGTCGAATACCTCTTCGCCGGCGGCAAGGCCTACGGGCTGAGGTCCAGCCCGGCCTGAGCGCCACGCCTCATTGCTTCGGCAGGCTCGGGATCGCCTGGTTGCAATCCCCCTTCAGCGGCAGGTTGCGGCAGACGTACTGGCCGGCCGAGTTCTCGGTGGCCGCGCCGGCCGGCGCCGGCATGTGCACGCGCTGCTTCCAGATCTGCCAGAGCATGAAGCCGTCGTTCGGGCGGCCCTTGTTCTTCACGTAGTTCACCAGCGTCTCGACGTTGTAGTACGGCGTCGCCATGTTGTTGCTGCCGTTCAGCATCTCGGCGTCGTACTGCACGCCGTTGGCCGGGATCTTCAGCACCGCGCCGCCGGCGCCTTCGGGGGCGATCTCCATGCCCATGTGGATCGGGCCGTTGTAGATCGCGCGGTACGACTCGTAGCCCTCACGCGGGTCGTAGTAGTCGCCGCCGTCGTAGGACATCAGGTTGATGTGGCTGAGCTTGCTGCCGCGCGTCTTGACGGCGGTGTACATCACGCCGCCGAACGGCGAGCCCCACTGCACCTTGCCTTCCTCGAACGGCGAGCCCTTCACGTAGTACGCACCGGTCGACCAGCCGGCCACCGAGATGCCGAGCTTCGCGCCGCGCGACTGGATCTCGCTGTAGGTCGCGTCGATGATGCCGACGATCTGCGCATCGGTGTTGCAGCTGAAGTTGGCGGCATCGAGCTTGTTGCACGACGCGCCGTTGACTTCCCAGTCGAGGTCGACGCCGGAGGCGCCCAGGTCGAGCGCGAGGTCGACCACGCCCTTCGCGTTGTAGTTGGCCCATTCGCTGCCCTGGCTGTAGGCCCAGCCGCCGAACGACAGCCAGACCTGCGTGCCGCGCGCCTTCAGCGCCGCGATGTTGTTGCGCAGGTCCTGCGCCTGCTGCGCGCTGAAGAAGCGCTGCCCGTTGTTGCCGGACGCGCCTTCGGCGAACTCGAAGCCGGCCATCGACTGGTCGAACGCGTAGCTGCCCTTCACGTACTGCGTGTTGGGCTTCGCGAACGCCAGGTTCAGGTGGGTGAAGTAGTTCGGGATGTTGGCCGGCGTCAGGTCGTAGAGGCTGGTGTTCCAGGTGCCGGAGTAGCCGATGTAGGCGCGTGGCGCCGGCGCCGGGGCAGGTGCCGGGGCCGGCGCCGGTGCGGGGGCAGGTGCCGGAGCGGGCGAGGGCGCGGGGGCCGGTGCGGGCGCGGGAGCCGGCGCCGGGGCGCCGCAGTCGTTCACCTTGGTCCACGGCTGGCCGCTGCCGGTCGGGCCGTTGTTGGTGGCCGGGTTCTGGCCCTGGGTCCACCAGTTGGCCTTGTAGTTGACCATGCCGACGCTGGCCTGCTGGCCGCCGTTGTACGCGGTCGCGGCGACCCATGCGGGCTGGCAACCGGGCGCGGGGGCGGGCGCGGGCGCCGGGGCCGGCGTGGGGGCGGGCGCCGGGGCCGGGGTCGGCGCGGGTGCAGGCGCCGGGGCGGGTGTCGGCGCGGGGGCCGGTGCAGGCGCGGGGCCGTCCGCGGCACCGATGTCGGTCCACAGGCTCGCGGTGGTCGGGTTCCAGCCGGTGCTCGCGTAGTCGGTCTGCGCCACCGTGGCGCGGTAGTTGCGGCCGTTGTAGGTCACCAGCGAGCCGGCGGCGTAGAAGGTGTCGGCCTTCCATGCGGGATAGCTGGCCGCCTGGATCGACGTGGCCGTCACGACCGCGGCAAAGGCGGCGAGCAGGCGCAGCCGGTTCGGATGCGGGCGAGGGAAGAGGGAGGTGGCAGGCATGGAGGACTCTCCGAAGGGGCGGGTCGGGATGGGGCGTTCCGGCGCTACTGCTGTCGGTGCCGGGACTGTATGCCGGAGCAATACCATTTCAGTACCAATCGACGGTGAAAGTGGTAATGGTTTGTGCGGACGGACACCCGCGAACGAGTGCTTCGAGGCGCGCGGTTTGGAGTCCGGCCGGAAACGCGATCCAATAGCGGCCTCTCTTCTGCCGCTCCTCGAACCGAACCGTGTCAGCGTCCTCCCTGGACCCCAGCCTCACCCTTCCCAGATCTGCGTTGGCACGCTGGGGCGACCGGTGGCCGCGGTGGCGGCCCTGGCTGCTCGGCGCGGTCGCGCTCGGCCTGGCGCTGGCCGTCGGTCTCGCGCTGCGCCAGCTGCTGCTGCAGGTGCACTACAGCGCGGTGATGGCGGCGGTGGCTGGCACGCCGGCGTCGAGCATCGGCCTCGCGCTGATCGCCACCGCGCTCAGCTACCTCGCGCTCGCCGGCTACGACAGCTCGTCGCTGCAGTACGCCGGGGCGCGGGTCGCGCGGGCCACCGTGCTGCTGACCTCGTTCGTCGCCTACGCGCTGTCGAACACCATCGGGCTCGGGCCGCTGTCGGGCGGCGCGGTGCGCATGCGGCTGTACACCGCGGCCGGGCTCGAGCCGTCGCAGATCGGCCGCGTGATCGCGTTCAATGCGGCAGCCTTCGGGCTCGGCATGGCGGCGTTCGGCGCACTCGGCCTGCTGTGGGGGGCCGACGAGGTCGGCAGCCTGCTGCACCTCTCGCCGCTGCTGCTGCGCCTGCTGTCGGCGGCCTTGCTGGTCGGGCTGGCCGGCTTCATCTGGCTGTGCACGAAGCGCCGCGGGCTGCGCATCGGCCGCTGGGGCATGCGCCTGCCGACGCCCGAGCTCGCGCTGCGCCAGCTGGTGATCTCGGCGCTGGAGCTGTGCGCCTCGGCCGCGGCGCTGTGGTTCCTGCTGCCCGGCCAGCACATCGCGCTGCCGACCTTCATCGCGTTCTACGCGATCGCCGTCACCGCCGGCATCGTCAGCCACGTGCCGGGCGGCGTCGGCGTGTTCGAGGCGGTGATGCTGCTGGCCAGCGGCGGCACCGTGCCGACCGACGTGATGCTGGGCGCGCTGCTGCTGAACCGCGGCATCTACTACGTGCTGCCGCTGGTGCTGGCCACCGGCATGCTGGTGGCCTACGAGCTGCGCTCCGGCGTGGCCGCGCCGGTCGGCCGCATGGCGGTGCACCTGAGCCCGCGGCTGATGGCCGCGCTGACGCTGGTTGCCGGCCTCTGGCTGATGGTCTCCGGCGTGACGCCGTTCACCGAGGACGCGCGCGAGATCCTGGCCCACCTGAACCTGCCGCTGCCGCTGATCGAGGCCTCGCACTTCCTCGGCAGCGTGGCCGGCCTGGGGCTGCTGCTGGTCGCGCGCGGGCTGCTGCACCAGCTCGACGCCGCCTGGTGGGCCGCGCTGGTGCTGTCGCTGATCGCCGCGGTGCTGGCGCTGCCCAAGGGCATCGCGGTCACCGAGGCCGCGATGCTGAGCACGCTGGCGCTGCTGCTGGTGATCTCGCGCAACCAGTTCGACCGGCGCTCGTCGCTGTTCTCGCAGCGGCTCGAACCCGAATGGCTGCTGGCGCTCGGCGGTGTGCTGCTCGCCTGCGTGTGGGTGCTGTTCTTCGCCTACCGCGAGGTCGGCTACAGCAACCGGCTGTGGTGGCAGTTCGAGCTCGACGGCCAGGCGCCGCGCTCGCTGCGCGCGCTGACCGGCGTCGCGCTGATCGCGCTGGCCTACGGGCTGTGGCAGCTGCTGCGCCCGCCCGCCGGCGCCGTGGCCACGACGACGCCCGAGGAGATCGAGCGCGCCGCCGCGATCGTGCGCGCCAACCCGTCGTCCGACGGCTGCCATGTGCTGGTCGGCGACAAGCACCTGATGTTCTCGCCGTCCGGCCGCAGCTTCCTGATGTTCGGAAAGCAGGGGCGCTCGTGGGTCTCGCTGTACGGCCCGTTCGGCGACGCCCGCGAATGGCCCGACCTGGTGTGGCAGTTCATCGAGCGCGCCAACGACCACGGCGGGCGCGCGGCGTTCTACCAGGTGCGGCCGGCCACGCTGCCGCTGTACCTCGATTGCGGGCTGCATGCGCTGAAGCTCGGCGAATACGCCACCGTGCCCTTGCCCGGCTTCAGCCTGAAGGGCGCCAAGCGCGCCAACCTGCGCTCCGGCGTGAACCGCGGCGAGCGCGAAGGGCTGCTGTTCGAGGTGGTGCCGGCCGACGGCGTGGCCGCGCTGCTGCCGCAGCTGAAGCAGGTGTCCGACGCCTGGCTGGCCGAGCAGCGCGGCCGCGAGAAGAGCTTCTCGGTCGGGCGTTTCGATGCCGACTACCTGCAGCGGCTGCCGGTGGCGATCGTGCGGCGCGACGACCGCATCCTCGCCTTCGCGAACCTGCTGACCACCGATGCCCGCAAGGATGCGAGCCTCGACCTGATGCGCCACGTGCCCGACGCGCCGCCCGGCACGATGGATTTCCTGTTCGCGAAGATCATGCTGCACCTGCAGGCCGAGGGCTACGAGCGCTTCGGGCTCGGCATGTCGCCGATGGCCGGCATGGCCGAACGCCGCCGCGCGCCGCGCTGGCAGCGGCTCGGGCGCCTGCTGTTCGAGCACGGCGACCGCTTCTACAACTTCCGCGGGCTGCACAGCTTCAAGGACAAGTTCGAGCCCGACTGGGAGGCCCGCTACCTGGCCGCGCCGCCCGGGCTGGCGCCGGTCTTCATCCTGGCCGACGTGGCCGCGCTGATCGGTGGCGGCCTCAAGGGAGCGATCGGCCGATGAAGCGGATGCTCGCAGCGCTCGCGGGCCTCGGCCTGGTGCTCGCGCAGGCGGCGGCGCCTGGCCGTGCCCAGGTGCGCGCCCAACCGGCCAAGCCGACTCCGCCGATGCAGACCGCGCCCGGCACCGTGGCGCATGGGCTGTTCAACGACGTGCGGCTGTTCAAGCCGGCCGGCACCGTGCAGCAGTTCGTGCTGATGCTGTCGCCGAACGACGCGCCCGATGCGGCCGAGCGGCGCGCGATCGGCCGCATGGTCGACGACGGCGCGCTGGTGGCCGCGGTGCCGCTGGCGCCGTTCTACAAGCGGCTGGAGAAGCAGGACGGCAAGTGCACCTATGCGGCCGGCGCGTTCGAGAACCTGTCGCGCCACCTGCAGGCCTACGAGCAGGTGCCGGGCTACCGGCTGCCGATGCTGGTCGGTACCGGCACGGCGGCATCGTTCGCCTATGGCGTGCTGGCGCAGGCGCCGGCCGGCAGCTTCTCGTCGGCGCTGTCGGTCGGCTTCTGCCCGCGGCTGCTGCTGAAGACGCCGCTGTGCGCGACCAACGGCCTGCGCTGGGAGGTCACCAGCACGCTCGGTGCCGCGGCGTCCGGCGCGACCGCGTCGACCGCGACCGCATCGGCGGCCGACGGCTTCGACCTGCTGCCCGCGACCGCGCTGGCCACGCCGTGGGCCGCCGTGCCCGGCGCCGCGTGCTCGGCCGACAGCGCGCAGGCCTTCGTGCAGCAGGTGCCGAAGGCGCGCTGGGTGCCCGACGGGCCGGAGGCCTTCGCCGCGGCCTACGCGCAGCTCTCGGCGGCGCCGCAGGCGCCGGCCGCACCGCCGGTGCCGCAGCAACTGGCCGACCTGCCGATGGTCGAGGTGCCGGCGGCCGGCAGCGGCAAGCGCTTTGCGGTGCTGTTGTCGGGCGACGGCGGCTGGGCCGGCATCGACAAGGAACTGGCGGCCGCACTCGCCGCGCAAGGCATTCCGGTGGCCGGCTTCGATTCGCTGCGCTACTTCTGGAAGGCCCGCACGCCCGACGGGCTGGCCGCCGACCTGGACCGCCTGGTCCGCTATTACGCCGCGCGCTGGCAGCGCCCGGAGGTGATCCTGATCGGTTACTCGCAGGGCGCCGACGTGCTGCCGTTCGCCGTCAACCGCCTGCCGGCCGCGACGCGCGCGACGGTCAGGCTGACCGCATTGCTGGGGCTGGCCCAGCAGGCCTCGTTCGAATTCCACTTCAGCAACTGGCTGGGCCCGAGCGGCGACAAGCCGATCCTGCCGGAGGCGCGCCGGCTGTCGGCCGCCGACACCTTGTGCGTGCAGGGCGACCGCGAGCGGGATTCGCTGTGCCCGAAGCTCGCGCCGGCGCATGCGCGGGTGCTGGTGATGAAGGGCGACCACCACTTCGGCGGCGAGTACCAGAAGCTCGCGCGGCTGATCGTCGAGGCCGCGAAGTAGCCGCTGCCGCCGGCGCGCTGTTCACAGCGATTTCGCGAGCGACTCCACCAGGTCCCTGAGCCACCGCTGCGCCGGGTGCGTGTCGTTGCGGCGGTGCCAGATCAGGTCGAAGACCACCTCGGCCAGCGCGACCGGCGGCGGAAACAGCGCCAGGCTGCGGCGTGCCGACGAATGCAGGGCCACGCGCTTCATCACCGTGGCCGCCATGTCGGTGCGGGCGACCACCGCCGGCGCTGCGAACATCTGCGGCAAGGTCAGCGCGAGCCGGCGTTGCTTGCCCAGCTGCGCCAGCGCTTCGTCGACCAGCCCGTGGCGGTCTCCTTCGGGGGAAACGAGCACGTGCGACAGCGACAGGAAGGCCTTCATGCTCATGCCGCGCCGCGCGCTCGGGTGGTCGCGGCGGACGATCGTGACGAACTCGTCGCGCAGGATCGGGCGGGTCAGGATCCTGCTTTCAGCCTGGGTGGGCGGAACGCCGACGGCCGCGTCGATCGTGCCGGCGTCGAGCAGGTCGACGGCACTGTCGCGATCGGTGAAGCTGCGCACGCGCAGCGAGACCCCGGGCGCCTGTTCCTCGAGGGCTTTCACGAGCGCGGGCAGCAGCACGAACGCCGGGTAGTCCGACAGGCCGACGGTGAAATCCAGCGCCACCTGGGCGGGCTCGAACCCGGGCGTTTTCACGAGGACGAGTTCCAGCTGCCGCAAGGCCTGCGACACCGGCCCGGCGAGGTCCCTGGCACGCGGTGTCGGCTGCAGGCCTTCGGCACTGCGCAGGAACAGCGGGTCGTCGAACAGCGTCCGCAGGCGCGACAGCGCGGCGCTCATCGCCGGCTGGCTCACGCCGACGCGCACCGCCGCGCGGGTCACGTTGCGCTCGTCCATCAGCGCATCGAAGGCGGCCAGCAGGTTCAGGTCGACGCCATGAAAATCCATGAATCAAATACTCACTTATACAAGCCATTTGTTGGACAGATGGTAGCGCGGCGCCGAGACTTCGCTTCATCACGTCACACCGCCGCAAGGCACGTCAGCATGAGCCACTCGAACCTCCTCCGCCCCAGCGCCTTCGACCAGGCCCGGCGCCACGCCATCGAGCTGTTGTACCGGGCCTTCAGCGACCACGACCCCGACCTGATGGACCTCGCCGTCACGGCCGACTGGGACGACATTCCGCTGGCGCCCGGCCAGGGGCCCGGGCCGGACGGCCTGAAGCCCATCATCCGCAGCGTGGTCGAGGCGCTGCCCGACGTGCGGATCACGATCCACGACGTCCTGATGGGCGAAGACCGCGCCGCGGTTCGTGCCGAGATCACCGGCACGCACCGCGGGCCGCTGTTCGGCATCGCCGCGACCGGCCGGAAGGTCAGCATCCGCATCCACGAGTTCCATGAATTCGACGGCGAGCGCATCAAGCGCACCTGGCACCTGGAGGACTGGTTCGGCGCCTTCCTGCAGCTCGGTGCCTTCCCTGCACTCAACAACGACTGACGCACCGAGGACATCCACCATGAAAGCTCTTCGCATTCACGCCTTCGGCCATCCGGGCCACGCCGAGCTCGAGCACACCGGATTGGCCGGCCCGGGCCAGGGGCAGGTGGCCGTCCGCATCGAAGCCGCCAGCGTGAACCCGCTGGACCTGAAGATGCTGGCCGGCCACATGCAGCAGGTCTTTCCGGTGACGCTGCCGTACACGCTCGGGACCGACCTGGCCGGCGTGGTCGAACAGGTCGGCCCGGGGATCGACCGGTTCAAGCCGGGCGACCGCGTCGTCGGTCGCCTGGAGCCGACGGTTGGCGGCGCGTTCGCGCAGGCGGCGCTCATCCCCGCGCAGGCGCTGAGCCCGATGCCGGCCGACATGAGCTTCGAGCAGGCCGCGGCATTGCCGACGGCCGCGGGCACGGCCTGGCTGGCCCTGTTCGGGGCAGGCCGCCTGCAGGCGGGTCAGCGCGTGCTCGTCCACGCCGCCGCGGGCGGTGTCGGCAGTTTCGCGGTGCAGTTCGCCAAACAGGCCGGCGCGCATGTCATCGCGACCGCGTCGGCGCGCAACCTCGGGCTGGCCCGCGAGCTGGGTGCCGACGAAGCGATCGACTACCAGCGCCAGGACTTCTCGGCCGTCGTGCGCGACGTGGACCTGGTCCTCGACACGGTCGGCGGCGACACGCTCGAACGCTCGTGGCAGGTGCTCGCCGCGACCGGTGCCATCGTCAGCACCGTCGACTTCGCGATCGAGGCACGCGGTGGCCGACCGGGCTCGTTCGTGTTCTTCAACCACGACGCCGGCACGCTGGACCGGGTCCTGCAGCGCTTCAACGAGAAGCAGCTGCAGATCGTCCTCGACACGATCCACCCGCTCGACGATGCGCGCGCGGCGCTGGAGCAGGTCGCCGGCGGTCATGCGCGCGGCAAGGTGATCGTGCGGGCCGCGCAATGAGGAGGGCACCGATGAACCCTCGCCGACTGTCCATCGCCTTCGGGCTCGTCGCCTTGCTGTCAGCGCTGGCGGGCACGCCGGCCGGCGCCGCCGAGCGGGATGTCTCGCCGGAAAAGCTGGTCGACCCGGCCCACCTCGTCGAGGTGAGCCCGGGCGTGCACGTGATCGAAGACAGGGACCAGATCGTCCTGGTGCCGAACATCACCCTGATCACCGGCAGCGATGCCGTGCTGGTCGTCGACACCGGCCTCGGGCCCGACAGTGCGCGCCGCGTGCTGCAGACCGCCCGGCGCCTGGCCGGTGCCCGGCGGCTGTACCTGACGACCACGCACTTCCACCCCGAACACGGGTTCGGCGCGCAGGTGTTCAAGGGCGAGGCCACCATCATCTACAACCGCGCGCAGCGCGACGAGTTGATGCAGAAGGGGCCCGCCTACCAGCGGCTGTTCAGCGAACGCCTGGGCGTGGCCGCGGCGCTGAAGGACGTGCGCTTCGTCGCGCCGGACATCGTCTACGAACGAGAGGCCGAGATCGATCTCGGTGGCCGCGTCGTGCGCCTGAACCACCACGGCCGCGCACACGCAGGGCGACCAGGTGGTGTCCGTGCCGGCGCAGGGGGTGGTGATCCTCGGCGACCTGCTGGAGACGAGATCCTTCCCGATCATGCCGTGGTTCCCGGAGATCGGGGACATGGACGTCGACCCGCTGAACTGGCGCGAGATCTTCCGTGCGGTGGAGCTCGGCCATCCGAAGGTCGTCATCCCGGGCCATGGCCGCGTGGGCACCGCGGCCGACCTGGCCGAAGCGGCCCGGCACCTGGATGTGGTTCGCGCCGAAGTCACCCGGCGCTGCGCTGCGGGGCAGGACCTGCCGACGATGCAGAAGGAACTCGCGCCGATCCTGCGTGCGCAGCATCCGGACTGGGACCTGCCGCAGTGGATCCCGGGCGAGATCCTGGTCCATCACGCGCGCCTGTGTGCCGCGACCCCGGTGCCGGACGCCGGCCGTTCGTGACGGCGTGGCTACTTCGATCGCCCGTCGAAGTGGTTGACCGGGATCGCTGCCAGGTCGATGCCCTCGATGCAGCGCAGGTTGACCGCTGCCATCGCCGCGCCCGACGGCCCCGTGCCTTCGCCGTAGGGATGGACGCCGCAGGTCGGGCAGAAGCGGTGCTGGATCAGGTGCTTGTTGAACAGGTAGGTGCTGGCGTTGTCGTCCGGCGTCAGCAGGTGCAGGTCGCTGCGGGGCACGAACCACATCAACGAGCCCTTGCGCTGGCACATCGAGCAGTTGCACGACAGCGCCGAGGTGATCTCGCCCTCGACTTCGAACCTGACGCGGCCGCAGTGGCAGCTTCCCTGGTGTGTCATGCCTGGCCTTTCACGGATGGAGGTGCGGAGCGGCGCCACTGCGTTGTCGAATGGCGCCGCATGTTGGCGACCTCGAAATGTATGTCAGCGGCGCCCCCTGACGAAGAAGGATTTCTCCACCGCGGCGAACCCGTGCTTCTCGTATAAGCGCTGTGAGGTACGGTTGGCACGGTGAATGGCATCGGGGTCGAGGCAGGTCGCCTGCCGTCGCACTGCAGGCTGAGTGGGTACGTCGCTTGCCCCAACTGCGGGCCGAGTATTCTCTCAGGCCCTTTTCAAAGGAGACACGACATGCCCAGCAAGAACACCGCGAAGAACACGATCTGTCTCTGGTACGACGGCACGGCGCTGGAGGCGGCGCGCTTCTATGCCGAGGTCTTTCCCGACAGCGCCGTCGGCAGGGTGACGCGTGCACCGGGCGACTTTCCGGACGGCAAGCAGGGCGACATCCTGACCGTCGAGTTCACGGTGCTGGGCATCCCGTGCCTGGGCCTGAACGGCGGGCCGGCCTTCAAGCACACCGAGGCGTTCTCGTTCCAGGTCGCGACCGACGACCAGGCCGAGACCGATCGCCTGTGGAACGCGATCGTCGGCAACGGCGGCCAGGAGAGCGCCTGCGGCTGGTGCAAGGACAAGTGGGGCCTGTCGTGGCAGATCACGCCGCGCGTGCTCACCGACGCGTTCACCGGCTCGGATGCCGCGGCGTCGAAGCGGGTGTTCGACGCGATGATGAAGATGGGCAAGATCGACGTCGCCGCGATCGAGGCCGCGCGGCGCGGCTAGCCTTGTTCGTCGGCCAGTCGGCGTTCAGCGCGCCGGCGCCGCCAGCTCGGCCCACAGCGCCTCGAGCGCGGCCGAGCGGTAGCCGCGCCGTTGCAGCAGCACGGTGTCGCAGTCCTGCAGCGGCACCAGCCGCAGCGCCGGCGGCGGCGCCATCAGCGCGAGCACCGAGCGCGGCACCACGCCCGCGCAGTGGCCGCCGGCCACGCAGGCCAGGATCGCGTGGTACGAGGCCAGCTCCAGCACGCGCGGGCCGGTGCCGTCGCGCGTCATCCACGCTTCGCCGATCTGCCGGTAGGTGCAGCCGGCCGCGAACGCCGCCAGCGTCGCGACCTGCAGGTCGGCCGCGCTGCGCGCCGGCGGATGCCCGGGCGGCAGTGCCAGCAGCAGCGATTCGGTGAAGACCGGCGCGGCCTCCAGCGCCGCGGGCAGCGCGTCGATGCCGGGGGGCGGCAGCGCGACCAGTGCGCAGTCGATCGCATGGGCGGCCACCGCGTCGACCAGCGCGCGGGTGGGCCCGGTGCGCAGTTCCAGTTGCACGTCGGGCCAGCGCGCATGCAGCCTCGCCAGCGGGCCGGGCAGGCGGCTCGCCGCGGTGCTCTCCATCGACCCCAGCCTCAGCCGGCCACCGGGATGGCCCGGCCGCAGCGCCTGCCGCGCTTCGTCGGCCAGCGCCAGCAGCCGCATCGCGTAGCCCTGCAGCGTCTCGCCCTCGGCGGTGAGCGCCATGCGCCGGCCTTCGCGCAGGAAGAGCGTCACGCCCATGTCTTCTTCGAGCTGCTGCACGCGGGTGGTCACGCTCGACTGGGCGCGCTGCAGCAGCTCGGCCGCGCGGGTCACGCTGCCCTCGCGGGCCACGGTGCAGAAGATCTCCAGCGCCACCAGGTCCATGATGTCTTTCGTTCTTGTATTGAGATCAATTTTGAAAATAGAATCGACAAACAAGATAATAAACCGCCGCCCGTTCCGGCGGCAACCCATGGCCCACGAGCTGTCCTCTTCTTCCCCCGCGGCGCCCACCGCGCTGCGCGATCGACCGATGGTGGTGGCGCTGGCCGGCATGGCGGCGCTGGCGTCGGCGATGGGCATCGGCCGCTTCGCCTTCACGCCGCTGCTGCCGATGATGCTGCACGACGGCGTGGTCGACCTGGCCGGCGGCAGCTGGCTGGCCACCGCCAACTACATCGGCTACCTGCTCGGCGCGCTGGCCTGCATGGCGCTGCCGTGGCTGGCCCGGCGCGGTGCCCGGGTGCCGGGCGCCGCGGCGCTGGCGCGCAGCGGGCTGGTCGCCACCGCGCTGCTGGCGCTCGGCATGGCGCTGCCGTTCAGCGCCACGTGGCCCGCGCTGCGGCTGGTGGCCGGCGTGGCGAGCGCGCTGGTGTTCGTCAACGTGTCGGGCTGGTGCATGGGACGGCTGGTGGCGCTGGGCCGGCCGGCGATGGGCGGCCTGATCTTCTGCGGGCCGGGGCTGGGCATCACGCTGAGCGGGTTGTCGGCCAGCGCGATGGTGGCGCTGGACTGGCGGGCCGCCGCCGGCTGGGCGGTGTTCGGGCTGCTCGCGACCGTGCTGTGCGGGTTGGTGTGGCCGGTGGTGCAGGGCGCGGTCGCGCCGCGCAGCAGCACGGCGCCGGCGGGTGCGGCGCAGGCCGCGCCGCCGCGGGCCGAGCGCGCGCTGCTGACGGCGGCCTACGGCCTGGCGGGCCTGGGCTACATCGTCACCGCCACCTTCCTGCCGGTGATCGCGCGCGGCGTGCTGCCGGCCGGCTCCGCGTGGCCCGACCTGTTCTGGCCGATGTTCGGGGCCGGGGTCACCGCCGGCGCCGTGCTGTCGACGCGCACGCCGGCGCACTGGGATCGCCGCTGGCTGCTGGGCGGCTGCTATGCGGTGCAGGCCTCGGCGATCGCCCTGGGGCTGTTCTGGCCAGGGGCTGCGGGGTTTGCGCTGGGCAGCGTGCTGCTGGGCGTGCCGTTCACCGCGATCACGTTCTATGCGTTGCAAGAGGCGCGGCGCGTGTGGCCGGCCGCGGGCGACAGCTTCACCGGCTTGCTGACCGCGGCCTACGGCGTCGGCCAGATCGCCGGGCCGCCGATGGTCGCGCTGCTGCTGCACCACAGCGCGACGCCGGCGCAAGGCTTCCAGCAGGCGCTGGCGGCCGCGGCGGCGGCGTTGGTGGTCGGCATCGCGCTGTATGCCGCGATGGCGCGGCGCTGGCCGCTGCGCGGTTGAGATCGGTGCCCGCCGGGGGCGCCTGACGTTTGGTTGCACACGGGTGCATCTCCGTCATTCGCCGGTCAACACCGGACCGGGGGCGCGACTCAGAATCGCCCGGCCTTCCGGCACGACTCGACTCCGCGAAAGAACAGAATGAAAAAGGGACTCCTCCGTTCGCATGGCATCAGCAGCTTGCTGGTGTCCTTGTGCTTGACCGCCTGCGGCGGAGCGTCGAACGATGGGGCCCCTGCGCCGGTTGGAACGGCCCCGGCACCGGCTCCGTCCCCTGCGCCTGCGCCGAGCCCGGCACCTGCGCCGGCACCCGCACCAGCGCCAGCGCCAGCGCCCGCACCTGCGCCGGCCCCAGCGCCCGCGCCGTCTCCCGCGCCCGCGCCTGCCCCGACGCCTGCTCCCGCGCCGGCGCCAGCGCCGCCTCCCGCACCTGCTCCCACACCTGCACCTGCACCCGCGCCTGCTCCTACCCCGGCACCCGCACCCACGGTCGACCCAGGCAGCACGCTGACGACCTGGGCGGCGCCCGGCACCACGCCGAAGCCCGCCGTCACGCCCGGCACCTGGCGCGCCGGTGGCCCGAACCCCGACCAGGCCAGCTTCAAGCTCGTCAAGGAATCCGCCCACTTCGCGTTCTATTCCGACGAGACCCTCTCCGACGCCGACCTGACCCTCGCGGCCGACACGCTGGAGAACACGGTGTGGGAGAACCTGTTCAACTCGAACCAGGTGATGCCCGAGCCGTTCTTCGACAAGACCGACAAGATCAAGCCGGCGATCCACATCCATTCCGATTGGGGCCTGACCGGCGGCGCCTGGGTCGACAATCAGCGCGGGTTGCACCTGGGCATGTGGATCGCCCCCGCCGCGTTGAAGGACCACTGGGGCCTGACGCACGAGTTCACGCACGGCTGGCAGTCGTGGGCCGGCAACAACGGCGGCCTCGCCTGCAACCAGTCGAACACCTGCGGCTGGCTGTTCGAAAGCCACGC
>Ga0209050_1000148_pt1 | contig 164093 bp, 144 predicted proteins | sample Araplavi_mTSA_r2_FD_184276 | JGI IMG/M metagenome (GOLD analysis project Ga0209050, IMG submission 184276) | Arabidopsis root microbial communities from North Carolina, USA - plate scrape MF_Cvi_mTSA_r2 (SPAdes) (version 2) | ecosystem: Host-associated > Plants > Roots > Endosphere | place... | reverse complement strand
ACCAGGACGCCTTCGCCCTGCGCAGCCAGCAGCGTGCAGCGGCCGCCCAGACCAATGGGCGCCTGGCCAAGGAAATCGTCGCCGTGGAAATCCCGCAGCGCAAAGGCCCGGCCAAAGTGGTCGAGCACGACGAACATCCACGCGGCGACACCACCCTCGAACAGCTTGCCAAACTGGGCACGCCGTTCCGCGAAGGCGGCAGCATCACCGCCGGCAACGCCTCCGGAGTCAACGACGGCGCCTGCGCGCTGCTGCTGGCCAGCCCGCAAGTCGCCAAGCGCCACGGCCTGACCGCCCGTGGCCGGGTCGTGGCCATGGCCACTGCCGGCGTCGAACCACGGATCATGGGCATTGGCCCGGTGCCGGCCACGCGCAAGGTGCTGGAAGTGGCCAACCTGAGCCTGGCCGACATGGACGTGATCGAGCTCAACGAAGCGTTTGCCGCACAGGGTCTGGCGGTGCTGCGCGAGCTTGGCCTGAGCGACACCGATCCGCGGGTCAACCCCAACGGCGGCGCCATCGCCCTCGGCCACCCGTTGGGCATGAGCGGCGCGCGACTGGTGACCACCGCCCTGCATGAGCTTGAGGAACGTAACGGCCGCTACGCCCTGTGCACCATGTGCATCGGCGTCGGCCAGGGGATCGCGCTGATCATCGAGCGTCTATCCCACTAAAGAATCGCGATTCCCGAGGAGCCGAGAGGTATCCTTGGGGCATGCACTCAAAGCCCTTGTGCAAAAGGGCTGGAACACAAAAACAATTCGAGTGAACACATGAACATGCCAATTGCCCAAGCCGTGCTGAACCCTGTGCTGGACCCCCTGGAAACCGCCAGCATCGACGAGCTGCGCCAGCATCAGCTGGAGCGCCTGCGCTGGAGCCTGAACCACGCCTACAACAACGTGCCGCTGTACCGTCAGCGCTTCGATGCGCTGGGCGTGCACCCGGACGACATCAAGTCCCTCGACGACCTGGCGAAATTCCCTTTCACCACCAAGTCCGACCTGCGCGACAACTACCCCTACGGCATGTTTGCCGTGCCGATGGACGACATCGTGCGCCTGCACGCGTCCAGCGGCACCACCGGCAAACCGACCGTGGTCGGCTACACCCAGAACGACATCGACACCTGGGCCAACGTGGTGGCGCGCTCGATCCGCGCCGCCGGTGGCCGCCGGGGCGACAAGGTGCACATCTCCTATGGCTACGGCCTGTTCACCGGCGGCCTCGGCGCCCACTATGGCGCCGAACGCCTGGGCTGCACGGTGATTCCGATGTCCGGTGGCCAGACCGAAAAACAAGTGCAACTGATCAAGGATTTCCAGCCGGACATCATCATGGTCACGCCGTCCTACATGCTCAACATCGCCGATGAAATCGAGCGCCAGGGCATCGACCCGCACAAACTGGCCCTGCGCCTGGGCATCTTCGGCGCCGAGCCGTGGACCGCCGAACTGCGCAGCGCCATCGAGGCGCGCCTGGGCATCACTGCCCTGGACATCTACGGCCTGTCGGAAATCATGGGCCCGGGCGTGGCCATGGAATGCGCCGAAACCAAGGACGGCCCGACCATCTGGGAAGACCACTTTTACCCGGAAATCATCGACCCCGTCACTGGCGAAGTGCTGCCGGACGGGCAGATGGGCGAACTGGTGTTCACCTCCTTGAGCAAAGAAGCCCTGCCGATGATCCGCTACCGCACCCGCGACCTGACGCGCCTGCTGCCGGGTACGGCGCGGCCGATGCGCCGCATCGACAAGATCACCGGGCGCAGCGACGACATGCTGATCATCCGCGGGGTCAACGTGTTTCCGACGCAGATCGAGGAACAGGTTCTCAAAGTTAAACAGCTTGCCGAGTGTTATGAGATTCATCTGTATCGCAATGGCAACCTGGACAGTGTTGATGTGCATGTCGAGCTCAAGGCTGAGCACCAGCACCTGAGTGATGAACAGCAGAAGGCTGTTTGCGGGGAGTTGAGCAAGCACATCAAGACGTATATCGGGATCAGTTCGCGGATCGTGTTGCAGCCGTTTCATTCGATCAAACGGTCGGAGGGCAAGGCCTGCCACGTGATGGACAAACGCCCGAAAGCATGACTGCTGCACTTTTAGCCCCGTTGTATATGGGGCTTTTTTTATTTACCGATTAACCATCTTAAACCAAGGCGCCGACAAGGCCGAACCATCGCAGACTTCGTCAGCTCCATGATAGTTCCCACGCTGAACGTAGGCTTACCGCAGAGGATCGGTGCTTACGCATCACCGTAAAGCTCGAGTCCTTCGCAAGGGACCCGAGGAGCATCATGGGATGCACTACCACATAAGGTTTGAGAAGAGAGCGATAATGACCTTAGTAGTGAATGCTTAAAATATGAAACTCTCAACTGGTGTGCTAGGGACCCGCAAATTGATGGCGCCAAATGGGTTGACAGGCCGTTTTTCGTTTGTAACTCGCATAAGATCAAACGCCCCAGATAAGTCTGGACGTTTATTGGACTAGCCTTCAGTGCGTTTTCACACGTCCTGCAAAATATCGTTTTTCTACAATTTAAAGATCTCAACTTAGCTCACAAGCAAAATTTTGGAACGGGAAACAAAACTAGCATCTAATAATGATTAGCTAGTTGAAATCTAAGATTTCTCTTAACTCAGCTAATATAGCTAACTATTGGAGTTGTTAGTAGCCAAAACCAAGAACCTTCGCGCCGCGCTACCGACTTTTTTCTATAGCGGAAACCTGGGGTTTGAAGGTGTCACTCCAACCAGTACCGTCCGACATCCTTACTATTCCGAGTTGGAGATCCACATCATACTCAGATCGGGTCAGGTGCTAAGTCGACTCCCTCAACGGATGTAATCAGAACAGTAGCACCCAATGGCGAATAATTCGGAATGTCAGCCGCCAATGCTTTACCCACTTCAGAACTCATCGCCTCATCCAACATTACCCGGTTTTCAAATAGTGCTTCGAAAATCAAAAAATGCGGACTTTTTACGGAAACCACCCGCCCATAGGACGCAGATTTCAATCCAGGCAGCTTCTCAATCAGAGGGATATGTTGGGTCAGGTAGTAATCGATAAAATCGTCAGGATCGGATGGTCGCGGGTATATCACTATGAGTTTATACATGTGTCGCTCCAAGTTCATCAGATGTACGTGTGACTCAAAAATGGATTGTATTGGGAGTGGGTATTTTTGAAAGGGTGATCCGCGTTAGGAAGGGCATTGTTGTAGGTGCTGCTCTCGAACACATAGGCTAGGCGAATAGGTTTGAAATCTCTTCGCTTATTCGGTATCAAGCCCTAGCTGGAATGTGACGCGTAAACATCTGACTGGCTGACACCACACGCCGTTACTCGGGCTATAAATTGCGTGTAATCTTGCACAATTAGGCGGTCTTCGACTTTACACTCGAGCCAAGCCAGAGCACCTACGAGCATTGGTAGTTCCTCGCGCACATTAAAAACAGGAGCGGGTGAATCTTCGAGCACTCGCTTGCTTAAGTACGCAGAGAAATCCCGCTGACTACTACCAAGAACACTAACGCTATAGCGACCGCCTTGCGTGATCAGGTCATGCATTCGGCCAGGTAGGAACGAAACCATTACTCTTGGTGGGTCGAGGCTGATTGAAGTGAAACTACTTACGGTCATACCGTGAACTTGGCCGTCGTCTGCGTAGGCGCTGATAACGGCAATTCCCGTTGCAAACATCGCTATCTGACGAAAGCTGGCAGGAATCAAACCGAGCGGGAGAGGATCAGGATTGGTAATCAAGACAATACTTCCTTTGCCAGATGTCACTGATCGCCTGCTAAGCAGCTAGAAGACGCTTCAAACGGAGACCTATCGCGTACTTTTACAGGAACTCTTGATCCGGGGTCATGCTGGAAAAGTAATCCCACTGCCGCTCTGGGTATTTCGGAGAGTGGATCCTTACTTTTTTGTTTTTTGGACACCATTCCATTCTAGATCCAGAATCGCACTTAAGGAATAAACCTTGGTTTAGGCTGTGAAAAATCGAATTAAGACGATCGACCTAAAGCATTTCAACTGGTAATTTCCCCTTAAAAATATCGCCATATTTACGCAGCGCTGCATTTAAACCTGTAAAACTTAATTTTTGGAATCGTAATATTCCTCAACAAGTCGTATCAAATCAGGTAGTGAACGCACCTCTAACTTTTGCATAATGTTGTGCCGATGAACCTTGACCGTCACCTCTGCGATACCCAGTTCGCCACCTATTTGCTTGTTGAGCAACCCTTTAATAGTAAGCTTGAGTACCTCCCATTCTCGACTGGTCAAGGGTTCGAAACGGCTTTGCAGGCTGACCCGTTGTGCGAGATGCTCGCGTCGCATCTGATCCAATGCCAATCCCTGTTCAATCGCAGACAGCAGTTCCTGTTCTTCAAAAGGCTTGGGTAAAAACTCAATAGCGCCTGCCTTTACAGCCCTGACGGCAACGGGAATATCACCATGAGCGCTAATGAAAATCGTCGGTATGAAATCACTGAATGCCAGAAGATGTTGCTGAAGCTCTATTCCCGTCATACCCGGCATACGCATATCCAGGACTAGACATGAAGGACAATCTGGTCGCGGTTGGTCGAGAAAGGCCTGTGCACTGTCAAAAGTCTGTACATTCAAGCCATGAGAGCGAAGTAGATTGCTAAGAGCTTCCCGGACCGAACTGTCGTCATCGACCACAAAAATGGTGGGGGTTAGAGGTTTCATTCTGTGCCTCCAATGGAAGTAGGGATAACGATCTGAAAAATGCTTCCTGGTATGAGTGACAAAGAGTCGACCAATCGCAATTGACCACCATGTGCCTCTATAATGGACCTGCAGATGGCCAGCCCCATCCCAAGACCTTGAGTCTTTGTTGTGTAAAAGGCATCAAAAATCCTTTCTCTCTGTTCGGCATCAATACCCTTCCCTGTGTCTTCGACAGATAGGTAGACTCCGCCTGTGTCGCCCTCAATGCCTGCGCGCAGTGTCAACATTGGAGGGTGTGACCGCGGTGGTTGCATTGCTTCGATCGCGTTCATTACGAGATTCAAAATGACTTGCTGTATCTGAATTCGGTCTCCCAGTACCAGTGGGAGATTTTCAGGAAGCTCAGTTTGTAGAGCTATCTCCTGCATGCGCAGTGTTTCACGAAGAAAATCCAAAACGCTCTCGATCAAAACCTTGAAATCAAGCGCCTCATGAACAGTCTCTCCCCGCTTGAGAAACTTGCGAATTCGCACAACCACCTCTGCGGCTCGGCGACTGTCTCGGACAATACTCAATACACTTTTCATCGCCTCTTCTTGGTTTGGCGGATCCGTTTCCAGCCAGCGACGACAGGCATTTCCATTCGCAAGTATGGCAGCCAGGGGTTGATTCACTTCATGCGTTATGGATGCCGCAAGCTCGCCCATCGTGGTCACCCGAACGACTCGAGCCAGTTCTTCTCTGGATTTTTCAAGCGCATATTCAGCGAGCTTGCGTCTATCAATGTCTTCAACAACACCAATTAGGGATGGTGGGCTATCTCCACTTCCAGGCATGACGGAAACGCTTGACTGCGTCCAGACACATCTCCCGCTTTTATGCAGAAATCTTTTCTGATAGCGGTATTCACTAAGCTCCCCCGCCAACAACGCACTCATACGCTCATCTGTTATTACACGGTCATCTGGATGAGTGAGCTCTAGCAATGAAACACCCTGCAACTCGTCAGGCTTGTACCCAAGCATCTGACAAAAGGCTGGATTACATGTCAGGAAGCGCCACTGTAAGTCGACGACAGCGATCCCGATAGCGGAGTTTTCATAAATAGCCCGCCAACGCTGTTCAGATTTCTGTTGAGCTTCAAAACTACGCTGCAGAGCTCGCCGTCCGGAAATCAGCTCACCAGTCAACTGCACCAGATCCGCAGTGTGCGTTTCCAACTCCGATTGCAGCGCCAATCGCGCCTTGCGCATCATCACCAGGTTTCGGACCCGACTAAGAAGTTCAGGAATAAAAAAGGGTTTGGTTACGTAGTCCTGTACCAATTCCGAAAGCAGAGTTAAACGGAGTTCTTCGTCTGCCCTCGCCGAAAGGACCAAGACGGGTATCTGGGCCAACGCAGGGACCAACCGCATTCTACCGACCATTTGGTCGCCGCTAAGCCCCGGCATCATCAAGTCGGTGATGACCAAATCCGGAACAACCTGAAGCATCGCTTCTAGCCCCTCGTTACCGTCGGCAGCTGTGCAGACTTGAAACTCATTAGCCAATACACGGCTGATCAATTGCCGCATATCAGTATTGTCTTCCACGATCAGTATCTTCGCGCGGCCTGTATATTCGGCCTGTTTTCCTTCTACGGAAAGCTCGACAGGTGTGGCGGAGTCCAGCAGTGGCGGTCTCATGTTTGTAACGAATTGAGGTGATTGCTGTACACGAGCTTCGCTCGGAGCGTGAATTGGCAGCTCCACCTGAAACAACGCTCCGCCACCCGGCGCGTCATTCGCTGTGACAATTCCTCCATGGAGGTCTATGAATTCGCGCACGATAGCCAACCCCAGCCCGCTACCGACTTGAGGAGCAATCAACTCCCCCTCTACCTGCTGAAAACGCTCGAAGATGCGTTCACGCTGTTGGCCTGGAATACCTGGTCCGCTATCGCGGACACTTAACAACCAACGGGTGCCTGCGCTTTGTTCCAAACTACAGCTGATTCGCCCCCCATCTGGAGTTGCTCTAAAGGCATTCGACAGCAGGTTGAAAATAACCTGGCCAATTTTATCTGCGTCGACCTCAACCTCCAGTGGCGCATCAGCATGGACAGCACAGGCGATCTGACGCTGCAGCGCGTGCGCTTCAAAATGGGAGGCGACGTCACGCGTCAAAGCGACCATGTCAACGCGTGTGTAGTTGAGCTGCATCTTGTGGGCATCGATTTTTGCCAAGTCCAGCAACTCATTGACCAAAGTCAGCAGCCTGACAGTGTTTCGGCGAATACTCGCGATATCAGTTCTTTGACGTGAGGACAATTGCTCCCCGTTAGCCAATAGCTCATCAAGCGGACCAAGTATCAGCGAAAGTGGCGTTCGCAACTCATGGCTCAAATTGGAAAAAAAACGGTTTTTTTGACTATCCAGATCCTGAACTTGAAGCACCAATTTTTCCAGTTCTTCATTTTTGCGAGCAACTTCAAGTTCAATTTTCTTTTTTTCCGTAATGTTTCGGCCTTCAGCCAGCAGAAATACGACCACTCCATCGTTATCACGGACCGGTGTCAGCGAATAGTCCGTGATGATGGTGCTTTCACCACTGGCCTCTCCGTACACTTCAAGATCACACCGAATGAACTCTCCATTGGCCACGCGCTGTACAAACTGCTTTTGGAGCGATTGGCTCTCTTGAGAAAGAGCAAACCATCGGGCTTCCCAGAAGGGTTTCCCGCGAACATCATCAATTCGAACACCGGCGCCCTTTAGCGCTGGTAGGTTGATCTCTAGGATTGTACCGTTTTTATCGAGCAGCCCGGCAAAGTGATACATCTGATCCAGAATGATACGGGCCATTTTTTCCCGCTGGCTTTGAAGGTCATCCTGCTCACTTAGAACTACATTGCCAACACAAAGCTGTGATTTTTGCCTAAATAATTCGCGATTGACCTTAAGCATTCGGCACACCTACTGAGCGCTAAGTAAACGTACTGGACAGCGTTTCGGGCCGCAGTACGAAAAAAGGGTTGCCCGCAGATTCCCATATTGAATGCACTGAGGGTGTTTTCTCTACAAAATTCGATCCGTCTTGACTCTCACCAGATGCCCCAGCCATTTAAGAACGGCTTCGCCATCAGCCGAGTTTTGCTCGTACAGACCATACCAGCGCAGGTAATCTGAACGCACCTCACGAGGCAACTTTTGTACCTGGTGGCATCGACACCTCACCAAGGTCAAAAGCCCTTACATTGTTTTCGAAGGCCGATCACACAGCGTGCTAATTGCTGGGAGAGCCAGGCAATTTAATCCATTACCATTCGTCCAGTGGTTCGGAGTATCGTCGAGTTGCTAAAGGCTGCCATGGGCTTTTTTTTCGGCCGAATCAGGCGGTGTATTTGCCGCAGCATGAACAATGGCGTAACAGAGCGCTGGAGAGCGGACCGGGCAGTGCCGTTTTCCCTGGGTTTGGCTGGTCACGATCAGTTCATTGAAAAAAGCGTCCGAATCATGCCCGGGGACTCTGAATACGATGAGCATGATGGCCAACAGAACAGACCGTGAGGCCTGTAAAATCGGTATCTCGCCGATTGAGTACGGCTTCTTGTGCTAATAGCGTCTGACCCCAACTCGACCAATCATTTTGTTTGGCGCCATCGGATATGCCAACACCCCCGTCGCGTCTCATCATGGGGCGGGAAATAGTTACCGAATTGATACTCCAAGCAAATTGACCAAATGGTCAGACTCCTGACCCATCACGCTTTTTTTATGCTGACAATGCCTCTTCAGCGGGGAAATATATTCGCTTTTTGCCGCGTAACAGATAAAGGCATCGTTATTGAAGCTCCCGTCAGTGTTGGCTCGTCCACTCGGCGAGCGACGTGCCCCCTACCCAGATCTGAGGTGTCCGGGGTACGTGACACGATCTCAGTCCCGTACCTGTCATTAGCCCTTTCGGCCTGTTGGCACTCCCTAGAATAGATACACAAATGTATCCACAGATTGCCGTTTTGCTACGGTACCGCTTGTTATCCGAAGACTATCCTTTAGTTTTTAATTCCTTATAAAACAATATTTTATCGAATTTTTCCTCCGTTTCTAAGCGCCCACAGCATCCGCTTGTTGACAACTGACCCGGTTCCAGGGGTAGTCTATAGATACACATTCACATGTGTATCTTCATAGCTTGCATGCAGCCCTCTTGGGCTTAGCCATATCACAATAAGAATAGAAACAGGTACTGCACTATGTATTTGCATGCTCCCCCTTGCGCGGCTACCCCACGCCCATCGTTTACCCCACGAACACCTTGCGTATTACTCACTTTCGACCCGATGGAGACCCCGGCTCACCGGGTCCTCCATATCTTTCTTACCGCTCGCTGAGGGCTGTTCATGGATATCTCGATACTGGCGTTTCTCGCCCAGGACGGTCTGACTACGGGCGCCATTTATGCGTTGGTGGCATTAGCTCTGGTGCTGGTGTTCTCGGTCACCCGCACGATTCTGGTGTGCCAAGGTGACTTTGTAACTTACAGCGCCCTGACCCTAGCGACCCTGCAACTAGGCCTCGTGCCCGGCACTATCTGGCTGTTGTTGGGCTGCTCCGCTGCCGCTTGCCTGCTGGACTGCGGCTGTGCGGTTAAACACCAGCAATGGCGCCAGGTGCCAGGCCTGCTAGTGCGCTATTTGAGCCTGCCGCTATTGCTATGCATCGCCACCAACAGCTTCGACCTCGCCACCTTACCGATGGTGCTGCAGATCGGCCTAACCCTGGCAATTGTGACGCCTCTGGGCCCGCTGCTCTATCGCCTAATTTACCAGCGCGTGGCCGAGACTTCGGTGCTACTGCTGCTGATTATCTCGGTGGCGGTGCATATCACGCTGGTCGGCGTCAGCCTATGGATCTTCGGCGCAGAAGGCGTGCGCACCAATGCCCTCGCCGATAGCGTGTTGATGTTCGGGGAATTACCGGTCGGGGTGCAAAGCCTGCTGGTAATCGCCAGCGCCCTGCTGCTGATTGCCCTGCTCTATGCCTTTTTCGGTCACACGCTCTACGGCAAGGCACTGCGGGCCACCGCATTGAACCGCAACGGCGCTCAGCTAGTGGGCATTCCGACCCAACTCGCCGGTAAGAGCGCCTTTGGCCTTGCGGCCTTTATCGGCGCGGTCTCGGGGGTACTGATCGGCCCGCTAACCACGCTGTACTACGACTCCGGCTTTCTGATCAGCCTCAAGGGTTTTGTCGCCGCAATCTTCGGCGGTCTCGCCAGCTACCCGATCACCGCCGCCAGCGCGTTCTTTGTAGGCCTGCTCGAAAGCTTCGCCAACTTTGGCGCGTCGGCCTTCAAGGAAGTGATCGTGTTCACCTTAGTGATCCCGGTGCTGCTCTGGCTTTCGTTGAAAAACCCTCATATCGAGGAGCAACACTGATGACCCGTCGTCTGATCCCTCTGTTCCTGCTGTTGCTCGCCGCCGGTCTCGCGCCCCAGGTGCTACCAGCTTTCCACGTGACCCTGCTGAATTACATCGGCCTATACAGCCTGGTTGCATTGGGCTTAGTGCTGATGACTGGCATTGCCGGCATGACCTCCTTCGGCCAGGCGGCCTTCGTAGGCATCGGCGCCTACGCCAGTGCGGTGCTCTGCACCCAATACGGTTTATCCCCCTGGCTGGGCCTGATCACCGGCCTCGCCATCACCCTGGCCGTGGCCACCACTCTTGGGCTGTTGACCCTGCGCTTGGCCGGCCACTACCTGCCCATCGGAACCCTGGCCTGGGGTCTGGCGCTGTTCTACCTGTTCGGCAACCTGCCGGGCCTGGGCGGCTTCGGCGGTATCCAGGACCTTCCCGGAATCCAGCTGTTCGGCTGGGATATCAGCGAGGCCGCGGACTTCAGCCTGCTGATTGGACTCATGCTGGTGGCCAGCCTGTGGCTGCTCGACAACCTGTTGCACAGTCGACAGGGCCGAGCGATGCGTACCTTGAAGGAATCCACTGGGATGGCCGAGGCGATGGGAATCAATACCTCACGCAGTCGCCTGCAGGTATTTATCATCGCCGCTCTGCTCGCCTCGCTGTCGGGTTGGCTGTACGCGCACTTGCAACGGGTGGTGAACCCGACGCCGTTCTCGGTGGTGATGGGCATCGAATACCTGTTCATGATCGTTCTTGGTGGTGTCGCCAGCCTCTGGGGCGCACTGCTCGGTGCAGTGCTGCTGACGCTGATCAAGCAAGTGTTGCAGGACGTCCTGCCACAGTTGTTTGGCCATAGCGACAACTTCGAGATGATTTTTTTCGGCGTGCTGGTGATTCTCGTCCTGCAGTATGCCCGTGGCGGCCTGCTGCCTGTGCTCCGCGCCGTTCTGCCACCAGCCAGAGCACAGCCGATGCCGCTGGACCAGGGCACCGTACTGCCCAAGCGAAGCACTCCGGTTCAGGACCAACCGTTGATGATGGCCGAAGGACTGGTCAAGCGCTTTGGCGGTTTGGTAGCCAACAAGGACATGAGCCTGACGGTCAACGGCGGTGAAATCACCGCACTGATCGGCCCCAATGGCGCAGGCAAGTCCACGCTGTTCAATCTGCTCTCCGGGGTGCTGGCACCCAACGCCGGACAGATCATCTTTCTCGGCCAGCGGATCGATGGTCTCAGTCCACGGGCCATCGCCCATCTAGGCGTCAGCCGGACCTTCCAGCACGTGCGCCTGCTGCCCGAGATGAGCGTACTGGAGAATGTCGCTCTTGGTGCCCATTCCCGTGGCCAGGCCGGCCTACTGCGCTCGATGCTGCACTTGGAGCGAGCCGAGGAAGCCTCGCTGCTGGCCGAGGCCGTCCGTCAGATCGAACGCGTCGGCTTGCTCGACGCCCTTCACACCCCCGCCGGTGCCCTGCCCCTGGGTCAGCAGCGCATCGTCGAAATCGCCCGGGCGCTGTGCAGCGATCCCTTGCTAGTGCTACTCGACGAACCCGCGGCCGGCCTGCGCTACGCCGAAAAACAGGCCTTGGCGCAACTGCTTAAACAACTGCGTCGAGAAGGCCTGGGTGTGCTGCTGGTCGAGCACGACATGGAGTTTGTCATGAGCCTGGCTGACCAGATTGTGGTGATGGAGTTCGGCCAGCGCCTGGCCAGTGGCACGCCTCATGAAATTCAGGAAAACCCGGCGGTCCTCGCCGCCTACCTCGGAGGTATCGAATGAGCCGCCTGTTGGATGTCCGTGACTTGTCTATCAACCACGGCAAAGTCGAGGCCGTGCGCGGGCTTGACCTGTACCTGGAGGAGGGCCAGATCGTCAGCCTGATCGGCCCTAATGGTGCCGGCAAGACCACCCTGATGGCGGCGCTGATCGGCCTGCTGCCATCAGCGGGTACTGTGACCTATGCCGGGCAGCCACTGCTACGCCATCACAGCGTGGCCCATCGAATCGACCAGGGCATGGCTTTGGTACCAGAAAGCCGCGAGCTGTTCGGACCGATGAGCGTCGAAGACAACCTTCGCCTTGGCGCATTCAGTCGCCATCGGCGCGGCTTTCGCGACCAGCAGAAAACCCTGGACGAGGTGTTCGCGCTCTTCCCGCGCATGTATGAACGGCGCGAGCAGGCCGCTTACACCCTGTCCGGAGGCGAGCGCCAGATGCTTGCCATTGGCCGGGCGCTGATGGCCAAGCCGCGTTTGTTGATGCTCGACGAACCCAGCCTAGGTCTGGCGCCTCGGGTAATCGGCGAGATTTTCCAGATATTCGAAACCCTGCGTCAGAGCGGCGTCTCGATTCTGCTGGTGGAGCAGAACGCCCGCGCCGCCTTGAAGATCTCCGACTACGGCTATGTGCTCGAAGTCGGTGAGGTCGTCGTCGAAGGCAGCGCTCAGGTTCTGGCACAAAACCCCCAGGTGGTCGAGAGCTACCTGGGCCGCAAACCCGCATCCACCGCCCTACCCACCCAGGAGATCAGTTGCGCTACCGGCATCTAGCGAGTCCCTTGCCACACCTACAGCCATAACAAAAAAAACACAGGAGCCTCCATGAAACCCTTTATTCCCTTGTTGTTGCTTGCTTCAATAATGTCCGTCACGGCCCAGGCCGATATGACGGTGGGGATTATTCTTTCCACCACTGGCCCGGGCGCGTCATTGGGTATTCCCGAACGCAATACTGTCACGCTGCTGCCCAAGGAGATCGCCGGGCAGGCGGTTAAATACATCGTGCTTGACGACGCCAGCGACAGCACTGCCGCGGCAAAAAATGCGCGCAAACTGGTAAGTGAGAACAAGGTCGACCTGTTGATCGGTTCCACCACCGTACCGACATCGGCGGCTGTAGCGCAGATCGCCAAGGAAAGCCGGACCGCGCAGATCGCCCTGGCCCCCTACTCGCCGGCCAATGGCGACCATCAGTGGATTTTCACCATTGCCCAGACCAATACCCTGATGGCCCAGGCCTTGATCGAGCATATGCAAAAGACCGGGATCAAGACCCTTGGCTACATCGGCTACAACGATGTCTGGGGTGAGGACTGGCACAAGGTGCTCAGCGAGCTAGCCCCGCTGGCGGGCATTCAACTGGTGCGGGACGAGCGTTTCAACCGCACCGATTCATCGGTCAGCGGCCAAGCACTCAAGGTCATGAGCAGCCGTCCTGACGCGGTCTTGATCGGTGCCACCGGCGCACCCGCCGCGCTTCCGCACACCGAGCTGCGCCGCTTGGGCTACAAGGGCACGATCTATCACACCCATGGCGCGGCCAATAGCGCTTTCCTGCGCATTGGCGATAAGGCTCTGAACGGCGCCATCCTGCCGGTTGGCCCGGTCGTCGTCTGGGACAAACTGCCAGAAAACCACCCATCCAAGGCCATCGCCAGCCAGTACGCCCAGGCTTACCAGGCGCAGTACGGCGCCAATAGCCTGTCGCCGTTCGGCGCCTACCTGTACGACGCCATGCGCCTAGTGGAAGTCGCCGTACCCGAGGTCCTGAAAAGCGCCCAGCCGGGTAGTGCCGAGTTTCGCGCCAGTCTGCGCGAGCACCTTGAGCAGACCCGCGATGTCGCCGGCACACATGGCGTCTACAACCTCAGCGCCACCGACCATTTCGGCCACGATCAGCGAGCCCGCGCTTTGGTCAGCGTGCAGGATCAGCATTGGATCCTGCTGAATGCCCCGGAATAACCAGCTCCCACCTCATAACAAGAATAAAAAGGTAAGCCCCATGAACACTCCGAAACGGGTTCACACGACGCTCGTCGTCGGTACGCTCTGCACCCTCAGCCCTGCCCTGCTGGCGCAAGGTTTTATTGAAGACAGCAAGGCTACCCTGACTGCACGTAACTATTACTTTGATCGAGACTTCAAAGGCACCTCGGCGCAATCGGCCGCGCGGGAATGGGCCCAGGGCTTTGTCCTCAAGTTCACCTCGGGCTACACCCCGGGCACTGTCGGCTTCGGGCTTGATGCTCAGGGCATGCTCGGGCTCAAACTCGACTCCAGCCCCGACCGCACCGGCACCGGTCTGTTGCCCTTCGACAGCAGCGACCGCGAACCGCGAAACAACTACTCCGAGCTGGGCCTAACCGGCAAGGTCAAGGTTTCCAAGACTGAATTGCAGGGCGGGACCATCAGCACCGCGCTGCCGATCCTGTTCGCCAGCCCGACCCGTTTGTTGCCGCAAACCTTTCGCGGCGCCTATCTGCGCTCCCAGGATCAGGAAAAACTGACCCTGCACGCCGGGCGGCTCGATCGCATGAATCAGCGGGACTCGACCAACTACCAGAAGATCACCGTTGCCGCGCCTAACCGTCGTTTCAATGGTGCCGCCGAGTCGGACAGCTTTACCTTTGTTGGTGGCGACTATCAGTGGTCCCAGCCGCTGACCCTCAAGTACTACCACGCCGAACTGGACGATCTGTACCGCCAGGACTTCCTAGGCTTCGTCGACAACCGCCCCCTGGGCAGCGGTCGCCTGAAAACCGATGTGCGCTATCACATCAGTGGCGAGGACGGCGCAGCCAAGGCCGGTCCCGTGGACAACCGCAACTTCGGGGTGATGGCCACCTATAGCCTGGGCGCCCATAGTCTGGGGCTTGGTTATATGCAGTCGAGCGGCGACACGGCCATGCCCTATATCGCCGGCTCCGAGCCGATGGTGGTCAGTGAAGGGGCGCTGAGCAGCGAGTTCCTCAACCCCAAGGAACGCTCCTGGCAGGTGCGCTATGACTATGACTTCGCAGCCCAGGCCCTGCCGGGCCTCAAAGGCATGTTGCGCTACCTCGACGGCAGCCATATAGAACTGCCCGCGAGTCTGGGGGGCTCGGGATTGAACGAAAGCGAGAAGGACATCGAGTTGTCCTATGTAGTGCAGAGCGGCACCTTTAAGAACGTCGCCGTGCGCTTGCGCCATGCTTGGTACCGCAATGACTTTGCCTCCGGCGCGTCCTTCCGTGATGACAACGAATTGCGGGTTAATATCGACTACACACTGGCACTTTGGTAATGGCTAGCTAATCAAGTAGGAGGCGGCTTCACAGCCGCCGTCCTCTCACACCCCCGAACGTACGGTTCCGTACCCAAGTCCACAGACATTAACGTTGGACTATCAAAAAGGTTGATTGCCGAAGGAAAATTCCAAAGATACAGAGGCGTTTCCGCACGAGGCAACAGAACGATTGTCGCCGATCTCAAGCGAGCAGAAAGCCTCGCCGTTGCCCTGCCACGCCATCTAACTCAACTATGCAAGAAGAGCAATACGTCTCAGCCAGCCTTCAATCTCACCAACGGGATCGCGCTCTCGAATTCTCTCGACGGTCATTCGCGCGAATGCCTCGGCTAGCTTTTGCTTCGCTGTACTGTCCTTTAGGGGCATACCATGTCCTCGATGAACAACAAAGGCTTCTCCAAAGACTTTGGGAACCGCTTTCCCATCAGCTCCGGGATGGTCAAGCACCTCAATCTCAAATCCGAATAGCTCTTGAATGGCATCTGCGTGTAGATAACTTTCCATCTCATGTTTATTGGTCAACGCCCCCCAAGATCCATCCGTACGCGTATTCACCTCTTGAACGGAGACCGCGTACTCAGCCACATCCCTATCATAAATATGTACTTCTGGACGGTTCAACGCAGAAAGGTAACGCTGCGCAACCCAATGTTTCAGCGTTCCCCCGCCTAGAGGAACAAACGCAAACCGCTCATCCGACTCGAGATTGGGCAAGGTCGGATCCGCATTATGGAGAATTCGACTCAGGCTTTTGAATGCCGTCACATCGTTCGGCCCTTCTACGCATAACAACACTTTGACACGACTGTCAGGCATAACTCCTAGCGCGTTGGCAACGTCTCCAAATGCATCGGCTCCCATCTGAATACGAGGTTCACCGGTAGCCACCTCACGCAAGACATAACGAATACTGTCTACAGGCAACTCCGACGCGAAACCTGGACTATGTGTCGTCAAGATAACTTGGCAGCCCGGCTCATTCGCGAGGGACTTGAATGACTCAATCAGGATCTTTTGATTGTTCGGGTGCTGTGCCGTCTCGGGCTCTTCTATCGCGTAAATGATGCTGCGCTTGCTGCTTGCCTGAAGACGTCGTTCCGCTTCCGCCTTGAAAAAGCTCACCAAAACTAACCGCCTCACACCACTTCCCCGTTTATTAAGAGGAATACCTGAGTCGGTATTCAATCCCATAGAGAACAATCCCACCCACTTTGCCGGCGTTGGTGGAATAAATTCCGGTGTCAGTTCGCTGGCGAGACTGGGATCTATCCCCTTCAACGCTTCGTGTGTGCTTCTCGCGATCGCCTCTGCTTTTTCCTGAACCTTTAACTGAATCCGCGCAATATCCTCCTGAACCTCCGAGATGGCTGCAGCGATCGCTGCTTTCATCGGGTTCTGAACTTCATCGTCAGAATCCCTGCTACTTCGATCGCTTTGGAAAAGCGCAAAGATGGGTAGATGAGCCTCGATTTGCTCCCATAACTTTTTGCTGTCTTCCTTGCCTTTACTGGCCGGAATGGCTACTTCGCCTAGCGCAAGCTCCCCTGCCGCGTGCCACAGAGCAGCACGCATAGCCGGGTTACCCTTCAACGGACCAACGAGCCCCTTGGCTTTCATCAACACTTGGAGTTCTTTTTCCTTAAGCTCCAGCAGATTACCAACGCCTTCGGTGGTCGGATGATTTGCCAGAATGAAAATTTCACAGCCAGGCTTTTTTGTGGAGCAATCAAAAACCTTGCGAAGCTTTAGAGACCCAGATTGCGTAAGTAGGTATTCGTCGGCGAGGGACGTCTGAGCAGTCGCATCCAATGTGAGGCTACCGGGTAAATCTGAAAACTCACAAGTGATCTCTACCTTTTTCGACTCGCTACGAACATTGGCATCCCCGGGTTCAATGCTGACTGCGTCGTTGTTGAAAAAAATTTCAAGTGCCTCAAGTACTGAGGACTTACCGATGTCATTTTTCCCAACGAAAGTGATCAAATTACCCAGTGATACTTCGATCTCCTCCTGATAGCAACGAAAGTTCTTTATCGACAAACCTATGAGTTTCATACCTGCATCCTGCGCCGTTTATTATGGTCAACCTTGCTCAGCACATCGGAGCGTAGATGATTCTAGTCGGTCCGGCGGGATTTCCGCCGTTGAGCAATTTCAGCTGCTGACGCCGCTTTTTCGACGACTTGTGGAAACCACAACGGACTCATTGTTGCCGCTAACCGAAAACTGATCCAGCAATCCACCCTGGGTCAAACTTCAATCGGCAGGGTGGATCAGTTTTCAATCAGTGCCAACACACGAGGAACTTGTGCAGATAGTGCGTAGGTGACTTCGGGAGAAAAAAAGAATCAACCTAAGCTGGTTCATTTATTTCGAAGCTTTGATGGTTCTTTATCGACAATACTGAAAAACCTATGGAGCGGCTCTTTCAAAAAAAAGCGTTACTTATTGATTCTGCAACCTATGAGGAATCATCTTTTTAAGACCCACAGAACCCTTCCCGCATCTGGTGAGGCAGGCCGATTACATGGCAAAAATTTCCCGTTGGAAGCAGTTGATTCTTGCCTATGGGCAGTACGCAGGTAAGCGCAAGCAGCTCCGCATGGAGTTGTGCCTGATCGAGATGGGGCAAGTGGTGCTTGGAGCGGCTTGATAACCCTGATTGAGCTGCATTACCCAAAGAGTGAACGCGATCGTCAGGTTAGGAGGAAACCTGGCCCCATTCCGAGCCTTGGTCCAGGATCATGGAGTAACTAAACTACTCTGCCGAGTATCAAATGTGACAGGCAGTGCATATTTCTCATTGCGCCATCCCCAGGAGGATAGAGAGCTCCAACGACCCTATGCACGACAATATGTAACCTCGCCCTCTAGCTCTCTGCCAGCTGCTGACGATCATTGGCGCAAGCCTGGCAACTTAGGAAAGAGCGGCCTCGCAGCCACTCGATAATTTTACCATGATCGCAAAGGGTGCCCTTCGTTTCTTGGAGGTGTCCAAGTGATGAGCTGATCCACGGTGAGTGGAGACACCAGCTCAACGAACTTTCTTGCCTGCTTGAGAAAGGGCTACCCCCTATTACAGCCCCCCCGACCCGCTTGGACTGTTCCCTGAACCTTGACGTTTTCTAAAGTGCTGCTGCGGTAGATTCATCGCCACCGGGATCAAAACCACAGCGCAAGGCCCCCCAACGACGCCCCGCAACAAAAATCGGCACGCAGACATCCAGCAAAATTTGCCCCGGCTTACGGGTATAGGTCTGTACCAGAAGCGGTGCCTGGTTCGCCAGGGCCCTGAGCTCCAGCCCGGTAGAATTGTGGAATATCCGCGCGAAGTTGCTCGCTGCATCCCGGCGCGGATCACCGGTCAGAGGCGCGGCCAAGGCACGGATCTGTGTTGGGGTGTAGCCTCGAAGGTCCGCCGCCGCCATAAACACCGCGCCGCCAATTCCACGTACAGCTTCTTCGTAAAGCGGCTGTGCGATTTTTTCAAAACACTCAGTATATTGGGTTGTGTAGCGCTTCGGGTCGGTACCGGGAATCTCCTGGTACTGCTGCTCCCAAATATCCAGGCCACTTTCGGCCAGTGTCTGCAGCATCGCCGCGAGCCGGTCGCGATACTGAAGAATTTGCTCGATACGCGCCTCACAACGCTCCCCACCGCCGAGACGAAAATGAAAGCTCTTCTGTAACAGGTCGTCGCTGTATTGCCCCAGCCTATTCAAGGCGGCACGCGAGTCCTGCATTTGCGCCTCGATCCGCTGGCTAGAAGCGAGAATATCGCGTACCCGTTCTTCGAGCTGGTCATTGCCCTGGCTCAGCTCGCGTACGGTCACAGTCATTTCGCCGAGACGCAGTGTCCCTCGTTCATGGGCGACCACCGTCTGGTGCAGGGCCTCGCGGGCAGAGCGCATATCCTCTCCCGCTGCTTTCATCGCAATGCGGATTTCCTGGGTCTGCCCTTCCATCTGCTGGATCATTCCGGCGATATCCCCGGTGGCCTGGACAATATGCCGGGTCGCCTGGCTGGACTGGTCGGCCAGTGCACGCACCTCTTCGGCGACCACCGCGAAGCCGCGACCCAGTTCACCGGCGCGGGCCGCTTCGATGGCCGCGTTCAGGGCCAGTAAATTGGTCTGTCGAGCCACGCCATCGATCAGACGAGTCACCTCTTCGATGGCAGCAGAACGCTCGACCAACCCGCGGACCGTCAGATTGAAGCTATCAAGGCTGGCATCGAGCGCATCCATAATCCCGATCACTTGATCCAGACCTCCCTGTGCGGACTGCGCACGCTCGACCTGACGTCCAGCCGCTGCGGTGATTTGCTCGACTCCATCGCCAACTCCCGTCAGCGACATGCCGATCTGCTGGGTGGCGGCGAAGATTTCTCGGCTGCTCTCCTCCTGGCGCTGCACCGCCAGCAGCGTACGGCGAACCTGCTCTGCTACCCGCGAGCCTTCTAGGGCAATATGAATAGTCTGCCCGCGTAAATGACCTACGATGGTACCCAGACGCCGCAAGAATGCGTTCAGCGCACTTCCCGGTCTGCTCAATACTCCGTGGACACCGATGCCTTCGGAAAGGTCCAGAGCATCGGCGACCATCAGTTGAAGCTCACCATGAAACCGGCGTATGGCACGCCTGATGCGCTCGATGCAAAAAAACAGGGCGCAGACTAGCGCCGCCAATACGACGATCCATGCTGTGCTCACACGTGCTTCCTTCTAATTATTGTTATGGGGCCGGCCAGCACGCCCAAAGCGGGCGGAATTAGACAAAGGCGTCAGCGTAAAAGTGTTCGGGGTCGAGCCTTCGTTGCTCAACATAGTCACGGCGGGCCGAGTCGACGACGATGGGCGCGCCACAGGCATAGACTTCGTAATCGCTCAGATTTTGGAAGTCCCGCGTGACTTGGGCGTGTACAAAGCCGGTGGCGCCTTGCCAATCACAAGCCTCGCCGGGTTCGGACAACACTGGGATGTAGCGCAGCCACGGCAGCTCGGCTTCCCATGCAAGCAAGGTGTCATGATGGTAGAGGTCTTCGCGACGCCGTCCGCCCCAGTAGAGATAAACCGGGCGACGGTTGTTGCCGTCCTCGCGCAGTTGCTCAAGCAATGCCTGAATTGGCGCAAATCCGGTGCCGCTGGCCAGAAAAATCATCGGCCGGGCGCTATTGCGCAGAAAGAACGAGCCAAAGGGGCCTTCCAGACGCAACAGTGTTTTGGGCTGCAAGCCATCGAACACATGGCTACTGAATATTCCGCCGGGCATATGGCGGATATGGAATTCCAACTGGTTGTCCCGTGCCACCCGCGTCGCCATCGAATAACTGCGCCGACTGCCATCCTTGAGCAGCACTTGGACGTATTGCCCAGGGTAATAGGCAAAGGTCGAGGCTGGTGGCAGGGCCAGACGTAAAATTGCAACATCATGGCTAACCTTGTCGATCGCCATGACCCGCGCGGCTGTCTGCTGAATGCTGATCCCACGTAGTTCGGTGACTTCTGGCGCCTTGATCACCAGGTCTGATCTGGCTCGGGCACAGCAGAACAGCGCCAGGCCCTGGGCCCGCTCCTCGGCGCTAAGCACCTCGAGCGGGCTGTCGCCGTGATCGACTTCGCCGCTAAGCAGCTGGCCCTTGCAGGAGCCGCAGGTGCCCTCGCGGCAACTGTGCTTGAGCATCAGCCCGTCGGCCAGTGCGCCATCGAGAATGCTGGTGTCGGCGCCCAGCGAATACGCTAGGCCGACGGGTTGAATCTGTACCTGAAAGGCCATAACCCTCTCCTTAATACTGGCGGGACATCTCGACCACGACCATGGTGACGGGGGCCAGGCAAGCGTGCCGGCCCCCGAGGTAAAAGCCTGAGACTTGGCTTAATGGCTATTGCCGGCAGCCAGCAGATCCAGCGCCACGTCGACAATCATGTCTTCCTGGCCACCGACCATTCGCCGTTTACCCAGTTCCACCAGAATATCGACTGTCTTGAGGCCGTATTTGGCGGCGGCAATTTCCGAGTGACGCAAAAAGCTCGAATACACCCCGGCATAGCCCAGCGCCAGGGATTCGCGGTCGACCCGCACTGGGCGATCCTGCAACGGCCGGACAATATCGTCAGCCGCATCCATCAGCGTGTAGAGGTCGGTTCCATGGTTCCAGCCCAGTCGCTCGGCGGCAGCGATGAATACTTCCAGCGGTGCATTACCGGCGCCGGCACCCATGCCGGCCAGGCTGGCGTCGATACGGTCGCAGCCTTCTTCGACAGCAGTAATCGAGTTGGCCACGCCAAGGGACAGGTTGTGATGGGCATGCATACCGGTCTCGGTTTCCGGCTTGAGGACGGCTTTGAACGCACGGAAGCGTTCGCGCACATCCTGCATGTTCATCGCCCCGCCGGAGTCGGCCATGTACACGCAGGTAGCACCGTAGCTTTCCATCAGCTTGGCTTGGGCAGCCAGCTGCTCGGCCGGGATCATATGGCTCATCATCAAAAAGCCGACGGTATCCATACCCAACTCACGGGCATATTCGATGTGCTGCTTGGAAACGTCGGCTTCGGTGCAGTGGGTGGCGATGCGCACCACCCGGGCACCGGCGTTATAAGCCGCCTTGAGGTCATGCACGGTGCCAATGCCAGGCAACAACAGCGTGGTGATCTTGGCGTGGCTGATGACGTCGGCGGCAGCTTCGATCCACTCCAGATCGGTGTGAGCGGCAAAGCCGTAATTAAAGCTCGAGCCTTGCAGACCATCGCCGTGGGCGACTTCAATGCTGTCGACCTTTGCCTTGTCCAGAGCACGAGCGATGTCCTGAATGTTTTGAATCGAATACTGATGGCGTACCGCATGGCTGCCATCGCGCAGGGTCACATCCGAGATATAGAGTTTTTTGCCGGGATTGAAGGTCATGTGGGAGGTCCTCAGTGCTGGGTCATGGACTGGGCCATGCGCTCGGCGGTGGCCATGGCGGCCGATGTCATGATGTCGAGGTTTCCGGCATAGGCCGGCAGATAGTGGGCAGCCCCCTCGACTTCGAGGAACACCGAAGTCTTCAGCCCGGAGAATTGACCCTGGCCGGGGATGTTCAGCGGTGCGTCTCCGGGAATAACGTCAAACTGGACTTTTTGCTTCAGACGATAGCCCGGCACATAGGCCTGCACGGCGGCGGCCATCTCGACAATCGAGGCTTCGACCAGTGCCTGATCGGCGACTTCGGACAGCACGAATACCGTGTCGCGCATCATCAGCGGTGGCTCGGCTGGGTTCATCACGATGATGGCCTTGCCCTTGGCCGCACCGCCGATCACTTCAATCGCCCTAGAGGTGGTTTCGGTGAACTCATCGATATTGGCCCGGGTACCAGGGCCGGCGGATTTGCTGGCAATCGAGGCAACGATCTCGGCGTAGTGGACCTTGGCCACCCGGGATACAGCCGCGACCATCGGGATTGTTGCCTGGCCGCCGCAAGTGACCATATTGACGTTGAGCTGGTCGAGATTCTGCTCGAGATTCACCACTGGCACGCAGTACGGACCGATGGCCGCCGGGGTCAGGTCGATCAGGCGGATGCCCGGTTTGACCGAGCGCAGGAAGGCGTCGTTCTGCACATGAGCGCCGGCCGAGGTGGCATCGAAGACAAAGTCGATATCCTTGAACTCCTTCATCCGCGTCAGTCCCTCGACCCCTTCATGAGTCACGGCTACGCCCATGCGCGCGGCGCGGGCCAGACCATCAGAGGCTGGGTCGATGCCGACCATCACGGCCATTTCCAGGTACTGGGCATTACGCAGGATCTTGATCATTAGATCCGTGCCGATATTGCCGGAGCCGATAATGGCGACTTTCAATTTGGCGTGACTCATAGCGCTTCTCCATAAACTTCTGCAAGGAGGATGACATCCAGCTCTAGGGCCTCGGCGTACAGACGTTTAACCGCGTCCGCGCGCAGGCTGAGGGCGGTGCGTTGATTGATATAGCCCTTGTCGGTGATTTCCCCTTCATCCAGGCTCGGCGGCGAATCGAGGATGATCAGGCGCACCGCGTGTTGCGAAGACGCGGGGTAGTCCTTGGCCAATGCCTGCAACCCGGCGCACAGCGCCAGCCGCACTTCCGGGTGCCGCGCCAGCTGCGCCCCGCTCATCTCCCGTCCGGCCTTGCCCAGCAATTCGCGCAAGGCGGCCGTGGGGTAAATCAGCGCGCCGATCACATCGCGGTCATGACCGCAGATCACGCAATCACTGGCATAGGGCGCCAGGGCGCTGACCAGGCGAGGGCGCAGGGTGCCAACCGAGACCCAGGTGCCGCTGCTCAATTTGAAATCCTCGGTCACCCGACCGTCGAACAGAATGCCCCGCTCCGGCTGTTGCGGATCAACCAGTCGGCCTGCGTCGCCGATCTTGTAGAAACCCTCCTCGTCGAACGCCGCCTGGGAGTTGACGGGATCGTTCAGGTAGCGGCTGAACACCGAAGGACCGCGCACGCGCATCTCCATCTTGTCGCCACTGGGCACGAACTTGATCTGCGTCCCAGGTACCGGCAAGCCGATATTGCCCGGCTGGTTTAGCGCGAAATGCACATTGGTCACCACTGGCGAGGTCTCGGTCGAACCCCACTCGGTGGTAAAGAACAACGGCGACTTGCGTACCCGGGCGGCGCTCTCTACCAGCCGACTCCAAGTGTTCTGTGGCAACGCGGCAGCAGCATAGAACAGCAGTTGTGAGCGGCCGAACAGCGCCTGGGTCAGCTCCTCATCGCGTTCCAGATAAGGCAGCAAGGCCTCGTAACCACGCGGCACATTGAAGAACAGCGTCGGCTTGACCGACTTGATGTTCTCCACCGTACGGTCGATTAGCCCAGGCATTGGCCGACCGTCGTCGATATACAGGGTGCCGCCATTGCGCAGCACCAGATTGAAGTTATGGTTGGCTCCGAATACATGGCTCCACGGCAGCCAGTCGAGGACGACCACCTCGCAGTGCTCGACAAAACGCCAGCACTGGGCGATGGCCTGCTGGTTTGCGCAGAGCATACCGTGCGTATTGATTACCGCCTTGGGTGAGCCAGTGGATCCGGAGGTCAGCAGATAGCGGGCCGGAGTCTCGCCGTCCACCCGGGCAAACGCCGCCATCACCGCTGGGCTTTCCGGCTTGTAAAGCAATGGCAGGGCCAGTGCATTAGGAATTTCCTGGGCGTTGCGCGCTGCGACCACCGGGCAGTCCGGGTTGACCAGCTCAATCGCCCGGCAATAAGCATCACCATCGTTGACAAAGATCAGCGCCGGATTGAGCACCTCGACAATCGCCTTGAGCTTGCTGCACCCGCTGCTGGTATTGCGCGCATAGGCCACCGATACGGTGGAGACTGGAATGCCCACATGCATTGCCGCTAGGGTCAGCAACGCCTGGTCAATATCGTTTTCAGAGAGCATCAACACCGGTCGCCCCGGCTCGGTGTTCAGATCTAACAAGCCTTGGGCCAGGGCACCCACCCGCTGGCGCACCTCCCGGAAGGTCAGAGTGAACCAGACGCCATTGCGACGCTCGGCCAGGTAAGGACGCTCCGGTGCCTGATCAGCCCACTGTTCGAGCCATTGCCCGATGCACCGGGCATAAGGCTCCAGGAGTTGCGGCGAAGACAAGGTAAAGCTGCCGTCCGGGCCGCGCTCGCAGAGCACGCGAGCTGGCGCGAGGCAGGTCGGATCATTGAAAAAATCGTACATTGCACGCCCTCGTGAGTTCGGCGAGCCGATCGCCGGCCGCTCACTAACTTTATTTTTGTGACCGCCGGCGGATCGTCGAGCCGCCCGGCGTGGATAGCCGTGTGTCCAGTTCAGACGAAGTGACAGCTCACTTCGCCCAACTGCGTCAGACGCAGGCGCAAACTGTCGCCCGCGAGCACCGGAACCATCGGCCCTAGCGCGCCGGACAGCAGCACATCGCCGGCCTGCAATGGGCGGCCAGCCTGAGCCATGGTCCGCGCCAGCCACAGGCAGGCATCCAGCGGATTGCCCATGCAGGCTGCACCCAGGCCGATAGCCGCCTGTGTACCGTTTTTCTCCAGCAACATACCTTCCAGGGCCAAGTCGAGGCCGGAGAGGCTCATCGGGGTCTTGCCTAGTACATACAAACCCGAGGAGGCGTTATCGGCCACCGTGTCGACCAAGGTGATTTTCCAGTCCGTGATAGCCGAGTCGACAATTTCCAGAGCCGGCAAAACGTGATCGACCGCGCGCAAAAGCTCACCGAGCGTGGTGTCGGCATGGGGCAGATCACGTCCCAGAACAAAGGCGATCTCGCCCTCGGCCTTGGGCTGGATCAAGCGTTGGCTGTCGATGGCGTCGCCATCGCGGCATTCCATATCAGCGAACAACATGCCGAAGTCCGGCTGGTCCACTCCCAGCTGTTGCTGCACCGACAGGGAGGTCAGGCCGATCTTGCGTCCACTCAGGCGCCGACCGGCCGCCAAGGCGGCGAGCGTATTGAGTTCCTGCACGGCATAGGCATCTTGAAGGCTATGAATATCGAAGCCTTCGGAAATGCGCCCACAGGTATTGCGCGTCGCGCGCGCCTGGGCCAGCGCCAGGGCGGCGGCATTAAGGGATTCTTGGTTCATCGGTGATCTCCTGAACACAGCGAAGTAGAGGCTTACAGCGTCCTTGCGCGGCTTTCTCGGTAGCCCTGGCACAGCTCATCGACCAATTCGGCGACCGATGAGGAACGGGTGATCTGACCCACGCCCTGCCCGGCCGACCACACGTGTTTCCAGGCCTTGTTCGCGCTGGCGATATCACCGGAGAAATCGATACCTGCACGGTTCTCACCGGCAGGATCGATGCCGGCCTTCTCCAGAGACGGCTGCATCCAGTTAGCCAGTACGCCACTGACCGCCTTGGTAGCCGTCACGTCTTCTAGGGAGCAGGCCACCAGCATGTCGCGGTAGGCCTGTTCGACCAGGCTTTCCTGGGTGGCCACCAAGCGGGTGCCGACCAAGGAAAAATCGCAGCCAAGCACCTGTGCCGCGTGTAGATCTCGGCCATTGGAAATCCCCCCGGCCAAACCCAGCGGGCCCTGCCAGAATTGGCGGACTTCAGCGACGAAGGCGAACGGATTGTAGTGGCCGGTGTGGCCTCCGGCGCCATTGCATACCAGCACCAGCCCGTCGACACCGGCATCTACTGCCTTGCGCGCCAGCGTCGGGGTAATGACATCGGCGATCACCACGCCGCCATAGCCATGCACCGCTTCGAGTACGCGCTTCGGGCTGCCCAGCGCCGTAGAAACAATCGGTGGCTGGTAGCGACGCACCAGATCAAGTTCGGCCTCGAAGCGGTCGTAGGTACTGTGCACGATCATATTCAGCATCCACGGCGCCCAGGCTTCGCCACGGGCCAGAGCACCGTCGCGGTCGGCGACGATCTCGTCCAGCCAGAGCTTGAGCTGGTCGACTGTACGGGCGTTCGGCGCCGGCATGCTGCCGATTATGCCGGCCTGGCAACAGGCGGCGAGCAAGCGTGGCCCGGAAACCAGGAACATCGGCGCGGCCAGCACCGGAACATCCAGCCCGGCGAACAGGTCCAGCAGTTTTTGTTGCGGTGCACTAAGGCTTCTTGTCGGATTGCTCATCACGCATCTCTCTGATAGTTCTTGTTAGTCGGCCCTGCCGTGAATCAGCTCTTACGCGGTTTGGTCGCGCCTGCACTCCTGATCTCCCAGCCACCGTCGCTGTGAATGATATTGGCCGTGGTCAGTCCGGCATTCTCCCGCGAAGCCAACAACACATAGTGCCCCGTGTGGTCCTCAGGCTCGGCGATGCGTTGCAGGGGCACAGCCTGGCCCGCGCCCGCCTCGAAGCCGGGAATCTGGTTGAGCGGCACGCTGCGGCTGTTCAAGCCTTCCAGGCTTTTCATCGGCGTATTGGTAGCGCCAGGCGCGACGCCGTTGACCCGGATATCCGGAGCCAGCTCATAGGCTAACTGGCGGATCATCCCTACCAGCGCATGCTTGGCTGTGACATATAGAATCCCCCCTCCGCCGGCATAAAAGGCGCTGTTCGATAGGGTAAAAATCATGCTGCCGCAGGTTTCGCGCAACGCCTCGATCGCGCTTTGCGCGCCCAGTAGATAGCCCTGCACATTGATCGAGAACAGGCGCTGGAAGGCGCTCTCGAACTCTTCCGGGGCAATACGATCCAGTCGCGTGAAATAATCGAAGACCGCGGCATTGCCGACGAAGGTGTCGAGCTTACCGAAGGCTTCCAGCGTAGCTGCGACCGCACGCTGGTTGTCCTGATATCGCGAGACATCACCCTGTACGGTAATAATAGAATCGCCGAGTTCCTGTTGAAGCGCCGCCAGTTGCACGGCGTCGCGCGCCATCACGGCAACCTTGGCGCCTTCAGCCACGTAGCGGCGGACGATGGCGCTGCCAATCCCCCCCGTGCCACCGGTGACCAGTGCCACCTGCCCTTGCAACCAACCCATGTGTCAGCCCTCAGAGGAAAGTGTTGATGTTCTTGCACAGCAACATCGCATTGGGAATTAGGACCTTGCGCTTGAGCAGCTTGAGGCCGTCGGCTTCCACGCGCAGGACGTCTTCACGCCGCCCGACCACCTGGTGCTGTTCATCCAGGCCGCGGCTGCGGACATTGATGAAGCAGGAATAGGCCAGGTACTCCCCCGCCGTTTCGCCGGGCAACACCTCGATATTGCTGATCAGATGCACATTGCGAGTCGGCGGGTTTTCGGCCCAGGCCGACGGCTGCTTGAAACGCGCGACGCGCCGTTGCAACTCGCGCAGGCCATCGTCGAAAAACGCCATATGCTCGAGGCGATACGGCCCAGACTTGTCTTCGCGACGGCGGTTTTCGATGCCCGGCATCCAGTAGTGGATCGTCTCACTGAGCGATGCCAGCCATTCATCCCAGCATTCGTTATCGAGCAGGCGCGCCTCGCGCAATAGAAACGCCTCGACCCGGCGCACCTCGTCGAACGTGAGTGATGTGTCTTGTAGTGCGTGTGTCATTTCGGCCTCCTTCAGCGCAGAGTGCCATTGCGATCGGGAACGTCCGACCAGGTCGGCGCTTGCAACAAGTCTTTCCAACGCTGGTAGAACGCCCGCGCATTACACTCGTTGAGCTGCCCCTTGAAGACGTTACCCGGCAGCTCGCTGCCTTCCAGACGGGTGTGCATACCCAGGCCGACATACAGATCCTGATAGCGCGTAACCGCACCACGGCTGGTCTTGGTGCAGTACTCCCAGTTCTCGCCGTCATCCATCTCGAAGACCCCGGTGGGCGAGAACGTCATCATCGCACCACGACGCCATTTGTCTTTGATGTCCTGAGGCGCGTTCTTATTGACGATGACCCAGGTAAACAGCTCAATCTTGTGTGGGCCGCGCGGCTGCCAGATACGCACGGTGTTCTGCCCGGGCAGGAAGGAGAAGTTGGGGAATACGGTGAACGATGAAATCGCGCCAATCAACTTGGAACGAAACTCGCCCAGCCGCTCGGCGACTCTGGGCCGCAGCACATGCAAATATTTATTGATGTCTTTTTCGCCCAGGGTCGCGGCATTGCCGACCACATCGGTAGCGAATTCATAACCATGGCCGTTCCAATTGACCGAGTAGGACTCGGGCAGCTCGCTGACCTTAGCCACCGGTCCGCCAAGCATGGCCTTGGCTGCCGAGTCGTGGGTCCAGCCGCCGTGGAGGATATCGCCAACAAAGTTTTCGGCGGCAATCTTCCAGTTGCACTCGATAGTCGAGCGAATGCAGCCACCGAGAAACTCGCTGCCGCCCTCGTCCATATCGAGTAATACGTCCATATACCAGGTCATCGGCCCGAGGTATTCCTCGAGCGTCGGAGCATCTTGGGCAAAAGTGGCGAACACCAGGCCCTTATAGGTGGCCACCCGAGCTTCGCGCAGACCATGCTTGGACTTGTCAAAATTGCTTTCTTCATAGCACGAGGACTCGTGCATACCCATCAGGCGCCCGCCGTCGGCGCCGAATGACCAGCCGTGGTAATTGCAGATAAACCCCCGGGCATTGCCAGCCTCAGCAAAGCAGACTTTGTTGCCCCGATGCGGGCAGGCATTGAGAAAGACCTTGAGCGAGGCATCCTTCTGACGCACCACCAGCACTTCGTCCTCACCCATAGAGGTGGTCAGGTAGTCCCCGGCCTTGGGTAATTGGGATTCATGGGCGACGAACAGCCAGCAACGGGCGAAAATTTTTTCCATTTCCTGTTCGTAAATCGCTTCGTCCCAGAACACCTTGCCGGACAGCCGGCCCTCCTCCATGTCGCACAGCCGATCGAGATTATTCAGGCTGGGCGTCGCTTCGATGGTTCTGAGCGGTATGTGTTTGTTGTTATCCATGGTTCAGACTCACAGCAATACGGTTAATCGGCCCCGGTCAAACCGGGTTCTGGGCAGCGGCCAGCGCTTCATCAGCCTCGTGGGCGACATCGGCGTAGACCTGCTGATCGGTGACGATGATCCGATAGGTGCGCAGGTGCCGTTCGCACGGAAAGGTCACGGCCTTGCCGGTGGGCACATGGAACTGACCCCAGTGCACCGGGCAAGTGATCAGATCGTCTTCCAGATCGCCTTCGGCCAGAGAGGCGGTGGCGTGGGTACACATATCCGTGGTGGCGTAGAAGGTGCCGCCCAGGTTGTAGACGCAGATGGCCTCGCCATCTCCGTGCTCGATTTTTTTCAACTCACCGGGAGCCAGCTCATCACGCTGGCATAGCAATACACGGCTCATGGTCGGTCCTCCCCGACGTGCAACTGGACAAAGCCCAGCCCGGTGACCCAGGCAGGCACGGCTTCATAGGCGATCACTTCGCCGTGGGGGCGGTCGATAGCCGCCATGGAGCAAGCAAAGTTACGAATCTCCATCGCACCATTGCCGGCACGGCGCAGAATTTCTTCATCGGAATAGGCGCAGAGCCCCTGCAGATCACCGCTGACTCCGAGGGCGAGAATCTCCCGATCGAAGTCCTCGGCCACACGGCCCATCTCGACAGTACCGACCCAGTGACTGATACCGCCGCTACCGATAATCACAACCCGCTCATCGTCGTCGAAGGCCTCGACTGCCGCGCGCAATTGCCGGCCCAAGTCGGCCGAACGCTTGAGGGAGATATAGGGGTCGACGCCACAAGCCAGGTACACCGGAATGCTTGGCAATTCGCGGCCGAGCCGTTGCTCGGCCGGTTTCACGATCAACTGATGGGGTATCGAGAACGAATGATCGACGGTGAAACTGCGCGCCACCGTCCAGTCGATACTCTCGGCCTCGCCATGCTCGACGATATGCTCAGCCAGTGCCTCGTGGTTGCTGATCGGGCCACGCTCCAGGCCGGGCAGGCGATCAATCGGCCCGTCCACATCGCCGGTGCCGATCACATATCGCGGCAGGCAATGGGTGCCAAACAGAATGTAGTGGTCACAGCCAACGATAATTACCGTAGTCGGCTCCAACGCTGCCAGGCGCTCGGCGCATTGCCCATAGGCAGCCCACACAGCATCGCGCTGCTTGGCTTCGGGCGCATTCGGCGCGACGAACATCACAGGGTCATGGGGTACCCAGAAACCGCCAACTATCTTGCCCATCGATTCACCCCTTGAGCGCGGCGGAAAACGCCGCGCTCTCTTCTGCGGTGCTGCCCAAGCGCTGTTTGTAAATCGCCATGCTGCGCACCGTGCTCAATTCCTGCCAGAAGCCCATGGTCAGCATCGGGTTGACCCCTGCCGCCTGCAGACCGGCCACATCGAAGTCGACGATCATTGCCACCTCCTCCTCGTTCAGGGCGAAGCGGCGGAGAAACTCATGGGCATCCTGTCGAAAACGCTCCTTGGCTGTGCGCTCGACACACAGCTGCCATAGCACTCGCTCCATTACATTGCGGCTCATGACGGCTTACTCGCTCAGGAAGTCGCGAACCAGCGTGGCGAAGCGCCGCGGCTGTTCGCTTTGCACCCAGTGTCCGCAGTGGCCGAACAGATGCAGATCAGCGTTAGGCACACTGTTGGCGATCAACAGACCGCAAGCAGGTGGCACCACACGGTCTTCGCGGCCATGGACCACAAGGGTCGGCGCGACGATCTTTGCCAGGGCCGCGGCCGGGAAACCCTTGACCACGGTCTCGCCCTCAGCGGCCGGTTGCGGAATCAATTTACGCAGGGCCTCATGGGCACCCGGCCGGGCGCTGGCCTCGTAGCGGGCGTTTACCAACTCCTCGGTGATCAGCGATTGGTCATAGGGGAACAGCGACATCAGCTGGCGCATATTGCTCAGCGATGGTTCGTACTCCCAGGCGCCACGTAGGCCCGGTGTCTGGATGAATTCGCCGGCCGGTGTACCCAGCAGTACCAGTTTGTTCACCCGCTCCGGGGCGAACACCGCCAGACCGATTGCTACCGCACCGCCAAACGAGTTGCCAACGAAGGACGCCTTGGCGATATCCAGCGCATCCATAATGCCGATCAGGTGATTGACCCACAGCTTGATGTCGTACTTGAGGCCGTCCTGGAATTCGGTGTAACCGAAGCCGGCGAGGTCCGGCACGATGACCCGCCAGCGGTCGGCGAACACGGGTAGAGTTTTGCCCCAATTACTCCAACCCGACACCCCAGGCCCCGAGCCATGCAGCAAGAACAAGGCCTCGCCCTGACCAGCTTCGTGGTAGTGGGTCTTGTGCCCTGCCGCTAACAGAGTCTTGCCATTTGTGATCATCGAGGCCTCCGGTTTTATTGTCAACATACAGATGTGTATCTGTATGCTATTTAACACCTTGGCCTACGTCAACGAAAAAAACGTAGATAAAGTGAAATTACCCGAAGAAAAAATACAGATGTGTATCTAGAATAAAGCAGTATTGTCGAGCGCTCACCGCCAGTGTGCTACTTCACACGGCGCACGACATTCCAAGCCACGGCAATAGCTTCACCGTCGTAGCAGGCGTTAGAATCAGTTTTTTTGTTGCCTAGGGCCGCGTTCTGGCGCGCAGTGGCCTTGGCGTTTATCCAGTTCGTTGGACAAGGCCCCTACTCAATGTCATCACGCACCAACCTCACTCGCGAAGATTGGATACATGCAGCCCAGGATGTTCTGGTCACCAGTGGTGTCGACGCGGTCCGGGTCGATACGCTGGCCAAGGAACTGAAGATCACCCGAGGCAGTTTCTACTACCACTTCAAGAGCCGGGGGGAATTGCTCGAGGGTATTCTTGGCAACTGGCGGGCACGCGCCACCGAAGATGTGATCCTGAATCTGCGCAATGCTCACAGCTCGCCTTTACAGCAACTGCAACGACTGCTTGAACTCCCATCCCATGGTCAAACCGCCAAGGACGCAGCGGCCATCGAGCTGGGGATTCGAGCGTGGGCACGCCGCGACAAACAGGCGCGACAAGCTATCAAAGAAGTCGACAGCCATCGCCTCAGCTACATCGAAGGTTTGCTGATCCAAGCCGGCGTGACTGCGGATGAAGCTCAGGACCGTGCGTATCTGATCTATGCGTACCAGATCAGTCTTTCACTACTGCACAGCGAAGACACTCCGCCGCAACGCCTGGAGCGCAGTCTAAGGATGGTCAGTATCTTGATCCCCGACGTTATGCCGGGCGCTATGCCCAATGCCTCTTCGCCAGCCGCATAAATACAAACTGAGCTGTAACTTTTAAATTAAAAAGCCAGTCCTCCTCACGGATGAACTGGCTTTATTGGCCCCTCGATTATTTAGCTTTAGCGATAGAGTCCCTCACCTTCGTCGATCAGAATGGATACAACGGCGCCTCACTCTTGACCGTCACCCACTGCCACTGAGTGAACTCCTCCCAGTTCGCCGGACCACCGATGCTGGTGCCGTTGCCCGAAGCGCCAAAACCTCCGAAGGGGTTGATCACTTCGTCGTTCACCGTCTGGTCGTTGATGTGCAGCATGCCCGTGCGCAGACGCTCGCCGATGCGCAGGGCACGGCCGACGTCCTTTGAGATGATCCCCATGGACAGGCCGTACTCCGTGCGGTTGGCCAGCGCCACGGCTTCGTCGTCACTTTCGAAGGGAGTCACCACTGCCACCGGGCCGAAGATCTCCTCGTTGAAGGCCGGGTTGTCGGGCGCCACATCGCTCAGCACCGTAGGCTCGAAGAACAGCTCCCGGTAGTTGCCGCCGATCTCCAGTCGCGCACCGGCTTGACATGCGTTTTCCACCACCCTCGCCACATGATCACGCTGCACCGCGTTGATCAAAGGGCCGAGATGGACGTTGTCGGTGGCCGGATTGCCAACAACCATGCCCTTCACCTTTTCCACCAGTTTATCGACGAACCGCGGATACAGGCTGCGCTGCACCAGCACCCGGCCCGTAGCCATACAGATCTGCCCCTGGTGCAGGTAGGCACCCCAGGCAGCATTGGCCACGGCAATGTCTAGGTCCGCATCTTCCAGGACGATCAGCGAGTTCTTACCCCCCAGTTCCAGCGAGACCTTTTTCAAATTCCGCCCCGCCGCCTCGCCCACCTTGCGCCCGGCGGCGGTCGAACCGGTGAACTGGATCATCGCCACGTTAGGATCGGCAGTCAGCGCCGCACCGGCCGCACCGTCGCCCGGCAGCACATGCAGTACCCCGGCAGGAAGCCCTGCCAGCTCAAAGAGTCGGGCAATGACAAAACCGCCGCAGACTGAGGTACGTGGGTCGGGTTTTAGCACCACCGCATTGCCCAGCGCCAGCGCTGGGGCCACTGCGCGCATACCCAGGCAGAGTGGGAAGTTGAAGGGTGAAATCACCCCTACCACACCAAGCGGACGTCGGCGGGCAAGACTCAGCCGGCCCGGTACCGAGGGCAAGACCTCACCAGCAGAGCGCGACGGCAGACCAGTGCATTCATGCAGCACTCGGCCGCTCACCGAGGCCTCAAAAGCAGCCTTAGCCTGTGTCGAGCCGCTTTCTCGGATCAACCAGCCGACGATCTCATCGAAGTAATGCTCAGCCAGGCGTGCGGCACGGCGGATGATCGCCGCCCGCTCTTCGTGATGCTGTGCAGCCCATGCCACTTGGGCCTGACGAGCGAGGGCCGCAGCTTCACCAATCAGTCCGGCGTCGGCCATCCCGATGCTCCCCAGGGAGCGACCAGTCGCTGGTTCGATGATGTTCGCTTCTCCGATGCCGGTACGCCATTCACCGCTGAACAGCTTGCCGGACCAGATAGAGGCTTCGAGTAAGGTTGCGGGCAATTGTTCGTCCATATGCATCTCCTGTTGTCGTTCTGTTCAGGCCTGAGCCTGGGCCAGTGGTGGCAGGCCAAACTGGCCACGGATGAAAGTGGCGGCACGCTCCATAACCCAGGCGGTGCCAGGCAGCGCAGCGGGTAATTCGATGAAGCCGTGAATCATGCCGGGCAGCTCCAGATGGTCGACCTGATTCCCGGAAACCTTCAACGCATCGCTATAGGCTCGTCCTTCGTCCCGCAAAACGTCGCATTCAGCAGTGACGATCAGCGCCGGCGGTAAATTACGATGATCCCTGGCGAGCAGTGGCGAGATACGGTAATCCTTCGGATCCTCTGTCTCTCCAAGGAACAGGTCGGTCCAGTGATTCATCAGCTCCGCTGTGAGCGGCGGCACCTCGGCGTTCTCCTGCCGCGACGGGAATCGGGCCCATGCCGCCTGAGTGTTGTCGGTGGAGGGATAGAACAGCACCTGCGCGCATAGGCTCACCTCGCTGTCACGCAACGCCAGGCAGGCCACCGCCGACAGACTGGCGCCGGCACTGTCACCGGCGATAGCGATGCGCTGCGGATCGATATTCAACGCGCGAGTTTCGCCAACCAACCAGCGCAGCACCGCGATCACATCTTCAGCGCCAGTAGGCATGGGGTGCTCCGGCGCCAGCCGATAATCCACTGCCAGCACCGCGCAGCCAGAGAGATGCGCCAGCCGTCGGCAGACCTTGTCGTGGCTCTCGAGACCACCCACTACCCAGCCGCCACCGTGCAGGTACACCGTCAGCGGCGCAGGCTCAGTGGACATATGTAGCGGGCGATACAGCCGCAAGGGGATGGCCGCCGCAGCGGTATGCGCGGTCAAGTCTTCAACCGGTTGCATTTCGAGAGTCGGACCACCCAGCATGGCGCCTATCTGCACATAAGCACGACGGGCGTCAGCGATGGGCAGACGATCGAGCGTTGGCGCACCAGATGCCGCCATCTGCTGCAGTAAGGCTTTGACTTCGGAACTTATATTCATTGGCACTCTCCGTTCGGGCTCAAAACTTGTAACCGATACCTAGGTTGAACACGTAATCCACTTCGGCGCGTACGTTAACCCCGGCGCTGGCGTCCTCACCGTGCACACTGGCGCTGCGCGCCTTCACGTAACTGCCTGTCAGTTCCAACCCACTGTCGAAACCGTAGGTCGCACCCATGGTGTAATGATCGCGCTGCATCAGCGGCGCCAGGCTGGCGAAGGTAGCCTCGCTTTTAGGTATCAGTTCACTGGCCAGCGAGGCCCCCGCGCGTAACGTCCAGTACCGATCAAGCTCCCAGGCAGCACCAAAACGGCCAATGTGTTGGTTGCGCCAGCCGAACCCGGGGCCGTCGCTGCCACCCAACTGGCCACCCTCAGTCATTTGATTGCCGTAGGTTTTCTCCCCCGCCCAATTGATCCATTGATAGTCGACGGCGAAGGTAATGGCCGGGGTGAGCCGATAGGCCAGCCCGGCACCGGCCACCTGCGGCATGTTCATTCGCCCTTCGGGGATCAGATGGCGGTAACGATCCAGCTTCTGGAACCAGATAGGGCTGGCATAGGCCAGTCCGATGCTGAAGCGGTCACTCAACTCACCGAGATAGCCCAGCGCGAAGCCGGCACCATAGGCCTTGTCCGAACCCGGCGTAGCGAAACCCAGTCCCTCCAGCCCGGCGATCTCCAGCCTCTGGTGTGCAAGCCGTGGCGAGAACCCTAAATAATGCCCAGGGGCCACGCGCCACGTCAGGGTCGGCGCCAACACTGTCTGCTGAAAGTCAGACTTCATATCTCGGCTGCCGAACACCGGTTCCTTGTAGTTCAGCAGTACGCCCTGAGCAAACATAGAGACACCCCAGCTGAAGTCCTCGTTGATCACCCGGCTGACCCCCCCCGTGGGTACGAGGATGTCAGCTGTGTCGTTGTAGCGATTGGGCCCCACCTCCGTCTCGATGGGAGCGCGTATAACGGTCACGTCAAAGTCGACGCGATTACCAACTCCTGCCATTCCAGCCGGATTGTTGGCCGAGACGGCGGCGTCCTGAGGCAAGGCGATGGAAGCACCACCCATGCCTGTCGCCTTGGCACCATACCCGGGCAGCATCACACCGTTGTTTGCTTGGGCTTGCCCGCCAATCAGCAGGGGTGGCAGCAAAGCGGCGTGGATGCAGCGGCCCAGCAAGCGAGCCTGTCGAGGGCTTGCCTGCAGGCAAAAAGAAATGCTCATGGATCTCTCACTTTTATTGTTGTTATGAAGACGCCAAAAGACATCAAGCTTGCGTGGTACCTATCCGCAAGATGGCCTTGAGGGTCGCGCCGCTGGCGCTGTCGGCAACCGCCTGGTTGATCTGCTCGAAGTCGTAGAACTTCACCATTCGCTCGAAAGGAAAACGGCCCTGGCGCCACAACTCGATCAATCGTGGGATCAGTATTTTCGGCACCGCGTTGCCCTCAACCGCGCCGCCCAATGTCTGACCAAAGAACAGGCTCATGACCGGCACAGTGACCTCCGCGCCGGGCCGTGAAACACCGACCATCGTGCAACGGCCCATGGGCAACAGGCAGTCCACCGCCTGGCGTATCACCGTAGTGTTGGCGGAGGTATCGATGGCGTAGTTCACGCCGCCACCGATGGCACGCACGGCCTGCACGATGTCGCCGGCCAAAGGGTCAATGACGTGGGTGGCGCCCAGTTCCCTGGCCAGTTCCAACCGGTTGGCGTGCAGATCCACGGCGATAATGGAGGTGCAGCCAGCGACACGCGCCGCCATGATTGCTGACAGTCCAACCGCACCGACGCCGAAAATGACGATGCTGCTGCCGATTTCCGGCCTGAGTGTGTTGAACACCGTGCCTGCACCAGTCTGGATGCCACAGCCCAGCGGACCGAGCAGCGAGAGATCGATGTCCTTTGGTACTTTCACCGCATTGCGCTCGGTGGCCAGCGCGAAAGTGGCGAACGAGGATTGGCCGAAGAATCCACCGCTCACCTCCTCCTCACCACGGCGAATCAGTGCGCTGCCATCCAGTCGTCGGCCGGAGAAGTTCAACTGCATCATCTGCTCGCAATAGGTAGGGGACCCACCCAGGCAGTTGTTGCACTTGCCGCAGTTAATGACGGTAAGCACCACATGGTCGCCAGGCACCAACTCCGTCACTGCCGGCCCAACCCTTTCCACCACCCCAGCACCCTCATGCCCAAGTACGGCAGGCAAAGGGATTGGCAGGTGCTGGTCACGTACACTTATGTCTGTATGGCATATTCCAGTGGCGACGATCCGCACAAGGATTTCATCTCCGCGGGGCTCATCCAGTTGAACATCGGTCATCGTCCAGCCTGCCCCACAGCAGGGGGTCAGGGCGGCACGGGCCTGAGTCATGGTGATTCTCCTTTGTTATTGTCTTGGACCGGGGGGGGGCCGCGATTGCGACTGAAGCATTGCCGAGGACGAACAAAGGGGCTTGTCGAGGCGTGCAAGAAATTGTCGAAGGGTGCGGGTTTTTCAGCGCATTGAGCCTACGACTAGGATACGGTAATGTATGTTTGCGAGCCGTGATTGTGTCGGCACCAGTACGAGAGGAATAACAATGACAACCTCCCCAAGCTGCCCTTCCACCAAACCCCTTAGTGCAGCCCCCGCTGCTTCAACTTGGGATGTTTTTCTCGACAGCTGTCATCGTGCCTACCCGACCGTATCGGTCGTAAATCCAGATGTCAGTGCTTTCCATAGCCGGATCCGTTGGTGCACGATCGACAATTTCCCGATTGCCCAAGTTCGTACGGCCAACATCATCGTTGACGCGTGTGCCCACGCAGCTACCCAGCAAGGGCTGTCCGACCGATACAAGCTAATCTGGCAAATTGGCGGTAGCGCCTTTTTTGAGAGCAGAGATAGGCATACCGAGATCCTGGCAGGGCAAGTAATGATCGTGCCCTTTTCCAGTTCCTATCGCCTGCATACCAGGGAACATTACAACGCCCTGACCCTGGTTTTTGGTGCCGACCAGGTACCGCGCTGGAGGGGCCTCGCCGCCAAGCTGTGTGGACGGCCGTTGATGATCGGTGCAGCCTTCAACGCCACTGCCGCAGGAATAGGTTCGCTGCTTCGCACCCGCGGCGCTGCCGTCTCGGCTTCACTGGTGGTGGAATATGTAGTGGATTTGGTGTTTCGCTTGTTGCTCGAACAGGTCGAGGGCGCGCCCCTCTCGCCACCCCGAGGCGGGGCTCGATTGGAACGAGTCAGAGCATTGGTGGAAAAGCATCTGGATGAACATGACTACTCGCCAACACACATTGCCCTTGCCTTGGGCATGTCCCGTCGCTCGCTGTACGAAGCCTTCCGCTATTACGGCATCACACCCGCAGACTTCATCAAGCAGATCCGGCTAGAACATGCGCGCCGTGACGTACTGCGCAATGGGGGGGACGCGCCGAGTCTGACGGAAGTAGCCCTGCGCAACGGCTTCAATGATAGCGCAAGCTTCAGCCGAGCCTTTCGCATTGCTTTTGGCGTAGCGCCGAGCGTGCTACGTGCGGCGCATTGAGTTAGCGAGAGGACGTTTGAGCGGACTCCAGTGAAGAGTCCTCTGCTTTTCAGTATGCGAACGATCAGTGGTTGTGGGAGTGCGCAACCAATTCAGATGGGCCAACCTGATACTGCTCATCAGTGACCTTTTCCAACCAATCGACATTTTTGCCGTTCAACGCTTCTTGCACGGCAATGTGGGTCATCGAAGTTGTCATTGACGCGCCGTGCCAGTGCTTATGGCCTGGCGGGCACCAGATCACGTCGCTCGCCCGGATTTCCACAATGGGTTCGCCTTCACATTGTGTCCACCCGCAGCCTGCTGTGACGATCAACGTCTGCCCGAGCGGATGGGTGTGCCAAGCAGTACGAGCACCTGGCTCAAAGGTCACGCTCGCCACTGACACCCTGGCCGGTTCAGGCGGAAAGTTCAGAGGGTCGATTCTAACGGTTCCGGTGAACCACTCTTCCGGTCCCTTGATGGATGGTTGAGAACCTGCACGTTTGAGTTCCATTGGTTTTCCTTAAGTGGTCAAAAAGAGCTCGCTACTTTAAAAAGTAACCGAGCCTGTCATTACGTGGAGCATCACTCATCAGACAAGCTGCGGTGGTTGCGGGCCTGCGCACTGAGTTGTATTGGTTGGGTTTCTATCAATCGCTTGCTCACAAGCATCGACTTGGTGACGGCTAAATATTTTTGGAAATGTGATGACGCAATGTGGATTAGGTAGGCGGCGTCGCTGGCATAGATCTCGAAAAAGTGGAGCCGATTTGGATGTTCTTTTTCCGCTACCGAGTAAATAGACACCACACCTGGTTCGTTGCATATTGATTCGGTGATTTCCTCCTTGACCGCGTGTTGGTAAGCAACAAGCTGCGCGGGATCAATTTCCAGCAGGGCTATTCGCACCACCACGCCGTTCGCTTCGTCGCACATCACGTGCTGTGTTGGTAAACCGACCATTGCCATCACTCCTAAAATTCCTGCAACTTTCATCGCCATCGCTCCTGCAATCGCGGCTGTAACTCAGTCTTTAGCAATTCCCACTGATGAGAGTGCCCTTTCGGTTCTGCACATTAATGCCGCCAAGCTGGAGATCCACTTGTAGTGTCAAGGCCTTTTGTCCTACTCAGGTAACGCGTAGGCCACCACGTAGTCGCCCTTCTGCTTAGTCGCTGAGTTACCGCCAGCACTGATGACCAGGAACTGCCGGCCAGTTTTCGGCGATAGATAGGTCATCGGAGTCGCTTCCGCCCCGACAGGCAGACGGCCCTTCCACCGTTCTTTCCCTGTACGCACATCGAAAGCGCGGATGTAGAAGTCCTGTGTTCCGGCAATAAAGATCAGCCCGCTTGAAGTGGTGACAGGTCCACCGCGCGTCGGCATGCCTATGGGCATCGGCAAATGCGTAGCAATTCCCAGTGGACCCGTTTGCTCGGTCGTGCCCAAAGGCATCGACCAAACCACTTTGCGCGTTGCCAAATCCACAGCGCTGATCGTTCCGTAGGGCGGCTCCTGACAAGGAATCCCCAAGGGCGACAAGAAGCGGCCTTGCTCTATGCCCCACGGCGTTCCTGCTTGGGGCGCATTACCTTCATGTCCGCCACCGCTAAGTGCTTTCTCATCGTAGACAGCGCGAGCAATCATGCGGCTGCGGGTAGCGACACGGGTATCGTTGACGATCATGTAGCCCAGGTTTTCGGCAATGGAGACGGAGCCCCAATTCATGCCACCTAACCAGCTAGGATACTGAATGGTCAGACGTTCGCTGGGGGGCGTGAACTCACCTTCATAACGCGACTTGCGGAACTCGATCCGGCAAAGCAACTGGTCCAGCGGCGTCAATCCCCACATGCGTTTCTCACTCAGCGGCTCTGTGCCGATGGACGGCATCCCGAGCGAGTACGGCTGCGTCGGCGAAGTCCAATCATCAACAACACCACCTTGTGGGACAGGTTGCTCTTGCACTTGCGCAATTGGGGTGCCGGTACGCCGATCGAGCATGAAGATCTGCCCACGCTTGGTCGTCTGAATCAGCGCCGGAAGTGTTCCGCCCTGGCCGTCCGGAACGTCATACAGCGCCGGTTGCGACGGCACATCGTAGTCCCATAGATCGTGGTGCACCGTCTGGAAGCGCCACCGCTCACGCCCGGTCGCAATGTCCAGTGCAACGATGGACGACGAGTAGCGATCATCGGCCTCGGTACGATGGCCGCCCCAAAAATCCGGCGTTGCGTTGCCCGTGGGCAAATAGATCAAGCCCAAGGCGTCATCGAAAGCAGGCGTCGACCAGACATTCGGCGTACCAACCGTGTAGGTTTGGCCCTCTGGTGGTTCGCGGGTAATCGCCGGATTCCCCAAGTCCCAGGCCCAGACGAGCGCGCCCGTACGAACATTGAAAGCTCGAACAACACCAGACGGCTCCCCCGTTTTCTGGTTATCCCAGACCAGTCCGCCGACCACAACGAGATCACGCACCACGGTGGGTGCCGCCGTCGGAAAGTAGAGTTCCTTATCCGAGCTGCCCATGCCGACTCGCAGGCTGACACTGCCACCCTCGCCAAAATCAGTGCAGGCTTGCCCGGTCTGCGCATCCACCGCGACCAAGCGTGCGTCGACAGTGGACGCAATGATCCGCCGTGTACAGGCTGCTGGAGATGCGCCGGCAACGGCTGACGAGGTGGCCTCTGGCATCGAATCGTAATAGCCCACGCCACGACAACGCGGGTAGAAATTATTGGCTTGAACCTGTGGATCATGGTGCCAGATCTGCTTGCCCGTATCGGCATCTAAAGCGAACAATTGGCTGGACTGGGTGCACCCGTAGAGCACGCCGTTCACGTGCAGCGGCGTAACCACATGCCCCTGCCTTCCTTCGGGGATTTCCCCAGTTCTGTAGGTCCAGGCAACCTGCAACTCAGCCACGTTATGTGGAGTAATTTTGTCCAGTAAAGCGTGACGTGTGCCGGAGGGTGTGTGACCGAAGTAGCGCCAGTCAGTTGCGGGGTCGACTGTTCCCACGGCCTTTCCAGGCACGGGTGCCGGAGCATCATCAGCCGTCTGGATTGGCTGTGGCTGCAACGCAGCATAGAAAGTCGCCGCAAGGCCAACAGCGACGACCACGGCACCGCCATACGCAAGCAGAGTGGATACGCTGCGCCCGCGGCTACGCAAACGCGGCATCAGCGCTAGGACCAGCAGAGCGAAAACGGCCAGCGCAACCAGGCGCGAGAACAACGGCCAGAAAGCCAGCCCGACCTCCCACAGCGACCAGGCAATGGAAAGAAGGAACACGGCAAGATAAAGGACGGCGCCAGCCAGACGGTGCTGTATGAGCAGCCCCCCTGCAACCGTCAACCCAGTCCCTGCGAGCGCGAAATACCATGACCCACCGAGCGTTACGAGGTAACTGCCGCCCGCAAGCATGAACAGCCCAATCAACAGAATGACTGCTCCCAGAGCGATTAGCAGCACCGTGGTGGCCTTGGCGGCGTTCGAGTGCGGCATTGGGTTTCTATTCCTTTTGGCTGAAATTCAGGCGCACCCTGCCATCAACTCCAGGAGAGCCATTTGCCAGTGGCCGGGGTTATTGGGTGACTGGGTTTGCGAATGTCTTTGCGCGAACAGGGTGGCGTTAACGCATGATGAAGCCACCATCCACCGAGATGGATTGGCCGGTCACGTAAGTGGAGCTATTACTGCTCAGCCACAGGACGGCGTCGGCGATCTCGTCTGGGCGGCCGTGACGGCCCATTGGCACACTCTTGATCATGGCTTCGAGCGCTTCGCCCTGCCCTGCAGCAACCATCTGATCGGCCATGGGCGTCCAGATCAGACCTGGGCATATCGCATTGATGCGGATGTTCCGGGCTGCATACTCAAGCGCCGCGCTTTTGGTCAACCCGATCACGCCATGCTTTGCTGCGTGATAGTTGCCCCGCTCGGCGCCACCTACCAGGCCGCCCAACGACGAACAATTGACGATGGTTCCACTGCCCTGACGACGCATATGCTCCAGTTCAAACTTCATGCAGCTCCATACGCCACGCAGGTTGACAGACATGACCCGGTCGTAATCCTCGGCGGAGGCATCGGCCGTTTCTGCCAGCAGGTTCTGGACACCGGCATTGTTGAAGGCCGCATCCAGTCGGCCGAATGAAGCGAGGGTTTCTTTCACCATGGCGTCCACTTGATCAAAGTCCGAGACATCACAACGGATGCCAATCGCTTGATGACCGGCGCCAACCAAGGCTTCGGCGGCGGCCTGTGCGGCCTCTCCATTGATATCGACCAAGGCGACGGATGCCCCGGCCCGGGCGAAAGCCTGGGCAGTCGCCAGACCGATCCCGGATGCAGCGCCGGTGACCAGTGCGACTTTATTCTCGAACGAAAAGTTCATGGGTATTTCCTCTATCGTTTGACCAATGCAGTGCAACTGCTTTGGCCCCAGAGATGATTGGGTTGCATCACGCTAATCGACACTGGCGAAGATGAATACCTGGGGTAACCGGGATGTTCTGATGAGCAGTACTCATCAATCCATGAAGTACTGGCCTGTAACGTCCAAACGGAGAAACCAGCAATGCCGACACAATTGATGAGTGGCGCTCATCGCTTCATGTAGGTTTTGCCTTGTAGTTCCTGCCAGCCTCATGGATTAGCTTGTCGGTTCGACCGTCCCCAGAGCAGGAGCTTTCCCATGAGAACACCCGTTTGCGTGCCTGCATTGGCCGCCATTCTTATGGTCACGGTATCCGCACACGCTGCTGATATACCCCAGGATAAAGTCATGAATATTGTGCGTAACGGCGAACAGGCCTCCATCATGGGTGCCCCGCAAAATTTCGTCGGCAATGCGCGGATTGATCCCTTGTTCCCGGCCCGTGCCCCTTCAAAAGTGTCGGCGGGTGCTGTCACCTTTCAGCCGGGTGCCCGCTCCGCGTGGCACACCCATCCATTGGGTCAGGCGTTGGTCGTCACGACAGGTACAGGGTGGATTCAACAGGTGGGTGGCGAAAAGATGGTCATCAAGCCTGGCGACGTGATCTGGACTCCGCCAGGCGTGAAGCATTGGCACGGTGCGACAGCCACGACGGGCATGACTCACATCGCGATCCAGGAGTCAGTGGACGGAAAAAACGTCGAGTGGCTGGAGCCCGTTAGTGCAGCGCAGTACGAGGCCTCACGATGAGAATGATCAAGATAGGCCTGACTTCCTTATCGTTGCTTCTTACGGCGTGCGCGATCACCGACAGGTCCACCACGGCGTCGCGCCTACCAGCAGTTCCCTCGGTGGATGACGTGCGAGCGGTATCCCCGGCATTGGCGCACAACACCGAATCGACTCTGCTTGGGGAGGTCTGGAAGCGCCCGGGGTTGTCGCCGCGCGATCGTAGCCTGGTCACCCTGGCTGTACTCATCTCCAAACAGCAGACGGCTGAGATGGCTTACCACGTCAATCTGGCGTTAGACAATAGCGTCAAGCCAGCAGAGATATCCGAGGTGATCAACCACCTTGCCTTCTACACGGGATGGGGGAACGCGACGGCCACCGTTCTCATCGTGAAGGATGTTTTCGCCAAGCGAGGTGTCACGGCGGATCAACTACCACCGGTATCGCCGGTATTGCTTCCCATCGACGAGACGTCTGAAAAGGTCCGCACAGCGTTCGTCGACAAGACAGTCGGCCCGGTATCACCGGGTGTGGTGCATTACACCAGCGCTGCCTTGTTTCATGACCTGTGGCTTCGCCCCGGCCTTGCTCCACGCGACCGCAGTTTGATCACCATCAGCGCATTGATAGCCACCGGCCAGGTAGCCCAACTCGGTGCGCACCTCAATCGCGCGATGGACAACGGTCTGACTCAGGGAGAAGCCTCTGAAACACTGACGCAACTGGCATTCTACACCGGATGGCCCAACGTGTTCACTGCGGTACCGGTGGTTGGGGAAGTATTTGCCAAGCGCCAGAAATCTTGAGGAGTAGCCCATGAGCAACGAACCCCAACTGGGTGAAAAGCCTGATAGCTTGGGCCGCCGAAAGGTGATTATTGCAGGTGCAAGTCTGGCCGCTGCACCGCTTCTCGCGGGAGGCGCCAGTGCGATGGCCGAGGCAGCGGAGTCGCCACCGCTCAAGGGTCCCTTTACCGTTCGGGCTTACGGTACAAAAGGGTCGAAAGAAGGCTTCGCCCCGATGCAGATACAGCGCAGAGCAGTGGGCCCGAAGGATATTTTTTTGATATCGAGTACGCAGGCGTTTGCCACTCAAATATTCATACCGCCCGAAGTGAGCGGTCTGAGACTCCTTATCCTTGCGTACCCCGACATGAAATCGTTGGAAAGGTGGCTGCTGTAGGTAATCCGGTCACAAGTTTCAAGGTCGAAGATTATGCGGGCGTTGGGTGCATGGTGGACTCATGTGGCACCTGTGAAAACTGCCTTGCTGATCGGGAACAGAATTGTCTGAAAGGAACAACCTTCACCTATTGTTCGCCAGACAAAGATTTGGGCGGCATGACCTATGGCGGATACTCTGAGCGAATCGTAGTAACTGAGCACTTCGCGATCCGTATGCCCCCAGGAGCAGATCTGGCCGCAATGGCTCCGTTGCTATGCGCAGGCGTCACCACCTCTTCATCCATGCAGCATTGGAACCTGAAGCCTGGACAGCGCGTTGCGGTCATCGGCCTCGGAGGCTTGGGTCACGTAGCAGTCAAACTGGGGGTGGCCCGTCGTGCCGAAGTGACGGTCTTCACCACCACTGCTGGCAAACGTGACGATGCGAAACAAATGGGTGCCCACGAAGCCATACTGTGGCGTGATGAAGCGGCATTCAAACGCCTAGCCAACCACTTCGACCTTATCATCTCTACCATGCCGCAAGCCTATCCGATGCAGCAATTCGTGAACTTGCTAAAGCTGGATGCGACCTTCGTCAATGTGGATGATCTGCAAGGCCTGAACGGCATGTCCATGGGCTTCGGACGCAAGACTTTCGCAGGATCGATGATCGGTGGGATCGCTGAAACTCAGGAAGTGATCGATTATTGTGCAGCGCGAGATATTACGGCAGACATTGAACTCATCAAGCCAGGGCAACTTGATCAAGCGTACGATCGATTGGTGGATAAGGATGTTCGCTACCGTCTTGTGATTGATTTCGCATCGGCCATTCACGAGTAAGCGGACGAGCCATACATGACTAAAACTGAGCGGAGAAAGTGCTACTCACCGAGGGGGTGAAGCTCACGGATCAAGTCGATCAACAGTCGGAGCCCCATCGGCAATTGCCGGTGACTTGAGTAGTACATGTGAAACCCCGGCGCCACGCTGGCCCAGTCATCCAACACCCTGATGGCCTCACCACGCTCTACCAGCGGCGCCATTGCCGGTTCCGGCGCATACATCAACCCCGCACCCTGACGAACCAACGAAAGACCCACCCGGGTTTCGTCGATAGTGATGTTACCCGGGACCGCAATTGCCAAATGCTCGTTGTTCTTCTCGAATTCCCACTCATACATGCAGCCATTGCCCAGACGGATACGCAGGCAACGGTGTTCAAGTAGATCGCCTGGGTGCAGCGGCACACCAAACCGATCCAGATAATCAGGGGCACCAGCGACTACCCATCGGATATCCGGAGACAGGCGTTGAGCGATCATGTCTTCCGGGACGGTGCCGCCATAGCGAATGCCTGCATCGTGACCACCACCGATGATATCGACAATCAGATTGGTCACGGTGAGGTCGATCTGGATCTCTGGATAACGATCATTGAAGACCGGCAGGACTGGACCTAGCAGCAGATCCGCGGCATCGCTGAGCAAGTTCAGGCGGATGCGGCCGGTGGGCTCGTCGCGAAAGCGATTGAGCACTTCCACTGCCTGGCCAATTTCATCCATGGGGGCACTGATCACGTTATGCAGTTCCTCGCCAGCGGCGGTTAACGTGACGCTACGCGTCGTGCGGTTTAGCAGTCTTACGCCAAGCCGGGTTTCCAGCCCCTTGATCGCATGACTCAGCGCCGAGGCACTAATCCCTACCTCCTGGCCGGCACGGCTAAAGCTTTTATGTCGGGCAATGGCCAAAAATAAAACGAAATCGGCAAGATTGGCACGACTGACCTGCATGTAGTTTTCCTGCCCGGTGGTGAGTGAGAGTCAAGCGGCATATGGCGTCAGCATCTGCCTTGATGCTAACTCGCGTAGGACACCACATTGATAAGTATCGCTCAATCAATATCCACGTCACACTCAGCAACTGACCTCCACGATTAAAATTCGACGACACCTGCTTTCGGCCCAGGCTGACCATTCCCGATCCGCACCAGACAGCTGCTTGGCGCGGTCGATTGCAAGCGGTTCGACCTCATCGACGTAGCCGCAACCGTCGAAATAGTGCTTGCCGGGATAGCCTTCGTACTTGTTCGTAATGGCTAACGATGGAACCTAGACAAGAAAATCCTCCACCTGCTTGACCCAGCAATCAGAGCCCAGGCGGACGAACTCGTCGTTGAAGTCGTAGTGCGGGTTATGCACCGAGCAGCCATGAAACTCGCCCTCGCGGTGGGCGCCAGCGGTCAGCCTACGGGTTTAGATAGCAGCAGCCGACTGATAGTACTCAATATCCCATTTGCTGCCAGTTATAACCTGACCGATTCCCTCACCGTCGGCGCCAGTTTAGATGCAACGTGGATGGGGATGAACCTGAACATGATGCTCGCCTCCCCCCAAGTCGGCGCGCTGATCGGGGATGGACGTGTCAGCGGCTCACTTGTACCGGTGATCGGCGGATTACCTGCGTTGGAAGGTGCTCACATTAGTTTCAGCAAGAATGAACCTATCGCGAGGGGGCGGACGGTTGGGGGTACGGCGGCAGAATCGGCTTGCTCTGGAAGGCCAACGAGTCCACTAACGTAGGCGTGACCTACAACTCTAAAAGTAAAATGGATGATCTCAAGGGCGATGCCACGGTAACTGCCGTGGATGGAATCGTCGGTCAGATTCCCCTCAAGGGCAAAATTAGCATCCGCGATTTTCAAATGCCTGCTTCTCTCATAATGGGAGTTGCACACGCCATCAATAATCGCTGGTTGGTTGCAGCGGATGTTTCCCAAGTGTTTTGGTGTGATGTCATAAAGGACATAAATGTGACCTTCAATAGTCAAAGCGGTGGAGATCTCGGTCTCAGGCTGCCGCAGGAGTATGACGACCAGACGATCTTCTCCGTCGGAACCAGCTACCAAATAAATAATAAATGGACGATGCGTCTGGGTTATCGCCAGGCTACCCAGTCTGATCTGCTCTTCGCAGCACTGCCAGTCACCCCTACCAAGCATGCATCGGCGGGTGTTTCCTACGAGATGGGTTTCGGCTCCGTTGATCTCGCCTATTCCCACGCCTTTGAAGAAACCACCACCAATCGGTCTCAACCGAACGCGCCGGAACCAATCAAAAGCACACACTCCCAAGACAACCTTGTCCTTTCGTGCACTTATAAATTCTGAGGATTGCACTCATGCATAAATTGGTCGTTATGCACTCTCCGCCGTTAGAAAGTCGAAAACTCATGGACTATTACGAGCAAAATCATTTGCGGAAGGTCCGCGAACTACCTGGCCTTATTTCCGCTGAGTACGGACGAAACGATGATCCAGACGAGCCCCATTTCGTCATACTCACTGCGTTTTTTTCAGATAAGCCAAGTCTGGACCAGGCACTACGTTCGGATGTCGGAATGTGGTTAGCCAAAGACATCCCGAATTTTTCTCCTGACCGCGTGAAGATGATGTCCTGCTTCACCAGCCAGCTAAGACTGGGCCAAAGCAAACAATCCTAATGCGCAGAATGTTCACTCTTGGTCGGTTGCTGTCTCCTGCAAAGGGCGGCAATCGACTGGCGATTCAACCGGTCGATTCCACACCACTAAATTGTGTGTAAGCAGAAAGAGTGTTGCAGATAAAGCCGAGTCCTCGGATTCTAGTACACCGCAAGCCAGAAAAAATTGATGTGGGATCGCTGGCAAAAAGGCGTCTCTCTCCAGCAGATCGTCCAACTATTTGAACGAACCATCGACAGCGCATCTTGGCGAAAACAGGGGGGTATCAGACCCGCTGTACGCAACATGTTCAGATTGGCGCTGACGTTGCCTTACCGCAAAGAGATTTCGCGTGCAGTGGTGGCAGGTAACACGATCTGTTCCATAGCAGCGTTGCTAGGCCTAGCGCCTAGCGCCTAGGCATAGTGGGGGGCAGAAATCGGAGTAGGAGATTTTTCGCGAAAGCCAGGCAAAGCGCTGTCGAGGCCGACAGCGCCAGGTTCGCTAGGGGATGAATCATATTCGCTTGAAGAGTGCCGAGCGCTGGCCGGTATTACCATCGTCGGCGGCGCTGTAGAAGCGTTCCATGAAGATGTCGCGCTCGAACAGGCGGCCCTGCATCAGGCACGAGACTGCGGCGTCAATCATCGGCGGCGGCCCGCACAAATAAGCCTTGTTGGCACTGAAGCGTCCGTCGAAATGCTGCTTCGCGGCGTCATGCACAAACCCCTTGTATCCGGTCCATTCGGGATCCTCCGCCGCCTGATTAAGGGCCGGTACATACGTGAAGTTAGCGTGGTCCCGGGCCAGTGCCTCGAACAATTCGCGGTTATACAATTCGGCACGGTTGCGCGCCCCCTGGAACAGCTTGATCTGCCGCGTATCGCCAGCTTCCAACAGGTCGAGAATCATCGACTGCGGGCTCGATAAGCCCGAGCCGCCGGCGATGAATATCAGGTCCCCAGGCTGAGAATTGCGCACGAAAAACTGGCCGTAGGGTCCGGACAGTTTCACCGCATCCCCCACTTTCAATTCGTCGTGAATCTTGCCGGTGGCCAGCCCGCCGTCGACCCGCCGCACATGCAGTTCGACTTCATCGGCACGGCTCGGTGGGTTGGCCAGCGAAAAAGCCCGCGTGCCCTCGATGCCGGGCAATTGCAGGTTGATGTATTGCCCCGCCTGAAAAGTCATAGGCCGGTCGAGCTTGAGGTGCACGCCTTTGATGGTCGGAGACAGGTCAACCAGAGCGCTGATCACCGCTTGGTAGTCCTCCACCGGATGGCCGAGGAAGTCCGGGTCGGCGTCGATATCCGCTTCGATCACCATGTCGCTCTGGGGGATCGCGCAGCACGCCAACACCTTGCCTTCATCGCGCTCTATGTCCATCAGGGCAAATGACGACGCCGCGCCCAGGTCTACTTCGCCCTCCAGCACCTGGACCTTGCACGTGGCGCAGGTGCCGTGGCCGCAGGCAAACGGCAACCAGACGCCCTGGCGCAACGCGGCCTGGAGAATGGTTTGCCCCTCTTCCACTTCGATCTTCTCGCCAGTGGGTTCGATGGTTACTTGGTAGCTCATCACCGTGTCCTCAGTTGAAGCTGCCGGCAATGCCGTTCAAGCCAGGGGTGTCGAGGTGCAGCAGGCTCTTGTGATCAATGCCGTTGGCGACAAGGCTCGCTCCGTTGTCCGGGGTGAAAGGCCGGTCGTTGAGACGCCATAGTGCCTGGCTGAAATCGACCTGCGCCGCGTCCGGGTGTTGGGCAATCGAGGGCTTGACCACCTGTTCGATGAAGTCGTTGAACGGCATCGCTGGGGGCAGTGGAAAGGTGAACGGGGCGCAGAACATCAGGTGTTTTTCCCAACACAGGTACACCAGTTGCAGGCCGTGGAAATTGTCCCGGTGATCAAGGGGTTGGGCGGAGTAGGCGCCGATGGCAGTCACTGGCATGGTCGTTTTCCTTATTGTTGTATGTTTGGGGGAAGCAAGCCCGCAGGGTTGCTCCCACATTGATTTGCAGTGGTCAACCGGCCTTGAGCAGATCCGGGTCGACGGGGGGCGCCGGCGCGCTGTTGCGGTCATTCGGATGCCAGTCCTGCCAGCGTCGATGCTCGGTGGAGCCCAAGTATTCGAAGTTGTCCTGGCCCGGGTGGATGTTGTAGTAGTCGCGCACCACCGACTCGACATCGCCGCCACCGCAGTTGCCCTGCAGAATCTGATGGACCGGCAACCAGGCCTGGATGTACTTGGTCGGCTCGTATTCGAAGATGTCGCAGCAACCCTGGGAACAGAAGTGATAGCGCTCGCCTTCGTGCACAGCACTGCGATGGCTGAGGGTGGTCTGGTCATCCGGCTCGCCGAACGACAGCGGAATCTGGCAGATCTGGCAGAGCATCGGCAAGGTCGGGTTGTAGAAGCGCTCGCCCTTTTCCTGCAGCGCGCGCCAGTGTTCAAAGCGTGGGCGGTAGATCTTGTCGAAGGTGTCCGGGTACTTTTCCGAGAGCCAGTCCAGTTCCTCTTCGGTCGGCATCCAGGTGTGGAAGTTGGTCGCCTGGCTGTACTGGTAGAAGATCGACCAGGCCTGATGGCTGACGTGGTCCTTGCCAATGTTGGCCTCTTCGACGTGCTTGGGTGGACGGATACCATAACGCTCCAGGTCCTTGAACAGCGCGCCGCCGGCCTCTTCGAAATACACGCCCCAGGCTTCGGACCAGGACATGACTTTGTTCGGCAACATGTAGTCCATCATCATCCCCACCAGTGTCAGCAGGCGGTAGCCACGCCAGAACCACTTGTCGATCCAGCGCTGGATGATCGGCACGTTGTCCTCGTGTTGCTCGAGCAGGAACTTGATCACTTCCAGGCCCAGGGTCATGTGCCGGGCTTCGTCGGACTGCGCGGAGAAGCCGAAGGTCACCGTCGCCATGTCGCCGTTGAACGCCGCACCGCTCATGAACGGCACGAACAGCAAGTTGGTCAGTACGTACTCGAATGAAAACGAAATCGCCGTGAGGAACTCGAACGGGCCAGCGGTGCGCGCATCTTCGAAGAACGACTTAGGCACTGAGAGGAACCACACGCGGTCATGCATGTGGGCAAAATCATGCAGGCCATTGAAGTGCTTGTTGTAGTGACTCATGGCGTGGATCTGGGTCTGCACATGACGCAGTTCGTCGATGGCCTGCATCTGGCAGGCGATGCGCGCACCGGCGCCACTGAACTGCCGGCCGACTCGGGCAAAACCTTGATAGGCCTGGTACTCCAGCGGCGTGACGCCGGACAGGAACAGCTTCAGCGCGTTGACGTAACGGGCGTCCGACAGCGTGGTATGGCCGTTGTTTTGCGAGAACGCATCGAAGATCGCGTAGAGCTTTTTCTCTTTTTCGGCTTGGTACTTCCAGTAGGTGTCCATGGTCAGGCGGAACGGGTCTTCCCACTTGTCCCAATCGGAGATCTTGATTCCTTCGAATCGCTCGTGGGGGTAGATGGCCTCATGGGTCTGGTAGCTCGGCTCCCAGTCCAGGTCACGGGTCATGCAGCGGTATTTTTCTTTGGCATTGAGGCGTTTTTTCACGGCCATGATGGCGCTCCCGAATTCATGTTATGGCTCAAACACGCGATGGCGGCTAGCGATCAGTTGCTCCAGTGCAGAGAGAAACTGTCGTCCTCTTCCACGACGTTGCCGCCCAGGGTGATCACGTACATCAGCATTTCCTGAATGTCCCAGTGGCTGCCGGTGAGCTGCTCCACTGTGTCGCGACGGATATCCAGCCGGCCTTCGGCCTCGATGCGGATCATCGATGGCTGGCGCTGGATCTCGGCATGGGGGTTGTCCTGGACGATGGCGCCCACGATCGAATGCGTGTAGTCGGTGTCCTGCAGGTTCATGTAAACGAGGGAACTCATGCGTTGGCTCCTGTCAGGCCTAATTTCTTGAGGCGTACAGCGAACTGGGTGCACACATCTTCCAGCGCCGACTCATCGAGGCCGAGCCCGGTCAGTGGGCACAAGGCATCAACTGAGCGCCGGCTCCAGTGATCAATCCAGCTTTGAACCAGCTCCTTATTGGCCGAACTTTCATTGATCACCGTCTTGAGCAATGCATCGACCCAGCGCTGGCTCTCGGCGAACCATAGGCGCATGAATTCGGTGAGCATGCCGACGTGTCCGGCGCCGTTGGCCGTCAGTTGTTCGTCGAGCTTGTGGAATAACAGCGGGTACACTAGGCCGTCGCTGACCAGGTTCTGCGCCACGCTCAGTTCGAACCAGTCACGCACCACCAGAGTGTCCTCGACGTAGCGGCGCATGCCCTGCCACGCAGCATCGTTGAGCCATTGCTGCTTGGCCTGGGCCAACAGCAGGACGTCGCCTTCATCGAGCATCAAGCCAATCCGCGACAGATACTGGGCGATGCCCAGACGGTCCATGGCCTGGAACATGTGCATCTGCGTTACGCTGGTTCCGAAGCCGTCGGCCGCGATGTTGCTGTTATTCATGTTGGCGCCCATTTCGGCATGGCGCAGGGGCAATAGCAGCCTACTGATCAGTTGGATATTGGTAGCGGACAACCCAGCGAGCATGTCGCGCTTCTCGCAGAAGGCGTAATCGTGCTCGGCGTTTTCCTGCATCTTGGCCCGGGCCTGGACGTAAGCGCCGTAGTAGTACTGACGCGGATCGCTGACGGCGTACCAATCGGCCATGACCACCGCGGTACGGGTGGCATCGTTGAGCAGCTTGTCCGGCTGCCACAGTGGCCGGTAATGAAAATTGGTCGCCGACTCCAGGTCGAAACTGGCCTCCTGATAACGGCTGGCGACCTTGTCGCCAAACCGGCGACGGGTGTGGCTAAAGGTGTTGCGTAGGGTCTGGGTGGTAGTCGTCTTGATTTCAACGCTCATGGGCGTGCGTCCTGTCATTGTTGTTGTAGGGTGGTGACGTGCCAGAGTTCAACCGCTCGGGTCTACCTCGCCATAGCGCCACTTCTGCATGTCAAAATCGATGGCCGCGGACATCTGCGCGTTCATGTGCTGTACGCGGTTGTGGCTGCAGAACTGTTCGAAGGCCACTCGCGGCAATACCAACTCGACATAGAGTTCGGGATCGCCAATGGCGAAGTCGAATTCGACAAATGGATCAAGGGTGGAGCTGCGCACACGAACGTAGCGCGGCATATCGTCGAAAGCAGTGAGTGAGGGGTTCATGCATCGGGCTCCTGGTTGGGGCTGATACAGAACAGAGCAATGGCTATGCCATAGTCCACTAACGGGGCGGGATCAGAATATAAGCTATTGATATAAATACATTTATTGAACTGGCGCTACAGTATGAGTAACGCCAGCGGCAGGTTTAACGCAAAGTGGGCCATCAGAGTTTTTCAGCATTTGATGAAGCGTATTTCAGCATTTGCTCTATTCGGCCCAGCAATCCACCGTCAACTCGCTATGCTGGGGGAATGCCTGTTCAACTGTCCATTTTCTCCAGGCGGTAAGCCAACTGGGCACGAGTCAATCCCAGTACCCGAGCAGCCTTGGAAACGTTGCCATCTACTTTTTTCATCGCTGTTCTTAGAAGACGCGCTTCAAACTCTTCAAGGTTGAACGTATCGCTGAGCAGCGCATCGCAAATCGGGTCGGCATCTGCATCGGTTGAGACCGGTGCAGGGGTAGACTTCAGTTGTCCCTTGGTATCAATTTGATTCAGCGCACGACTTGGCTCCTGCACCGTGGAGAAAAGGCCATGCATTTCAATCATCTGATTGTTATCAGTGAGGATGACACCCCGTTCGATCATGTTTTCCAGCTCGCGGATGTTTCCCGGCCAACCATGATCCATAAGCGCCAGCATCGCTTTGTCAGACACTCCTGAAATGCGCTTGTTGTAAAGCGCCTGGTATTTACCAAGGAAGTGTTCCACCAATAATGGTATGTCTTCTTTACGTTCACGTAGGGCAGGAATATAGACCGGGTAAACGTTTAGACGGTAGAAAAGGTCTGCGCGAAAGCGGCCTAGTTTGACTGCCTCGGCCAAGTCAGTATGGCTGGCGGCTACGAGACGCACATCGACCCTGATCGTGTTCGTTCCTCCTACCCGTTCCAATTCACCTTCCTGCAGCACCCGTAACAAAGCGGCCTGCGCGCGGGGAGTCAACTCCGCTACCTCGTCAAGAAACAACGTTCCGCCGTTGGCCCGCTCGAACTTGCCTTCACGACTGGTGTGCGCGCCGGTGTAGGCGCCTTTCTCCACGCCAAATAGCTCAGCTTCTATCAACTCAGGAGAAATACAAGCGCAGTTCAAGGCAACGAATGACTTTGAAGCCCTCGGAGACTGCAGATGCAAGCCGCGGGCGAAAATTTCCTTACCTACCCCTGTCTCACCCTGCAATAACACACTGACAGGGCCTGAGGCCGCACGCTGAAGCAACTTGCTGGCTTGCCGAAAACTTGCAGACCGACCCACTGAATTGGCAATCAAACCGTCCTGACCCACATTGTCCCGGACGTTATCCTGCAAGTGACTTAGTTGGCTCTGCAGCGCCAGTAATTCATCCGCCATCGAGTCGGGTTGGAGAAGCTTTTCTATTTCGTCTCGATCCCCCCACTCACTGGCGGGTTTGCCAACAATCCGGCAATGACTGTCCCCGCATCCCAGGCATTCCACCTCCTTATAGAAGATGCTTTGCCCCATGTAATAGGTGGTAAAGCCGCTGGAGTACCCGGTGAGAAGCCAACACACCGGATCGTTAACTGGCCCATGCTCCTTGAGATGAAGCTCCGCTTCGTATGCGTCCTGCCATTGAAACTCGGCGTAGAAACTGCCTTGGGCTACATCGAACTCCAGCTTCAATGGTTTGACATTAACCATGCCCTTGATCAAAGCCAATTGCGGCCCTGCAAAAAAAGAATCTGATGCAGAAAGCTCAGGTCGCAGCGTTCGCGCGAGATTGGCATCACGCCAACCGGAATGGTAGCCCAGTCGCATCATCAAACCTCGGGCGCGGGGAATGCCCAACGTGTTGATCAACTCCTTGCGCAAGTTAGCGAAGAGGCTGCTATGGACCAAGAGCATACGTTGCTCCTGCATCCAGATTTTACCCCGGTCAGTATCGAAACTGATTTGCGAGACCAGATCACGACTGGTTGGAAACTTTGGATCGAGTGCTGTAGGCATCAAAAACCTGCATAGCTGGTTCGAGCAGATCACGGGCGCATCGGGCTGGAATTGCTGATTTGCTGAAACGCATTTCGCAAATCATGAAATCTTGTTTCGATCGCATTACCCAAAGCGCTGATCAAGGCCCGTACGGTTATTTTTATTGTGTTTTTTCAATAGCTTATTTGAATTAGCGGGCTGGACATCAAATCTGGCACAGCTGTTGCTCCATGCACCTTAACAACAATAACAATCAGAGGTGACATATGGCGCTCGACGCTGCAAGCCAATCACTGCTTGAACAACTGGCCGACCAAGGGATCGCCCCATTTCATCAAATGGATGTGGCACAGGCGAGAGATTTCATGTCTAGCCTGCGCCCGGCGATTGGAGAGGGCCCAAATCTTTTTCGTGTTGGCGAGACGACAATCGGGTCGTTTGGACATGAAATTCGCCTGCGAATACTGAGTCCGACAGCCACTCCGAATGGCATCATCGTCTACTGCCATGGCGGTGGCTGGTGTCTGATGGGCATTGAGGATTACGACAGTCTAGGTCGTTTTCTTGCTAAGGAAACCGGGTGCACGGTAATACTGGTCGATTATCGGTTAGCGCCTGAGAACCCTTACCCAGCTGCAATTGACGACATCTGGACAGCACTGGTTTGGGCTGATCAAAATCGTTTCGCAGTTAGCGGTTCCCTCCAGTGCCCTCTCCTTGTCATGGGCGACAGTGCCGGCGGTAACTTGGCCGCCGTAGCTGCGCAAAAAGCAGCACTTGCAGGAAAGCCGAAACTTGCACAACAGATACTGGTTTACCCGGTCGTTCAGCCTGATACCGACGGACAGAGCTATCTAAACCCGCAAAATCAAGGTCTGTTGGGCAAGCAGTCAATGGAATGGTTCTGGGATCATTACCTGATGGACGTACAAGTCCGTTATTCCCCTCTAGCATCACCGCTACTCGCGACCGACGTGACTGGACTTCCCCCCACCCTGTTGATTACAGCCGAACATGATGTGCTGTGTGATGAAGGGCGAGCGTATGCATTTAAGCTGATGGCCGCTGGCATTCCCGTCCAGTGGCGCGAGTTCACCGGACAGATGCATGGGTTCTTCACACTGTTGAATGTACTGCCGGAAAGTGTTGCCGCTCGCCGATATCTCACCGACGGCATCAAAGCGCGCCTGCGAACGCTAAACGCCACAACGACATGACCATCACGCTGACCGCAGTCTGATACTCGACCCAGAAACCACCGAGAACACGGAAAATAAAAATGACTCGATTCATCGTATTCTGCCGCGTTTTTTTTGCCCTGTTGGTGTTATGCCAATCCGGTTTCAGTGCCGCCTCTGAAAATGGTGGAACCAACTGGCCCTTAGGTGTGAACACGGTAGTTCCCGGCTTACTCGTACCTCCGGGAGCCACTGAACTTTACAGTTACACTGCTTATTATTCGGCCGATAGCTTTCGCGGCAACGACGGCAAGGCATCGTTACCCGACTTCAAACTGGATGTATTTGTGCAGGCACTCCGGTTGGTGCATTCCTGGGACGTGAAAACCGACTCGGGAGTGGTATTCAGCTCCGGAGCCATTCTCTCGGGAGGGCGCAATTCCCTGGAAGTCGCAGGTCTTAAAGATCATAAAAGCGGATTCAACCAGATCTACTTGACCCCGCTTTATCTGACGTGGTCACCAACGCCGGAGCTGCATCTACTCACGGGTTTCAGCGCGTTTCTTCCGCTAGGGGATTACGATCGAAAAGATCTAGTCAATACCACCAGCAATTACGCGTCTTATGTACAGGAGTTCGGCGTGACCTGGCTGCCCACTCCGGCCTGGGAGTTTTCGGCGTCCCCGACCTTATCGTTCAACCAGAAAAACGATGATACCAACTACAAGTCTGGCGATATTTTCAATGTCGACTTTGCTGCCGGCTATCGGCTGCCGATAAATCCGAAATGGCAAGTGGGCGTGGCCGGTCACTACACCAGGCAGTTCACCGATGATCAACTCGATGGCCATGACGTCCCAGATGGTAATCGCCTGAGCAAATTTGGCATCGGCCCTCAAGCGATTTACTACTTTAATCCGGCGACAGCGGTCGTATTCAAGTGGCTGACAGAAACCTCTGTCAAAAATGGCCCTAAGGGTAATTCGTTCTGGTTCGAATTCGCTGTTCCTCTGTAAGTCTCCGCTCCACTTTAAGGTGCCTTTGGCGCCTTTTTTCGTAACTTTTCTGCAATTTTCATGAAATGGTTAAAAAGGCTTTGCACTTTACATGATTTCATAAACCCTTTGGGATGCCAACAAACTCCCGCGCTTAAAAAAATACACCATCTTATTGTTAAATAAGGCTTTTATAAGATTGGCACATGCATTGCTCTAAGGATATCAGTCGGTGAAGAACGCCTCACCGCAAGCCTCAGCGACCGAAGAAAACGGTTGGTCGCCGGGGTTAAGCAATCAGACATATTCATCCCACAAAAATAAAAGGTGCGTCCCATGTCCATCAACAATCCAACCCATACTTCCCCGTCACGAATAGAAGTAGATGCCGTCGTCGTAGGCGCAGGCTTTGCCGGTCTCTACATGCTTCATCTACTGCGCGACAAACTGGGTCTCAATACTCCGGTTTATGAAGCCGCAGACGGCGTGGGCGGAACCTGGTACTGGAACCGCTATCCCGGTGCTCGATGCGACATCCCTAGTCATCACTATTCGTATTCGTTCTCGGAAGAACTTCAACAAGAATGGACTTGGTCCGAGAAGTACGCTGCCCAACCTGAAATCCTCAGCTATCTCAATCACGTCGCCCAGCGTTTTGATCTGCTCAAGGATATAAATTTTCAGTCACGGGTCGTCGCTGCGCATTATGACGAGGCTTCACAGCGTTGGTTGGTCGACATCGATACGGGCGAACATGTCAGCGCGAAGTACTTCATCCCGGCCGTGGGCACCCTGTCGTCGGCGAACATTCCGAAGTTCAAGGGACACGGCAGCTTCAAAGGTGATGTCTATTTCACTGGCCAATGGCCCAAGGATGGAGTGAACTTCACCGGTAAGCGTGTCGGTATCATCGGCACGGGGGCCACCGCCATGCAGGCGATCCCCTTGATTGCCGAACAGTCCGCGCATCTCACGGTATTCCAGCGCACGCCCAACTATGCCGCTCCGCTGGTCAACGCGCCTATGGACGCCGAGACTGACCGGCAGGCCAAAGACAATTATCGTGAACTTCGCCAGCAGGCCTGGGAAACTTTTGCAGGGGTACCCTTCAATAACTTGAAACCCTCGGCACTTGACGAGACAGCTGAACAACGGCAAGCGCATTATCAATCCTGCTGGGACGATGGCGGCTTCAGTCTGTGGATCGGCAGCTATCAAGACATTCTGTTCGACAAGGAAGCGAACGAAACGGCAGCACAGTTCGTCAGGGAGAAGATTCGCCAGCGTGTCACTGATCCAGCGATCGCTGACCTGCTATGCCCTCCCGCTGGACAAACCTATGGCACCAAGCGCCAGCCTTGTGAAACCAACTACTACGAGACCTATAACCGCGATAACGTAAAACTTGTCGATATCAAGGCATCTCCCATCGAAGCGATCACAGCGTCCGGAATAACCACCACTGACCAACAATATGATTTTGATTGCCTTGTTTACGCCACCGGTTTTGATGCTTTTACCGGTGCCCTGTTCAAGATGGATATCCGCGGCCGAAATGGCCAGACCCTCCAAGATTGTTGGTCAGCGGGCCCACGCACATTGGTTGGCCTCTCGGCCCATGGCTTCCCGAACATGTTCACCATTACCGGACCACAAAGCCCTTCGGTGCTGTTCAATATGCCGCTAGGTATCGAAATGCATTGCGAATGGATTGCCGAGTGTATCGACTACATGACCTTGAACGACTTCGGCAGTATTGAGGCCAATCTCCAGGACGAAGATAAATGGATCGCCCACGTCAAGGAGGTTGCCGACGAGACGCTTTTGCCACACGCGACCTCATGGTATTCAGGTGCCAACATTCCCGGCAAACCGCAAGTATTCATGGTGTACCTCGGAGGCGGCAAACATTACAAACAGGTCATTACTGATATTGCCAACTCGGGTTACAAAGGCTTTACACTCGAGCGATCAGTAAAGACCGCTTCAGCAACGGCAATCCACGCGGATACAGTTGTTTAAAAATCATCTGAACGTACGTTAAAAAGCGGGAGAGCCGAGTGATTCTCCCGCCAAACACCTGAGCATTCAGGCGCCCCCTTTCATCGGGGCTTCTAGCCTAAGTTCAATGCCCTGAACATCAGTTTATTGAGCTTCGGTGCGCCTGGCTCTTTTAGACGTCGATTGAGAGCAATTCAGCCGTCAAACTTCCAGTCTTTCATGAGTTCAAAACGTCTGGCTTAGCGTCATTAGACGCCGGAATCATTTGGCCCACGAGAATAATATCATCGGAGACCGCGGATTCTTCCCGTTGGTTTCGCGCTCTCCAAGTCAAATGAAGTTGGAGTGCACTACTAATATCAGCGTGTGAGAGTGGCGATCATTGAGCGTAGATTTGCTGTTGTTGCAGTTTAAGATTCGAAATCTATCTCGAAAGATTCAGACTCAAGATTTTTAATTTCGTCTATCTAACGGTTTGGACACATCGGCAGACGACGTGCATGAAGGGATCGAACTACTCACCGAGTCGATCCGGTGAGGCATAAAAACCGCAGAGACGGTGCTGTAATCAATGGAAGCACTGAATAGGTAGCAACGCTATAGCAATGGTCGAAGTCATGGAGCGCATCATGCAGCGGTTAGCAGGCCTCATTGAATTAGGACAAGCAATCCGAGCGGCCGTTTGAAAAATGGGGTCGCGCGAAAGTTAAGCGCCCGGGCAGGTGCCTAACACTTGATACGTCACGCTGTGGGTTTCGCCCTGATGGTCGATGTAGACCATCGTCGCAGGTACAACGTCACAATTCGTTGAGGTTGGCGTTACAGAAATTACTTTAGCGATGTCCAGATCTTGGTCAGGGCGATACTGATCTACAGGTGCGCTGGCTGCCATCGCTGCCGAAGCAGAGATCGCCAGAATTACGCCGAGTAAGGTTTTCATCGTCTCTTCTCCAGCCACTTGGTGGGTGATAGTTCAATTTTAATCCTATGTTGATTCAGATAAAGGGGGCGTTTTTTGAAACAGTCTTGCAAAATGCGTAACAGTCTGCCCATTGGGAAAACTACGGACTTGCATAACTGCATGAAATTTTTTTCGAGTCGCGGAGACTGCACGCTTTACCGCTACGGCTGCTAGGCATTTGCGACCATGTAAATCGCATAAGCTGGCACCCGTTTGATTCAATAGATCCTGAGTTCGCAGATGTCCAATGACCAAAGTCGATTGCCTCTAGCCACCGATCGTTTTGGTTCGTCTTCAGTCTTTCGTGACGGTCAACAATCGGCCAAAGCCGACTTTCGAGACCGGTCGTTCAACGCTTGAATGAGTTGTTAGACCGCCCTATCTGCGCCGTTTCTACGCTGCCCTCAGGACTGCGGGTCGAACTCGAAGACACATAGCTCTTGGTCACAACGACATGCCTTCGCGATGCACATGAGAGGCCCCTCGTTAGGAAGAGCTTGCTGTCAATATGGGCGCCGGTGATGGTTTTACTTCTCAAGCAGAGAATAATTGTATTGATCAAGGCCGCTAGCGAGCGCTCAAAGGTCTGCTAAAGCTATCTACAAGACAATAAGAGTCTCCCTTGGGCGGTGGAGCCAGTGAAGGCAATGCTGTCGAGGAAACCACAGCTGAGGTCAAGCTAACCAATTTAACGAAATGCAGGAGGATACTGACATGTCGTTTCCGAGCTTCCTTGGCCCCCTGACGCCGCTATTTCAATTGATCCCCCCCGCGCTCCCTCTTGGAGGCAACTCCGTGGACGATGGTCCAATTGGGGGCGCAGGTGCTAATCAATTGGCCTTCTCCATGCAAGCGCAGCAAGAATCGAACTGGTGCTGGGCTGCAAACACTTCCAGCGTATCGGTGTTCTTTGATTCAACCTCGCAGTGGACTCAATGCGCCGTTGCCTCCGCTTGCCTTGGGGAGAGCTGCTGTACCCGACTCACGCGGCATCGACCCGAATGACGCAAGGCCAGCGACAATGCCGCTTCACGCATCAGATCGAAGCCACGGGAGAATGCAGTCGAGAAAGGTTCGTTCAGGCTGGCTCAGGCACGAGTAATCGTTGCGGGCTACCATCATGATCTGTCCGCCCTCGCCCGCCCTCTCAGGCAGCCGCCACCCGTCCGTTGTTGTTACTCACCTCAAACTGCCCCACCAGTTTTTGCAGTTTGTTGGCATTGAGCCTCACTGTCTCGGCACTGCCTTGCCACACCACCACCGTCTGACGCATTTGCGCGGAAGACTGGTCGACCTGTTTGATCGTCTTGCCGTAGTCGAGGCTACGCTTGTTGAGCTGTTGAATGATCGCAAACATACTTTCCACCGCTTGATGCAACTGCACGTTTTCCGAGGAGGCATCTTCGGCCAGGCGCAGGCTGTTATCGACGTCCTTGACGCCCTCCTTCATGAAGCTGACGGCGTTTTGCGTTTCGTTCTGCAAGCCCTCGACCATCTGCCGAATGTCATCGGCAGCCCGAGAGGTGCGTGAGGCGAGACTGCGTACCTCATCGGCAACCACTGCAAAGCCTCGCCCATGTTCGCCGGCGCGCGCGGCCTCGATGGCGGCATTGAGTGCCAGCAGGTTGGTCTGGTTGGTGATGTCACTGATCAGGCCGGTGATGTTGCCGATTTGCGTCATGCGGCTGTCGAGCAACTGCACACTTGAAGAAGAGCGCTCGACCACATCCCGAATCGACTGGGTGCCTGCCTGCACGGCGAGAAACTGCTCGCGGGCACGGGTGACGACTTCGTCCATTGCCTGCTTCATTTGCTCGGCGCTGGCAGAGGCTTGCTGGATCTCGCCCAATTGGTCTTCAACGATAATCATCATGTGATGCACCGCTTCGGCCACCTCAGCCGAAGTGACGCCAGCTTCCTGGCTACACCCCAACATCATCTGGTTGGTGGCGCCGACGGTGCGACTGGCCTTCACCACTTGCCCGACAACCGAGTCCAGATTATCAATGAAGCTGTTGATCCAGCGCCCCATGTCACCGGTCTCATCGTTGGCCATTCGCGTGGTGTCCAGACGCTGACGAAGGTTGCCCTCGCCCTCGGCGATGGTCCTGATCACACCCGTCATCTCGCTCAACCTTTGCGCAAGCCGTTTAGGCCCCAACAGGCTGAACAGCACAGTGGCGCAGACCATGCCCAAAACCTCGACGGTATCGATCACCCCCTGTGCCAGACCGCTGTAATGCTGGACCGTGTAGTTGCAGGCAAAGAGCCCTGTCATGGTTGCGAGATAAGGTTTCATCAAGCCATAGCTGAGTGAGCGTCGGCGGTAAACTTCCTCCAGATCGGCCTCACACATCATTCCCCAGCAATCAGGTGATCCTGGCAGCTGGAACGTAACCCCCTTGCCGACCACCGGAATGTGCCGATAGTCCGGGTAACCGGGATAAGTCACGAACAGATTGGAGCCCCTGCGGATGGTTTCGCGCACACCAGGGTGCAATTCCTGGGTCGCTGGGTCAGTGAAGCGCAGTTCCAGCTCAGTGTGCCTTTGAATCTGCACCGTCTTATAGGGCGTGTGCACGCCGCTTTTCAGGTTTTCGCCGTGGGTGAACGTACCGTCCTCGAAACGTGAACGCGACAATGCGGTTCCCGGTGCAATCGTCGGATCAAAGCGTGATTGCGCCATGAACAAATAATTGTCGCCCGATTCGGCATAGATGTGCCCGGCCTCGCGTTGGATAAGATCGCCCAACACATCGTTTGGCACACGCCCGCACAGGCAGCCCAGGGCTTTTCCATCGGCCTTCAAAGGCTGATAGAACATCAACGTGACTTCATCGTGAAAGCGTGAAGACGATGGACCGATCTGCAAGGTCAATGGATCGCTGTAAGGACCGTGAAGAAACGGCGCCTTCAACCCTTCGGCCAAGGCACGGGTTTTCTCAAGCTGATTTTTACCGCGTCCGCTCCAGGTGGAGGCGATGACGGCGCCGTCGACGCCAACGACAAACAGCTCGGAAAAATCTTCGGCCTGGCTGAGCTTATCCATCAGTGAACGACTGTCGATTTGGGCAAAATCCCGACCGAGATTCTCCGCCAGCTCAGCGAGGTGTTCCCATTGCTCGCGCGTCCAGTTGTGTAGCAACTGCGTACGGGTTTGCGCAATGGCTTCAAAGGTTTGTTCGATCACCGGATAAGCCGACTGATTGAGTCGGCATGACCAACCCATCGCAATTTTTCCAGTTTTGCCGAACCAGGGTAACCAGTGCTTCTCGCTAGAGGATAACTGCATGACCTTACTTGAAAGCGACATTTGCCTCTCCAACCGCGACATTCGGATGGCGAATTGCTAGCAAATACCAAGCCAAGTCGTAAGCAGCCTAACCATTCGCACTGATCGAAGGATATTCTGCAGTCGACAGCATTCTGTTTGCTTTAGCCCGCCAGACCGCATGCCTCAACTCAGTGCGCCAAGCGCCACATACTCTGAAAAAGCACGGATTTGGCTCTAAGTGACAACTCGCCTAGGACTGTCTGTTTCGAGAGTCTGGCAAGCTCGGCATTACAGCAATGCATCCTACCGCCCCAGAAGCCGCGAAAATGTCGTTCAATCATATTCCGCATTGGCCAACTCTGACCCATGCAAGGAGGGTGTACTCAGCGATGGCGTGCTCCATTCTTTATCGATACAGGCCGTGATGCGAAATCGAAATTGCACTCTACTTGACCACCCATTTGCGTTGCACGCCAAGCAACGTAAGCGCAAGGATGTAACCACGGGCGCCCCGCGTACAGGCCCACAGGAAGCGAGCCAGACCGTCGGGTGGCGGTGGTACCTCGTCAGGCGGAAAGGGGGGCGAGCCTTCGTTCAAACGCACGAAGCATGGTGTTCTCCAAAACCATCAAATCGAGGAGATTCTGCCATTGAACAGGTGCTTTGAGGGTTTTGCGAAGTTGAGGTATGGCGCTGTTGGCAGATAGCTCTGAGGGTCGGGTTGCTGGGTGCGGAGCATTTATACGTTGCCAGTGACCCGGTCGGTTCGGCTAAAGCGGCGGGTACCGACAGGGTGCTATTGACCAGGAAGGAACGATGAACACTTAGCTGAGCATCCCTCCCCCCCTTTAATGGCTTTCTGTTGCGGCAAGCCGGGCGTCGCCGACGCGGACTAGGTTCCTGTATAAAGCAGGCGCTGCTGGCGCATGGCCGGCTCAATCGGCGACATGGTAAGGGATCGTTATGCTCCAGAGAGTAATATTCGGCATAGTGTTGGCCGTGCTTTTAGCCGGCTGCCAGAATCAGCAATACAAGACGTTGTGCAGACCACAGTACAACCAAACCACCTGTGATATGAGCAATCTGGATACGATAAGTTGCTCGGCCGCTAAGGCGACTGTTAAGTCCTGCTCCTGGTTTGTAGGCAATGAGGTTCGCGGCCTGATGACCAAGAAGGGTCAGCAGTTGGGGACCACCCAAAGCAACTACATTCGCCCGGGCGCGGAAATCCTGACGTTGGGGAGCTACGGAATCGGTGGGTCACAGAGTTTTGCCTATGTAAAAGCCGACAGCCCTGGTGCCTATGTGCAGTCAGTGGATGGTGCCCAACGATTAATGACTGACAGAGTCTCGCACTACCAGATGGCTGCCGACCGCTATGTAGCGGATGTCGTTAGCGGCACCATCGTAGCCTCAGATCGTGAAGTCCTGAAGGCCATTGCCGCGATCGAAGCTATGCGCGTACCGTTGACCAAAGCAGTTGATATGGGCAAGCCCATATTAGACTTCTACGCCGCCCTGCCCGCCCAAGACTTCGCGGCCCTTGCGAACCAGGTTGTTCTCAATACGAATGCCAGGGACCCTTACCTCCGTGCCGGCGCTGATTTGGCCATCCGGGAGAACAAGCAATACGAATCCAATAGGCCGTTAATTAGAGTTCGGGACGCATTGGCTCAGTTTGAGGCTCTGCGCACAGTAGCGATGGTCCCTTATGCCGACCAATTCGAAGTAGTCAAAAAGCAAGCGGTCATTCTTGCCGCCCAAGCGGCGCAAGCTGCCAAGCAGGCAAGAGCCCAGGACCGGGCCTATGAGAAGCAATTTGAGTCAAGCGGCGGCTATCACGGTAGCGGGGGATGTTCGTGTGCAGGTGGCAATGTCTGTTACGGGCCCAGGGGCGGACGCTATTGCATAACCTCAGGCGGGAACAAGCGCTACGGCATCTAACCAACTCCAAATATTTAGGTGTGAGCAACCGGCGTGATGTGCACACTTCGGGAGGTGTTTCTTAAAACGGGTACCCCGTTTCATTAGACCACTACCCCCTATGCGTTGCTCTCAGCTGCGGCCTTTCCCTCCGCCGTTTTTTTCAATCCCCCGGCTGCTTCAAAAACCATCAGAAACGCCGGGCATAAATGCGGAGGCCCCCTTGTAAATAGCGTTATTCCGTCAACTACACTGATGCAACGCATGGCTGCACAGAGGCTTCGAGCATGGTTACCAAAACTGCAATCGTATTCGCTGGCGGTGGCAGCCTGGGCGCTGTCCAAGTGGGCATGCTGCGGGCCCTGGTTGAGACCGGTGTTCGATTCGATATGGTGGTGGGCGCTTCGGTGGGGGCCATCAACGGTGCTTATTTTGCCGCAAGGCCGGACGCTGAGGGCGTCGAGGCGCTTGGCGGTTTCTGGCGCGGCCTTTGCAAAACGGACATCTTTCCCCTCTCCTGGCTCGATACCTGTAGGGGACTGATCAAACGGCGTGGCTTTCTGCTGCAGCCAGCGGCGTTGCACCGATTGCTGGGTCATGCATTGCCTATTCATCGAATTGAGGAGGCTGTGCTGCCCCTGCACATCGTCACCACCGACCTGCTCAGTGGTGTCGAAACCGTTCTGTCCAGTGGCGAACTCGAGCAGGCGTTACTGGCCAGCGCTGCCATCCCACTGGTGTTCCCCTGCGTACAAATCGCCGATCAGTTCCTGGTTGACGGCGGCGTGTCAAGCAACACACCTATTTCGACGGCTGTAGCCCTGGGCGCCACCAACGTCGTGGTCATCCCGACCGGCGTGAGTTGCGCCCTCACGCAACCGCCTCGAGGCCTGGTGGCATTAGCCCTGCACACCGTCAATCTGATGAGCATGCGCCAACTGGTGAGCGACATCGAACACTTCCGCACGCTCACCAGCCTGCACATCGTCCCGCCCTTGTGCCCCGTGGATGTCTCGGTGTTCAACTTTGATCAGACCGAGTCGTTGCTGCAGCGCGCCTATGAGCAGACCCTCCGGTGGCTGGAGCGTGGGGGGCTCGAACGCACCAAGGTACCGGGTGCCCTGACCCTCCATTCACATGCCCATGATCATGATCATGAGTGTCCGCTGAAATAAGCGGCACACTTGGGACTCGAACTCCCTGTGCATTGGTACTTATCTGGTTCGTCGAATTAACGCCGCCCCAATCAGGTGGTTGTCCGATGTGAGCTTGGATCGTTGTTTCAAATCAAACCGTAAAGCAATGGCTGTCATCCGCAAAAAACAGTGATTTGCCTGTGCCCTAAAGGTCGCCTTACTCCAGCATTTCGGACCACAAATCGCAAAAAAACCAAAGAGAAACCGACAAAACAAAAAGGGCCTGATAGGCCCTTTTCGAACTCAACCCAAAATCACTGGGTCAGCCAGCTCTCAACAGTGTCGGAGCCGTATTTAGCTTTCCATTCCTTGAGAGTCTTGTGGTTACCACCTTTCGTTTCCACGAACTCGCCGCTATGCGGATTCTTGTAGATTTTTACTTGGCGAGGTTTGCGGCTCCCGGTTTTTGCTTCGGTAGTCGGTGCGCGACGACTCGCGTGTGGATCAAGCAGACTGATCACGTTTTTTAGGCTGAAACCGTATTCAGCCAACAAAGCACGCAGTTTGCTCTCAAACTCCATTTCTTTTTTCAGCTCGGAGTCATCCTTCATGGATTCCAGCTCTGCGAGCTGCTCGGCAAGTTGCTGTTCGAGCTTACGAAATTCTGCGAGACGAGACATACGTAATTCCTTGATGTTTGGATAGCGCGGGAGGCTTGGAAACATGATATAGCGATTTTTAGGTCTGAGTCTCGATCATGCTGAACTTCATCTCAACGTTCGCATGAGCGCTCAACTGTTAGCCATCCGAGCCACCGAAAAGTCTCTGAAGGACATGCTCGCAAGCTCGTGTATTGATTAGCTGACGTATCAGATCAAGATCCTCCACGAGGATTGGCTTACGATCGTGTGTGCGCTGCGAAATCGGGCTTGCGCTCTGTATACTTTTCCAAAGTTGTAATGAGTTGCTGCATCGCGGTAAACAAAATTGCAAGCACCCAGAATTCATTTCAGTCAATGCCGAGGAAGCCGCATGCCAGTTGGTGCCCAATGTGCACATCTGCAAGTCACTGAGCCTTGCGTGGGGCAGCATGTCTACGTTTCGTTGAATGCGGGTCTCACGGAGGATACAAGCGAGCAGTCAGCGTTTTCCTCAGGCTATACGACGGCGTTGATAAGCTTGAAAAATTCATCGCGCAGACACTGATCCTGGTGGTCATCAGTGTGTGGGACTACTCACCTGGCTAACCTTGCGATGGGTGCCCTCCTCCACAATTGATTTTTCCGGTTAGTGCCTAACGGAACGATGTTTCACAACGCTTTGCTGGACGATCCTGCGGTTGATCTTTTCTTTCCATGCAATTTGGCTTGGAGACAACGTTCGTTTGCGCATGGTTTGGATTAGAAAGTTGTATTCCTTCTCACCGTAGAGGTATCCCATTTTCCAGGCATACTCGATCAGATCCTGGTTAGCATTTGCCTTGGGGTTGCTAGCAATACGCTTCAATCCATCAAAAAGGTTGCCTGTCTCGATCTGCAGGAATCGATTTATGCAGACGTTCCCTACATACGTTTGGTTGCCGTTACGGCTGTTGCGAATGTAACAATGCTCCTTGATATCCTTACCGCAAGGACACTGGTCAAATTCCTCGCTGACCTCAATCGCGGCAAGGCTCCATTCCAAGCGGGCCACATCGAAATTTGAAGAAACTGAGAGCCCTAGAATGTGGGTTTTCAGACGTTCAAAATTGTGTCCATCCATCTAGCACGTCTCCATTGCTGCAAAGCTTCTGGTAGGTATAGCTACCCCGTTCAGGGGGCGGGTTCAAAGCAGGGCGAGTTTGCCGATCTGATCCTCAAAATACCCGGTTACATCCATAAGCAAGAAAGCGAGTTGGTAAACCACCTCATCCTTGGCACTGCGCCACTGTTGTATCTGGCCATTGCCGACGATAGGCGTCACAAAGCGCGTAATTGGCATCTCGGCAGACCATACCGAAACCCTGAACATCCTGGAAGAAACAGTCGACGGTTTTGGCTGGATGCCTTTGGTTCGTCTTCGTACTCAGCGCTATGCCAACCGAAACGTTGATACCCGTTTCCAAGGCATCCCACCCTCCCCGACCAGCGCACAAGAACTGATCACAAAGACTCGCGAAAATACGACCTGCCCGGTTTCGGCGCTGCGGGTCACCTACCTCGATGATCAACTCTGCGAAATCATCGAGCATGATTTCTTTGAAACAGGCTGCCTGCACTGATACTCGACGTTATGCCTTGGGTGCCGGCATCGCGCATCCATCTATGCGATTTACGGGTGTTCTTCAGTGGATCGCATTTGGGGCATTTTCAGAGAATGGGTAATGTGAGCTTCTGACCGTTGCCCGCGCTCGAATGCCTCAGGCGCCTGTTTGACACTCATGCCGTCCCGCTTTGTCTGGATGATAAGTCCCACAACCATCAATGGTTGAAAGCTAGCCGCTCGGCTAAATCGAGAACTTGTTTTCGGTCGTCTTTTTTCAGGCAGTGAAAGCACTGGAGCAGATGCGCCATCTCGTCTTCTTCGCAATAAAAATAGGCTGGCGGCAGATTCAGCACCGCCGCAATCTGCTGCACGGTGCTTTCTCCTGGTTGGTGAACACCCTTTTCGTACTGATTCATTCGGGCAGACGCTGAAGCCGGCTCAATACCAGCGTCGATGCCCAAACGCTCCTGTGAAAAACCTCTCGCCTTGCGCGCCTCTTTCAGACGTTTACTAAACGTGGACATTTCTCTTGGCCCAAAGACTAAGAGAATCTTAGATTTTGTTTGACCACTTACTAAGAGTTACTTAGGATTCTGCCGATGACGTCGTTTTGATATCACACCCAACGTTTCACAAGGGAGAGGATCTTCTCAATGCAGGAAATGAAAATCGTCGATGGCCGGCTGAACGAAAAATCGAGAGGGCTGGGTGGCGATATGGTCAGCTACCACTATTGGAAAATAGACGGTAAGAAACTGGAGTCTCTCGAAATTCCCGATGTCCTGGACGCGCACATCGATGTGGGAAAACCCATTCGGGCGACCTACCAGCCTGGCAAAGATAACGTCAACAGGATTTGGGCCATACAAATCGAAGATGAACCGGTTCGCTCGGTTGTCACGACACCCTTCGTCATCGTGTCCATGGGGCGGCTCAGTATCCTTCCCTTGATGGTCGGCATTTTTACTATCTTCATCGCCTACGGCTTTTGGCAAAGCAGTGTGCACCACGGCGGTTTTCATGGCTCCCTGTACCAAATGCTCTGGCTCGCATTGAATCTGTTCGTCGCCTACCGATACATGATTAAACCGATATTGATTATCAAACGGGGCATCACGGCTTTCCGTGCATATTGCGCTAGCACGCCGGTGGCTGAATCAGGAACGCGATAAAGAGAGCGTGAGCGCGATCCTTAAGGGGTAGGTATGAATTTTATTGAGCAGATTCAGCATCAAGCCGAGCAAGTTTTTGGCAACAAAACCAAGGCGCAGAATTGGCTGAATCAGCCGAAAACAGAATTCGGAGGATTCACTCCACTGGAGCACGCCCATAGCGAAGCGGGATACTTACAGGTCAGAGCCGCGCTAGAGCGCATCAGCCATGGATACTCCCTTTGACCATGGATATTCCTGCGTCTATATCCGCCGATCAAGAATGTTCATCTGTTGCCTCAATCGAAACGACGGCTAAACGAAGCTCGGACTGCACGTCGGGAGAAAATCGCCTGGATATACCGCCGTTGCTTGCATTGACACCTATACCCGCAGGCACCCCGGTATGCTTTACCATCGCCGTAGCATCGACATCAAAGGGCCCGGCCAGCCGTCCTAGTGGAGTCACGTTCTATCTCGCCTCGATGAGGCAGGCAGCTTCGGATAGTGGGAAATCCACATCTAAAAATTTTAGCAACTTAGATTGCCTTGGACATCTATAGGTGCTAGTTTTGCTCCTGCCACGAGAAATCGAGGCATCTCCTGAAATCACGCGTTATTTTGATTACCCTGTGGGCCGCCCTGCTTTTCATGCCGTACTTTTAGCAGGGCGGTTTTTTTTAAAAGATTGACGCGACGCAGTCGGTCTCTCAAAGAGACATCACAGCTCCTCCACAGAGAGGAAGAATCAGTGATCACCTCCTTCAACCAATCCCCGACATCAAGCGAAGTCAGCTTCTGATCTAAGTCATCAGGACAATGGGTATCGCTGCGTCAATTTTAACTGTGCGCCGGCGGTAGACATTGGAGCTGTCGACTGAGACGTGGAGGCTTTATGGATACTGTCGACGGATTCATCCTGACACGACACTGGCGCGATATGCCTTCCGGCACCGTCGTGGACTTTTGGCTCGCCACTGATCAAGGCGCAAAGCTCATGCGTCGTTCTGACGTTGTGTCAGTAAGTTTTGCGCCAGCAAAATATCAGCGCGACGTGGAGGCGGTAACATCCACAATGCCGGACGTCAGTGTCAAACACCTTAATCTGTTGGACTTTTCCGGACGGCCGATTCTAGGTATCTATTCCAAGCATTTCCGTCAGCAAGCGATTATTGAGAAAGCACTCAAAGCTCGGGGAGTGCCGGTGTATGAAGCCGACATCAGGCCTCCTGATAGATACCTCATGGAGCGCTTTTTAACGGCCTCAGTGACGGTACAGATTCAGCATCCTGCCGATGACATTTTGCTGAACTGCAAAGTTGTCCCAAACGATACCTACCGGCCTGACCTGAAGGTCGTCTCGTTGGCCATCGAGGCCGATGAAGCGGGCGCATTGAGACTGATCTCTTTGTACAGCCCTGGGGTAAGCACCGTGATTTCCCTGGAGGCCTCGGACGAACTCCATGGCTTGGACCTGCCACTTCTTTCCGAAGACTTTGAGGTGATTCAGGTTGGCGACCATGCCGAGATGATCAGGGAGCTCAACCATTGGTTTCGCAAGAATGATCCGGACGCGATCGTTGGGTGGAACCTGATTCAGGTCGAATTACGAGTGCTTCAGATCTACGCCGATAGGCACAATGTTCCTCTGAAACTTGGTCGTGATGGATCGCTGATTGATTGGCGAGCGAATGCCGCCAAAGAAGGAAGTTATTTTGCAACGGTGACAGGCCGTATTGTGGTTGCAGGCGGTGAAGCGGTTAAAACCGCTTTGGCTTCATTCATGTCAGCGACTTTGGACGACGTCGTTGCAGCCCTCCTGCCTGGCGTGACCCGTACAGAACATCCTCACAAACGAAGCTCAGGCGAACCTGAGCCGTATACGATCGAACGACTGGCGCAACTTGCTCGCTACAGCATGATGAACAGTTTGATGGTCTTCCGAATTTTCGATGAAGCAAAACTGCTGCGTTTCATGATGGATCGCGCAAGCGTAACAGGCCTGCAAGTGGATCATTTCCGCGGATCCATTGCCGCGTTTGACCATCAGTACCTCCCACGAATGCATCGTGAGGGATTTGTTGCACCCAACGTGGGTGACGTCGCCATAGCCCCTTATCCTGGAGGGCATGTCCTGGAGTCCACACCGGGCCTCTACGATTCTGTCATCGTGCTGGACTATAAGAGTCTGTATGCGTCGATTATTCGCACCTTTCTCGTAGACCCGGTCGGAATGGCTGCCGTCAACGCTAACACCGACGAGACTCAGATCATTGCTGGGATTAACGGGACGAGGTTTTCCAGGACGAAGCATTGTCTACCGGCGATCGTTAACAGTCTTTGGGAGCGACGTGACCAGGCCAAGCTCGACAACAACGAGCCTCTGTCCCAGGCGCTCAAGCTACTGATGAACTCCTTCTGCGGTGTCTTGGGATCTCCCGATTGCAGGTTCTTCGACCCCAAGTTGGTCTCCGCGATAACACTCAGGGGACATGACATCATTTCGCGTTCGCGCGACATCATCGAAGCCCAAGGCTATCCGGTGATCTATGGTGACACTGACTCGATTTTCATCTCGCTCGGTGAGGCGGCGTCGAATGACCGCGCTCTGAAAATCGCTGACAGTCTCGTAGATTTGGTCAATCAATGGTGGAGGGAATTCGCTCAGACCACGCTGCAGATCGAGAGCAAACTGGAGATCGAATTCGACACGCACTATCAGAGGTTCTTTTTGCCGACGCTTCGCGGCGCAGATCAGGGCAGCAAAAAACGCTATGCCGGCCTGGTGATACACGACAGTGGAGAGGATGAAATTGTCTATCGGGGACTCGAGAGTGCGCGAAGCGACTGGACGCCACTGGCCCGAAAGTTTCAGCACGATCTGTATCAACGGATATTCCACGATCAGCCTTTTGAAGACTTCATCCGTGAGTACGTACAACTGACCAAGGATGGCAGTTTTGATCGTCGCCTCGTCTACAAAAAACGCATTCGACGCAAGCTTACCGACTACGTAAAAAATGTGCCGCCTCAAGTGCGTGCAGCAAAGCTAGCCGATGAGATCAATCAAAAGAATGGTCGGCCTATGAGGTATCAAAATGGGGGGTGGATCAGCTACGTGATGACGATTAATGGCCCTCAACCTGTGGAGCACGTCCTATCGTCGGTGGACTACGAACATTACATAGGCCATCAGCTAGCGCCCATTGCCGACTCGATACTCTTGCCACTCAACTCAAATTTTTCGGCCATTGTGAGTGATCAGCGAGCGCTTTTTTAGAGTAGCAATGCCCGGCTTGTTCACATCCGCCATTGAGACCTTCGAACCACGTTGCTCATAGGCGAAGTCGAGCGCATCACGAGAACAGGTACTGCAAGAGCTGCAGAATGATGGGCTGTTGAGGTGTCACACTGAGCTGTTATCGAGTCGTGCACGACCCCAGGGTTGCTTGTCGCATTAGCGCCCTCTCCTGCTCGACCTCTGTTGCCTCTGTGCAGGTCCACAGAGGCAGGACGGGCAACGAGGGCATCATTCAGGTCGTGAAATACCGTGATGGCGCAATTTTCTATAGAGCGTATTTCGGCTGATCCCTAGGCGAGCGGCCACATGGGCGATATGCCAGTGTTCCGCCTCGATCAACGTCAACAGCGTCTGCCGCTCGGATACGCCCAACGGATTTTCGGCCAGCGCGGCTGGCGCTGGCGTTGCCGGCAGCAACTCTGCCAAGTCGTCCAGAGTGACGCGCCCTTCCAACGCCAACGCTACCAGTGTGCGCAGACACGTACGCAGCTGCCGAACATTGCCCGGCCAAGGCTGCGCCAGCAAGCGCTCTCTGACGCCCGCCTCCAGCCGAATTCTGGCCCCTGCTGCCTCTTCGCGCAGCAGAAGGTCGAGCAAACGACCCTTGTCTGAACGCTCACGCAGCGGTGGCAGCTGCACGGCGAACCCCGCAATGCGATAAAACAGGTCTTCGCGAAAGCGCCCATCGGCCACACAGGCGTGCAGATCCTGGTGACTGGCACTGATGAGACGAACGTCGAGCGGACGTGCCGTCGCACCGCCTAGCGGCACCACCTGACGCTCCTCCAATACGCGCAGCAGGCGAGTCTGCAAAGCCAGTGGCATATCGGCGATCTCATCAAGAAAGAGTATGCCGCCGTGGGCCTGTTCCAGCTTACCGATCATTCCGTCCTTGCGCGCACCAGTGAAGCTGCCGCCGCGATAGCCGAACAGCTCGCTCTCGATCAGCGTTTCTGGAATGGCCGCGCAATTGATCGCTACAAACGGCTTGCTGACTCTGGAGCTGGCGCGATGCAGTGCCGCAGCAAAGGCTTCTTTGCCGGTACCGGTTTCGCCCTGTAAAAACACCGGCACATCACGCTCCAACACACGCAATGCGCGAGCAAAGCCGCGTTGCAGGCGCGGGTCTTCCAGACACACGTGCACGTCGTTAATTTTGGGGATTGCAGGAGCGACTAAAGGCACCTGGCGTAGGGGTTCTCGCAACTGTCCGTAGAACTGGCGGCCGTCCACCAGCCGCATTGGCCAGCAGACACTCGGCTGTGAGCTGGCCTGACTCATCACCTGATCGAGAGGTGCTTCCAACAGCATCGTCAGAGATTGCCCAACCACCTGGTCACGGCTGAGGCCCAACAGATCCAGGGCAGCATGATTGACTGAACAGATACAGGCGCTCTCGTCAAAACTGAGCAGACCCTCGCCCAGCAGCCCAACGAAGCCGGCCTCCGGGTGGAAGCGCAGCAAGTACCGCTGCGGATCATGCCCCAGGAAATAACAGCTCTCGATCAAATTGGCTGTCAGATTGGTCAACGCCATGGCTTTGAAGTGCTGCTGAAGGCTTTGTTCCTCTCGCACAGAAGAGAGGTTAAGAACGGCCAGCAAATCTCCGCCCGCATCAAATATCGGGCTGGCCGAACAGGTTAAGCCGGCGTGTTTGCCACGGAAATGCTCACCACGACGGATGGTGACGTGCTGTCGCTCGACCAGGCAGGTGCCGACACCGTTGGTGCCCTCGCAGTCCTCACTCCAAACCGAGCCGAGCCACAGCCCGGAACGCTGAAATTCGGCTCGTTCAGACTCGTTAAACACACTGTCGACCGCCACACCGCGAGCATCGGTGAGTAGCACCACGTGGCCATCACGTCCGAGTTGTTGGTGCAAGTTATTCATCTGCCAATGCGCCACAGCGATGATGTGTTCCAGTGGCGCGCGGTGATCCTGCAAACGTGGATGCTCAACCACGTTCGGTGCGCGGCGACTGGCAGGATCGAGCTGATACTGATCCAGGCACCGGCGCCAAGATCGTGTGATGGCCCGGTCAGCAATAGGACCGTGGCTGGCGAGAGTGCCCTGCACGGCTTGAAGCACCTGTTGTGCATGGGCGTTGATCAAGGCCGGTTTCATTGTTCTTGTTCTCCGTTACGGTTAGGACACGGGTCTGTTCGCAGCTTATATGAAAAGATCGAAACGAGCGCTTTTTGAACCAAGTGACACTCTGTCATCCCCCATTTCCAAATTCGTGACAGAGATCCGAGTCCAAACCTGAGCAATGCTGCAGCAGCCGCTCTGCAATAGGGTTTTCACGAAGATGGCCCGGGCCTTGCTCTGGGGCAAGTTGTTACAAAAACAACAAGATCGGAGAAGCCCCATGAACATCGCTGTTGAAACACCTCTGCACACGCCTACTGCTCAGCTCGCGGCTTGGGTCGAAAACCTCGGTGAGCGTCTCGCCCTACGTGATTTGGACGGCGCACTGGAACTGTTTGCCGAAGAGTGTCACTGGCGTGACCTGCTACTTTTCAGCTGGAACCTGGTGACCCTGGAAGGCAAGCCTGCCATCCGGGACATGCTCGAAACACGCCTCGACCAGACTCGTCCTGAGCGATGGAAACTGGAAGGTGAGGCGACGCTCAATAACGGCGTGCTCGAAGGTTGGATCAGCCTGGAAACCGGTGCGGCGCGAGGTAAAGGCTACGTGCGTCTGAAGGAAGGCCTGTGCTGGACACTGCTGACGACCATGCGCGAGCTCAAGGGCTTCGAAGAACCCAGCGGTCGCCGTCGTCCGATGGGTGCTAGCCATGGTCACGCTCACGCCGACAAACGCAACTGGCTGGAACGCCGTCGCGATGAAGAAGCTTCGCTAGGCATCACCACTCAACCTTACTGCCTGATCGTGGGCGGCGGCCAGGGTGGGCTGGGGCTCGCGGCGCGGCTTAAGCGAATGGGTGTACCCACCCTGATCGTCGACAAGGCTGAACGTCCTGGCGATCAGTGGCGTGGTCGCTACAAGTCGCTGTGCCTGCACGACCCGGTCTGGTACGACCATATGCCTTACCTGCCCTTCCCCGATCACTGGCCAGTCTTCACTCCAAAAGACCAGATCGGCGACTGGCTGGAAATGTACACCAAAGTCATGGAGCTCAATTATTGGCCACGTACAGAATGCGTGAGCGCCAGCTTTGACGAGCAAAGTGGCACTTGGACGGTTGAAGTGCAGCGTGATGGCGAGCGTGTAACGTTACAGCCTACTCAGTTGATCCTCGCCACCGGCATGTCTGGGGTACCCAACGTACCTCGTTATCCGGGTGCCGAGGTTTTCAATGGCCAGCAACATCATTCCAGCCGCCATCCCGGCGGAGACGCCTGGAGTGGCAAGCGCGCGGTGGTCATCGGTGCGAACAATTCAGCTCACGACATCTGCGCCGACCTGGTGGAGAACGGCGCGGAGGTGACCATGGTGCAACGCTCCAGCACCCACATCGTGCGTTCCGACAGTTTGATGGATTTCGTCTTCGGCGGGCTCTACTCAGAAGACGCTCTGGAGACGGGGTTGACCACGGACAAGGCCGACATGCTGTTCGCCTCGATCCCTTACAAGGTGATGCCGAGCTTTCATCAACCCATCTTTGACGCGATCAAGGAGCGTGACAAGGACTTCTACGAGCGCTTGGCCAACGCTGGCTTCATGCTCGATTTCGGTGATGACGGGTCTGGCCTGTTTATGAAATACGTACGCCGGGGTTCTGGTTACTACATCGACGTCGGCGCCTCCGAGCTGATCGCTAATGGCACGATCAAGCTCAAGAGCGCACCGGGCCTTGGTGTTGAGCGTATCGAAGCCGATGCCGTCGTACTCAACGATGGCAGCCGACTACCGGCCGATCTGATCGTCTACGCCACGGGCTATGGCTCAATGAATGGCTGGGCAGCGAAGCTGATTTCCCAGGAAGTAGCTGACAAGGTCGGCCGCTGCTGGGGCTTGGGTTCTGGAACCACGAATGATCCGGGCCCGTACGAAGGTGAACTGCGGAACATGTGGAAGCCCACGCAGCAGGACAACCTCTGGTTCCACGGCGGCAACCTGCATCAGTCACGGCATTATTCGCTGTATCTGGCATTGCAGTTAAAAGCGCGCTTTGAAGGTATCGACACATCCGTCTATGGCCTTGCCGCGAGCCACCACAAGGGCTGAATCAAAGGTCGCCCAGCCTTGACTGGGCGACCCTCCTCGATGTCCCGAAAGCCGTCTATGGATAGACGATTCAAAGTGACAGGAGCTCATGATCTGGCTTTTCACAGACATGGAGCCACTCATGGGCAAGCTCACGTTGATGGCGTGCAATCGGAGACTAGCGGCCGTCCTTTGAGAGAGTGAATCGCCCTGACCGGGTAGAGCCTGGAATATTGGAGCAAGCTCTCGATGACTCACTGCTGTGTGTAGTGGCGATGCAAGTAAATTAACGACAGATACAAAGGCACGACGAAGCTTTTTGAAGCTTAAGGCCTTTCATGGATCTTGGCGCTGGATGAAGCTTTTGAAGCAGCAGCATTCGCGGGATTGTTTGCATTACTGCCAAACTCGGTGACGATATTTCTTAGCTCAAGCTCGGCCGTATGACGGGCATCGATGTCAGGGGGGCCACAAGTGACCACAGAACAATAGATCTTCTGCATGCCTTGCCTAACATCGGGTACAGCGACAACCAGTACCATCAACGCGATGATCAGCGCTGCGGCGGCTCGGATGAATATCGGGACGCTTCTTAAGAGATGGAGACGGTTATTCTCTTCTCCGTCACCAGCGCGTTCGTTGTCGATCATTGCGCCCTCCAACAGCATCAGTCATGACCACTGGACAGCACGCGTACGAGATAATGTGTGTTCGGCACGCTTTTTACATTGGGTGCACATTGCGTACTGAATTGTTGAGGTATACCCTCTCCCGCGTCCTAACAACTAGCCTAAACGCACGTCAGTGGCACAGCCCCGAATCGCATTCAGGGCTGTAAGCCAAACAGCATCACAGGTTCGCGTCGATAAAGGCAGCCAGTTGCGATTTTGAGATCGTTCCGACCTTCGTCGCTGCCACTTCACCGTTCTTGAACAGCATCAAGGTCGGAATGCCGCGTACCCCGTGTTTCTCTGCAACTTCTCTATTCGCGTCTACGTCAATCTTCGTCACCAGTACTTTACCGTCGTAACTGTCGGCAATTTCATCAAGCACGGGCGCTATCATTTTGCACGGCCCGCACCAATCTGCGTTGTAATCGACTAATACCAGCCCACTTGCCTTCAACACATCAGCTTCAAAGCTTGCGGTCGTGACATGTTTGATCTTTTCATTGCTCATTTCAGAATTCCTCGACTTTTCATTAATTTGCTGTCTGCTCAAAGTCCAACGCTGCGCTGCTGATCGCCTCGATCACCTTCTTGGTTAACCAGAATTTCTGCTAAACCGCACTTGTTCAATTCTGTTACCCAGTCATGGCGCTTACCGTTGCATCGTTTGTCACCGCCATAAACGCTCGGCGATGAATCGACTACGCGAAAGATGTCCTCATCGAGGTGACCGTACACCTCAGGCACACCGCAACTGCAGCATGCCTTAGGACCTACGAATCATCCCCTGCTCCAGGCGCCAGACCTTTGATACGTAGGTGACAGTGGTTAATTTCAATCTACTCTCATATAGATGACGCAATCAATCTAAATATCGAAATTTTCTCGGGCCGTCGACGTATGGTGGCCGTGGGAGCTACCTCTTCATTCGACCATGCGAAATCAGTGCAGCTGGCCATCGAATGCCTCTATCGCGGCGGTCTCCACCGTTTTTCCGTTGATCGCTCACCGCCGCAAGCCTTCCGATTTGGTGGAGGCTCATCTACGCGCAAGGACATGTCCTGGTGGCTTGTTCGCAACGATGGGGAGTAAAGAGTGCAATGGCTGTCGACGTTTACGAGAGCGTAACCGGGTAGAAAAATCCTCGGCCTGGTACGCCCCACCCAGCGGAATGCTCTGTTCAAATACACCCATTGTCAGTGCTAGATCAGGCGTTCTTTGGCGCTATGCCGAAATCTTGATCACGGCGTTGAGCGTTAAATAGCCGGACTAAGAGGCGGACTTTTTTGCAGTCAAAGTATCACTCAAAGTGATTAGTTCTTTTGGGTATAAGCGTAGCTGAACATGTTCTTACTAGGAATTAGTGGGCATGCTAATTTGCCCCACGTTGCGTTGCGGATTAGCTGGTATATCTGTGCCGCAGTGTTCTAAAAATTGATCTTCAGTTGCTTCTCCATCCGAGCGAGAGACTACTCCGCCAACAGAGTTTCTAACTAAAGCCTTTTGGCTGGCATGCTGAATGGGCAATGCTTCAAGCCTTGAACTGCCTCTCGACCAGTATGGTATTTGAACAATGGTACGATTTGAGAACGTGACTAAACATCACGCAGGCAAAAGCGCGCCTGCTGTCAGCAGTTTGAATCTTCTGGTCCAGGAAGGTGAATTGTGCGTGTTCGTAGGCCCAAGTGGCTGTGGAAAATCCACCATTCTTCGAATGATCAACCGATTGGACACGCAGGACAACGGTCGGATCAGCATCAACGGTGTGGATACGCAAGAGACCGATGTCGTAACCCTTCGCCGTCATGTTGGTTTCATGATGCAAAAAGCGGCGCTTTTTCCGCATAAAACCGTAGAGCAAAATATCAGTGCTGTCCCTCGATTGTTGAAGTGGGACAGCCGCCGAATACAGGCGCGAGTCGCTGAGCTGATGTCCCTTGTTGACCTGCCAGCAGAGTTATTGACTCGTTATCCGAATCAGCTTTCGGGTGGGCAACAAAGCCGAGTTGCTCTAGCCAGGGCGCTGGCGTCCGACCCTCCGATCATCCTGATGGATGAACCCTTTGGAGCGCTCGATCCGCTGACCCGAGAACGTCTGCAAGATGAGCTCATCTCACTCCAGAAGCGACTGCGAAAAACCATCATCCTGGTGACTCATGACATGGAAGAAGCGATCAAGCTGGGTGACAGAATTGCCGTGTTTGAAGATCAAGGAAAGCTAGTCCAGTTCGATTCGCCCGAAAACATCCTGGCCCGTCCCGAGAATGATTTCGTACGACAGTTTGTAGGCAACGATCCGTCGCTCAAACGGTTGGCGCTGATGAAAATCTCAGAGCTCAACATGCTTGAGGACAATCAGGCGATGGAAATCACGTCGGGTGGCGCCACCCTCTACGGCCACGGTGAGACGGCATTCAAACTGGTGATCAACCACAATTGCGAGCCCGTTCGTTGGATCAGCGAAACCGAAGTGCCCCCTCCTAAGCTGACCGTGGTTAGTGGAACGCATTCGCTGCAGACCGCCCTCCTTGAAATCCTGAACTCGCCTTCTGGTGTCGCTGTCCAGGTCGATGACCATGGAAGGTTCAAACGCTGCATCTCCACGGCCCAACTGCACGCGGCACTGCAGCAAAATCGCAAGGACTGCACTCAATGATTGATGGAGCATGGGTGTACGAAAATGGATGGCAGATTTTTATGTTGCTTATTGACCATCTCCAGCTCGTGGGGCTTTCTCTTTTAATTGGAGCCCTGGCTGCTGCCCTGATGGTCTTGCTGGTTTTGTGGCAGCCCACCCTTTCCCGCCCGTTGACCTATCTGAGCGGCGTGCTGTTCACCGTGCCGTCGCTGGCCTTGTTCATCCTGCTGATGCCATTGACCGGGCTTTCTAAAACAACCTCGGTCATCGGGCTAAGCGCTTATTCGCTGCTCATCATTTTACAGAACACGCTGGCCGGTTTCGACAGCGCCCCGGCTGAGATTTTGGAAGAGGCGCGGGCGCTGGGTTATACGCGCTTTCAACGATTTGTTTCGGTTGAGCTGCCGTTGGCCATGCCAACCATTGTCGCGGGTCTGAGAACGACCGCGGTCACGTTGATCGGCTTGGTCACGGTCACCGCGGTCATCGGCCAAGGCGGTCTTGGACAGTTGTTTGTCACGGGCCTGACGCTGGATTTCTCCACACCCGTCATCGTCAGTTTGGTGCTGACCGTTGCGCTTGCGTTGTTTTTCGATTTCGCGTTCTACATCGCAGAAAAACTTCTTTTCCCGTGGGAGCGATAATGGACGCCATTGATGAGGTGCTGGTGTGGTTTGGCAACCCCGTTAATTGGCTGGGCACTGACGGGATACTCATCCGCCTGACCGAACACTTTTACTTTGTGGGACTGAGTTTTGCGCTCGCCGTAGCTGTGGCGTTTCCTCTCGGCGTGCTGATTGCCAAGCAAAAATCGGCGGCACAAATCGCGATGGCAGTGTTTAACGTGGGACGTGCGTTGCCCGCACTGGGCGTGATCATTCTGGCGATCATGGTCATCGGTTATGACTCCAGCACGGTCATCCTGGCACTCACGCTAACCAGCATCCCCCCTATCTTGACGAACACGATCGTCGGTATCGCTCAGGTCGACTCCGCGTTAACAAGCGCTGCCGCCGCCATGGGTATGCAGCGATGGCAAACATTTTGGCAGCTTGAGCTACCGATGGCGTTCCCCACGATATTCGCAGGCCTTCGTACGGCCCTGGTTCAGCTGGTCGCTACAGCCACCATCGCCGCCTATGCAGGGTTTGGAGGACTGGGCCGCTTTTTGATTGACGGCCTCGGTCGTAACGACACGACGCAAATTATTGCAGGCGCACTGGTGGTTTCGACTGTTGCCATCACCTGCGAGTGGTTAGGTTCCCATGTCGAGCAAGTCGTCAGGAGACGGCTAAGACCCGGGGAAAACCTAAAACAACTGGCCTGATCACCGCCCTTGAATCAGCGTAATCCATTCATCACCACGGAGTAGGAAATGGTCACTCATACCAGTGTGTATCGTAAACGTTGGGCGCGGACTGCCCTCCCCCTCATGCTGAGTCTCGGCACGCTCTTCATGGGCGCGGCGGCCAACGCCGCCTCCATCACTGTTGGCGGTGCAAACTTTTCCGAACAGTCTGTCCTTGCGAACATCTATGCCTCGGCGCTTCGTAAAGAAGGCATCGAGGCAAGCACTCGCCTGAATCTGGGTAATCGACAGATCATTTCCAAAGCCCTGGAAAACGGTGACGTGGACGTGGTGCCTGAATACATCGGTGCGCTTCTGAGCTTCTACGACAGCAAGAGTGCATTTACGGACCAGAAAGTCATCCTCGATGCGTTAAGCACAACGCTGCCGAAGGATCTTGAGCTGCTTGAGTCTTCGTCTGCCGGTTCGATAACCGCGTGGGCCGTCACGAAAAAGACCGCAGAAAAATACAGCCTGTCGACCTTGTCTGACCTCGCCAAAGTGTCCGATCAATTCGTGCTGGGCGGCCCGCCTGAAGTCGCCACCTCCGCCTTGGGTGCGCCAGGGTTGAAGGCGGTTTACGGAATCAACTTCAAATCGATCAAATCCCTTGATGTGGGTGGGCCACTCTCTCGGCTTGCCTTGAACTCCGGCACCGTTGACGTAACCACGGTTGTGTCCACGCAAGGCGTATTGGCGAAAGAAGGATGGGTCGTACTCAAGGACGACAAGCACCAGCAGCCACTGCAAAACATCACGCCGCTGATTCGAAAAGCGGTGGTCACTCCGGATATCACCCGGGTGCTCAACAAAGTATCCGCTGCGCTGAATGACGATGAGTTGAAGGAGTTGAATCGTCTGGTCGAAATTGATCACAAGGACCCAGCGAAAGTGGCCGATCAGTGGGTGACAGAGCATGTGCCTGCTTCTGCAGGCTAAGCCTGTCAGCTCCCCGAATCGCATAACAACTCAGCCAGCAGGAGACCGCGATGTCGCGAAACAACATGTCACTCAGCCTTTTTTTCTTTAACCCGCAAGGGGACTACCGCTTCTCGTGGCGCCACCCCGAGGCGCCTACGCGGGAAATATTCGGGCTGCCTTTTTACGTCAAGCTTGTCCAACAGGCGGAAGCGGCGAAATTCGATGCTGTGTTTATTGCCGATCATGTGGCGGTCTGGGATTCGGCTGCCAGCGGTTTGAAGCACTACGCTAACGCACGCCTGGAGCCAATAACCCTCATCTCGGCATTGGCTGCCGTCACCCAGTCCATTGGGCTGATGGCCACTGCATCCACGTCCTACAATGAACCCTTCAACTTGGCCCGTTATTTCGCATCCCTGGACCACCTCAGCAACGGGCGCGTCGCCTGGAATATCGTTACGTCCTGGCTGGAAGAAGAAGCAGCAAACTACGGCGCAACGGGCGTGGCGAAGCATAGTGACCGTTATGCCCGAGCCACGGAGTTCATCACGGTGGTCAAGCGTCTCTGGGACTCGTGGGAAGATGATGCTTTGCTTTTTGACAAGGCCACGGGTGCTTTCGCAGACCCTGCAAAAATACACACGTTGAACCACGTCGGAGAGGACTTTAACGTTCGCGGGCCGTTGAACGTTCCCCGCTCTCCTCAAGGCTATCCCGTGCTTGCCCAAGCAGGATCCTCCGAGGCCGGGAAAAATCTCGCCGCCGCACACGCCGATTTCCATTTCTGCTTGCTCAAAACCGTGGAAGAAGGACTTGCCTACCGAGCTGACTTCAACCGGCGGCTAGCCTCCAATGGCCGTCTTCCCTCCGACTTTAAAATCATCGCCGGGGTGCTACCGGTCGTGCTCGTTGATGAAACCGAAGCCGAACGTCGCCAGGCATTGGTCGACAGCCTGATCATTGATGAATTGGCGATTGATCTTGTGTCGAGTTACACCCGAATTGATCTGAGCGGGCTGTCGCCGGATGAGCCATTGCCGCCGTTGCCTGATAGCGCCGACTTCGATGGCATTCGAACTGAGCTGGAACTGATCAAGCAATACGACTCGACGCTGACCATACGAGAACTCGGACGCCGCCTGGTCAACAGCTCGAACACCTGGCTGGTGATTGGGTCTGCCGAGCACGTCGCCGAGCAGCTGTCGGAGCTCTACGAGGCCGGAGCGGTCGACGGCTACAACCTGATGTTCCCACTGTTGCCAAACGACTTCGACCGATTCACAGAGAGCGTTGTGCCTTTGTTGCAAGCTCGAGGCGTGTTTCGTACAGAGTATGAGCCAGGGACGCTCAGGGATCGGTTGAGTCTGAAGAGGCCTTCGAACAGCTTTTTGTAACTGACGTTTAGTTAGAAGAGCTTTAGTTGCAGTTCGACCTCTGCAGTAGGTGTAGCCAACCGGAAAATTTGCGTCTTCTCATGGACGTAAGGCGCCCTCTTCCCATTCAATGACACCGATTGGACGGGTGCTCACGGGAAAGAGGTCGCTTATGGACAACCGCTGCGGTAATCGGCGAATTGAAGGGGCTCCCTTGCTCCCGCACTGCCATCGAACGCAAACAGCTCAAACCACTGAAAGGCTCCCATCATGAACAACGCGAACACCGGCTTACCCGATCTGTTGGTACCAGGACTGGCCGTTGTTTTCTGCGGGTTGAATCCAGGATTGGAGTCGGCGCTTGAGCAGAAGCCATTCTTCAATCGTAGCAATCGATTCTGGCGAACATTGTTTCTATCAGGATTCACTGCAGAGGAGATCGATCCCGATGACTACGTTCGTATTCTGCAATTCGGTTGCGGCATGACGACGGCAGTGCAAAGAGCGACGCCATCGGCTCAAGACGTGAGCGCTGATGAATACCGCCGCGCAGCACAGACTCTGGAAGCTAAGATTGTGCAGTGCAGCCCCAAATACATCGCGTTCCTGGGTAAATCGGCTTACGCGGCCATCACAGCACAGCGCAATATCGCGTGGGGCCTACAGCCTGACTATTTTGGTGGTGCTCGGGTCTGGGTGCTGCCCAACCCGAGCGGCCGAAACCGTTCTTTTACATTGGACCATCTGGTAGAGGCCTATCAGTTGCTACGCGTTGCTGCTCTGGAAAACTAGCGCCCATCGCTGAGCACCCAGGCAGCCGAAAACCTGCAAGTCGCCTAGGCATTTCGAACATCCGAAGTGGCCACGACCTGGTTGATGCCATATCCCGTCCGGCCATCAGATGCGTCGATTAAATTTTCAACGGCCAACGCGAGATCTGCATGTAGCGCTTGCGGGCCGTCTCTGAAATAGCGCATCACGGCTCCCGCAACGACATCTGCCACCTGTAATCCAATCCCCTCATGCGATTGGGCAAAGGCAAATGTCGCCATCTCTTTGAACGAAAAGTTGGAGCGTGGGGTATAGGGCTGCTCGCCATGCTGGCCGATTTGTTCAGCCGCCAACTTGCTCGATTGCAGGATCTCGTCGATCTCCAGTTGCTGATCATGGACGATGTGAATCCCTTGGAGTTTTTGTCCGAAATAAAGGTTCAGCCGTGCGTAGATGTTGGTGAACGACGTCAAATTGGGAAGCATCCAGACGCGCTTGCTTCGTTTATTGAGGTCTGGTGACGGTAAAAATCGAAGGTAGGCATTCGAATCTGTTGCCTTAAGCGCCAATAGCTCAGAACGAGCCCCCGTTACCGTCATGCATAACCCTTGAGCCATATCTCGACTGCTTGGATTACTAAGGAGATTTTTGCCCAGCTCTTCAAGCAGGTCGAAGGATCGCATGACCAGCGCTTCTGAAGGGTTAAGGCATGCCTCTACAAATGTATCGAGGATTTCATTGGTGACCACCGCGTTCAAAAAATCCGCCAGGGCGTTTCTGAGGAAAGCCAACGGAGGCCCCTCCGCGAACCCCATGCACGGCGCAAGCAGATGAAAGCCTGTGATATGCACACAGATAAAATATCGCTTGTCCACGACCTCCACGAAGATCGGCGCCGCAATGGACTGAAGGTAATCGATCACCTGAGCGACAAAAATGGGCTTGCTGTTGAGCGACTTTGACTTCAACTCGCCGGCTGGGATTCTGTGCTGCTCACGCAATTCGAAGATACGTGTCGCCACCGCCTCTTCATCACTCAACCCTACTGCCGCCAACGAGAAAAAAGGCTGGCCTTTGAAATCAAACCCATCGCCACTGTTGACCACATCTCCACTGTGGCCACTTTCATCCAAGTAGAACGTCATGGACATGAGCATCCCTCCCCATACTGGCAAATCGATAGCGTAGGACAAAGTGACTCACCCTGCGCAATCCAAAAGGCATTGCGCAAGGGAATGCAGGTTTTTTCAATCATCAAGAATGATGCAATTTACACGTCCAACGTTGGCTCGATGCCTAATCCAAGAATCAGTCTGTCGATGCCTTTCCAGCCCAGGAGGACAAGGGCCTCCATTCTCCAGCTGCTACTCAACCATTTCCTCTGTGTTTCTTGCCGGAAACTTTGCCTGTACCTCGCTAGAAAGCGTCGCCAGGTGCTTTTTGGCCACGTCCAAAACCTGAAGCGAAAATCCTGGTTCGTCGATGATTCGTGACATGGTGACAGCTCCTATCATCGACGACAGAGTGAAGGTTGCATTGTCTCTCGCCGTGACCCCGCCTTCTGGGTGAATTCGTGTAGCAATCACGTCGATTAGCTCTTGAAACCCCTGTGAGACTGCCCGGCGCGTGTCCATATCTGCACGCGCCAACTCGCTGCCGATCGCCACCAGGGGACATCCACCAGGACAGTCCTCGTGGTATTCATCCAGCAAGAAATTTTCCAGGTGCTCTAAAAAAGCCTCGTTTCCTCCTTCGATCGCGGCCTCAGCAGAATCGACAATCGCGTTCATGCTCGCTGTACATGCTTCAGTGACCAGCTCCTCTTTGGAGGAGAAATGCCTGTAAAACCCCCCATGCGTTAACCCCACCCTGGCCATGATCTCTGAAACCCTGGTCGCGTGAATCCCATTGCATTTAAAGGCCTCCGCGGCGACTTCGATGATCCGTCTGCGCGTTTTGGCCGTCTCTGATTTTGACTTCTTCATTCACTTCATCCTCCTGGCCTCGGGTCGCGGCTAATCGCTTCGGCGTAATCCGCGTAGGAGGTCTGTATCAATGTATTAGATGATGACTATTTCCTAAAACAACTATAGTGTCAATCAATCATCTATATCATGACCCCCGTGCTCCGACCAAAGGAGCATCAGACGAAAAAAAACGAAAAATCTGTGAAGAGGCTGCTTGACAGTTTAGATGATCAGACTTAACTTAAAACTCGTTAGTATCAACGAATCATCTAAAACCGGATTGGCGGTATCCGAGCCGGGAAAACCAAGAGACCGTGTCGACGCATAGGGCAGAACGATTCCGATGCCCAGCGGGGCCGACACCTCCATGAAGCGTAAGAGAGGCACACCATGAAAACTGATATCTCCCGGCCCGACAGCAGCGTGACAGGCGGCCGTGCACACAAATTCAACGGAAAATTTTGGGGTATCTCCGCTGCGGCAGCAGTCGCTTTGAGCGCAGCGGGCGCAGTGGTTTTCAGTAGCCAGGCCCCAACTGCGGCGGTCGCGCCGATCATTCCGTCGGTGGGTGTCGCGACTCCCCTGCAACAGAACATCGCACCGCGACTGGGTTTCCTGGGCCAATTCTCGGCTGTAAACAAAGTGGAATTGCGCGCACAGGTCGGTGGCACCCTCACTGAAATTCATTTCAAAGACGGTGACATTGTTCGCAAAGGTGATCTGCTCTTTGTAATCGATCCGATTCCGTACGAAATCAAATTTGCTCAAGCCACTGCTCAGCTGGCGAGCGCGAACGCTCGATTCGACTTGGCGACCCGTGAGCTTGATCGTGCCGAAACGCTGAGACGTAACGATGCTGGTAGCGTACAGAACGTAGACCAGCGCGGTGCAGAGAAGCGTGCCGCCCAGGCAGCAGTGGACGAAGCTAAAGCTTTGGTTCGCGATGCGAAGTTTGACCTGGATCATTGCCGGATTACCGCACCTTTCACTGGGCGAATCGGTACTCACCAAGTATCGGTTGGCAACTTGGTGGGAGGCAGCCGCGCAGCTACCAGTCCTACCACCCTGCTGACGACTTTGGTTTCCATGGATCCGATGTATCTGGACTTTGACATGAGTGAGTCCGATTACATGGCGTTCATGCGCGGACGTGCTGATCAAAAGAGCCCTGTCGGTGGAAAAATCGACATCTCCTTAGCGGACGAGAAGGCTTACAAGCGCCAAGGCACGCTCGACTTTGTCGACAACGCAATGGACCGATCGAGCGGCACCATCCATGCACGGGCTACCGTGGATAACCCTGACATGTTTCTGACCCCAGGCGGATTCGCACGTGTGCGCATGGACTATTCCACCGCGACCCCAGCACTGCTCGTGCCGGATGCTTCTGTATTACCTGATCAATCAGCTCACATCGTTCTGACGGTTGGCCCGGACAACAAAGTGACACCGAAGATTGTGGAAGTGGGTGATGTACGTGGGGGACTGCGAGTTATTCGCTCGGGCCTCGCCCCGACCGATCGCGTCATCATCGATAGCATCCCGATTGCCGCTCCCGGTTCTACCGTTGATCCACAGACCAAAACTCTCAAGTTTGTTTCCGACCAAGGCTAAGCCGGATAAGGATGACTGATCATGAAACTTGCCCACTTTTTCATTGATCATCCGCGCTTTGCGGCGGTGATCAATATATTCGTGATGCTATTTGGTCTGGCGGCAATGTCACAGTTGCCGGTTGCGCAGTATCCGGACATTGTTCCTCCAACGGTGCAGATCACAACGGTTTATCCAGGTGCTTCTGCCGAAACGGTGTCAAAGACCGTAGCAACGCCGCTTGAACAAGCAATCAACGGCGTGGAAAACATGGAGTACATCAGTAGCCAGTCCACCGGTAACGGTCAGCTGACGATCACGGTGATCTTCAAAATTGGTTCAGATCCAAACCTGGCATTGATGCTCACGAGAAACCGCGTACAAGATGCGCTCTCGCGTTTGCCTCAAGAAGTTCAGTTGCAAGGTGTGCAGGTCAAGAAAACCATTCAGGCTCTTTTGCTCGGCGTCCATATGTATTCGCCGGATGGCTCTCGCAGTGCTGAGTATCTGTCCAATTACACCATTCGTATTCGAGATGAGATCGCACGACTCCCGGGCGTCGCTGATTTTTGGATACTAGGTGATCGTCAGTACGCGATGCGGATTTGGATCGATCCTGACAAGGCCGCGTCCTACAACATCAGTGCAAGTGAAGTCCTGGCTGCTCTTCGCGCCCAGAATGCTCAAGTGTCGGCTGGTGTGCTCAATCAACCGCCCGTTTCCACTGATGCCGCCTATCAAATCAACGTAGAGGCATTGGGGCGGCTGACTACACCTGAACAGTTCAACAACATTATTGTGAAGTCTGACAGTAATGGGCGCGTCACTCGAATCAGTGACATCGGTCGGGTTGAACTGGGCTCGATGGATTACGGCTCTGTTGCATACGCAGATCGTCATATCGCGGCTCCTTTTTGGGTCATCGCGACGCCTGGTGCGAACGTTGTAGAAGTAGAACACGCTGTCTGGAACAAAATGGAAGAACTGAAGAAGCGCTTCCCGGTCGGCGTGGACTATATGAACATCTACGACCCGACTACTTTTGTGAGCCAGTCCGTCAACAAGGTAATCACCACCATTTTTGAAGCAATTGCATTGGTGGTTATTGTGGTCTTTCTCTTCTTGCAAAGCTGGAGAGCAACGATCATTCCCGTGTTGGCCATTCCAATCTCGCTGGTAGGTACCTTCACAATCCTGGCGCTTTTCGGGGCGTCGATTAACAACCTATCACTGTTTGGACTAGTGCTCGCTGTCGGTATTGTGGTCGATGATGCCATCGTTGTGATTGAAAACGTCGAGCGAAACATGGCCATGGGTATGTCTGCTCGTGAGGCAGCGCATCGCACCATGGACGAAGTTTCGGGCGCATTGATTGCCATTGCACTGACGCTATGTGCTGTATTTGTGCCGGCGGCCTTCATTTCCGGGATTATGGGGCTGTTCTTCAAACAATTTGCCATCACGATTGCCGCTTCCACAGTGATTTCCGCATTCGTATCTCTGACCCTGAGCCCAGCCCTCTGTGCCGTATTCTTGAAGCCGCATACACCGGGTGAAGAGCATGGGCCACGCGGTGTGAGTCGCGTCTTGAAGGCTGTATTTGGTCGTTTTAATGCTGGCTTCGAATGGTTGTCCTCTCATTACGGGAAAATGACCAGTCGCATTATCAGAGGCGGTGCAATTGTTGCGGTTGTGTATGTGGGGCTGATGGGGCTTACCGGGGTTCAGATGTCACGGATGAGCACTGCCTTTATCCCCGACCAGGACATCGGTTACCTGGCAATTATCGTGATGCTGCCGCCAGGCTCCAGTTTGGCTCGAACTGATGAGATGGTTCGTCAGGTCAACGACATTGCATTGAATACACCCGGTGTGGACCACACGTCCGCAACCAGTGGTTTTGATGTGGCAACTTCGACCATCGCACCGAATGTCGGGACAGTCTTTACCTCCCTGCCCTCGCAGTACGGTAGAAGCGTTCCGGGTTCTGATGCACCAACCATGGTTAAGAAACTGCGTGAGCGGCTGGCCGGTATCAAAGACGCCTATGTAATGGTGATCCAACCTCCAGCAGTTCAGGGATTGGGTGCAGCAGGCGGCTTCAAATTGATGCTCAAAGACAATAATGGTCTTGGCGCACAAGCGTTGGCAAAGGCAACAAATGATCTGGTCGCAGCAGCGAACAAAGATCCAGCTTTTGCAGGTAACTTCACCCTCTACAACGCAGGTTCGCCTTCGGTTTACGCAGACATTGATCGCCTTAAAGCTGAAAAAGTAGGACTGACACCCACAGACGTTTTCTCGACACTCCAGTTGTACCTTGGATCGCAATATGTGAATGACTTCAACTACCTGGGGCGCACTTACCAAGTGGTTGTTCAAGGCGACGAAGACTATCGGAAAACCAAAGGTGATATCGCGCAACTGAAAGTACGAAATGCTTCCGGCGACATGGTTCCAATCGGTACTGTGGCGTCTTTTGAAGACAAAACCGCACCTTATCGTGTACCTCGCTACAACTTGTTCCCAGCATCTGAAATTTTAGGTGCAGCAGCACCGGGTGTTGCCTCGGGTACCGCGATGAAGCGTATGGAAGAATTGGCCGCGCAAGTATTGCCGACAGGTATCAGCCTGGAATGGACAGACCTTGCATACCAGCAAAAGAAAGCCGGTACGCCGACCCTTCTGATCTTCGGTGCCTCTGCGTTGTTTGTTTTCCTTGTACTCGCCGCTCAATACGAAAGTTGGAGGCTGCCACTGGCCATCGTTCTGATCGTACCGATGTGCCTGCTTGCAGCCGCTCTCGGTCTCGATCTGCGCAATTTGCCAATCGACATCCTGGCTCAAATTGGCTTCGTAGTATTGGTGGGGTTGGCGGCCAAAAACGCGATCTTGATTGTGGAGTTCGCCAAGCAGCGCCAGGACGACCATGGAGCAACGGCTGAAGAAGCGGCAGTGGCTGCGGCCCGTACTCGTCTTCGCCCAATCTTGATGACATCAATTGCATTCATCGCAGGCGTGGCACCGTTGGTTTTCTCGACGGGTGCAGGATCGGAAATGCGTCAATCTCTCGGGACAACCGTGTTCTTCGGGATGATTGGTGTAACGATTTTCGGTCTTCTGTTCACCCCTGCCTTCTACACACTCATCCGCAAAGTCAGCAGCAGGAGGTCAGCATGAAACAGGTTAATGCAAGAGTTCTCAAAACTGCTCTTAGCAGTCTGGCAATCAGCATCATGTTGGCCGGCTGTGCTGTAGGCCCTGATTATGTGGCACCTAAAACGGAACTGGCGCCATTGCACAATGTGGCGAAGGCTGAAAGCGACAAAAAACGTCCCGTGCCTTCGATCGATCGTTGGTGGACAGGCTTCAGTGATCCAGTACTGGTCACCATCGTTCAGAGAGCGCTCGATCAGAACCTGGACCTGGCAGCCGCCATGGCCCGGGTTAGCCAAGCTCGCGCCGCAGCATCGGGTGCTGGCGCAGAACTTTTGCCAACGGTCGACTTGGGCGCATCCGCAACAGCGCAACGTCAGAGCCTGCGAGGGCCGATTGGCACTATCGCTGGGGATAGCCCAGGTTTCAAAAGGAATGTTCATGACACCACGATTGGACCAGCCGCAAGTTGGGAGATCGATCTCTTCGGAGGACTGCGCCGCGGTGCTGATGCTGCGGAAAATGAAGCGCAGGCCATCGAAGCAGAGCAAGTCGGCACTCGTGTGATTGTGGCAGCCGATGCAGCCGACGCGTACTTCCAAGTGCGCGGCTATCAAGCACGGCTCGCCATTGCACAGCAGCAGATTGAAACCGACGAGCACCTGCTGAAGTTGGTGCAAAACCGCTATGAAGCGGGTGCTTCACAAGGTTTGGAGGTGGCACAGGCTGATGCGTTGTTGAAATCAGCGCGTGCAACAGTGCCTCCATTGCGCATCGCTCTTGAACGTCAGTTGAATCGACTCGATGTGCTAATGGGCGCGCAGCCTGGAACCTACGCCAAGAAACTGGAGCAGGTCGCTGAGATTCCGAACGTGCCAGCAGTTCCTGGCGATGTGCAACCGAGTGATGTGCTTCGCCGTCGTCCGGACATCATTGCGGCTGAACGTCGACTGGCTGCGTCGAATGAACGTATCGGCGCCGCCATTTCGGACTATTACCCCAAGGTCTCTCTCTCCGGTGCGCTGGGATTCGACAGCATGAGTGGCAGCCTCTTCAGCTCCAAGTCGTTCACTGCCATAGGTGGCGCCGGACTGCGCTGGAGGTTGTTTGACTTCGGCAAAGTCGATGCAGAAGTAGCCCAGGCCCGGGGTGCGAATGCCGAAGCATTGGCACTGTATCGCCAGTCCGTTCTGCGAGCAGCTGAAGATGTCGAAAACTCCTTCATGCAACTCAGTCAGACAGTGATCCACGTTGTGCAGTTGCAGGAGCAGGTCGAGGCGCTTGAGAAATCTCGCGACTTGTCTGAGCAGGCTTATCGTGCGGGCTCGATCACTCTCACCGATGTGTTGGACGCAGACCGTCAGTTACTCACCGCGCGTGACGAACTCGATGCCAATCGTGCGGATGCCGCTCGATCAGCGGTGGGTGTATTCCGCTCACTGGGTGGAGGCTGGGATACGAGAGCCCCACTTACCGTACAGAACAACCAGGCTGTTAATTCCCAACAGGACAAGCTGTAAGGCGACTCGCCCCTCTAACAAACCTATTAGGCAGTCTGCTTGCAGGCTGCCGGGAGAATCAACATGAAAAGTACCGTTGCAGAATTTCGCGAACTGCACACTCACAGCACCCCCCTTCTTCTGCCTAACGCGTGGGACGCAGGCAGTGCTCGGGTCTTCGAAAGTTTGGGCGCGCTCGCCATCGCCACCACCAGCGCTGGCGTGGCGTGGGCACTTGGTTATCGTGACGGTCGACATCTGCCCTTCGAGGAGGTTGTCGGTGTTGCGTCACGTATGGCTCGAATCTTGACGGTTCCTCTTTCGTTCGACATCGAGCACGGTTATTCCGACGATCCAAAAACGGTGGCCGATAACGTGATGCGTCTCGTCGATTTGGGTGTTGAGGGTATCAACATCGAGGACGGGCCAGACGATGCCTTATTGCTGGCGGCAAAAATAGACGCGATTCGTACTGCTCTTTCTAAGGCCAATGCCGACCTGTTTGTGAACGTGCGTACTGACGTCATTCTCGCCGGCCTCGCCCAGCCCTCAAAGCAGATCGAAGAGTCGATTGTTCGCGGCAAGCTGTATGCAAAAGCCGGCGCCGATGGCTTGTTCCTGCCAGGGATTCATCAACCTGATGAAATTCAGGCCGTCGTGAACGAAGTCAATCTGCCGCTCAATGTCATGGCTTTGCCTGGTCTTGGTAACGCCAATGATCTTGGAAAACTGGGGGTTCGCCGGCTAAGCGCCGGATCAAGCATTTCCCAAGTGTTGTGGGGCAAAGCCGAACAGGTTGCGCAATCGTTCCTACAAAACGGTGATTCCGATCCGCTATACGAAGAATCGATGTCGTATTCGCAGCTTCAGGGGCTCTTCCTCAAACGTTGAGTCAGGGAAAGAAATCGCTCGGATCAGGAAGCAATGCTTCCTAATCTGATCATTTTGGTCCGGGACATTTGGGTGTGTAGCAAAAGTTTGGAGTGAGATGTATGTGTACTTTTGATATTGCGATTTCGCCCCCTACCAAACCGAATCCGGTTTTATCCCCTGAAGAAATCGCGTCTCTGCACCCACGTCTTTTTCATATCACTCGTCCACAGTCATTGCCCAGTATTTGCAGGCACGGATTGCTCTCAACCCATCAGCTGCTAGCGCTATTTGAGGTGCCGTCGGAAGATCGATGCGCACTGGAAACCATGCGCAGACCGACAAGCATAGAGATTGCACACCCTGTGCACGGCAAGGCAACGTTAACGGACAACGCGCCTCTGAGTGATGCAGCTTTGAGTCAATGTTTGGATGATGGACTGCATCCGGCGGATTGGATGCAGTTGCTTAACCAAAGGGTATTTTTTTGGGTCGATGAGAAGAATATGACGAACCATCTTCGCGCAAGCACTCATCGCGGAGAAAAACGGATCGTTATGGTGTTTGACACCCTCAGCGTGGTTCAAGCGCATTTCAAGCAAATCGAGCTTGCCCCCATCAATACCGGTTCGACCATACGTAAACCTGCCCGACGTGGGTTATCCACTTTTGCACCTGCGCATCTACACAGTTACCGAGACTGGCAAAAGTTGCGCGGAGGCAGAGACCGGATAAAGGAGCTGACAGTGGTAGGCGGGATCCAGGATATCGGCTCCCATCTAATCGCTTGTAGTTATCTCCCGTTGGGCACTCATCTTTAGTCAATTCCGACAACGAACTACAACATCAAAAAGAGGCATGTCATGCGCATCTATGATTTTCCAACGTTCCCCAATCCTCTGAGAATACGGATCGCCCTGGCCGAAAAAGGCTTGGCCAATCAAGTAGAGTTTGTCCTGGTTGACCTTCCAGCGGCTGAGCATAAACAGCCCCCTTTTCTTGCGATCAATCCGGAAGGCACGGTTCCGGTTTTGGAGCTCGATGACGGTACCTACATCTCCGAATGCACGGCCATCACCGTGTATCTGGATCATCTGCAGGGCGAATCCACGTTGACGGGCATTACGCCCAAAGACAAAGCAATCATTCACATGATGCAAAAACGCGCCGAACGCGAATTGCTTTACGCCGTGGGCAACTATTTTCACTACGGGACGCCTGGCGCTGGACCGGCAGTAGAGGCTTACAAGCTCCCTGAGTGGGAAGGACGCACTGAATGGGGAGCGTTGGAGCGCAAGCGCGCCATTGAAGGGATGCGCTATTTCGATAGCGTGCTTTCAAAGAAGCCATATGTGGCCGGTGAGCAATTTTCCATGGCCGACATAACCCTGTGGGCTGGCATGTACTTCGCCGCTTTCGCTGAAATCGCGATTCCCGAAGAGTGTGCATTCCTCAAAACCTGGCACGCGAAGGTGTCTGAACGTCCATCAGTAAAGCAACCTGCCTGATGGCATCGTGCACCTGAGAACGATAACCCAAGCACAATGCTGCGATTGCAATTCGCCGCATCGCACATTGTGCTTCCTGGGATATCAAGCAGCGCGTAAACGGCTCGACATTTTTTTCTCTATCGAAGGATCTGACTTGACGGCGGTCAGTTCTGGAACTATTCCAATTGTTCTGTCTATCTATCGATAGATTTTCTAGAGGAGAGAAAAATGATGCGTTTTCAGAGCAAAGTAGCAATCGTCACCGGTGGCAATTCGGGCATTGGAAAGGAGGTCGCTGCGCGCTTCATTGCGGAAGGTGGATCAGTTGTAATCAATGGTCGCGACGCAGCCAAAGCCGAATTGGCCGCCAAGGAGATTGATCCTAGTGGTGAGCGAGTCGCCGTGCATGTGGGGGACGTCACTTTGCCTGCTACGGGAGACTCGGTGGTGAAAGCAGCACTCGCACGATTCGGACGGCTCGATGTTCTGTTCAACAACGCGGGTGTCTTTGGTCCCAAGCCCTTTCTTGATATTACCGAAGCCGAATTTGACCGTTTTCTCGACATCAATCTCAAGGGCAAATTTTTTGTCGCACAGGCGGCTGCCAAAGCAATGAAGGCCCTCGGGCGCGGAGGCGCGATCGTGCAAACCGGCTCAATATGGGCATCACAAGCAATCGGCGCAACGCCCTCCTCGGCCTACTCGGCAGCGAAAGCGGGTGTACATGCCCTCGTTAAAAACCTGGCGATTGAATTAGCACCCTATAACATTCGCGTAAACGCGATTGCCCCGGCCGTCATTGAGACTCCAGTGTATGGAACGTTTCTGACACCTGAACAAGTGGAAGTCGTTCTGCCGACCTTCAACGCATTGCATCCACTCGGTCGCAATGGCCAACCTGCCGATGCAGCAGAAGCGCTCCTGTTCCTTGCATCGGATCAAGCCCAATGGATAACGGGGGTGATTTTACCCGTCGACGGTGGAGTGATGGCCGGCAGGCAGTGATGACCTCATTCAAAAAGCAGTGAGGCCGATATCCCACGACAGCGGATAAACCTTGGCAGGATGCCCCTTTTGTCCAGGAGAGTTCAAATGCAAACACGTATTTCGAACGCACTCTTTATGCCAATACAAATCGGAAAAATCACGCTCAAACATCGCATCGTAATGGCGCCCCTGACACGGCTGCGGGCACATCGGCCCAGCGGTGTTCCCAGCGATCTCATGTTGGAGTATTACAGCCAGCGAGCATCCGATGGTGGTCTCATCGTCAGTGAATCAACGGCCGTCTCGCCATCTGGGCATGGGTATCACGGCGCCCCAGGTATCTACAGCAAAGAACAGGTCATGGGCTGGCAAAAGATTGTGAATGCCGTACACAAAAAAGGCGGCCGCATGATCCTGCAACTCTGGCATGCAGGTCGCTGTTCACATACCTCTGTTACCCATTCAACGCCTATCTCTGCCTCTGTCGACCCTACGTATTGGGCAGACGAGATCAACATGGTATCGACGCCTGAGGGTTTCCAACTGCCTTCGCCGCACCGCGAATTGGAAACACATGAAATTCCCAGGCTTGTTGAGCAATATCGCAGCGCAGCCGCGAATGCCAGGGTGGCAGGGTTCGATGGGATCGAGTTAATGGCTGCCAACGGGCACTTGATGGACCAATTTCTCCAGGACAATAGCAACAGAAGAACCGACAGCTACGGCGGTTCTATCAAGAATCGTGCGCGGCTTCTTATCGAGGTGGTGCAAGTATTGATTTCAATCTGGGGTGCCGGTCGCGTGGGAGTACGCATTGCGCCCAGCGGTACATTCAACGGTATGGCAGACAGCGATCCCCGCGCCTTGTTCAGCTATATTGCGGCACGCATGAACGACCTTGATATCGCCTACATGCATGTCATAGAGCCGAGAATTAAAGGGGGGGAACTGATCGTCGACGGCCAAGACCCAGTGGCGGCTCAAGAACTCGGTAACTACTTTCACGGGCCAATCATTGCCGCCGGCGGGTTTGAACCGAACACGGCAGAAATAAGCGTTGAAAACGGAGATGCCAGCCTCGTTGCGTTCGGTCGCCATTTCATTGCAAATCCCGATCTGCCCAGACGCATCGAACAGAATCTTCCCCTCAATCCTTACGATCGCAGTACCTTCTATGCGTTCGACGAACGTGGTTACACAGACTATCCATTCTCTGATCGCGCCTGAGACTGCTGTGTAGGTATCTAACAATCAGGATGGCTTTTCCTGCTCGTTTGGGCTTAGCCATTTCTCATTACGGAATGGAACGCGAAACCGGATGGGGGCTTTGTCGGAATTTTCAGACGACTAGCTTGAGATCGATTGTTTACTGCCGAGCTCTAACCTGGCTGTAGCTCGATCATAAACGCTGACGTCATTAAGCGCGTTTGCGAGCACTTGAGCCCCCATCAGCGTCGATAACAGTTCGGTGGCGTCATCCGGTTTTACGCCGTGCAAGGCAAGCTTGTTCAAGCACATATTGAAAAAACCTTGAATCTCTGTCGCGACCTTCGGAGGTAGATCCCGAGCCATCGCGCCTAATACTGCACAAGGGCACATTCGCTCAGCGCAGTACAAGGTTTGGCGAAAAATGCGTGTCCAAACTTGCACGGTATTAGAGTCGGGCAAATATTCTGCATCAATTTCTTCGGCGGACTGGTCGGTATAACGTCGAATGACGGCCGCAACGAGATGTTCCTTGGTTGGAAAATGATAATGCACACTCGAGCTCTTTATACCGACATCCGCGGCGATCTCGCGAAAGCTAAATCCATTGAATCCGCCAAGACGCATTCTTCGTTCTGCAGCGTCCATAATGGCTATCGCGTTGTCGCTCATAAATTGTTCCTTAGCTGATTTCTTGCAAGCACGAACCGCTCCCATGTGCACGTGGGTGTCTGAGTGAAATTGGCATTGTTAGCTGATTGAGCGGGTCTTCATCAACAGAAAACCCGCCCAAATAGCCACAAACGCCATTGAACGGGTGTACCTGGATGGGCGTAGCCCGGCCTTTGTTAAAGACCAGTCATGCAGCAGATCCAGAACAGGCTTGGGGGTTGTGAACTCGTTCTGTTGATGCGGGAAACTCTTGTAATTTGTCCATGGGCCTAATCGGGCGCATTACCAGCTGACCTTCGCAGTTAGGGCAGATCCCGCCAAGCTTGGTTTGTGCGCAATCTTGGCAATAGGTGCATTCAAAGCTGCAAATCATTGCCTCCGTGGATTGAGGCGGCAGATCCTTGTTGCAGCATTCACAATTGGGTCGCAACGCGAGCATTCGGATTCTCCTTATTATGTCTGGCGTCATCGCTGATGACTAAGAATGGACTGGATACAAATTGGGCAGGTATTCACCTGCGACTGGTTTCTTGCTGGCAGACGGGCATGTGTTGCAGTGCTTCAATCATTTCGCCTATCAGATTAGCTCTTCATAGGCTCTCGCGCAGTAAATTTGATCTATCGGCAGATAGACTGTTATAGCATTTTTTGCTTTGAAGATGGCGCCGAGATCGGTCAGCTTTTCAGCGGAGATGGCGTTCGTGGGCACGTGAGAGGTTAGGTCGTTTCGGGCTGCAATCGACAAGAGCGGGCAACTGATAGCGACGGTAGGAAGAGAGCTACGAGGTACCTTGATACAGATGCCTCCCCTGGCTGTTTTCCCTTGCAGCAAGGTTTGGTGATTTCTCCAAAAAAATGTCTATCTATCGATAGATTTATATTGCTGTGTCCCCTACTCTTTCATCCGACATTTCAGGTTGGAGATCGGTGGTTAGTCATGAAGAAATCGATTCGCCGCCATTTTTTTTCGCATGGAATCGTAGAATTGACTGACCGCTCGACCGACCTCGTAGTCATTTCTCTCGTCTGTGCAGTGATGACAGCTATCTTCATCACCGATGCTGTGACATCTCTGGACATTGCCGTAGCGGTTCTCTATGTCCTGGTCATCATGATCGCCATGAGAAGCTTTTCTGCTCAAGGCATTAGCCTTTTGACACTCGCTTGCACCTGCCTCACCTTGGCTGCTTTTTTTATCTCGCATGACAACCTACTTTGCGCAGCGTTTGCACGTTGCCTGGTCAGCTTGGTGGCTATTGCCATTGCAGGATGGCTGGCTGTGACAACCAAACAATTCAGCGACAGATTGCAAGCACAACTGAAATTGCTCGCGCAGACACATGACGCAATCATCGTATGCGCGATCGACGGCTCAATCAGTGGCTGGAATCTCGGTGCACACACACTCTATGGCTGGAGCGAAGGCGAGGCTAAAAATCGCAGATGCTGGGACTTACTCAACACCCGCTCATCTACTCCCCTGTCCGTTATAAAAGATGAACTATTAACCAACGGCTACTGGGAAGGCGAGCTGATGGAAACAACCCGTACGGGTAAGGAGGTCATCATTCTAAGCCGCTGGTCATTGTACAAAGACAGCAGCGGTCGTCCCCAGGCAATTCTAGCCAGTAACAACGACATAACTGACGAACGCCGCGCCGAAGAAGCGCTGCATCGCTCACAGACGGAATTAGCGCACGTGAGCCGTTTGACCATGCTCGGCGAATTGGGAACCTCGATTGCTCACGAGGTCAATCAGCCATTGGCTGCCATCACCACAAATGCAGAAGCTGCATTACGGTGGCTAAGACGAACCGAGCCAGATCTGAATGAAGCTCAAGCTGCGATGGAACGGGTGTCCAGTAACGCCAGAAGAGCCAGCGAAGTGATCCTTCGTATTCGGGCGTGGACACGTAAAAGCATACCTAAATACGAGCTATTGGATATCGAGGCCGTGCTGACCGACTCCCTGACGCTGCTTGACCGTGAGATCTATCATCATCGAGTCAATATCATCAGATATACGGAGGGACGCTCTCTGCATGTTTCAGGCGATCCAGTCCAACTCCAGCAAGTCGTCATCAATTTGATCATGAATGGGATGCAAGCTATCGAGTTCGCTGATGGCCGGACACGAGATATCCATGTGCGTACTCGACATAGGGATCAAACAATAGTCGTGGAAATAGAAGACAGTGGATCGGGAATAGGCGAAGAAAATAAAGCCATCCTGTTCGATGCATTTTTCACCACAAAAGAGAACGGCATGGGTATTGGCTTGTGTATCTGCCGTTCGATAATAGAAGCGCATGGCGGGGCGATATGGGGTGAATGTAAGGAAAAACAGGGTGCGACGTTTTCTTTTACTTTGCCAGCACTGACGCAGATACCTGAGACATGAGTGATTCCTGCGTGTTTATTGTGGATGACGATCAAGCGCTCTGTGACGCGTTGAGCAGCCTGTTGCGCTCCGTCGATCTGCGAGTGAAGAGCTTTCCTTCGCCTCAGGAGTTCTTGCTGCATCCTCGTCCCGACGTTCCAAGCTGCTTGATTTTGGATGTGCGCCTGAAGGGTGTTAGTGGCCTTGATTTTCAGGCCCGCCTGAGCGAGCTAAAAGATTGTATCCCGGTGATCGTGGTAACGGCCCACGGTGACATTGCTATGAGTGTGAGAGCTATGCGGGCCGGTGCTATTAATTTTTTAACCAAGCCTTTCCGTGACCAGGACATATTGGATTCAGTCATGGAGGCACTTGAGCAAGATCGCCAGCGTCGGATGCGTGATCAGAACGTCATCGAGCTACATACGCGGCACAGCGGTCTGACATCACGAGAGCAGCAGGTAATGGCTATGGCGACCGCTGGCCTTATGAACAAGCACATTGCTGGAGAGCTCGCCCTTAGTGAATTCACGGTAAAAATTCATCGACGATCTGTCATGAAAAAAATGCAAGCGAAGTCCTTCGCTGAGCTGGTTCGAATGGCGCAATTCTTATCTATGCATCAGTGTGAATGAAGCCTATACAGCTGCTTGGCCAGAGAGCTTGCACCGCCTGAATCGCTGAGAGGAACCGCCGTGAGTTTGGTCGTAACGACAGTCACTAATGACATTGCTCTACACGCCTAAAGGGCTTTTAGAGTACGCGTTGTGGCTATAATTTCATTGTGATAATTTCGATCATCTAAATGGTGGGTTTGGCGAACACGACGATCTGATGCTGCGATAAAGCAAGGAGCTATGCCTTTTGTCGATGGGTAAGACACGATAACCGCCGTTTAGGTAATGAAGCCCATCCACCTTTCCTTAAGAGGAAATTCCCATGTCTCGATTTAAACAAGATGTATTTCTCGTTGCGGGTTTGCGGACTCCATTTGGGCGAGGTGGCGGCGCTCTCGTTGGCTATGACGCGTTATCGCTGTCTGTACCCGTTGTAAATGCAATGGCGAAGCAGATTGAGAATGGCCGACCAGACGTCCTGATTTGGGGCACTGTGATCCCCAACCTCAGCTGGAGCAACTTAGCTAGGGAGATCTGGCTAGACGCAAAACTTGATCCTACTGTTCCTGCGTATTCAATCGTTCTTGCCTGCTCGACTAGCATGACTGCGGCGTTCGCCGCGGCTGGTATGATTGGCCCAGGCGTCGACGTCGCACTGGTAGGTGGGGCTGAAACAATGAGTCGCGGACCGATAGGACTCACGGCGGCAGCTACTGATCATCTACGTACTTTGCTCACTAAAAATCCGGCAGAAGCGGCGGCGGCTTTAAGCAAATTAACGCCTAAAGATTTTGCTCTGCCTGTGAAAGGCTTTGCCAATCGGATAACCGGGTTGACCATGGGCGAGCACATGGAGATAACTGCCAAGGAGTGGGGTATTTCTCGCGAAGCCCAAGATGAATGGGCATACAACACTCATAAGCGTGCGGCGGCAGGTTGGGAAAATGGCTTTTTTTCTGACTTGGTCATTCCGTTGCCGGAGCTTGCGAAGGACGCAAATCCGCGCGCTGATACTTCGCTGGAGAAACTAGCGTCTTTGGAGCCTGTCTTCGATAAAAAAAGCGGCCAAGGCACGCTTACGGCGGGTAATTCAACTCCGATCACTGATGGTGCTGCGAGTCTCTGGGTGACTTCTGAACAAGGCTTGAAAAGACTGAATGGCGGTCCTGCGGTCAAGCTCATAGATTACGAGGTTGCAGCGGTTGATTGGAAGGTGGATGGTCTTCTTATGGCTCCCCCTTTCGCCATCACCCGTTTGCTCGCTCGACATGGTCTAAAGTATGAAGACATTGCATTGTGGGAAATTCATGAGGCTTTTACAGCGCAGGTTCTGGCCAACATCGCCGCACTGGAAAAACCAAGCTGGATTGCAGAACGTACCGGTATCACTCAAGACTTTGGCAGATTTCGACGTGAACGAGTCAATCCAAATGGGGGATCCGTAGCTATCGGTCATCCCTTTGGCGCAACAGGCGCACGCGACTTGAGTCAAGCAGTGAAAGAGCTTGCTGGTATGCCTAAGGGGGCGAGAGCAATCGTGAGTGTTTGCGCTGACGGTGGCCATGGCACAGTAGCATTGCTCGAAAACGTCTGAGTCAAAGTAATGATCCCAAAGCGCGCATGTATTCGCATGCGCGCTTTTTTTCGTTGATTTACATACCTAACAAAAAAACGGGCTGCAGAACAACTCGCTATAGCTAGCTGGCATTTTCGATGAATTGTCCGTCGGAGGCCCGAATCCTTGCACGGAAAAACTCTCAAGTCGGCGTCCTGGGACGAGTAAATACCCCCAAGGAGATAGGCGATAACACTATGGTGCTAGCCCTCCACCTTCAAGTGGAGCTGACCAGAAGATATTGCTCAATTATTGTCTTTCCAAGATGGAATCAAATGGCTATCAGCCATTTGAGTAGAGCGGATTGAACGGGGCAACGGCTCCCCTTAACGGAGATTACTGTGCTAATGAGAAAGCTCACCATTGGAAAGCGCGCCGCTGTTGGGTTTAGCGCTATCACATTAATTTTGGTATTGACTGGGCTTTTTTGCCTCTCGCGAATGGCTGAACTGAACCGGATGACTAGGCACATAAACGACTATTGGTTATCTGGAATGGCGACCCTGCAAGCATTCAGCAGCCAAGTCGGCGTTCTACGGATCGAAAGCGTGCGCATCCGCTCCAATGATGCCCCCCAAATGCGATCAAAGAGTGAGGGATTGATTGCTGAATCCAGGGCCAATTTAATCCAGGAGCTTGAGCGTTATAAGGCGCGAAATGCAGGAGCCGAAGAGCGCGTGCTGGTGGATACCCTGGAGGCCGATCTGGCGACATACCTTCGTAATCTTGATCGGCTTCTGCAACTGCTCAAAAGCAGTCAACCCAATCCAGACGAATCCATGATGTTAAGCAAGGGGTTGGCAGACTCCGGAGGATCGATGGGCAAACATTTAGGGCAATTGCTCCAGGTGAACCAGGCAGGCGTTGCCAAGGCTGCCGAAGAAACGCAACAACTTTACGAACGCGCGGTTGCGGTGGTCTTGCTGGTCTTGTGCGCGGCCTTGATGCTCACCGTGGCGTTGGCATGGCGGCTTACGAAGAGCATCGTCAATCCTATCGCTCAAGCATTGCATGCCGCGAAATCCATCGCTGCAGGACGTTTGAATGAGCACATCGAACCACAGGGTCATGACGAGCCAGCCATGCTCCTTTTTGCGATGCGGGACATGCAGCAAAACCTTCGTTCGACAATCAGTCTTATCAGCACTTCAGCCGGCCAATTAGCCTCTGCCTCTGAGCAAATGAGCGCGGTCATGAGCGAAAGCAACCGCGGTCTGCGACAGCAGAGTAGCGAAATTGAGCAGGCAGCTGCCGCCATCAATCAGATGAGCGCAGCGGTGGACGAAGTTGCCAGCAATGCGGTGTCCACGTCGGAGCTTTCTCAAGAATCAGACGAAGAGATGCGCAATGGTCATAGGCAAGTATCAGAAATCGTAGGTCTCATTCAAACATTGACCCAAGAGGTGTCCAGCGCCTCTGCGCAAGCCAATGAGTTGTCGGATCAGGCGCGTGGCATTAGCAGGGTTATGGAAGTCATTCGAGGCATTGCAGAACAAACCAATCTGTTGGCACTCAACGCTGCGATTGAAGCTGCCAGGGCTGGTGAAGCCGGGCGAGGTTTTGCTGTGGTGGCGGACGAAGTTCGCTCTCTGGCGCTACGCACACAAGGCTCTACTCGAGAAATTGAGTCGATCATCAGCAGCATTCAAGCCAGTACCACCGTTACCGTCGAGTCTCTTCAGCTCAGTGCCAACCAGGCAGATCAGACACTGGAGCGTGCATTGACGGTCAATGGTGCACTCGAACGTGTGACAGGCGCAGTATCTCTGATCAAAGACCGTAACCTTGTGATAGCCAGTGCATCTGAGCAGCAGGCCGCGGTAGCTCGGGAACTTGACCGAAGCCTGGTCAATATTCGTGATTTATCAGGCCACTCCGCCACAAGCGCTGATCAAATTTCCGGAGCCAGCGTGGAATTATCGAGGCTGGCTGTCGGATTGAATGAGGTAGTCGCGCGCTTCTCGATCTGAACCCGCTATGGCCTATAGTTTTTCGCTCCACTATGCCGGCTGGCACTCAAGACCTTCAGTGACACTACGGTGAGCGTCAGCACGGTATAGGTACCGCTCGTCCAAGCTTAAGAGCTCCCTTTGAGCTTGATATTTCATGTTTTTTAGAAAGGGATAACCATGCGAATCACTGTTGTCGGTGCCGGGGCAATCGGAGGTTTTTTTGCGTGCAAATTATTCGACGCTGGACATGATGTCAGCGTCGTCGCCCGGGGCGCGACGCTTGCTGCGATACGAGAGCATGGATTGCGTCTGCAGACGGGTCATGATCTTTTGATCGCCCCACTTCGTGCGACGTCGGAGCCTGAGGAGCTTGGAACTCAAGACTTGGTCATATTCGCCGTCAAGGCACCCTCGTTGCCTATCGCCGTCCAAAACGCAAAGGCACTGATCGGCCCGCATACGGTGATCATACCTGCGATAAATGGGTTGCCTTGGTGGTACTTCCTAAAGTCCTCTGCGGCGTTATCAGGAGCACGCTTGAAGGCTGTCGACCCGGACGGTGTGATCGAAGCAAATCTCCCTACGGACGCGGTCCTTGGTTGCGTGGTTTTTCCGTCGTGTACGGTTCTGAGTCCTGGGGTGATCAAGCATATGTCCGGGAGCAAGATCGCTTTCGGAGAGCCTGCTGGGAACAGCAGCAGACGACTTTCAGACATCACCAATATGTTTCATCACGCGGGTTTTGATGCCCACATCTGCGAGAACATACGCGAGGAAATATGGTTAAAACTGCTTGGAAATGCGTGTTTCAATCCCATCAGTCTCCTGGTCGGCAGCTCTACTGATGAGTTGATCGATGATCCACTGCTCAACGATTTGTTCATCGAAATGATGGATGAGGTGTTGGAGCTTGGACATCGGTTAAATATCTCACCCGAGATTGATTCACGGCAACGCATTGCCATTACTCGCAAGCTCGGAAGGGTCAAGACATCGATGCTGCAGGACGTCGAAGGGCACAAACCCGTCGAAATTGAGGCTATTTTGGGTGCTCTGGTCTCTGTTGCCGATCTGGCCGGTGCACCCATGCCACGGGTGCGTGCGGTGTACGCCTTGGCTCGTATGAGAGCGAAAAAGCTCGGTTTGTTACCTGGCTATTTGCTCGAGTAATCCAGAGAGCCAGGCATTTGAGGTCGAAAGCTTTATGCAAGGACCTCAACCCAGTACAAAAAATGCCTCGTTTTTGCTGACGCGAGAGCCTTCAAACGTAAACCGGTGTTTTGTGAAACCAGCGCATCATCCTGCGCAGAGCTTCGTCCAATTTGAAGCGAAAGTCGGCTGGTGCCCGATCATATAGTCGTCTTCCATCACCACTGTTTTGATAGGCGACACGTACAAAATGAATCGGCTGGGCAGTTGCCGGCGGCCATTCTCCAAATCGTAGAATGCGGTGCCACACACACCCTCAAAGGTTTTGGGCTTCGTAGCAGACAGATCTGACACCCTCAACGTTTTTACATCGCCTATGCCAGGAAATAAGGCTTGGTGAAACACCACTTTTTTCTCAAGTTCGCCTTGAGAATCACTGCAAGCGGTAATCAGCCAGGAGCCAATAACCATCACCAAAAATTGCAGCTGGCGCGATCTATTCAAGGTATTCCACTCCGTGGTGATATGAAAAGCGTAACGCCGCTTATCGCTGGTGGCGCTTTTTCATTAACTCGTTTTGTTGTCGGAGCTGGAATGTTCATCTCGGCATTGTGATTGCCCAGGCCAGCTCTTTATTCATTTCGCACTACCTGCCGTTTCGTCTGCCGTGAGAGGTACCGCCGCCAAGCCCACCGTCCAGTGGCCGCCAGACTCTTTTTGTGTTTCCAGCAGGTCGTATGTTTTGAGCATGTCCAGCAAGCCTGAGTGCCCATATTCCGTGGGAGAGAACGCCGGGTCTGTCCGTTTGAGGTACGAACCTAACCCACTGACCGTTACCCTACCCTCGTTGGTACCTCCGGCGAGTAACGACACCGCTTCCACCATAAAACGTGGTCGACGAAGTTTGGGTTTGGCGGCCTGATCAGTATCTTTCTTGAGATTGCGTTGGTCTGGAATGTCCTTGGCTGTCAGCGCATCTGTCAGTATTGGATCTTGGACCTTGCGCCATTCGAAAAATTGATCACTGGCGTTGCGCAATGCGTCAGGAGTTTTGGCTTCGCCGACGATACACACGGCCGCGCCCCGCTCTCGAAGCTTGCGGCACAGATAGGCGAAATCAGAATCGCTGGTGACCAGGCAAAACATGTCCGCACGATGATCGAACAGTGCTTCCAGCGCGTCCAAAGCGAGTGCGATATCTGACGTGTTTTTCCCGGAAGCATACTGGTATTGGAGGCAGGGCGTGAATGCAAGCCTAACCAATGCTTCTTGCCATTTGTTGGCGAGTGTTCCGTGATTGCCATATCCGCGGCGCAGGACAATCCGTCCGAACTGGGCTACGACCTTCAGCGCGTGCTCCAGCACTTCCGGCGACACGTTATCGCAATCGACCAGCACCGCTACGCGCGCATCCCCGTGGTTTGCAACTTGTGGCATACATCAGCTCCTTGCTTTATTTTTTTTAAAAATTGAGTGTATCCGAGTTATGCATGCGCTAGACGCAAAGCCTCTCCAGCTTTCGCATCGCGTGTACCACGTCTTTGCTAGAGCCTCAGCTAAAGCGGATTTACCGCCATGCTTTCGCCGGTTCGTGCAATTGATTTGAGCAAGTGAACGTTGCGCCGCGAAGCGCTTTTCTGAGCGAGCATTTGACAACAATCAGCCTATCTCGACGATGCATCGCGTGCGCTGTACCATCCGCATCGTCGAACACGGTGATAGCTGATAGCTACCTTATTTTTACCTAGCAGGGACCGCTCATGCGCAAAATTTTGCGACCTGTTTCGCCTCCCGAATTCCTGACTTCGCCCCGCGTACATGAAGAAAAAACAAAGATTCTTTCGTATCTGCGTCGAGATCAGAGTGATCGCTCACAGCGTCGAGACAATTTGAACGAAGAGCTGTTCTTTGACACGTCGCTGATAAACGACCTACGGCGACTATTTCAAGATAAATGCGCGTTCTGTGAGAGCCGGATAGTGTCCTACGGTCGCGTCGTGCATATGCGTCCCTTACGCTCGGTCTACGACTCGTCGAAGATAAATTCAGATTACTACCTCTGGTTAGCGTTTGAATGGCGCAACTTGTTTTACGCTTGTGAATATTGCGCAAAAGCCAAGCGTGATCAGTTTCCGGTCGTCGGCGTCAGAGCTCCCTACTTGGCATCTTTTGAAGACGTTCAAAAATACGAAGTGCCGTTACTGCTCGATCCTACCTATGATGAGCCGAGTAAAGACCTCGACTTTCATTCCAACGGCCTGGTCGTTGGGAACTCAAAAAAGGGGTTGGCAACCATCGAAGTCTTCGGTCTGAATCGAGACGAATTGGTGTCAGCCCGCAGGCTGCGTATTCAGGAGTTTTTTTACACGCTGGTTTTCAACGGTAACGAAGACCCTCTGAGCGTGATGCTTGATCCCGATTCAGAACACTTGGGCGCTCTGCTAGGTGTTATCAAGAAGATTGCCAAGGCGTGGTCATCTAACAGTCTTCCCATTCGAGGGAACGGCTCCAGCCTCAGTCGAGGTTTTATCAATGCCTGGGCGAGAGCTTCTGAACAAGAACGGATTCAGTTGCCGGGTGTGCTGGATGAGCTTCAACGCGACGCTCAGCAAGTGCTCACATCTCCTCCTAAGTTCGATGTCACGGAAGATGACGGACTCGATGATGTCTACCAGCCCAAGATGAAGGAAGGTGAGATATCGACGATAAAGATATCAAATTTCAAAGCACTCGAAAACCTCACCCTCACGATGGAATCCAGCCGGCGGTCTAGCACCGGATGGCCCTCACTGATGATTTTGGGCGAGAACTCCACTGGGAAATCCAGTGTATTGTGCGCAATTGCCCTTGCGCTGATAGGGCGCAAGGAAGCTGTCAAGCTTCGAAAATATATTCCCGATCTCGTGCACAGCGTCGACACCAATCGTCATGATCAGCTTGAAAACAGATTGGTCGATGTGAGTATCGGTTTTCACTACTCAAAGCATGTGGCGTCGTTTAACTACGCGCCCGAACTGCGTGAGATCCGAGGTTCTGATAGCCCTGCAACGGTCGTCATTGGCTATGGTCCTCGACGTTTTTTTGATTACAAGAAGCAACATTTGCCCGATGGGGCTGCGGCGCGCGTCAGAACGCTTTTCAATCCTTTAGCAACAATCCCCTACCCCGGCGCCTGGCTTGCAGAACAGACCGGCTCAACATTCAATACGATTGCCGCCGCGCTGCGAGTCGTGCTCGCTCTGGATGAAAAGGATGAGTTGATACGTTATGGCGATGACCTGGCAGTACGTGCGAATGGTCGTACTACTACGATCAATTCGCTCAGTGAAGGCTACCGTTCCGTCTTCGTCATGACCGTCGATATCATCCGGGAGTTGTTGGACCACTGGGATGATATTGAACAGGCCCAGGCCGTTGTACTGATTGACGAGTTAGAGACCCACCTGCACCCTCGATGGAAAATGCAGGTCATGACTGCCCTGCGCCGGGTATTCCCGCGTGTTCAGTTTATCGTTACGACACATGATCCGTTATGCCTTCGCGGCATGGATGATCCGGAAGTGATCGTATTACGCCGGGATTCGGATAGCTTTATCAAGCCTGTGGAAGATTTGCCAAGCTTCAAGAGCATGACGGCTGAACAGCTTTTCACCTCCGATTACTTTGGCCTTAACAGCACAACTGATCCCTCTACCTCTATCGAGTTTGCTCGGTTAGCGGGTGACGTCGTCCGGAGATCGCCTGAGGGAGACTTGGAGGTCGCGCCGGCAAAGGAAACAGAAGAATTGGTCAATCGGTTGGTCCTGGGCGACAGCGTCAGCGAACAGGTCGTCCAGGAAGCACTCATGAAATATCTAGAGCAGCGAGAGGCCCAAAAAGGCGACGTGCCTCCCGAGCTTCGGGAAGAGGCCGTCGATGCGGTCATTAAGGCGCTTACCGAAGGATGGGAAGGCTAAATGCGCTATGTAGATCGTAGTAAAGAGCCAGAACCTTCTTCATTGAAAGATCCGAGCGATGCTGTAAGGCGAGAAAAAGAGGCTGCATTACACTACTACACGGCATCGGCCAGGGTGGCCGGAGAAAAGCTCAAGAGCTACACATTCACGGAGTACAGCACTTCGGATGTGACTATCGCCTTACGTCGCCTGTTCCGGAATAAGTGCGCCTACTGTGAAGGCTACCTTTCTGACGATGTAGACATTGAGCATTTTCGGCCCAAGGGTGGGATTACCGAAGATGGCACACACGATGGATATTGGTGGTTAACCCATTCCTGGACCAACCTTCTCGCATCCTGCAAACACTGCAATCAGAGCAGGTACAATCACATTGTTGCGCAACATGCAACGGTTGCCGATGTTTTAAAGCTTCAGGCTACTACTGCTAGAACAGCTTATGGAAAGGCAAACCAGTTCCCCATCCAGGGGCAGCGTGCTACCTATACGGCTCCGGATCTTGACGCGGAGCAGGCTTTGCTTATAGATCCCACCGCTGAGAACCCTGCGCCTTATTTTGAGTGGTCGCGAGAGGGGCACTATAGCGTCGTACTCCCTCGGCCCTCTGACGACCGGGCGCAAGCCAGAGGCTTGGCGGCGATCAACGTTTTTGCCCTAAATAGGCTTTACCTCGTGAAGGATCGCACAGAACGGCTAAACGAACTTCGAGTGCATGCCCAATCAATCGTTCAGTCGCTTGAAAAAGACATGCGAGTAGGTGGCAGCCAAGAATGCCTTGATGAAGCTTTGGAGCGCGTTCGCATTCTTCGCACCTACCATAATCCATCAAAGAGACATACGGCGATGGTGAAAGCCTTTGTAGATGAATTTGTCGCCGCACTCAGAGATCGGGTTGCATCGAACGCTAAGCCCGTTGCAATGAACAGCTTTATGCCGCATCCATCCGATGAGGACGAAATCGATGAAGACACCTAACGCAGGCGAGCGACCTCACAAGCGTTTAACTCGGTCGTGAGCGCGAATTATGGTGGTGTCGACTCAAGGAGACTCGTATGAGAAACATCACCGAATAGCTCCTGGCCTTACACTCCGAACTCAAGGCGTCAATCAAGGCGTTTGCCGTCTCAATCCAATGTGACTGGATCTGGCAACACCGCTGCATCCGCAAGAGATACAGGTTCTACGGCTTTCTGATTGGTAATGCCAAAGGGAATATGCACGGATGGCGCAACGGCGCTTGTTGATTTTAGATGACCAGACTGGTCGTCAAAGAAAATGTGTGGCTTGAGAATGCCGAGGATCCTGCCCTTTTCGATGCCACCGAGAAAGAACGCGTCGTTGGCCATCACGCCCCAACTCTTCAGGGTGTTTAAAGCACGCTCATGCGAAGGAGCGTTGCGCGCCGTCACAATAGACACCCGAATGCGATTTTCATAATCGGGATTCTGCTTTTTGTGGTTCTCCTCGACCGATTGAATCTTGGACATCCGAACCATGAACTCCTTTAAAGGCCCCGGATGGTGAGGCTCCATGACATTCTTGACCTCATGAGCGTGAAACTCACTCAGTCCAGAAGACTGCATCACCGTTTCTGACTCATCTCCCGCCAGTACGCCATCAAAGTCGAATGCGATCCGTAGTGTCTTGTCTGCATCGTCATCATCAAAGGCTGAATCAAGTACCTGGCCCGCAGGGTGCCCTGCCTTGATCGCCGCTTCGACGTCCGATTTGTCTCCGGAGAGAAAAAGCGCGATGTTTAAGGCTGGGATGTACGCATACGGGGAAATGCCCTGCATAAAGATAGCGCGCGTCATCCCTAGCCCGTAGTGTTCAATAGTCTTCATGACGCGCAGGCCCGTGTCCGGATCGTTTCTGGAGAGCAAGATCACCTCCACGAGCGGATCGAGGGGATCGGCACTCAGGTCATTGACCGATAAGAGCCGCTTGATGAATGGGAAGGCTATGCCCTTTGGAAGCGGGACATTGAGGTTCTCTTGCTGGTATTTGCGGTACTCCTCTTCACCGTCACTCTTAAAAACAGCGTCAGAAGCTACCAGGTCAAAAACGGCACTGGACGCCACTCCGATCACCAGGCGATTTTCTAGTTCGTACGGCATCTGACTTCTCATCTATTCGAATGGGGCACGAGGCCATGGCCAACCTTATTTCAATCCGTCCTTAAGACATCTAGCGGATGTTGGATCTCTCATCACACCGCCGGCGCGTCGCCCACGAAAGATTTTCATCCAAACTCCCTCTATCGCCCTCAAGTATCAGGCAATTCCTGATTGGCATCTTCGGATGGCCCATGATCTGGGTCACGTCCCTCCATCATCGCCGCGAGACGACGGACCGAGGTCCTGAGCCATTCAATTTCAGCCGGTCTATTGTCATTGAGCAGAGCTGCGATCACAGGTGAAAAAATCTCCAAGTCCAACATTTCTTCAAGATTGCTGCGAGACGTTCTTACGCCTGGAGGAGTGATCAGGGCGGCAAAGGTACTGACCGCTTCCCAACTATTCAGCTGGGAAGTCAGACTTGACCTCAGGGTTTCATCCCACTGCCTGCTGTTAATCAAGCAATAAAACGTCTCGGTATCCGGCAGTCGTCGCAAAACAATTCCATCAACCACTGCCGCGCGGTAGCGGGGAATTTCCCGTTGCTGAAGAGCGACAGTCTCACTCTGGTTGTAGATCTCGTCATGATTGCTTTGTGGGGCATATGGCGTCAGCCCGTGGGCAAACAAGTGCTTGCGGAGGATCCAGGGGGCGATCAACAAATCCCCTGCCTGTATCAGCGCCTCGACGACTGCTCTAACGTGACGACGGCCATCTGGCACTGCTCGCGCTAGTCGCCAAAGCAATGTGCTCGAATCATCAACCAATCTTCCCGTTGAGTCTTGGTCGGTGATCCAGTCATGAGTGCGGGTTAGCGCGTGAGACATGGCCACCCAAAAATTGCAGTCGCCGGAACGTGGCAGCGTGGGCAATAGATCTTCGATTCGATCCAGTAAATCGTCGATCCGATCTCCCTGGATGAGCTGACGCAGCTCATGGGCCAAAGTGGCGGGGTCTTCAAGCGACCAGAGCGCCTCTATATCCCTCCTGGACAATGTCCCGGGAGGGTTGCCAAGGTAGAGCAACCGGATGAGATTTCTACGTTTAGCAATTCTGTTGCCATCTGAATGATCTTCGGACAGCTGACGATCAGCTTGAAAGCGCGGAAACATGAGAGAAATGATCGCCAGATGAGCGTTGGCAACGTTGCCTAGAATTCCGACTAACGTCTCCGCAGAGTCATTGCTCTCTCTGCGATAGGCCATTCGCCGGCTAAGCTCCTCAAGACCTGGATCATCGACTAATTCCTGCACGTTGTCTGCGATCAGCTGGCGCAAGCCTGGTGACTTCGCCACCAGCCAGCAGTATCCGAGAAGATCGTAGGGGCAGATTTCGTCACGCAGCATTTCCTCCAGCACCGAGAACGCGCCAATCAACCGCTTAATTTCACGCGGCGTGCGAACGACACGAAGCAGCTCATCGAATATTTCGGTCTGGTGCCGCGCAGCGGCTACTGGCAGGGCAACTCCATTGTTGCGCAACGATACTTGCAGTAATGCCCTTGCATCGTCACTGAATAGAGGTCGCAACGGAATGGAAAATTGGATGATTTTCTCCAAATAGCTTTCCCCCGTCCGTCGCCTATCCTCTGCACTGTCTCCCCTTCCTAGCGCTTGAGTCACGCGCTCTGGATCGTAAGCCACCAAGTAGGAAATACCCTTGATATCTCCCACCGCTTTGACGAGTTGGGCCACCGCACGCACCTCGTCATCCTCTACGCGGTCAAGCTCGTCAATTAAGACAACCACGGCCACATTTTCCTGCGCGAGCTTCGTCTCCAACATTTTTCGCTCTTGATTTGCTGAAAGATCCTTTGGCTTCAAAAGGATCTTCAATCCTTGGGCGATCCATCTCTTCCAGAAGACTGTGGCCACCCCTCCTCCGATGAAGATGTCGACGATCCCCGCGGCGGTTGACCCCGTCACCTCGATGGCGGTTTTATAACGTTCCAGCTGTCCCTGAAGCGTTCTCGCCTTCTCGCTTGTACTTTGGCCCAGTGCATCCCTGAGGCTGTTGAAGTACGCCTGCATGAGTTCGTCTCGCCCCTTGAATAGCCAGGGGTTCAACGTCGCCACGACGACTTCGTCCATCGCTCGCAACTCTTCGCTTAGCATGTTCAGCACACTGGACTTACCCAGCCCCCACTCCCCCGTGAGGCCAACGACGAAACCTGTCGCCCTTCGGGTGATGACCTTGCCTTCAACATCGAGCTCCGTATGCACCAGAGTTCTCACGAGACTGGCGACGAAAGGCTTGCGCTCCAGAGCATCGGCCTGGGAGTCTTCAATGGCTCGGTCTTGGCGGGCCGTGTGATTGATGCTTTCCATAGATTATGCAGATTCCGTTTTCGGGAGAGTCGTCGCTCGCCTGCAAAACGTTGAGCGCTCGCGTGCAGAGTTCTGAGTATTGAAGATGGCTTAAGCCGCTGGCGCCAGCAATTTCCAGGTCCTAGTGCGTGATGGGTGGAATGTGCAGGTCAGTGTCCGTCGCAGCAGGCATTCGCCAAGTGCGTAAATGCATGGACATGACCATCCTTTTGCATTGCCACTGACCAGTCAATTGCAGCTGTGCTGATCAATCGTTTGCATTCGACTTGGCCAGCACATGCTGTAATGAAGACTGGCAGAGGACGGCCCGAAGCGGACATTCGAATTTGCTTAGGAAGTGCGGGCCGATTCATCGGTATTAAACTCGGCTAGCCTGAATACCCGAGTTATTTAGCGGTGGTGAGATCAAAGAGATGTTGGTCAACGCTTTTGCCATTTTCGGGTAACTTCGTTGAAAGCTCTTGGAGCAATGCCGAACAGTGGATAAGGAAGAACTCACCAGCAATATCGTCCAGGTCGCCGCCGACAGCTTGGACATGCACGTCGACCAGTGAGCGTCGGGCTGACAGCAAGATGACAGGGCCATTTCCTGTGCGCGGGTAGAGATTTAACTCCCACCGTATTGCAGAGCGGAGGTTCAACTTGGCGAGTAGCTCATTTAGGAAGGTCACATCTTCTTCGGTGATGGGTTCGATGCACCATGCTCCGATACCAACTGAAAGGTCCGGAATGCCAGCAGTAGCGGGTTTTACGTGATCATAAATCTCGCCTGCTACGATCCCGGTCCAAAGGGTGAGGTAGGCGTCATGCAGTTTATTGCCTCCGTTGCTTAACGCCCAACCAAAGAACTCGGGCGCGGCAAAGTAGCCGATGCCAGCCCCGTGCGGAGCTTTAAGCTGTTGCAAATCCACTTTCTGGAGTGAGACTTTCAGGCGGTTATCGGCGATTCTGCCAAGCCCAAATAGTCCATCAATGAGCCGTTGGTAGGCGGGATAAGCGGTAATGTCTTCAAGGGCAATGCGGGTGCCGCTCATGCCATTCTCTCCAAGGAACGATGCCAGTTGCTGAGTCAGATAGTCCAACGCGGTCGGGTTTATAGTCGGGCAGTAGCCCGCGAATGCTCGCAGGTAACGTTCCACGCTACGCCAATAGATCGTCTCATGGTTCCACTGGGTGGGTGGCAGTGTAGAGTGTGTGATCAGGACAAGACCGCCGTAAGGCTCTGTCCGATCCTTTCTGTAAGATTCGTATAGGGACAGTTGATCGGCATCACCCAAAGTGTCTTGGTATTGAGTGAAGCCGGCTGCAATCTTGTTCTCGACGATTAGGAAAAAATCCTGGCCGCGCCCGATAAGGTCCGGTCGTTTCCCTGTTGCCCTGTGTCCCGGGCCAATGACATGCTGGGTTTCCCAGACGAGATCATTAAGGTCGACTTGGTTACCTAACTGACTCGGTTTCAGCTTGAATAAGCCGGTCAGCACCTCGGTGATTCTGCCGGACAGGGTCACCTGACGCAGCCATTCGGCTAGCAGCTCAGTGAGAAAATCCTCGAAAGGCGAGCGTACATCGTTCTGGCGAAAGGCGAACAGACGATCGAAAAAACTCATACCTATCCCTGGTGAATGGGGTCAATCTGCACATTCTGTCATAACGTTAACTTCGTCGAGGGCATTCTGCTTTTTTTCGCTTTAATTAGCTGAACACGCGTGTCTCGAAGTAGGCCTCCCCTTTGTGTCGCGCTTAAGGTGTGGCGCAAGAATACCTGGTGATGAGAAAGACTCTATTCTTCTCTGGTTTATGTGACCGATCCCGTACCTAGTCGCGATCGAAGATCCAGGACCTTCACAAGAATCCTGACTTCGTGCCCCATTTCTTTCATAATTTTATCGGCTTCTTCCTCCAGCAAGGTTCTCAATTGCTCAAGGTTCATCATGGCGTGTGTGTCGGGGTGCTGCCATTGACGCGAAGACGCCACGGTGACCATCAGACAACCGGTTTTGCAACGGTCAGCTGCCATGTATTTGGTTAACAGCTGATCGCGCAACGTGCTCCGCAACACTGCACCGGACCAGCCTTGTTCACCGACCTTTAACTCAATAGTCGCTTCCTGGCCAGACGTTGAACGCATTCGGATGTCCGTCTCCTTTTCGTCGGCGGTCGCACCCTCTTGATCAATGGTGTAAAGCCCGTTAGCAGTGTCCTTCAACCGCCGTGCAATTTCCCTGCGCATGAGTTTTTCGAGAGTGATATTCGCCCAAGCTTCACGCGGAGACGCATCCTGCAGCAGCAGGTCATCAATATCGTCCAACCTGTCCTGCATCAAGGCAAACATCTCATCGCGCGTCTTGGGAGGGGTTTCGCCGATGTTGTCCAGAAGTGAGATTTCGTCCTCAGTCATCTCGGACTTATCCATTTCCTCCGCTGCCTTTTGCTTTGCCAAGAGTGCAAGTCTGTCTCTGAAATGCGCAAAAAGCGGATCGGCAACCAACTCCATCTTGGCAGCCCAGGCTTCGGGCCCCGTCAGCGCGAGTACGGCAGTTAGGAGCGTACTACGCGCCTGCTGCGCATCGTCCCGCGGCGTAGGCGTGTACGACCCCTCTCTCCGCAAATCATCGCTGGTACGGACATGCTGGTAGGCAAGTTTCAATAGTCGTACGCGTTGGCTGATGGTGAAGCGCTCGAAACCAAGATCCAAAGGCCACCCATTCCACCGGCCTCCAAAAACACGTGAAAAAAGGTCGACTCCCGGCCCCTCTGCCGCCGGGACATAGCGTTGAAGAAGTTTTGTCAATTCGACTGTGGCGGCCTCAGGGTCCAAGGCGAAAAGAGCAGACAGCCACAGATAAACGAACGCTGGTACGGTGGCCAACTGCAGCTTTTCCAATACGGTCGCGCGAAGCTCGTCACGGTCGCTGCCGACGCTGTGGTCCATGAGTATGGTCAAGACCGTCTTTGGTCGTCCCCAGACACCGGGACCACTGTCGTCGGTCTGGGTTGGCTGCGTATAGGTGCTTAACCAGCTTTGCAAATCGGAAATGAAGAGTTGAGTGACGCCCGTCGATGAGTTTTTGATGACGTTCAATGACCAGGGATAATCACCGAGATCGGCTGCTCTATCGAGCTCCCACCGCAACTGCCTGCGAAGAACGCTCTGAACGACACCAGGAAATGCGTGCGCGAGTTGCTCTATCCACCCGGGACAACCCTGATACTCCAGTGGGATGTAATGTGCCGCGATTCGCGCCTGTGCTTCGCTGATTCTTGTTGCCCAACTTGGATCCTCGGCGTCTGCCCATAACGCCGCCAGTCCGAGCGACCAACGCTCCTGAACGACATAGGCTTCGCTCTGTGGCCGATCCATGGGTAAGGTAGGGCATTGTTTAGGCCATAGCGTACGCATCCTGGCTTGCAATATATTAGTGACGGTGATGCCAAACTGCTGCTCCAGAAAGCGCCTGTCCCAGCCAGATGTCTGGTTTGATCCAGAGGCTCGCTCCATGAGGTCCCACAGCGCTTTCAATGTACGCTCGCCGATAGAGGAGTCCAACACCTCTTCCGGGGCGTCGATCAGTCGCTGCCAGAAGTCTATCCAATACTGACGGTCGACTTCGGCACGTCGTTCTGCCGCGCGCTTGCGTTGCGCATCGCGCGCCTCAAACATGATTACCTGTGCGGACTTCGGACGTGACAGTAACGCTTCATCTATCTGCGCCAACAGTACCGGATTGTCACCGACCCTAGGTCTCAGCGTTTCTACATGGTTCGCCCATTCCAGAGTAGGGTCAGCTGCGTGTCTGATGGACGCCTCTAACATCAGTTGGCGCTTGTCGAGCGCCAGTGTGCTGTCAGATAGGGATTCAAGAATCCAGCCGGAATCCTGAGCGTGATTGAGGTATATGGCACCAGACGAATTCGAGGCGCATAGCCGCTGCCACGGGTCGTTTTGAAATTTCAGTCGTTGCAGCAGGGTGTCTTCGCAGGAAAACACAAACGCTCTTAATCGCGAGGGCACATTGGCAAACAACGCACTAATTGTTTTGAAGTGTTCGCCGCGAAGATGAAGGGACGAAGCTAGCGCTAAGGCAAGAACGAGCCCCTCTAGTACGTGTCCACTAGCCAGTTCCAATGCAGCAAGCCGCAGCCCCGCAATCGCGAACAACGGAACCAGATCAGGACGAGACACACAGATTTGGTGCTTTTCTTCTGACCAGGCCACACTTTGATTAAGCAATGCCGAGATCGCATCAAACAGTCGCTGGAGTTCATCGGCGCTGAGGCTGGCGTCCCGTACCGTTCGTACCAAGTAGCCCATTCGCCCGCTTTCCGGATTCAGAGACACCGGCAGGCTGGTTAACAACTGCACCAGTACTTCGGGCTCTATATAAACGGGGAAAAGCTCGTTTATGGCGCCACGAATGAACCGTTCTGGCCAGCGCTCAGAGTGTGCCTGTATCTCTTGCACCAGCGTTGATAACCGTGGATCAGCCAACTGCACGAGTGCATCGATCGCTGTCAGGCGTTCGTCGTCTTCAACGCAAGGATCCATGGCGATCGCAAACACAAGGTCACTGCACTCATGCATACCTGCGTACGCAACGAGCTGAAGCAGCAACTGACGAACTTCCGGATTCTCAATCCTCCGTTCCAACATCTTCTTGACGGTTGAAGACAAATCTAGCGAAGCGAAACGGCTAACCTGCAGGGACGGTATTTTCAGCCCGCGCCAGCCCCCATCGCCGTACCAAGAGACAAATGCTTGAAGCGCCTCAACTCGCTGCCCAGGGGTTAGAGATTCTGGATCACCCTCAGAGAGCAGAGTTTCCGGCTCTCGATTTCGGACTTCTTCGAAAATGCTTGAGCTTGACTGTGCTAACCACGCGGCAACCGCTCGCATGGATGGTTTGATGATTTTGATCGTGTGCGCTGTCTCAGCGAACAACAGGCGCTTCACAGCCTTGATCGACATGCCTTTGGATAAGCGATTTGCGAGACGATAAGCCGCCAGGTACTCAACCACTGATCGGTGGTGAAACCGGACGCGGCCATAGCTTGCAAACCCAAAAATGCTGCGCTCCAAAAGTGTCTGAATTTCTTTGCCGCTCCAGTCGCTCAGCACGCGACTAGGGTCTAATGCAATTGACTGCGGGTTGGCCTCCAAATCGGATTCCGTGTTGTGACGAATCGTCAGCTTACGAGCCAGCAGCGCCGCTAGAGCAAGTCGGCTAGCACCCTCCAGTGCGCGCGCAGGCGATATTTCATCACGTTCAGAACGACCAGTGCGTGCTTTTAACTTCACCTCGATGTTCTGCTGAACCTGCTCCCGGTGGGTTCGGATACTTTTTGAGGCCCGCCAGTCAGCGCAGAGCTCGATCAGGTCTTGCGGACGCCTGGCAAAATGCTGAGCATTTTTATTGCGAATTGAAGCGACAAAATTATCGATATCCGTCACGTGCTGAGTGGCGGCCATCTCTCGAATTTGCGCGTCAGAAAGTGGTTGTAACTTGACGACGAGAAGCTCTGCTGCGCTCTCTTCTTCGTCTGTCGACTCTGTCTGCTTACCTTGGCCTGATGCGATCTCAGCAAATCGTTCCGCGCTTGGCGCATCCGCCTCTTCGGGGCTGCCCTGGTACGGAAAATATTGACGGATCAAATGCTGATCCACAGGAATCGGCCGAGTCGTAACGACGATACGTACCCTCTCCAGATTCCCTTGGAGCACTTTGCTCAGCTTGTTCAATGCTTGCTTGAAAGTACCCAGCGTGAGCTGAAGCTCGTCAATTGAATCCAAAAAAAATGTCGCGACGTCCGACTGGCTGGTCTGCCAAGCATGAAATCGGGTTTCTTCTTCGCGGGACAGGAGATCCACAAACGGTGACACCGCCAGAACTGATAATTCCAGGAAAAACGCAGGCTCGCCTCGCTCCCAGAGCAGCCGATGTTGAGCCTGGCACTCGAACGTTTTGCCTGTTCCGGCCTCAGAGACAATCAAAACACGCATCGACTTCAGCAGCTCATTCCAGTCGATGGCTGAAGCTAAGCCAAGCTGGTCGCGCAGCATCAGACTCTCAATATCTGCGGATTTTTCTTGAGAGAGGGAGCCAAAGGTGCGTTGGATGCGTGAGGATTGCGTGGTGGTTGAGCTCATGAGGAAAGCGCCGAGGGACGAAGTAGCGCTTTTGTAATCCATTTATCAAGCGGTGTCTGCACAGTTGTAAGGGTTATTACAGCCTCAGGCACTTCCCATTCTCTTAACTCTGACATGTAAGCGTCGCGCACCTCAGGCCCTCTCCGGATCAGGCGCCCAAGCGTCATCGATAACATCCAGTTGCAAGGTTATAGATGACGTGTTTAAGCTATATGAGTGCCGCAGCCCAATACGCGGATGCCCATATTGTCCCTCCAGGAGCCCATCATGGATACGTTTCAAGCGATTCGCGAACGCCGTTCAGTCAAGCACTACGATCCGACACACCGCCTCTCTCCCGAAGAAGAGAATCTGTTGATCGATCTGGCACTCGAATCACCCTCATCCTTCAATGCACAACATTGGCGCTTGGTGGATGTGAAAGACCCAGCCATTCGCGCAAAAATTCGTGTCGCAGCTTTTGACCAGGAGCAAGTAACAGATGCATCGCTGCTCTACGTCATCTGCGCAGACATCAAAGCGTGGGATAAAGACCCGGCCCGATATTGGGAAAAAGCACCTGCCAACGTTCGGGATGTCATAGTTCCAATGACGAGATCCTTCTACGAAGGTCGTGAGCAACTGCAACGCGATGAGGCGATTCGTTCTGCAACCTTCTTTGCTCAAACGATACTGCTCGCGTCCACGGCGATGGGTTATGACTCGTGCGTACTGATCGGCTTTGATGCGGACGAAGTGGCCAAAATCATCAGTTTGCCGGAAGATCATCTGATCTCAATTTTGCTCGTGGTTGGCAAAGGCACCAAGGCGCCCTGGCCAAAACCTAGCGCAATCCCAAAATCTGAATTCATTTTCAGAGACGGATTCTCAGTTACCAAAGCGGCGTCTGAAGCAGCCGAGAGCCCAAGTGAAGTGGGTATCGGAGCAGGATTCTGGACAAGTATGTGAATACGTTTAGGTGCCGCCCGTAGCCTCCCAGCGCACTCTGCCCCCTATCAGATTTAGCTCAACAGCCGGCAGCTCTCGAACAGGAAAGGCTCGATGCAAACCATTCCTTTTTGAGCAATATCTTGTCGAGAACCGGAGCCAGAAAATGAAAGTGAACGTCCCGATCAAGTCTGCTGCGGAAATAGCCAAATCGCGCGCGGCTGCAGCCTTGGCCGCTGAGGTGCTGGCGATGATCGCATCCCATGTGAAAGCGGGAGTGACCACCGACGAACTAGATCGGCTCTGTCACGACTACATCGTCAATGTACAAAAAGCCATTCCGGGCAATATCGGGTATCTCGGCTACCCGAAAACCGTGCTGACCTCCGTCAACCAGGTGGTCTGCCATGGCCTACCTTCGGCCGCGGTGCTGAAGGACGGTGACATTGTGAATATCGACATCGCTGTGAAAAAGGATGGTTGGTATGGCGACACCAGTCGCATGTATTTTGTGGGCGAGCCGAGTCCGGAGGCGCGACGTTTGGTCAAGACGACCTACGAAGCCATGTGCGCGGGCATTCGCGTCGTTCGCCCGGGCGCCACGCTAGGCGACATTGGACATGCCATCCAAACGGTTGCCGAAAGGAATGGATTCAGCGTCGTACGCGAGTATTGCGGTCATGGGATCGGCAAGGTCTACCACGATGAGCCGCAGATCCTGCATTACGGCTATCCGGGTCAAGGACTGAAGCTCAAAACCGGCATGATTTTCACCATTGAACCCATGATTAACGCGGGTAAGCGGCAGGTGAAAACCCTGGCGGACGGCTGGACAGTGGTCACCCGCGATAACTCACTTTCGGCGCAATGGGAGCATATGGTGGCGGTCACTGACGACGGCTTCCAGGTGTTGTCAGCGTGGCCAGATAGCAGTGACGAATATCCCGCCATCTGACGTGTCTTACTTGATTGATCGCAAAAATGCGAGAACTCAAAACCATTGAGAGTGTGGCATTGCATCGGGGCTCTAATTTTTTCGTCGGTTATGATCTGCGGGAAACAGATCGACTTTGACGACCACCAACGCTTTGCAGGCCAAAACTGTTCCTGAACTCTTTGCGTTTATGGTCAAAAATATGATTAGTATGCTCAAAACTGGAGGGTCTGCTGTTATGTCCTGTGATCGATTGCATAACCTTTCCAATTAAGAGGCGTGGAATGTCCAACATCGATGTGTTTTTACCAGCAGTTGATGGATCAGAGTATCGACCCATAGCAAAGGGAGACTCGTGTAAAGAGGCGGTACACGTTCTCTTTACAGACGACTTCGCGGCCCCTCCTCACCGGTTGGTAATCAAGGTCATAACTGATTCGGGGAAGGTAGTCGAGGTGAGTATTCCGTACGATCACACCGGAAAAGCTACGGTACGAATCGACGGCGAATCCGTATGAGCTGTGTATCGCAAAGACGATAAGCGATTTGGCCAGACGAGGGTCTCAACTGATCCCTCTTCTGGCCTGAATCGATTATTCGGTAGAAAAATATTCTGCCTGCGCTTCGCAGAGTATTTTCGGCGCACTCGGCCAATGAAAAGCGAAAAAATTAGTCGGTTATGGCTTGTATAGCTGTCGCTGCATTCTTACAGAGCGTTGAAACCAGTATTTCGGCCGCCCAATACTCACCCCTTCGCTGCCCTCCCAACAACAGGTAGTGCGCGTTTCGCCCGTCCACTCGGAAGCTTGCTGTTTTATAGTGAGCGAGTTTGTTCAGCGTATTACGCAGATTCAAACTAGTTGACTGCGTGCGGTCAATTTTTTTCAGAAGCAACATTCCCGCCTGGTCCGCCCTAGAAATATTCTCCGCGATAATGCCGGTATGCACCTGCATCACGGAGGCATCGAGGTGCCCGTTATCCTGTTCGCCGCGGAGTATTTCAAATAGCTGCGTCATGGCGTTCCAGGCTTCCGTGGAAGCTGCTTGCTGAGCCTTCTCATCTCCTGTAATTAGGGCTTTCCTGAATCGCTTCGAGGAACGTCGTAGCCGGGGCACCAAGCCTTTCGCCCGATCTCGTCGAGGGATATATTGAAAATAATGAGTAGGCATTGATCCAAGTCTGCAAAGTGGCTGGCCGCAAAGATGCGGATTTGAGTGTGATGTTGAAGCTTCAAGGCGATTCAATCGCGTGTTAAATGTCAACGGCTCGTGACTTTAGCATTCCTGCTTTTGAATTGGATCACTCGTAATGTTGATTGAGGTGAAGAGAAACTAGACTTTAGTGTTTCTTATGATCTCCTTCGAACTCCCGAACACGGTTTCAGAGGATCGCATCAACATGTTCCTGTTTAGCGTCTTCACCAGTTCAACATCGGCTTTCACGATCCCAACGCCATATGTATCTGAATCATTGACCATGTAGGCGAGTTTAGGGGAAATGGGGAAGTAGAAGTCCGTGTTGGATGGAGGTTCACCACTAAGCTTTTTGTCTCTGACGGTCGGATGGACATTAATGACGGGGTTGTCACTGGTCAGAAAGGGAACATCGGTGTCATTCACCAGCCACACGATTTTTTTCCGGTAGTAGTAACGAGCAATGCTGTACCCCACATTCACACCAGCGAGAACACCGAGAAACCACCAGTTTCTCTGCATGAGCCTGCGGTAATCAACACTCAGGGACGAAGCTGCGGCTTCCCAAGCACTTCGACTGTGCTTGGTACGAGCAAACTGGTGGCCGATGTAGCTATGAAAATTGTTTAGCGCGGATTCGTCATTGAGAATGCTCAGATCACCCGTCCTAAGGGCATCAATGATGGGGCGTACGTCTCCTTCCACCGTGGAATGAATGTCCTCTATGGTGTTGTGGACTAGGACGTCGCGCTCGACCTGGTGTTCATCTCCCGTCAGCAGCTTGTACACGCAAGAAAACGCAATCATCTTCTCTAAGAATGAGTTGTGAAACTTCCGAATTGGCTCGTCCGTAATCGAGATCCACTGCTTGAGGAACTGGATGTCGTCTGTCTCAAGGGGGGACATTTTGTAGAAGTCGATCTCTCGGCCAAGGCCTCTAACGCTGGAGGCGACCACACCCTTTTTAGCGCGGTGAAAGACGTCCTGGTTGTTAACTGACCATCCTTTCAGATAGTGAGCCCAGATGTAGTGGTTCTTGCGCTTGATCTGTTGCTTTTTCACAGGCCGCCGCTTTCAAACGTAATCATGATCCGCATCCATGCCAAAAGATCATCTTCTCTGCGTGAGGGTTTGTAGTCAAACCGCGTTGCTCAAGATCTAGCAGTGATTTCTTGGTCTAGACTGGTCATGCTAACGACCATCCATGATCGCAGCCGCAAGCATTGTGCGCCGTGCCGGCTCGTCGCCTGAATCAAGCGCGATTTGGCTGCAACTCGTGCGCCAAATCAATCAGTGCGCGCAATCGCGCCGGCACGAAGCGATGACCCGAATAATAGAGCCTCAATCCGCCATACGACGGGCACCAGGGCATTAGCACAGGCACCAGAGCGCCGCTGGCCAATTCTTCCTGGACGAACCACTCGGAAATGAAACCGATGCCAAGGCCCAACAACACGGCCTGTTTGATCGCCAGCAACTCATTGAACGCGAAGCGCACCGGCAGATCCATCTGCAACTTCTGGCCGTCGCGCTCCAGTTCCCAATGGTAGAGGCCACCGTGGGCCATGCGCATGCCGATGCTCTGGTGGGAGAGCAGATCTCGCGGGTGCTCGGGCACGCCATGGCGCTCAAGATACTCGGGCGTTGCCACCACCAGCATTCGGATGTCATCTGACAGCGTCACGGCGATCATGTCTTGGGAAACGGACTCTGCCAGACGAATCCCGGCGTCGAAGCCCCCAGCGACGATGTCGACCATGCTGGACTCGCTGACGATGTCGATGCGCACCTCGGGATAGCGCTCAGCGTATTGCTTGAACAGCGGCTCCAGCAGCAGATAGGCCGCGCCATACGGTGCATTGATGCGCAGGGTGCCGCTGGGTTCATCAAGGCCGACGCTGGCTTCTTCGCCGGCACTTTTGATCTGTGCCAACGCAGGAGCAATGCGCTCCACGTAGCGTTGCCCGATGTCGGTGAGGGCCACGCTGCGCGTGGAGCGATTGAACAGGCGCACCTTCAGACGTGCTTCCAGGCCGGCCACCGCGCTGCTCACGGCGGTGGTGGACATGCCCAATTCCTGCGCCGCACCACGGAAGCTGCTGCGGCGCGCAACAGCCAGCACCACTTCCAGCTCGGTCATTCCTGTTCTGTGCATGGATTATCCTGAAAATGCGGACGCTTCATAAGCCAAAGGGTAGCTTATCGGAACAACCACTCCTAATTAGGCTTCGCTTCAGAGAGGCTCGATGCAGACGAGTCATTTTGAGCGAGGAGTCGCCATGCAGCGCATTGAACACATCTACATCAACGGCGAGTACGTCATTCCACACGGTCAGGAATGGTTCGACCTGCATAACCCGAGCACCGAGGAAGTCATCGGTCAGGTTCGGCTGGGCGATGCACTGGACGCTCAGCGTGCCATCACAGCGGCCAAGGCTGCGTTCCCGGCCTGGTCTCGTACCACGCGAGACGAACGCATTGCCACGCTGCAACGCATGCACCGGGCCGTGGCGGCCAGGGAGGAAGAGTTGCTGGAGGCCATCCTTTTGGAATACGGCGCGCCGGCGGTTCGTGGGCGCTGGATGGCAACTTATCCGGCGGATGTGATTGCGCAAGCGATCGATGCACTGGAGGCCTTCGATTTCGAGGAACAGGTCGGCATGGCCAGGGTCATTCTGACGCCCGTGGGCGTGACCGGTCTTATCACGCCCTGGAACAGCAATGCCGGCTTCATTTGCAACAAGTTGGCCACTGCGCTGGCGGCAGGCTGCACCGCCGTCATCAAACCCAGTGAGATGAGCGCATTGCAGACGCAGGTCGTGCTCAGGGCGTTGCATGAAGCGGAGCTGCCGCCGGGTGTATTCAATGTCGTCAACGGACGGGGCGATGTGGTGGGCGAGGAAATCGCCCACCATCCTGACGTTGCCAAGATCTCGTTCACGGGTTCGTCCGCTGTCGGTCAGCATTTGGTAAGAACCGGCGCCGATACCATGAAGCGCGTGACGCTCGAGCTGGGCGGCAAATCGCCCACCGTGGTGCTTGACGATGCGGATTTCCAGGCGGTCATGCCGTTGGTGCTGCAAGCCGGATTTCTCAACAGCGGCCAGGCTTGCATCGCGGGCACTCGCATCCTTGTGCCGCGCAGTCGGCTAGCAGAGTTCGAGACGGTTGCGAAGGACGGTGTGTCACAGATCCAATCGGGTGATCCGCGCAACGCTGACACCGACATCGGCCCAATGGTGAGCCGGAAACAATGGGAACGGGTGCAGCACTACATCCGTATCGGTCAGGAAGAAGGCGCGAGGTTGCTGGCGGGGGGCGAAGGTCGGCCGAAAGGCTTGCACGCCGGATGGTTCGTGAAACCCACGATTTTCACGGATGCCAACAACCGGATGCGCATCGCGCGTGAGGAAATTTTCGGCCCCGTGCTGACGATCATCCCCTACGACGATGACGCTGAGGCCATCAGCATTGCCAACGATACCGATTATGGGCTGAGCGCCCTGGTGCTGGGAAATAGCCCGGAGCGCTGTGTGAACATCGCCCGTCAGATCGACTCGGGACGTGTGCTCATCAACACCCTGACCCATGAACCGCGCGCCCCCTTCGGTGGTTTCAAGCACTCGGGCCTTGGGCGCGAAATGGGCAAATGGGGCATGAGTGCTTTTCTGGAACCGAAGACATTGATCACATACGACCCGTTGAAATGACCGGGCCCAAATCGCTCCTGGTATTCAGGAGCGATTCGAATGATTGCTCGGGTTTGAAGTTGGCCGTCCATGTTGTCGAACGCCATGCGTGGAAACCGCTTAATGCCCGCCCTGCCCTCAGTGGTTGTGATCAAAGACCCAGATCCTTACTCAAGTGATCCTCCTTCATTTCATCAATGGCATGACCATTTTTCATGAGGTGCCACTGCAGATGGTAAGCAATGTGCGTATTCAAACGAGATCTTATTTCGACGTAATTGTCAGAGACTCCCACGTCGGCGTCGTGGTGACGCAGCACTTTTCGTAAAATCTGGGTGCCCAGTAGCCCTATATGCGAAGCATGCAGCCGCACGAGAGGATCCAGGCCAGGTGCTTTCTTGTAGCTGTCGACTACCTCTTGGACCAACCGCTCGAATGCCGGCGCATCGAAGAATTGTTGTACCAATCGCCAGACTTGAAACTCGAGTTCACTGTGCATTTTCACCCCATCGCCTGTGTCCAGTTTCGACTGCAAATGGGCTGTTACCCGACGGGAGTAAACTCACGTGGGCTTGTCTTGCTTAACCCGATCGTTCAAACAGCACGAGACGAATCGGCGTCAGTTTGAGTTTTGGCTAAGGGCGCCGAATACACTTTTGGTATCCCCTATCCAGCGTTCAACCTCAGCCTTTGCGTCAAATATTTCCGAGTCGAATGGCATCAGTCCTTGGAGAAGTTTGAGCGCAGACCACGCCTCGAAATCGTGAAAGGGGTTCAGGCCGATTACGTTACCTAAACTCAAATCCACAGCGGATACATCAGACGCAATCTTGGCAAACAGGTTGCTCGCCCGGTTCAAATCCCATTCTGAAATAAATAGAAGCAGCGATGAGAATGCCAGGAGCGGTCGAGCCCCCTTCACTGATACGCCTGCATCGCTTTTCGATGTAGCCAAGGCTACTGGAGCGTAATTCCTGCAAATGAACGTCGCCAAGACCTGTGCACGTTGATATTCATGCTGCAACGATGTCGGATCGAAGACCGCCTTACCTTGATATTCAACCGCCAGCTTTTCAATTCTTGGCGCGGTTCCATGCATCCAGAGGCGCTTTTCCAGAAGCGCGTCCAGCAGCGCATGATGGCGGCGCGTTACCGCTTCTCGTGCTGCAGCGACTAGATCGAATCCAGGAATTTCGATGATTGCCTTGCTCAAAACGATGTCTTCGGAAGCTTTGTTCCAAGGGCCCGCGCGCATTCGTTGAAGTGATTCGATCCATTTGGGAGCACGAGGATCCAGGGTGACAACAAAGCGCGAGGCCACTTTCTTTTGGAAATACCACTCTCGCATCGCACGAATGTCTCGCTGCCCTAAAACGCCTAGCTGAATCCCTCGACAAACTAGTACGCGGATCGCCTTGGAGACACCGTCTTTGGCTGACGAAAACTGAACCAGGTTTTCTGGTACATGGTCCGCGGGAACATTGCCGGCAAAGTCGCAAAACGGGTGATGGCCATCAGCACCACTGCTTTTTGGAAAGCGAAAATAGGCCTGGCGGATCGCCTGACCTGTCTCCTTGGAATTTGAGGCCCTCACCACCTCAGCGCCGCGGCAAAAACACGCGGGGCATTCGATATCATTCCAAATGAATGTTTTCCAATCATCCGGAATGGGTGTGGACTTGCCGGGAGTTGGTCGTTGCGTCCGCAGTGCCAGCTCTTCCAACAGTTGAGTAACGTCCAGTTCGATTTCGCGTGAGGCTGAGAATGCAGTGATTGGCACGAATAACCCCGTCGGTGTAAAGGGAAGATCTAGTGGAGAAACAGGGCCAAGTCCCTGTTGATTGAAAACATGACGACCCACGCCGAAAACGAATGATGATGCAGTTGAACGTCAAGCCGGTGTGAGTAGGCGCTCGGGCGCGCTTGCGTCCGGTGAAGCAATCGTGCCGACAGCGTTCACGCGGGAAGCTGTACACCGCACTGTCGACTGTTTTTGATCAATCGCGGCGTTATCGAACACCCCCACACTCACCATGTGTTCATGCCATTGAATTTCTCACCTTCGGACTCCACGGGCACACATCATCCGCAATTCAACGGCCTGGTCAGTTGATCACGGGCCAAAGCCTCTATAAGGCTTCGGTTTAGGCCGAGGCGGTAGCGGGGCAAGCGTTGTGTGGTCCAACCATTGTTTCAGCCCTCCTACCGACTGGAATTCTAAAAACTCTAACGTATTGCTATCTGGGTTATCGATCAGCAGTTCGATATCCCCCCCCTCCTGTCCTTCAAGTTCAAGCAGCCAGTTGGTGTACTGCTCGAAAGCGTCGAACTCTGCGCCTACTGTCCCTTGTAGGAATTCTTCGGCTAGCAACCCCGCCCTCATCCGTGTGTCGACGTCCGGAGTTTTCCAATGAAGCCCACTGCCCATACCAAAAATCTCACGATTACAGATTTCTGGATAATACTGATTGAAGTTCAAAACCCTTCGCTCGTACATTTCCGACCAAGCGACAAAATGGCATTCCAAGCTCAATTGGCGCCACAGCTCTGCCGTGTCCAGCGCTTGGCACAAATGCAGGCGTCGATTCTTCTTGCACTCGTCCTTCAGGTGGATTTTTTCATACTTAAATTCGACCAGAACAAATCTCGTGCTATTGGTGAAAATGTAATCTGCACCAAGAATTGAGTCCTGACCGTCCATCGAGCATCGGGTTACCACTCGCCCATTGTCGACAGCCACCCTGTTCAAATAGTTGAAAAAAGCATCAATCAACGATTGTTCTTTCCGCCTTCTCATACACCCCTCAATACACAACCAATATCAACTGATATCAAAAAATGGAGGCCTGTAGCGAGCCATCCCAACCTTCTGTTTGGGCTAATTCGGTAGAAATTCGTCCTGATTCATAACTCCAGGAACGACCAACCCGCCGAGGTCAAAATCTGCCGTCTCGTTTCGCCGGTAGCCCCCTCCCCCAAAGTACTCCGTCGCATGGCCAGACACAGCATATGAGAGGGTCTCGTCATGGCCACGTACATGAGCATCATGTTTTTCTTGATAGTGGCCTGCTTTAGCTTCGCAGCAGATGGCTTCCCTTCAAGCCAAGGGAGTAGCCGCTCAACAAAATGAGTTCTGTTGAAGGTTTCTAGAACCAACGTGGCCGCGTGAGTCTTGCCTTTTTCGGCATGTATCGAAGCCAGTCGAATATCCACACTGTCCGACTCACCCTGGAAACGGTAGGTGTTGATCATTGAACCACTGGCCTCGCCAGGATTGGCATCGAGCAAAATCGGTGGCGCCCACTTCAGGTATTCATAGGCTTCAACAGCAGCGGTTGAAGGCGGCTGATTATGCAAGGCCGAAGCAATGTTCAATACCACATGCGCAATCGAATCATTCCATTCCTGTTCGGTGAAAGGCCTAGGATCGAGAAGCAACCTGTGCACGCACGCCCTGTAGAACCCCAACGTCTCCTGCGAGCCCATTAACGTTTGCTCGATCAGGTTATGGCGTCGCGATCGCGGATTCACTTTTTCGTGTGGAAAGGCCAGCCCAGCTAACGCCCACATACAGGAGGCGAGAAGTTCAACGCCCGACGAAGCCGTCGGGTCGCGAGCGACGTGATGCTGAGCGATATGAATACCCTCCGCAAAGGTGCGAGGTCGAAATGAGGGTTTGCCGGCCGCTGATTGGTATTGGTCCCAGTAATGTTCAACCGACTTGGGAAACTGACCTTCCTTGAAATTCTCTAAACGGTGAACGGCCCCTAGGGCATAGGCGCCCCCCCTGCGAACGGCGGCGGGCAGATGCTCAAGCAGCAATTTGCCGTAAGTAACCAAGACCTGACTGGCATCATCGTCTGGAAACACAATGATCGTGTTAGGAATCATCTTGTCTGCGTCGGGCTCCCTCAGCCCCTTCAAACCACCGCTGACTGGCACATAAGCGAAAGGATTGGCGATAGAAGCGATGGCCTGAGGAAACCTGAAGCTGCTGGCTATTTCTAATGATCGAACGGCTTCGGGAAAAGGATCTGCCATGGCTTCATCTTTTTCGAAAATTTCCTGATTGGGATCGCCAACACGGATCACACATAGGGAGGACAAGTTACGAGGAAAAACCCTGCAGAGGATGTCACCCTGTGCGCTCTGAGTGTCCTGCATTTCGTCGACCAAAACACAAGGGAAGCGCAGCTGCAGAGCCGCCGCTACAGGTTCTGCATCCAGCAGCGCGTTGCCTAGGACAAACACCTCATCGAAACAAAAATAACCACCCTTCGCAGCATGGCTAAGTGCCTTGGCGGCTCGTTTGTAGGTATCTGTGTGCGCTGCAAACTCAAAAGTTCGTCCGGCAAGCGGGTGATCGAAATCGATCGAGTGGATCCGCAGATTTTCAAGCTTCAGGTGCTTGGCCGTGTAGGCCATCTGTAACCCACCGTACTCCCACTTCGTGAGTGCATTTCGACGTGCCCGATGAGTAGCCTCATCATCAATGGCAACAAGCGGATACCCCTTGGATCGCAGCCAAGGGGACGCGAGAAAACGCACCACGAAACCGTGGATGGTGTCGATAAAATGTGGGTACCGCAGCAGGCGCTGTCCGATATCGGTATTGCCCAGTCGACGCTCGATTTCCTCCCTTGCAGCATTGGTATGTGAAAGTACACAGATACCTTGTGTTCGACTTTTCCAGTGACGCGCAAGGATCGCAAGTTTTGCCACGACGAGGGTTGTTTTCCCACTCCCGGGGCACGCCGAAACATCCAACGTCTCCATGCTCTTGAGAAACTGGCGGCGAGGCTCGTCGAGCGATTTCAACCCCATGAGTTCTATAACCCAATTCACATCCTCATCCGTGATGGGCTCAACCAACTGCTTCAGATTCACTGCTCTTCCTCTCCTGCAGGGGCAGGACTAGGCTGCTCGCCCAAGAGCTCTGCAACAGTCATTCCAGCGATTGCTCCCCCTGTAACAGGCAACGACGCCCCGCCTGTTGCGTACTCGATCGCATGAATGACGTAGGTAGGAAGTAAGCCGCGTAGCTTGGTTGCGTCGATCGTGCCGTTGTCGAACTCCAATTCCAGAAGGTCGATCAGGTGCTGCGCCGCAATGGCCTTGGATGCACGGTTGAACAGCTTGTAAACGGCGGAACATTGGGCTTCAGTCGTAGCATGGCAGGTCTGGATTGTCTTGAACGCTTCCTGAGCTTTGACTAACAAACCTGCCCTATCGGCGGTACCTTTATCCATTTTCTCCTCGTTGATTGCCAGGTAGGCAGCCGCGTGAACCTGGTTGGCAAGCCCCGAGAAAGCAAGGTCGTATTCGAGAGTCCAATGATCTGCGACGAATGTGCGGACACATTGGCCGTCGCTACTGGTGCGTTTTTCTTTGTGCTCACGCAGACCTTCTTCCTGTTCAGTTGCCGTGCTACCGAAATCTTTGACAGCCCTCCACCGCCGATCAGCCTTATTGGCCCACTTCTCATCCTGGTCATCCTTCACCAAACCCAGGATTTGCGGAGCACAGTCAGGCATTACATCCATATCGGTCAGACACGCCGTAGGGATAGTGATCTCGCCTGCAGCAATGTCCGCACGCTGCATGATCTTCGAATAACGTCGCAGCCCTACACCACCCACGTTGACGATGGAAACGCCATGCTTGGTCAGGTCTCTACCAAGCTTTCGCGCAAGCGCCGGCAAAAGAATGGCTTCCGCATCACCTTCTACGATCAGTAACCCACGAGCAAAGAAAAGCCCCGCTTTGGTGACATCCAGGAATCGCCCCAGGAAGCGATAGTCAGTGCTGGCCAAGCAGGTCTGGCCTTCTGACAACGAGAAGGCTTGTTGCCGGTGCATTAAGACAAGATTCTGAAGCGGAATTTTGGAACTCAAATTGGGGCTATGCGTAGAAAGGATTACCTGAACTGGCCGCAATCCATCTGCGGGTTTCGCAGCTTGCTCTAGGAATTCCATCAAGCGCAGCTGCCGCTGAGGGTGCAGATGCGCTTCCGGTTCCTCAATGAGCAGCAGAGGTAACCCATCGGGCTCTTTACCCAATAACAAAAGTTCGCACGCCATAAACAAGACGTTATTGGAGCCCAGACCATAAACGCCGCGGGATTCTCCCGACGCCTTGTCGAGTAGCCCAAGCTCCAAGCGCTCCAGGATCTGTTTGAGTCTGGCTGATTCAGTTCCGCCCTCGCCAAAACTGATGCGGCTGTTGAGGGGCTGGCCGGAAAGAGACAATGGAGCCAAGTACGTCTCGTTGATTGCCTTTTCTGCGCTGACGATTGCGCTATGTTTGTTCACCAAGTGGCGCAGGTAATCACCCATGCCGGCAATGTTGAGCGCTTGTGCATCTACAGCCGATGTCGGTGGCAGTGCATCATCGAATGCGTCCCCGTCTGCGATATTAGGGAAGCTACTCAATACTTGGGAAAGTCGAGAGTTTCGACCGGGCGACATTTCTCGCTCGGCGTCCCGAAGGGGTTTCAAATACGCAGTGGCTAACAGCTGACGCACACCGGCGTCCAACGTTGGTCCCTCCCCCTTTTCACCAGCGCGGACAGTAATGTCCACCCATCGACGGCTCGCCGCCGGGCTACTGCTCAAACGCCTGGCAGACCAGTAGATATACAGCCGTCCTACCTTATCCTTGTAGGTAACGTATTCAGCGAAAGCCCCCAGCTCGCCTGGACTCAACCCGTCGAGGGTACATACAAGCGTGATCTCCTGGGCTTGGGTACCGTCTTCCGCAATATGAAAATCTTCTGGTTGCAGCCGAAGGTACTCTGAATCTCTGGTTTGCAGCACATAACGTATGGCGTCGATCACGGCGGTTTTGCCCGCGTCATTCTCGCCAACCAATGCGGTGACACCTTCGTTGAACTGGATACTCAAGCCATGGTTCGCATGGCTGAATTGTCGGAAGTTCTGGATCTTCAGTGCTGAGAGGTACACTTCGTTGCGTCTCCCTGAAACGAATGAATACTGGCCGGAATCGGTTGCTTCACTGCCCTGAACTCTGCGCGGGCACCATCCCTGTTGACCGATAGCTATATGCCACGAAGATGGTTGCAAAAGCCATAGCTGCCAGACCAGATTAGGCCTCAGGGAAGGCATTCATCTGAGACGCCCCGTTTCCCTTCACTTCAGATCGCTGCGCTAATTTTTTCGACAGTTAGTCGCCCTTCAGCCAAGGGCAAAAAAGGCTCATGTGGGTCGTGACGCTTGCGCCCCTTGGTACACGGCCCCCGGACTCTTCGATCTTGCAGACTCAAAAATTCAGTCATGTGATGCTGCTCAATCCTTGTGACGGTCACACAACATTTGGGCGGCGTCCGCATAGCCTCGCGTCTGCGCCCAGGGTGATCGCCAATTTTGCACATGCCGAGTATTCTATCTAACGATAGATTCACAAACGGTGCAGGATTGCGATATTGTGATACCACGCTTCGTATCTCGCTGCGAAAGACACCGCCAGGTGGGGTTTAACAAGGCGCTTTCGGTGTGCCATTGGCTTCACACCGATTGGCAGATTCAGTTTGGATTCTCGGCCATGGCTGGATTCTGGAATGTGGTCACTTCACTGCTTTTGGATGAGGACGATGAATAAATTTGCCGCGCAAGAAACGCTCAACCGAGTCAAACAACGGCTGAGGCTGGAGGCCGATCCAACATCACCGTTCGAATCAAGCGATGGGCACATATCGCTGCAGGTCGGTCGTGCTCCCATAGTGATTGAGGGCCCTATCAATCAGTACATGTTTCGAGAAGGTCAAGCTTTAGCCACGGAAATCGTCAGATCGGTTGCCTTAAAGAATTCTGCTGCCCTCGTAGCCAGGCTAGTCGCCGCGGCTGAAGGTCGTCCTGGAAGCTATGCCGCGGGGATCAAACACATGATTGACGCCATCAGTAAACACGCTCCTGTAACTGAAGGCATTCATACGAGCGGTTCGGAATAAATACGTTAGATCCGCAACCCCTCGTCGCGTACACCACCTCATCACCCAACTGAGAGGCGGAGCGCCGAGGACACTGACATGCTCTCAAGCACCTTGCTGTGCAAAAAGCGGATCGAGAAGGTGATTTTCGCCATGCCTGTTCGCTGACAACTGAGATCGATGCCCAGAGTAGCGTCTTCCATTACTGCTGTGTTCCCTGCCCCCCGTTCGCAGCCTATTAATATCGGTAAAAATCATGAGAGTAACTAAAGAGCAAAGTGCGCTAAATAAAGACAAAATTCTGATGGCTGCGTCCAGGCTGTACCGAGAGTTTGGCGTGCACGGGATAGGCATCGCCAAACTTTCGAAAACCGTGGGCCTGACGCACGGCAGCTTTTATCAGCAGTTTCCAAATGGCAAAGAACAGCTCGTGTCGGAAGCCATCCTTCACACCTTCGACGAATGTTGCAAACGTTGGTCTGCCGAGCAGTCGACAACCACTTTGGTGAAAAGCTATGTCAATAGCGAGCATCGCTCAGATAATCAGGACGCCTGCCCCATTCCAACCCTGGCTGCTGACGTAACGAGAATGGGCGGATCGATAGGTGACGCATTCACTGATGGTATCCGGAAATTACTCGTCGTTTTGATGGAAAAAAATGCTGAAGAATCTGACCAAAGCGAAGAACAAGCGATGCAATTAATGTCCTCCATGGCAGGCGCCATACTGATCGCTGGGGCACTCAATGATTCTGCTCTTGCTGAAAAATTCATGTCGTCAGTTGTCGGCCTGTGGTGCAACGAATCAAGGGTGCAGTGACTCGTCAGGCAAATCTCTTTGTGCACCGTTCAGGCGTTCTGAGCGCGGCTTACAAGCTTGCTGCGCTGCTCGCAACACGCTGGAGATTTTCCGAAACACGCTAACAAATTTGAGGCTGCCAACGCTCATTGGCCAGTCCGGTCCAGCAAGTGGGTGTTGCGGTCTTCTGAGGCAGTTGTTTGCGAACACGGGCTGAAAGCCCTGCCAGAAAAAATCAAAATAGGCGCACTGAGCCTGTTGCGCCATTTAGATGATGCAATTAAGCTATACTGAAGTATCCAACTCAGTCGCCGATCAGCATCGAGAATCGATTGGCGCCGTGGGTGTCCGTAGATCGTTCTCTTCGACCACAGGACAAATAGATTGCACTCATGTCCCCACCGAAAGGGCAAAAGGATGACGAGGCTTATTCCACGGAAGGTGTCGCAATGGCCCGAAATCGAAGCGTTCAACCGGGAAGGACGAGTGCATTGATGGGCCACGTTTTTTCATGTTTGTAGAGTGTATCGATAAAAACTGACTCTCCGATGCGCCCTCTTTTTTTGCAGAAATGGCTATAAGCCAAAGCTTCACATCCCCCCCCATAAAGTCATTTCAGCAGACCAATGACTGAGAAAGCGCAGTACCTTCTCACCCACCGGCGGAATTGATCAATGCAACTATCCATTCGTAACAAGCTCGTACTGGTTTGCGTTCTACCCGTACTGCTTTTCGCACTTCTGATCAGTGGTATTTCAATACTGCTGCTTAAACGTGCCACCGATGAACAAGTACGTGACACACGCAGCATGCTGGTTACAGCACGTAAAACTGCTCTGGAACATTCCGTTGAGGTCGCACAAAGCGCCATCTCGGCCATATACGCAGCCTCCACTGTGGGCGACATGTCTGCACGAGACAGAGCCGTTTCTGTACTCAAAGGTGTGAGGTACGGTACTGAAGGATATTTTTTTGGATACGATTCAAACAGCGTTCGAGTATTTTGGTCCGACAAAGATGTGAAAATTGGTGAAAGTTTCAAAACCTTTCAAGCGCCTGATGGCTTATTCGTAATCAATGAGTTAGTGCGTGCAGCCCGAGATAAATCTCATTTCTTGAGTTATACATTCCCCATACCAAACAGCGACAAAGTCGTCGCCAAAATTGGCTATGCCGTTTATCTGGAAAAATGGAATCTCGTAATTGGCACCGCTGTCAATATTGACGACATTGAAGCCCAGGTAGCACAAATCTCCCAAAATCTGACAGAACGAAGTAACTCCCTCATCAATCTTATTCTGCTATTAAGCATTGCAGCATTTACGATATTGGCCGTAGTCGCCGGCTGGCTCGTGCGTCGACTGCTCGTTCCGCTGGAACATATCCGAAGCAAACTGGACGAAATTGCAGAAGGTGATGGCGACCTTACCCAACGCCTCCCCATTAGACGTCAGGATGAGCTTGGACAGTTGTCGCTATCTTTCAATCGTTTCGTGGAAAAAATTCAAGGCCTCGTTGGGCATGTTGCAAGCACGACACACCATTTGAATATCCTGATAGGTGATGTGGCGTCTCAAGCTCAACGTTCCGAGCTGGCAATGAATCAACAAAGGCAAGAAACGGAACAAATCGCAACAGCCGTTAATGAGTTGTCAGCGGCTGCGACAGAGGTTGCCAGGAATGCAAAGGACGTTGCCCGAGCTGCCGAAGAGGCGGATCAAGAAGGTCAGTCGGCCGCAAATGTCGTCAGTGCAAGCGTCAATAATATCTATGTCCTCGTTGAAAATCTGGAGTCCAGTGGGCTGTCGTTGGCTCAACTTCAGAAAGAGGTTGAGGCCATAGCGAGTGTCGTCGGTGTCATCCGCTCTATTGCCGAGCAAACTAATTTGTTGGCCCTTAATGCGGCGATTGAGGCCGCTCGTGCGGGTGATGCTGGGCGTGGTTTTGCTGTAGTCGCTGACGAAGTGAGAGCGCTAGCCAGCCGAACCCAAAATAGCACGCAAGAAATTCAGACAATGATCGGCCGTCTTCAACAAGGTACAACGCAAACTGTTTCGGCAATGCAGTTATCAGGCGAAGCCGGAAGCAGCAGCCGTGAAAAAGCGGCGCACGCTCAGGCATCACTGAATGCCATCGCTGAGCTGATCAACACCATCACTGAAATGACCACTCAGATTGCAAGTGCTGCGGGACAGCAAACCGAGGTCTCAGAGGACGTCAATCAAAGTATTCATCAGATCGCAATTGCGGCGGACAATGTGTCTCAAGACATTCGAAAATGTGCAGAAATTGCCGGGGATTTGAAGTTGGTGAGTGAGAATCTCAACAGCATGATCCGTCAATTTCGGATCTAACACTGGAGGATGATCCATGGAGCGAGAGGTTAAGCAACTCGCTCCACGGACACTGATCAATGTAGGGCTGTTACAGGCCTGTTAGAAGACCAAGGACACATTCGCGAATTCGCGGCCAGTACGTAATTCTGGCTTAAAGATCGCCCCCTTTAAGCCAGAAGTATCAACCTAGCCGCAAGATGATTTTCCGCGTATTGATTAATACGCTTATGGTCAAAAAAGTTAAGCGTCAACCATATTCAATTTTCCTAGAAAATCCATCTTGCCGACATCAACGCCGTTATTTCGTAAGATGGCGTAAGCCATAGCAATATGGAAATTTACATTTGGGATGACTACTTGCAGCGCATAATCGGGGGCAGCAATAACCTTGCCTGGCTCCCATGAAAGAGTCATGGTCCGCTGATCTGCTCCTGAATACTGCTCTTTCCCAATGCTTTCGACGAAAACAAGAGTCTTCTCTATTCGGGCGCGCAGCTCGTCGATCGTTTGCTCGGTATCTGCGTGACGAGGGATCTCTTGACCTGAGAGCCAAGCGGCCCCGCCTTTTAGATAGTCACAAGCACTCTGCACCTGGTAGATCAAAGGTTTCATATCAGGGGCTAGACGTGCGTTCATCAGTACGCCGACGTCAAAATTCTTCTCGATGGCGTATTCCTGCGCCTTCAGGAGAAAACCTTCAATATTTTTCAAGTTGCGTGCGCACTGGGAAATGATTTCGAAATACATGAAATAGTCCTCTTTAAGTCGAACGATGGATGCAATCCACGTACCAGTAGCGTTCTTCCCGTCAAGCGATAGATACCTTAACAATAGCGAACAGCTTCTCTTTTGCAAGCTTACAAAAAAATGGAATAGCCTGACATGTGCAAGAATCACAAGACGAGATGAAAGCCAACAATCTCAACAGCACTAGATAGTCATATCAATATGCTGACGTTCATTGGTTCAATATCAGATCTCAGCGGTTTTTCAATCGCATGCCGAGCATAAAAACCGCCTGCATCAGGTAATCACCACTTCAGTTATACGATTTCCAGCATCGGCTTTTTATACAAAGAATCTCCTGGAATATCCTTCAGGCGATGTCTCGCTTCGTGAAGAATCTGATTTGAGAGCTCCTGGTCGTCTACGATGCGGGCCATCGTGACCGCTCCAACCATGGTTGAAAGCTTGAATAAAATGTCCGCTTTGTTCGCTTTAGCGCCATCACCCGGAGCACGCTGAGCAATGATGTCAACCCACTTTCGAAAACCGTCCGAGGCTGCACGGCGTGTTTCGGAGTCGGCTCGCGCCAATTCGCTCCCCATCATCACAAACGCACAGCTAGCAGCAATGTCGTCATGATATTCCAGCGATAGAAAATCGCTGAAGTGCTTCAAGAACGATTCCTCGCCCCCCTCCACCGCCACCTCAGCTTTATCAACGAGGTTCTCCATGCTTACCGTGCACGCTTCTGCGACCAACTGCTCCTTGGAAGTGAAATGCCGGTAAAAGCCTCCGTGGGTCAATCCTGCAATGGCCATGATTTCTGCAACGCTCGTCGCGTGGATTCCTTTTTTTCGAAATTCTTGAGAAGCAATATCCAGAATGCGTTTCCGCGTTGCTGCCTTTTGTGCCTTTGACGTCTTCATCTTTATCGCCTTTCTCGCCAACGCGACTGCGATTCGCAGTCCCATCTGCACCTGGGTTTTCCGAGTTTTCTTTCGTACTCACCTGACGTTACGCCCAAAAAACGCTTAGCGTCAACTGATAATCTAATTCACTTTTCGATCGTGGTCTTCCGTTTCCTTGGTCGAGGAAAAGCGCGTCAGACTTCCCCCAAGTCTATCGCTTGACAGATTTAGATGACGTCTTTTATCATTACATTTAGTAACCACTGATCATCTTATTTGACCACCCAGGAAGGCTGTGTTTTCAGTGGTTGACGAAGCGATCGTCATTCGGTTTGTCGACGAGGTAGACCTTCTATCGATGGAGGATGAGGGTCAAATTCGCGGCCTTTGCAGCGACACAAGATCTCCGTCACATCGTAGCGCTGGAGAATGGCGAACCCGGCGTGCGAGTAGATGGAACTCTCCTCCACTTCTGTTTTAGGGATCGTTAATCCAGGAGACTGAAGATGCTAATCGATGGGCAGATTTTCCATAAATTTGACGTGAACTCTCTTGTCACCTTTTTGGTGGTTTACCAGGAGAGAGGCGTGTCGAGGGCTGCAAAATCACTCAATGTGACTCAGCCTGCTGTCAGTAACGTGCTAGTCAAACTGCGCGCCCTATTCGACGATCCCTTGTTCATTCCGTGTGGAAGATCTGTCAAACCAACGATCAAGGCTGATTTGATTGCAACGGCATTAGCGCCCGCGATGGCAGTCGTTCAAGGCATCATCGCTGAACGTTCACCAAAATGTTGGGCTGTCTGAGCGCTGCGTGACGACACCATCTGCAATCAGCCCCTGCAGCATCGTTCGGCGCAGCACTGCCTGCTGCGCTAGTCTGTGGCGTAAGTGAGGCAGACGATAGTTCGCAACGACAACGCGCCCTGAGGTTCCTGTATCGCGTTGTCGGACGAATTAAGACATTCCTCTAGAACAGCGACCTTTGCTTTGAGGCATCGCCGCCGCGCGCTTTTGGCGCCTTCTGTGGCAGGCAGCCTTCCAAGGTCAGCAGCAACTCCTTCGCCATCAAGCCGCCTGCAAACCCGGTCAACGCTCCGGAGCTACCGATCACTCGGTGACAGGGTGTGATGATGGAAATCGGATTCCTGCCATTGGCCGCGCCGACCGCCCGGACGGCGGCTGGATTGCCAATCTGCACGGCAATGTCGAGGTAACTTCGGGTTTCACCAAAAGGAATGGTCAACAAGGAGTGCCACACCTTTTTTTGGAACTCGGTGCCCCGGAAGTTTAGTTCCAAATCAAATCGACTACGTGTGCCGGAGAAATACTCGTGCAACTGCTCTTCGGCGCGATTGAGAATATCGCTGCCCTCGTCCTCGCTCATCACGCCCAGTGGCACGCGATTGGGTCGGTCGTTTTCCCAAAGAATCGCGGCCAAACAGGAATCTTGCGCGACCAGTTTCAACTGCCCCACCGGCGAATCGATGAAGCGATAAGTGAATGTCATGGAAATGATCCTCGTCGAATATTGACCGAGCCTGCACGCAGCCAGTGACTGAACACGGTATCAAGATTATCCGTATCAGGTATTGGGGCTATCCTAATCTTGCGATCAAATGTTGCGCCTAAACTTACGCTCTGCCGGTCGTATCGACTGCAGAATTCCAGATGTGCATTGCCGCGTAGGCTCGCCACGGTTTCCAAGCTTCGGCGCGAGTTTTGTGTAACGACAGTCGCGTCAAGCTAGGGTCCTGTTGCGTCATAAGATTCATCAGCACCAAGTCCGATGCGGGCCATGCATCAGGATCACGCCAAGCACGCATGGCGATGTATTCAACCGTCCAGGGACCGATACCTGGCATCGCCAGTAACTGCCGACGCAGTTCACTGATATCACCATGGTTAGCACTGAGGGAAAGCTCGCCAGAGGCGACGGCCGCGGCGACACGTTGTAGCGTTTGAACACGCTTGCCGGGCATGCCGATTTTTTCCAGATCAACTCGCGCCAAGGCATCTGGCGTCGGGAATTGCCATCCGAGTTGTTCATTGTGACCTTGAATCCGAACGCCCGCTCGCTGCACCAATCGCCCGATGATTGTGGTCGCGCCTTTGACGCTTACCTGTTGGCCGACGATAGTGCGCACCACCAGTTCGAAGCCTGAAAAAGATCCAGGTACACGCAACCCAGGACGCGCCTGAACCAACGTCCCTAACCATGGATCGCTGGATAAACCCTGGGCGATACGATCAGGCACCGCGTGCAGATCAAACATATGAGTAATTGGCTCGATCAAGTCGTCAATGTACCGGCTGACGTCGCCACGCACGGTGGCAATTAAACAGGTTCCATCCGGCGCCATTGAGACTGAAAGCACGCCTACGCTGCCATTGAACTCAATGTTGCGCGTGTAGACATCATCGATCACTGCTTCGACGCCAAGGGTCAAATGTCCAGCAAAAAAGGCAAGGACGCGGTGCCAGTCGAAGGGAGGGTTGAATGGCAACAAACGTACGGCTTGAGGGGAGTCTGACGCGGACATTAAGGGAGTATGGCCATGCAAATTTCGATCAAAGAAATTAGCTTAATCCCCTGCCCCATCGCAATCCACCAAGGTGCTATAGCCGTTTGCGTTTTTGCCGGATAATCTGCTGTGGGCAAGGTTTTAAGCGTGCTATGGCCTATCTGTAAAACGCCTAATTTTGACCACAAAAGCATTTCTCCGTTCTTCATGGGACGGCAACATTGTCGACCCGATTGCTTGGCACAAAACGTGGTAAAACCAGCATCAGATCATCGAGGCTTGAGCCTGTGAATCGATAGCCATCCTTAACCAACAACGGCATTGGGTCGACGTCACGCTGAGCAGCACCTCGCATGTGGAAGCGACAAATAACAACAAAGAGGACACTCAATTGGGTCAAGCAAAAAATCGTGGCACCAAGGAACAACGCATTCTGCAAGCCAAAGAAAGTGGCAAGGAGCGTAAAGCTCAGGGAGTGACAATGACTGCGCGCCTTAACCCGGTGGAAATGATGGGGCTGGCGGCCAAAGCCAGGCACGCTGATCCGCTATTCGAATCGATGACCACGCCTAATGAAATCAATGAGCAGGTGTTGCAATTTGCGCGGCAACTGAGTGATCAGCCACCGGTATTTTTGGACTGCCAACCTGAGCCTTGGAGCCGGCAAAGCTGCTGCGACCTGAACGTCATCAAGTTCATGGAAACGCACGGGGGCAAAATGCTGTGTGGCTATCGGATCTGGTACAACGAGCCTCGCTACATCGAGGGCGAGCGACACGCCGTCTGGACTGATGGGAATACGATTCGCGATGTGTCATTTGCTGACAGTGGAGAGAACACGATCGTGTTTGTCCCTGATGAATTGGCATTTGATGACGCACCTGGGAAGGTACGTTTTGCCTTCGAAGGGAACGATAAGCAGGCGCTGGCCGATTACGAGAACTTCATGAATTGCTTCCCTACCACCAGGATGCCCAACGAAGAGTCGTGGGCTACCTTTCTCACCCACGAGGACTGGCTCGCCGGTAAGCGTATGCAGAACATGATCCCAAGTTTTTCCAATTGAAACGGGATTCAGATCTGCATCTGACGGCACACAGAGATCGGTTCTGTGCCATAAGCTGATCCTTCAAACACCTCAGTGCTACCCGGGCGAATCGTTGTCCCGGGCGACACTGAAAAACGGGTGCTACAGGGCGTTGAGCATCTGTCGAATATTGCCGTTGGCAAACTCGTCTTTATCCGTCCAGGCAAGCGTCTTGTTTAAACGCTTAAGCGTTTCAATGAACTGTTCCAGTACGCCAGCGTCAGCCTGGATGTGAAGATAGAGCTTGCGAAGTGTTTTCTCTCTGGGCTTCTTCCCCTCCGGTAATTGCCTGGGCCCGATCAGGTAGATCTTGTGCGCCTCCTCCACCACCCGACGCAATTCGGGGTGGGCAAATGCGTCTCTATGGGTCTGACAGTTTTCCTGCAAGTCAGCCAAGCTCAGTTGCTTGGGAATGCCCTCATTGAGTGCATTCAGGAAGGTATTGAAGTCGAATGCGTTGCCTCCACCTTCCAGCCCAAGCTCCTCACGAATGTATTGCTGATGTTGATCCGTTAAGTGGACCTCGAATTTGTTGAGATGAGGATTGAAAATCTCATGCCTGCCGTACATTTTCCTTCCAATCATGCGTGCAGTGCGCGCCAGGTACAGAAACAACTGATCTTTAGACTCGTCGTCGTCAGAGAAAAACATCATGAATACGAAGACGCCGAGCCCGTTTTTCACCTCGAAGACCACAGTTTGTCTGTCGTTCTGTCGCGCGGCGACATAGACGTTGTTGATGCCACTGAAATCAAAGCAAATCTTCGCCACTCAATGCTCCTCATGTCACTCATGTTGTTGAGGCCCGGAGCTAGCAATGAGAAGTTGTTCGCAACTCATCACTCGGCTTCACATGGCGCGGGTGTACTGCGAGATCTGGAGCCTGGCCACCGTTGTTGCAGGCGACAAAATCTTCTTTACGCAGGATGCTCAAAGCAACCAGGGAGACAATGCCTGTTCCGATATAGAAATACCATGGCGAACTGATATCACCGGTGTACTGAATCAGCCACGTTGAAATAAAGGGCGCGCTACCGCCGAACACCGCGACAGGAATGTTGTAGGCGACGGCAATACCGGTCGAACGTATACGGGTCGGCAGTAACTCGCTCATCGTGGCATAGGTGGACGAAGCGTAGAGGCCGAACAAAATCGCAACAGCCATCAACGGGAAAAAGAACGAAGCGGGCGTTGCTGATGGAGCGGATTTAAAGAACCAGTACATGGCGAGAGTGGCAAGCAATCCCACCACCATCAAAAACGGCTTACGTCCGTAGCGATCTGTAAACGCTCCACCAAATGGCATGACAAAGGCCGCCGACAGGCTGGCTACGAACACATAAAGCAGGGTCGTCCCACTGTCGAATTTGAGGATACGGGACATGTACGTTGAAGCGAAAGTCAGCACCAGATAGAAGATGGAACTGTGCAAGGTGATGATGAAAAACACCAACGCAATGGCTCGCTTCCATTGCCAGACTTCACGCAGCGGTGCCTTTGATGTTTCACCAGCTTCCTGTAACGCCAGAAATTCTGGGCTGTCCTCCAGCTTCAGACGAATGTACATCGACACCAATCCCATTGGGCCGGCGATCAGAAACGGAATACGCCACCCCCAAGATTGCATGACGTCAGCACCGAGCATCCAGGTCATACCATTGGCCACCGCCCCTCCGAGCAGCAGACCAAGCACCGCGGTGACCATCAGCCAACACGTCGAAAATCCACGTCGCCCAGGGCCTGCATACTCTGCAATGAAACTGGTGATCGTGCCGATCTCTCCGCCGGCGGAAAAACCCTGCAGACACCGGATCAGTATCAGGAGTATGGGGGCAGTGATACCGATCGAGGCGTACGTTGGAAGCAATCCAAGAAGGCACGTCGATCCGGCCATCAGCACCAGGACGGTGATCAATGTTTTGCGCCGTCCAATCTTGTCCGCCAACGGGCCAAAGAATAGCCCGCCCAGAGGACGGATGAAGAAGCTGAGAGCGAACGCAGCGAAGCTGCTCAACAGGCTCGTCGTGGGATCGTCAGACACAAAGAAGGCTTGGCCGATGTATACCGCCAAAAATCCATAAACGCCGTAGTCGTACCACTCAATCAGATGCCCGGAGGTGGCGCCAACAAAGGCACGGCGACGCTGTCGGGCCGAATTTTTCTGTGAAGTTACCATCGTCGAATTCCCATCTTTTGTTGTTATTAATGGAGAACACCAGCGGTGACGCGTGCAGGTCAGAGAGTTGCCGTTGTGCCAGCTGATTGCTTGAGCCAATTGCGCAGTTCGGTTTTGAGGATCTTTCCGTAGCTGTTCTTTGGCAGCTTGTCGCAGAAGACGTATTTCTTGGGTTTTTTGAAAGAGGCCATGCGGGCCACAAACCAGCTATTGAGTGCTTTGAGATCCAAAGCCCCCTGTTGGCGCACCACCACAAAAGCCACTATCGATTCGCCCCATTCGTCATCTGGCTCACCCACGACACAGACTTCAAATACGTCCGGGTGCGTTGCCAGCACTTCTTCCACTTCTCGCGGGTAAACGTTGCTGCCCCCCGTGATAATCACGTCCCTTGATCGGTCGGTTAACGTCAGGTAGCCATCGTGATCGAGGTACCCGATATCCCCGGTGAACAGCCAACCATCCTCCAAAGCGTTGCGCGTGGCTGATTCATTGCGCCAGTAACCCTGCATCACTGTGGCGCCGCGGACCGCAATTTCACCGGGCTGTCCGGCAGGTAACTCGCTGCGCTTGGCACCCACCACTTTTATTTCGATGCAGGAATGTGCCACTCCCGCCGAAGCAGCAAAGCGTTCCCATTGCGGATCAGCTTGATTGGCTATTACCTGACGCCCGAGGGCGCTGACGGTCATTGGGCTTTCGCCTTGCCCGTAGATCTGAACCAAGCGAGGGCCAAATACACTGATTGCATCGCGCAGATCGGCGAGATACATCGGCGCACCGCCAAAAATGATGGTTTTGATTCCCTCTCCGCTGTACCCCTGGTGTCGAGCCTCTTCAACCATTCGTTTGACCATGGTGGGCGCAGCAAAAAGGGAAACATTGTTAAGGGTTCGCGATAGCTCAAATACCTCTGCAGATTTGAAGCCTCGAGATTCAGGCACTATGTGCCGCGCACCACAACGGACATGGATGAAGTTGTAGAGCCCTGCGCCATGCGACATGGGTGCGGCATAGAGCACCGCGTCATCCGCGCTGACCTGATCAACATCCACGGGGTAACACAGAGACATGGCCATGAGGTTGCCATGCGTCAGCATCACCCCCTTGGAGCGTCCAGTGGTGCCTGAGGTATAGAACAACCAGGCAAGGTCACTGTCACAACGTGAGACTGGTTTTGCCAGAATAGAATGCCTATGAGCGTCTCGCGCCAGATCGTTCTGTCCGACCAATTCGCGGCAATCATTCGGCAGGTCACCACGCTCGAAAGTCATGCCATCGTCAGTAAAAACCAACCGCGCCTCAGCGTTTTCAATGATCCACTTTGCTTCAATAGCATGCAGCTTGCAGTTGATCGGCACAGCCACGGCGCCCACCCACCAGATCGCATAAAGCAACTCCAGGTATTCATGGCAGTTCTTCATGAACACCGCAATTCGGTCCCCAGCTATGACATCGTGTACCGCACGCAAATGCACCGCTTGGGCACGGGCACGCGCCGCGAATTGCTCGTAGTCGGCCACCTGCCGAGCACCCTGGAACAACGCTGGACGATTCGGCCATCGATGAGCCGCTTCACTCAACCAGTTGGCAATATTCACCTTCAAGCCCTCCGTGCTTGCAATACGGAGGCGTAATTGGCTACCGCCATACCTCCCATATTGAAAATCAGTCCGAACTCGGCATGTGGCACCGTCAAACCGATCGGATTGCCTGTCAAATGATGGAAAGCCATGGCGTGCATCGATACACCTGTTGCACCTACTGGATGACCTTTGGCTTTCAGCCCACCGGATAGGTTGACCGGGAGACGTCCATCGGCCTGAACAGTGCCCTCCTCGATTGCTCGATATCCTTCGCCGCGAGGAGCCAATCCCATGGCCTCGTAGATCAGCAGTTCGGCAATCGTGAAGCAGTCATGCACCTCGGCAAAGTTGATGTCAGCCAATGTCACTTCCGCTGTCTGCAAGGCCGCCTGGATAGCTCGTTGTGGCCCTTCGAATGCCAGGATGTCCCGCTGCGCAATAGGCAAGAAATCGTTGACCTGGCTAACGCCTCGAATCAAAACCTCGCGACGAAATTGTCGTGCACGATTGGCCGATGCCAAGACGATCGCGGCAGCTCCGTCGGTGATGAGTGAGCAATCGCTGAGTCGCAGCGGTGCGGCGATCACAGGGTTGCTCTCGGAGACGGTATTGCAGTGTTCAAACGTCATGGCTTTGTGCATATGCGCGAGTGGATTTGCCATGGCATTACCATGGTTTTTCGTCGCAATCGCCGCCATGGCAGACATCGGATCTTGATAGCGATCGTGATATCTCTGGGCGGCCAAGCCAAACACCTGAGGAAAGCTCAGACCCGCTTCAACGGGGTCATTTTGATACCCGGCTCCCGCGAGGGCACGTGTGACCTGAGCAGTGGTGTTGGAGGTCATCTTTTCCGCCCCTACCACGAGCACTAACTCAGCGGAACCAGATCGGATCGCATTAATGCCTGCAAGGATGGCTGCTGAACCTGAGGCGCAAGCGTTTTCGCATCGCGTCGCTGGTTTAAAGCGCAACCCAGGATCGGCCTGCAAGACAAGAGACGCTGGGAAGCCATCTGGAACCATGCCGGAGTTGAAATTACCCAGAAATACAGCGTCAATTTGTGAGGCTTCGATGCCCGCATCATCCATGGCCTGACGACTGACCTGAACGATAAGATCCTCCAGCGTTTGATCGCTCAATCGACCGAAGCGACTGTGACCGGCGGCGACGATGGAGACAGAATTGTTGGCCATTGTTTTTTCTCCTACGCAATGAACTGACATTGCTTACAATGGCCACAGAAAACCTTGCTTGCTATCCGTGCAACTACGTACATGGATGAGTAGCCAAGTCAGACGAAGCTCAAATCAGTGTTGCTTGAGAGAAGAGTGATGGGACGGCCCGATGACAAAGAACTTAAGCCATCTGGAGGACCTGGAGCGCTTGGCGTTTCGAGTCTCACCTGCGCCTCAAGTGATCACCGGTCACCGTCGAATGCTGGATTTCAATGAAGCGTTCTTGACCCTGTTTGGCTATCAGCGTGAAGACCTGGCAGAGCAGCTGATTCTCAAGTTGTATCCCTCGCATGCTGACTATCAAGCCATTGGAGACCGTAGCTTGAGTTGGCTGCGTCACGCTCGCAACGGCGCCTATTCCGATGAGCGCTTCATGCAGCATCAGAGCGGTGAAGTCTTTTGGGCGCGCGCCAATGGTTACACCCTGACGCCTGATGACCCCTTCCAGCTGATGGTGTGGCATTTCGAGCGGATGGATCGCGTCTTCAATCCCACCGTCAATCTGACGCCCAGGGAACGAGAGATTTCGGCGCACGTGGTAAACGGACTTTCCTGCAAAGAAATTGCCCGAAAGCTGTCGATATCCCACCGTACCGTGGAGGTGCACAGATCGAGATTGATGAAAAAACTCCAGGCCAAAAACAGCGCGGAGTTGGTATCGAAAATCATTGTATTGCGATAGAAATGCGCACGCTCTGAGTCGCAGGATCCGCGCTAAAAATGAAATCCAAGCCGGCTCCCGAAGCGCCCATCTGTACCTTCAAAACTCTTCAACCAAGGCGAATGCTTTCCATCGATACAGGCTTCGATTCAAGAGCGCGTAATTGAGCTTCATCTCAGCAGCTCTTCACGATTCCGTGAGAGCAAACCGACTACGTGCTCCAGCGAAGGCTGAATTTTAGGGTCAAGCGAGCGCAGACATCGCGTTCGATTCCTCCTCCCCCGTCCTTCGCTTCCTCAAATTTTGGGAAGGTGAAACCCGCTTTCGACGTATTAACCAAAACCATGCAGACAGGCATTATTCATAAGACATCAGAGGCATCGGATTATCTCAACAGTATTGATCGTCGACGGAGATCTTGGTCAACTTTCTCTTTACATTGAGCGAACGTAAACTTGTTATAGGGCGCAAGAGTTTATTTTAAAGTAAATAAAATTTATAGATTCTGCAAGTTCAGATATACGAAAAATTGAACATGACAACAGTTATTGTTCGTGATTATTTCACGTGGTGAAATTGTGAATTATCCACGCTGTCACTTTCTGAAGAAAGATGTGTGATAGATACTTATTGTTTAAATACATCGCCACTACAATAAGTGGTGTTGGCTCGGGAAAAAATTATTACCAAAAAACCAGCCTCAAAAAAAATCAAAGCTCACCGAGGCACTCCCAAAATTATCCTGGTGAAGTTCATCGGCACTTATTGAATTTTATTTTTTAGAAAAGCCTCCATGTGTACGCTAAAACTTATGATCGAATATTCAGGCATCAGATCACAAAGCCTGTCCCCTGCAAAAAATACATATTTTATGCCCTGCTCAACCGGTTACAAATTTACAGGAAGACTAGCATGACTTAGGAGTTGCCAGCTTGCTTCCGTTGATGTTTTAGAATTTTTATGAGGCTAAACTGCTTGTGGACAAGATTCAGGAGATGCAGGTTTTCATCGTTGTCTGCGAAGAATTAAGTTTCGCGCTTGCGGCACGACGTCTCAATATGTCCCCCGCGACGGTGACTCGCGCCATTGCATCAGTGGAAAAACGACTGGGCACCTTGTTACTTTCCCGTACGACTCGCAATGTCCGTCTGAGCGAAGCTGGACAACGGTTTTTGATAGACTGCAAGCGAATACTCTCAGAGCTGGATGAAGCAGAAAGTGCGGCCAGAGGCAATATTAGTGTTCCATCTGGGCAACTGACGGTAACCGCACCGCAGATGTTTGGCGAGCAATACATCATGCCAATTATCATCCATTTTTTGACTGAGTTCCCTGACGTAACGGTCAATACGTTGTTGCTTGATAGAGTGACCAATATGGCCGATGAAGGGATTGATGTAGCCATCCGCATCGGCGATCTTAAAGATGACTTCCAGCATGGGATCAAAGTAGGAGAAATACGCCGTGTCATTTGCGCGTCCCCTGATTATCTCAAGATACACGGACGGCCGTTGCACCCGTTAGAGCTTCAGCATCACCGCGTCATCGTATCCACAGCCAGTACATTATTAAGTAGCTGGGAATTTGAGGAAAACGGAAGATCGCTGCATGTCGAGCCAAATTTGCGATTGACCGTTTCTGCCAATCCAGCTGCCATTCGTGCGGCGTCACTGGGCTGGGGACTTACCCGGGTTTTGTCATACCAGATTGCAGACAAAGTTGGCACCGGAGAGTTGGAAATTGTGCTGGACGAATATGAGCAAGCCGCATTGCCTGTGCACGTCTGCTATCAAGCAGATCGAAAAGTTTCTGCCAAAGTCAGCGCCTTTGTAGATTTTTGCATTGATCGATTTAGCGATAATCCCGCGCTAGGGCAGCCTGAACGTAACAAACCTCGATGAGTCGCCATCAACAAATCGCCATATTTGAAGCCGTAGCGCGTGAAGGAAGTTTTGCAGCAGCAGCTCGTTATCTTGGGCTCTCAAAAATCACCGTTGTGAGATCAACAGCGGCCCTCGAGCGTCGACTTGGCGTCATATTGCTGCAGCGTGATACTCGTGGTGTAGCCACAACGGATATTGGTGCGATATATGCTGCGGAATGCGCCCGACTCCTCTGCGAAATCGAGCATGCAGAAGCGTCAGCCAGCGGCTTACATACAGAGCCCCGTGGCCGGCTGAAACTGACAATGCCTCGATTGTTTGGTGATCAATTATTGATGCCCGTATTACTGGATTATCTGGATGCATGCCCTGGCGTCGAGATGTCGATCGGTTACCAGAATAACTTTCCCAATCTCTATGAAGAAGGCGTGGACGTTGCGGTCATGATTGGCGCACCGCCAGATTCATCGATGGTTGCACGCAAGGTGGGGTCTGTTCGCCCAGTACTCTGCGCAAGCCCAGGCTATCTGAAACGACAAGGTGAACCTCAGACACCTCAGGACATGATTGCCCATTCGACGGTTGTTGGTAGCCCCGAGGCAGGTGCCCTTGAATGGCGTTATTCCCATGCGCCAACAGCTAAGTCGCAGGTCTTGAAATGCACCACACAACAAGAAGCGATTGAAGCCGCGTTGGCCAATGTCGGGATCACCCGCTGCCTGAATTATCAGGTTCATCATTATGTGCGTGCGGGGCAGCTGCGAGAGCTACTCCCCGCATTTGCACCGCCTGCTATCCCGGCATACCTCGTATATCGAGAGGGCCGCAAGGCCACTGCACGAGTGCGCAGCTTCGTAGACTACGCGGTGGGGCGACTGCGAGAGCACCCGGCCTTAGAGGGGAAGGAATCGTTGTCGCCTCATCCACAACGATTATAAGCGCAAGCACTTCCGAACGATGTTGAGCCGCGGCCGGGTTGCGTAGAGGGCGCTGATCACTCCCTCTCAGACCAGTCGAGCGCGACTGCGACTCAGTAGCCTCCCTTAGAGAAAAGCACTGTTGCCGCGCTTTGTAAGACGTTCATTGTTTGTACGTAGGGTGTAGGCCCGAAGCTGATTCGAGCCACCCCTAGCTTGGACAATGAACGGATCGATGACATGCCGCTAAGAAGCATCACATTCACAGGTAGGACAGTGTTGTCACAGATTTCGCGTATCAAATTGTCCTCAACAAGCCCTGGAACAAAAAAGCCTGAAGCACCCGCGGCGGCATATGCCTGGGCTCTTTTTATCGCCTCATCCATATCGTTTTCGGGCTTCCCGTCTTTTTTGAGGAAAAGATCGGTGCGAGCGTTGATGAATAGGGGGACGCCCATCATATGGGCAGCTTCACGGATAATGGCAATTCTGTTTGCCTGGTGATCGACCTCATAGAGGCCCTGCCCCTTGACAATTCTGTCCTCAAAATTGAGGCCAGTGATTCCAAGGTCTAGTAATTCCAGGACGTTGAAGACAAGTTCATTATCGTCATCGCCGCTGTAACCTCCTTCAAAATCCAAGCTAACGGGGGCATTGACGGTTGCAACGATGCGATTGGTAAGCTGTGCCATCAGACTGAACGGGATCAATTCACCATCGCGATAGCCTTGGGCCCGAGCCATCGACCAACTGCTGGTCGCGATAGCTTTCGCTCCGCACTCAAATATGGATTTTGCGCTACCGGCATCCCAAGCGTTGTAAAGCAAAAGGGGATTTCCCTTTTGGTGTAACTCTGCAAAACGCGTTGCTTTTTCGATTTGATCCATCGTTGCCGTCCTCATTGCCGTACCGCAAAAGGAGTCACGTGCTGTAAAGGGATTACGTCGACATTTTGAAACCGGCTGCAAGGGCTCAAATTTCAAAACAGGGCCGCAGTATCTTTGGTCACGCCTCTCTATCTAACGATAGAGCAGTTGTTATCCCGTGTCTAACCTCCTTCGTACGTGTGGCCGGACCGATCATTGAGCGAGAAGGCTCCCTGGCTTCGTCTTGCAAATAATCAAGACACCTCTTTTCGTTGGTTCTTCAGCCCAGACCTTTGAGAAAGCTCAATCGAGCGCTCCCCAAAACCCATCCGATGCGAAAATCGGCAGCATTAATCGCATTTTTTCGTCGAAAAACTGTGCTGATAGGCAGCACCCATGAAAGGTGCAAAAGAGAGCGAGAGCAACTGCCGGGTACTCGCTCGTTCTGACTCGCCCCGACTTCAAGGCCACACGATGTGGCTGCCTTTAACCTTGGTAGCTGGGGCGTATACGCCGTTCGAACCGGTTCAAACGACCAGGGTGATTTTCACTTTCGATGGCCGAATCCCGCCCCCAAGAAGCACGCTGGCGCTCGCTGTAATACAGAAGATCCGGACACAGGATATCAGCGAGCAAAGGCCCCCATTTTCATCGTGAACTTAGCGGTGGATCCTAGGATCTGCGTGCACCTGGACGCCTGAAATATCCCCAACGCCCGTTCAAACCGAGCGATGTGTGCCCTTTGATGATGCCCCAAAATTTAGGATTCCAGGGTGTGGCGCCTCGTCAGCGTGGGTGACCACCTCGCAGTCACCACAGAAACGCTTTCGCCATGGACGAAAAACACATTTTAATTCTCGTCGAGATTCCAGACAGGTATCAAATATGCCCATAATGAATAAAATAATTGCTGTCGATGAAATGATTAAGGAGCAAAACTATGAGCGACATCGGGGTCGCGATCATGGATGCTACCGAACGGCGAATGCGGATCGGTGGATTCAATGGTTTTAGTTTTCGAGAAATTGCGACAGACGTAGGCGTCAAGAGCTCTACCGTTCACTACCACTTTCCCACCAAAGAGGTGCTCGCCGCGTCGGTCATTCACCGTTATACCGAGCGTATCGCAGAGTTGATTGACAACGAATTTGATGCTGATCCTGACTGCATAAAAGTGTGGGTCCGGGCATTTCGCGGAACAGTTTACTCAGTTGATCGTATGTGCCCAAGCACAGTATTGGGTGCTGAAACGAGGGATTTGCCCGAGAAAGTCGCGGCTGCGGTGCAGAATTTCTTCGAAATGTGCCTGGAGAGAATGACCAATCAAGGTATGACGGTTGACGGAGCATCTCAACTGCTGTCGACGATCGTCGGAGCCTTGCTGCTCGCCAATGCCCTGGGGGATATCAAAGCTTACGATCGTGCGACCCGTGGGATGCTGTAGCATATTTGAACAGACGGTATTGCAGAAGCAAATGGGACTACCAGTGCTCGGCCATCCGTCCTTACAAAGCAGCCTGACAGTTAAGTGATGGTCCTCGCGCGTATTCGTCATCTGATCAAAAATCCTCAGGAGACAACCACCCTTCCCTCCTGATAGGTGTCGGTTCTCCACTGCACAGCCCCTCGCGTAAGCGATGCACATTTTTGCACGTGCAAAAGACGGCCATGTCAGGAAAAAATAAAGCCGTCTTTCACACCGTTTGTCTCTAGAGCGAACACCTTTTAACTCTGATCATAAAATGGATAGTCCGTGTAGCCGCGCTCATCGAACGCGTAAAAAGTGTTTCGGTCATACGGATTGAGAGGAAACCCACGTTCTATTCGTTTTGGCAGATCCGGGTTCGCTATGAAATGCCGACCGAACGCAATCAGGTTTGCATCACCGCCCGCAATGCTTGCTTCTGCTGTGGAAGGCTCAAATCCACCTGCTGCGATGATAGGGCCTTTGAAATAGCGGCAGAGGTCCCTCGCGGCGATGGGATCCTGCCCTTCAATAAGTGTTTCTCCGCCTTTGATTCTTGGCTCAATCACGTGTAGGTAAGCCAATCCAATCACGTTGAGACGACTCGCCAGGTGTCGAAACAGGCTTTTCGGATCGCTGTCCCCCATTCCGTTAAACGTTCCGCTGGGCGCAATACGGACTCCGACTCGGCCAGGGCCCCAAACGGAGACCATTGCATTCACCACTTCAATGAGAAGCCGCACTCTATTCTCTATCGAACCGCCGTAATCGTCGGTGCGCTTATTGCTGATGTCTTGTAGAAATTGATCCATCAAATGCCCATTACCCGCCATCAGCTCGACGCCATCGAAGCCTGCATTTTTTGCGTTTGCAGCGGCGCTTCGATACTGCTCCACGAGTTCAGGAATCTCGTACGTTTGCAATGCGCGATGTGGAGACGGCAACTGGAAGCCCTCAGCCGTTGACACCATATTGATCTCATCCGTCCAGTACGTAGCGTCAACAGAGGCTGAGATTGGCGTCGATTGGGTGACGGAGGTATGTGAGCAGCGGCCTGCATGCCATAGCTGGGCGAACATACGGCCACCGTATGCATGCACAGTCTCAACAATGCGTTTCCAACCGGAGACCTGTGCCGCATTGTAAATGCCTGGGGCGCCGTAATAGCCATGCCCGGACTGCGTAATTGCGGTTGATTCAGTGACAATAAGCCCACCATCCGATGCTCGTTGACGGTAGTACTCAAGCATGAGGTCGCTGGGTACTCCGTCAGGGAGGGTGGCCCTGAGGCGAGTAAGTGGCGCCATTACTACGCGGTGTTTGAGTGTGATATCGCCAATCTGGACAGGGGTGAAGAGTTTCTGAGGCTCAGGTGTGGACATTAGTAATCTCCTGATGAACGGAGCAATAGGGATCGCGAATACACTGACCCGCGTCCTAACGCTGAGGTTTAGATCGCCGCGATTCGTTACCACACGCAACTCTTCGCCGATCCGTCATGGCGCCAGCTTCCATTGGCTGCACCACTCCAATGATGACTGCAACAGCTCCTATTCAGCTCAAGCGCTCCTTTTTATGCATCTATCGTTAGATAGATACATTCAAATGAAATAGCCCCAAAACAAACAGCCGTCAAGGGCGTTCGAGTGACGTTTTTTTTGCGGGGCGCGACCAAGTTGAGGAGAAGGAGCCGTCAGTCGTCGTGGCGAAATCACAGGGTTCGGCTTTGGGTCAACTTCTGTTTTTGAAGCAAAAAAACAGGCCTGTGGAGAACAGGCCTGTTTTTATGCATGGCTCAAATCATCAAGCAACAGCGGCACTTTCTTCTGAGTAGAACGGATAATCGGTATAGCCCACTTCATTGCCACCCATGAAGGTTGGGCGATCATATGCATTCAGAGGCAAGTCGCGACGCAACCGTTCTGGCAGATCAGGGTTTGCCACGAAGTGACGACCAAAGGCCACCAAGTCTGCATCGCCTGATTCAATAATGGCTCTCGCGGAGTCCCCGTTATAGCCACCCGCCGTGATGATGATCCCCGAGAAGTGCTGACGCAGATGCTTCGAAGCAATAGCTTCTTGGTCGACGTTCTCGTCCTCGATAACACCGTTGATACGCGGTTCAATCAAGTGCAGGTAAGCAAGGTTCAATTTATCCAGTTGCTGCACGACGTAAGTGAAAAGCTCCATCGGTTGGCTGTCACCCATGTCATTGAAGATACTGGCCGGGCTCAGGCGGACTGCGACTCGATTGCTTCCCCAAACACTGATAACTGCTTGAGTCACTTCGATCAGCAAGCGTGCACGGTTCTCGAACGAACCACCATACACATCGGTACGCTGGTTGACCGAATCTTGCAGGAATTGATCCAGCAGGTAACCGTTTGCGCCGTGCAATTCAACGCCGTCGAAGCCGGCGGCCAAAGCTCGTTTTGCAGCAGAACGAAACTGTTCCACGATTCCTGGAATTTCGTCCAGGGTCAGAGCACGGTTCGGAGTACTCGGCGTCCATCCGCCTTCGAGATAAGCCATGCCATTGTGCGGGATCTCTGAAGGCCCTACAGGCCGTTCGCCCTTAGGCTGCAAGTCATCATGCGATTGACGTCCTGCGTGATAAAGCTGGGAGAATATTTTGCCGCCCTTGGCATGAACACCTGCCACCACACGACTCCAGCCTGCAATCTGGCTATCGTCATAGAGCCCTGGGGCGCCGAGGTATCCATTCCCACCAGGTGATACGGCGGTACCTTCAGTGAGCAGGAAACCACCTTTGGAAGCTCGCTGAGAATAATACTGAGCCATCAGCGCACCAGGAATCGCACCTTCCTCTGCACGCATGCGAGTCAACGGAGCCAGCACTACTCGGTGAGTAAGTTCGAACTGGCCAATTTTGACGTTAGAAAAGAGTTTCGACATGATCGTTCTCCTGCAAAAAAATCACTATGAGTAGGTGAGAATTGCAATTGACTGTCTGCTCTAACGACTACGCTGCGAGCTTTCAGATACCGCGTCTTCCCGTTTGAAGCCAGGGTCTCTAATCCAGTGAATCTGGCTTGTTGACCCAATGGACACGAGTTTAGAGAGGCAGCGTTCAAAGCAGAATCCGGCAATCCTGAGAAACATTTCCCCACATAATGGGGATATCCCTTGATAGGAAAACGAACGTGTACCAGAGCGGAGGGTGTTACCTGGCTTCGGTCATGCGCAGTGGGTACAGGGCATGCCTGAAGGAAAACAGGCTTTCGCTGCCGGGTGGTGAAAATCAAAGCGATCGAGTAAACAGAAGAATTTTTTCAGATAACCTCGCCACCTTGCCTTCACAAATGGTGCAGCATTGGCAGAGAAACGTCCTTTCTGGCGTTTACGAATTGAGGAGTTAAACGATGGCAGTTGTTCCAGAGTCGTCTGAGCAATTGAAAGCACGCAAGCTCGAAGAGCTCACAACCGAACTGACAAAACTAGAGACACGAAGCGATACCACGAAGCTGTATCGGCTTGGAATCTTCAAAGGCCGCGTGCACGAACTGGAAGAATGCGGTGTCTTGAGCAAGGAGGAACGTCGCCATTTCGAGAACGCCGCGCTGACTGCTTGCGGCTACGAGGTTCCACAAGATCGCGTCATCACTGACGTCGCGGATAAGCCTCAAGAAACGGGCGAATTACAACGCATAGGAGACATCATCTCCTCAATCGAGGCCCAACGCGGCCTGGTCAACTCGTAAAGCGGCTACAACCCTGCAGAGGTTTGGTGATCGTTGACGGACAACGGGAACACGAGTAACCAGTTGGTCAAATCAGGGCAGTTGCGCACGCTTCAATTCCCTTCACCAGTCGAGAACGATCGTGGACATCACCGACCCACTTCACCCCTCCTCAGATCCTGGCACCGAAGATCAAACGAATCAGAATATGCGACTGCGCTTTACCCTGCTCTTTCAGCAAGCAGTTGATGCCGGCGATGCACAGTGGCAGATGAACGATGATGGCGACATGGAGTTGCATTACTACTCAGGAGAGATTTTTTTGCTGCAAGCCGGGTCTGTGAAGCGCTTGCGATAGATTTACAGACAAGCTGCCCGCTCCTCATATGGGAAGTCGTGATCACTCAATCATCCCCCTCCTCAGATCACGCCTTTCCAAACTGAGACAATGATTCTCTGAGCTTTGGTGCAGCAAAATCAATGAAGCGACGGAGTTTGATCGGCATCAAGTTACGCGACACGTGGATCATGTGCACTGGAACCGGTTCGACCTCGAACTCTGGAAGCAAGATCTCCAACCGACCATCCCCAACCGCCTCGGCGGAGTCGTGCTGGAGCACCAGCGTCGCTCCAATCCCGTAAACGGCCGCATCCACCGCGGTATCCGGGGCGGAAACCTGCAGACGTGGCTCCACGGGAACAGCGATAATTTTACCTGTTTTGGGCATTCGAAAACGCCAGGGAGAAAGATACGGGCTGTTGAACACAACACACGGAATTTTCGTGAGCGCATCCGGTTCACGGGGTATGCCGTACTTCTCCAAAAAGGCAGGGCTGGCACAGACGGTCGGACGCAGATACCCAACGCCCGTCGCAATCATGCTGCTGTCGGCCAGCTCTCCAATACGGATTGCCAGATCAGCGTGTGCGTCGACGAGATCTACGTTGCGATCGGATTGGAGCAACCTGATCGTGATATCGGGAAACAAGGACAAAAATTCGTTGATGATCGGTAGCACGTGCATCCGTCCAAACTGCACGGGAGCCGCGATGACCAGTTCACCTCGGGGGGCCGTAAATTCGCCCGTTGCCTCTCGCTCCTGATCGTTGACCTGGTCCAAAATTCGCCGCGCTGCTGCAATGTAGGCAGCACCGGCATCAGTCAACGTCAGCTTGCGCGTCGTACGCGTAAGCAGTCTTGTTCCGAGATGCTCTTCAAGATCAGTAACACGACGGGTTAGCGTTGATACCGGAATCCGCAGCTCTCGGGCCGCAGCAGAGAGGCTTCCTTTATCAACAGCGGTTAACAGCATCGCCATTGCTTCGAGACGGTCCAAATCACTTGTCCATTTCAGGGTAAATGCCGCCAGTGTATGAGATTTTGACATTGCGAGATACGCGCACATAAGGCCCGAAAAAAAAACGACCGCACTTAGCATTTGCTAGCGCGGTCGCTCGTGATAAAGCGTGATTAGAACTGTGTCAGACCACCGTCCACTACCAGCTCAATGCCTGTGGTGTACGATGAATCATCGCTTGCGAGATACAGCGCGCTTTTGGCCAGTTCCGACGCTTCACCAAACCGCTTCAGCGCGATCTTTTGTTGCAGGCCAGCAGCGACGTCACCCAGTTGTTCCTCGCTCAATCCCATCTTGCCGTAGAACGGCGTGGCGATCGCGCCCGGACTGATTGCATTGACCCGGATACCACGAGGAGCGAGTTCGGCACCCAGGGTACGTACCAGTGAACGTGCTGCCGCTTTTGTAGCGGCGAGAATCGACAACCCGGGCATGCCGATGGTGTTCAGGAAGGACGTGGTTACGATGATGCTACCGCCGGCAGGAATGAGCGGAGCGGTTTTTTGGATCGTGAAAAAAGTGCCGTTGAAATTCAAAGCCAGGTTGTCTTCGACGTACTCCGGAGTAATCGCCTCCAACGGAGCAACTGTGCTGGCGCCGGCATTGGCAAATACGATGTCGATATGTCCGAATTTCAAACGCGCTTCTTCGACTGCACGTTCAATGTCCGCCACTTTGCGCACATCAGCCTGGATAAGCGTTGCTTGGCCATCCAGTTCACGACCTGCTGCCTCCAGGCGATCAGCGTTAGAACCGACGATCACCACCTCTGCGCCTTCAGCTCGAAAAAGCTTGGCCGTTTCCAAACCGATACCCGATGTACCACCCGTGATGAAAGCCACTTTGTTTTTCAGTTTCATGTCGTATCTCCTGTCGAGTAACCAACGCACGGATGCGCGCCCAATGTTGCAATCATCGCCTTCCAAATCTGCTAGAAGCGGAGCAGCGACGTTGCTGTGGGGAAATCATGCCTGCCGCAAGGGATTTGGATAATCCGGCAAGCACGGGTTACACCTTCCCGAAAATCGATTAAATGAAAATCGCGCCGTAGCCCTCGACGGCCGCGCATGGGGTATGCCGAGCTGATCGGCTAAGGCTGCCGGTAATGGGTGCTCAAGCTAGAGGTGGTAGCAGCGAATCGACGGGAATGACCATTCAAGCGCAATCGGCACTCCGTCTTGCTGGTCATCGGAGATCAGACAAAGCACATATAGATGATGAGATGAGACCGAATGTCCGTTTTAAGTGTGTGGATTAGATTAATTTGATAAGCTTTAATCATTATGGTCGGTTGCTGCCGCGCGGAGCCGCAGCGCCAGGTTGATAGGAGAGACTGTTGAAATGAGGAAATCAAAAGCAGAGACGGCAGAAACACGGAAGCGGATCGTGAACGTCGCGTCCCAAGTGTTCAAATGCAACGGCATCAATGCCACTGGTGTGTCAGAAATAATGGCCGCAGCAGGACTGACGCATGGCGGTTTTTATCGCCATTTTGAGTCGAAAGAGCAACTCGTTGCCGAAGCCTGTGCTGTGAGTATGGAAGAGCTGGTGGGTGCCGCGGAAATCGCTGTTGATGGCGGTGATGAGACGTTCTTGCAGCATATCCAAGACTTTCTTTCCGCGGATTATCGTGACGATCGTTTGGGCGGTTGCCCTTTGGTTGCCATGGGTAGCGAACTGGCACGCGCAGACGCAGATACTCGTCGCGCCGCGTCATCGGGGTTTGAGGGTTTGATCGAACTCATGGCAAAACGTAGCCGCTTCAAAGACCCTGAGTCGGCAAAGGCTGATGCAATTTTTACGCTTTCGTCCATGATCGGGGCCGTCACAATGTCGCGAATTGTCGACGATCCGGAGCTTTCCGATCTGATCCTTGAATCGACAAAGACACGTCTCCTTGAACTGTCATCAGGTCCTAAAATCAAACGTGCCAAAGCAAAGGCAGCATGATTGGTTTAGCGCGCGGGGTATCAAATCGCGACCTTGCCAGGGCGGGTGATCAACCCGCCCTTCGCCTACCCCTATAGTCGTCAAGACAGGCCTTTTGCTGGCTCCCTTCTCTTGTCGGCCCTAGAGACTGCATTGGTACCAGCTCACAACCAAAAAAGAAGGCCTCCATTAAAGGCGCTGAAGATCATGCTCAATGAACTGGAACTGACAGGACGCACACGGACACACATCGTCCAGTTTTCCGAACCTAGATTCGCAGCACAACCAGAAGCAGCTGAGGCATTCTTGGACATGCGAGCAGAGGCTCGGCGCTCGGGTATCGACCTTCAGCCCTACAGCAGTTTTCGTGATTTCAGAACGCAACTGCGGATTTGGAATGGAAAGTTTAGTGGGCAGAAACCACTTTACGATTTGGAGGGCCGCCCGCGCGATTACAGCTCGCTTTCACCCTCTGAGATTATCAGCTGCATCTTAAATTGGTCCGCATTGCCTGGAGGAAGCCGGCATCAATGGGGCACCGAAATCGATGTGATTGATGGCTTGGCAATGCCCCCCGACTACGTGCCCAAGCTCTTGCCCGAGGAGACTGCTCCAGGAGGCATTTTCTCTGATTTGCATCACTGGCTCGATGCCAACATCGAAGCCTATGGTTTTTTCCGACCATACAAATATTTCAAGGGCGGCATGTACCCAGAACCATGGCATCTCAGCTATGCCCCGCTATCCATGCCTGCTCTGCAGTTAGTCACGATCGAGCTGCTCACGGACGCAATTCGAGAGGCTGACATGCTTGGAAAAGAACTCGTACTCGAACAGCTGCCGAGCATCTTGAGAGATCACATCATCAACATCGCATTGCCCGGCGAGTAAAGGCTGCCCTCTTTACGTCTCCGTCAGATGGAGCCCCTAAGCGCGCCATCCACGGCACCGCCTATGAAATCGAACACGCGGCTAATCGATAGCCCAGACACCTGAACTGCCCCGTCTATGACTGTCCATTAAGTGGGTGTCGACCATCCCGATGGCCTCCATCAACGCAAACATTGTGGTGGGACCAACAAAGCTGAACCCTCGTTTGCGCAACGCTTTGCTTAGCGCGATGGATTCTGGAGACGTCGTCGGCACCTCGGCCATTGTCAGAGGTAATGGCGTTCGTTCTGGTTTGAAAGACCAGATGAGGTTGGCCAAGCCTCCGTCATCTCTCAGCCTGATGGTGGCGGCGGCGTTGCTAACGGTAGCGATTATCTTGGCCCGATTTCGGATAATCCCTGCATCGTCCATGAGACAATTGATGTCTTCCTCATCAAATGCGGCAATTTTGTCGGGGTCGAATTGATCGAACGCAATCCGGAAGTTCTCCCGCTTACGCAAAATAGTTACCCAGGATAAACCGGCTTGAAAAGCTTCGAGACTCAGTCTTTCGAAAAGCCCGCGCTCATCGCGAATAGGCATTCCCCATTCTGTGTCGTAGTACTCCCTAAGCAGCAAATCGGTTGACGCCCAAGGTGGTCGAATCAATCCATCCTCGCCTTTCA